>Ga0209810_1001643_pt1 | contig 32025 bp, 23 predicted proteins | sample Coa_R1_7_FD_187159 | JGI IMG/M metagenome (GOLD analysis project Ga0209810, IMG submission 187159) | Surface soil microbial communities from Centralia Pennsylvania, which are recovering from an underground coalmine fire - Coalmine... | ecosystem: Environmental > Terrestrial > Soil > Unclassified... | reverse complement strand
CGATGTGCATCTCGACGACGTTGGTGCCATATTCGAGCGCGTACTCCACGCTCACCGTCTGCGAAGGCAGCTTGCCGAATTTGCGCACGGGGATAAAGCCGCAGTTCAACAGGTAGGCCAGGGGCGCGCCAAAGATGAAACCGCGCGACTCCACGCCCACCACTGCCTCGATACCTGCCCCTCGGTAGTGGGCGGCCAGACGATCTAACGCCGCGCGAAAGGCCGGCCCGTTTTGCAGCAAGGGCGTGATATCTTTAAACAGGACGCCCTTCTGCGGAAAGTCTGGAATATCACGAATCCAATCTTCCAGGCGTATCGACTCCGATTCAGTTGTTGAGGACATCGCTTCATTTCTCCTCTACTTGACATTGCATCTAGCACAAGAAGGCAGGGGCAGTCACGAGAGCATCTCTCTCCTGACAACCCCTGCTGTATTCAAATAACCCGGGCCGGACGACCACGCGAACCGCCCCTGCCAGCGTACCTGTTTTGCTTGCAGGCCCGCCATACCGCTAGCAGTATACCGCAGCGCGTCCGTTTGCGCAAGATAGATAGACATTTTGATGAGCAGGGAAAATACGGTCTGGCAGCGCCAACAGGGGAACTCATTCCGGCAGGTGAAGCCAACGAATTGCGCGGCTTTGATGAACCGGATGATGAAGCTTAACAAGAAATGAAGCTTAACAGGATCGGTACCCACATGCCGTAAAAAACGCCCTTGACGTGTCATGCTGAGCGGGAGCGAAGCATCCGGGGTGACCAATTGGTGAATGTGGCCTACGTGGATGCTTCGCTCCCGCTCAGCATGACACGTCTCTGGTGCGTTCTCATGGCATGACACGGCTCAGAGCGTTTTCTGCCGCACAATAACAATTATGACGGTTGTGCGGTCGCCGGGGGCTGTGCAGTGGGCGGCAACTGCGACGTGCAGTAGGGGCAGCGCGTCGCCTGCAGCGGCACATTGCTAATGCAATATGGGCATTCTCTGGTCATGACGGCCTCTGGCTGCCCCTTCTTATACAGGCTCATCAATGTATTGACCGGGCGCACCACGAAGAAATAGACCACGAAGGCAATGATCAGAAAGCTAATTACCGCGTTGATAAACGCCCCTAGCAGAAGATGGCTGCCAAACGGAAGGGGGACGGTCCAGGTTGAAAGCCCGGTTTTCCCGGCGGGGATCAGCGGCGTGATAATGTCGCTGACAAAGGCGTTGACGACACTGGTGAAGGCCGCGCCGATGACAATACCAACGGCCAGATCAACAACGTTGCCGCGCAGGATGAACTCTTTGAAACCGGTCAACCAGCTTACTGCACCCTTCTCCACTCTCTGCATACTGGGATTGTTCCAGACAGACATAATTCCTCCTTTGTTGTGTTCCATAATGGCTTGTCTCAGATCAAGTTCCTGTCAGAGAACCTTATCTTACTATACAACGGATAAGATACCATGATTACGATGGTTGAGCTAGAGGGTATCAACCGTGTAAGGGGTGTAGAGAGCAAGAGAGCCTTCCAGGACGCCTGGAAAGCTCTCTTTTGCTGGAGATTCGTACTAGAATGGTCCACCGCGATAAACGACGCGACCGGGGATGACGCGGCGCAGGCCGGGTGGGAGCGCATTCATCGCTTCGGGCGCGGGAAGGGCGGCTTCCTCGGCGCTGGCGCTGACCATCTGCTCGCGCAGGGTCTCGATCTGGGCGGCCATGAGCGTGTCCATGCTCTGCGATTGCGAGAGAGCGATCCAGCGCATCATGGAGGAGAGGAAGAGTTCTTTGAGGTAGGCGAAGGAGAAGTCTTCAGTAGCCTCTGCCACCCGCGCTATGGCCTCCTCTGAGAGGCGCAGGGCTTGCTGCAAGGAGTTGTTCCACATGGCGATGTACGCCTGGCGTTCGAGCAGGCCGGGCAGATCGAAGGGATATTTGCGGTCGAAGCGGCTGGGGCGATCCAGGATAGAGGCGTCGAGCCGTTCGGGGTGATTCGTGGTGGCGAGGGTGACAATGCCCGCGTTTGAGGCGAAGCCATCCAGTTCGTTGAGGAAAAACGAACGGCTCTGCGGCGTAATCAGGGAGTCCAGGTCTTCAAGGACGAGAATGCACGGCGCGGAGCGGCGCGCTCGCTCGAAAACCTGCCGAATGTTATGCTGGTCATCGGTGCGGTACTCGTCGCGAAAGCTCTTGACGTAGAGGCAGGGCTGATTCATGGCGTTGATGATGGCCTTGACAGTATGCGTTTTGCCGTTTCCCGGCGGGCCAACGAAGAGAATGCCGCGCTTCCAGGGAATACCATAGGTTTCGTATGTCTGGCGAGCGGCAAAGAATTGTGCCAGGTCGTCGTGAATCTCCTGCTTGAGGTTGCCGCGCAGAATGAGATTATCGAAGGTTGAGTCTTTGATGGCCCGAAACAGTTCTTCGTCCTTGCGCCAGCAGCCGCCATCAAAGACGAGAACCTCGCCGCGTACCTCCATGTTCCAGCGACAGACGGCGGCGAGAAAATCGTGGGCAATCTCTTTGCTATCTGACAGAATCCAGTAGTGGTAGACGCGATTCATGCCGTCAGACCAGTTCATCACCAGCACCTCGAAGCTGGCTCCCTGCCATGAGACGGTGAACCAGGCGTTTTTGGCCCGTTCCACGATTTCCTTTTCCCCGCGTATTCCCTGCATCGTGGGATCGCCCATCCTGGGTATTCCCGCCCAGATCATCGGGCCGACATCCATCGCCCGACCGAACCAGCGCGTCATCACCTGATTGTAGACGGTGGCTCTGGCCTCAACCTGGCAGAGCTGGCCCTCCGCGTACTCCTCGACGTTGAAGAGGCCATCGCCGCCCTCGATCAGCGCCTTATCGGGGAAGCGTTCGCTCAAACTCTGGCTTACATGGTACTCAATCGCGTTGGGTGGAAGACGGAGCGCCTCGTTGATAAGCTGTTCCTCGTACATGGTTCCTCCAAAGCTGATTTTGACAGTACACAATTCTATATACGCTGTTAGCTCTGGAAGGTTGTTTACCATATCATGTTCATAGAGAACTGGCGGCGAGAAAGCGAACAATAATTGCCCCCGAAAAAGCTTGACACGGTAGAGCTAAGCGGTTATAATTCTAACCATAATACTGTCTAATTGTATGACAAAAGCGGGTGGTATGGCGAAAACATTTCCTTCACTTCAGCGACAGAATCTGACCGAACAGGTTGTTCGAGAGATTGGCCTGAGTATTATGCGCAGCGAGTTCAAACCGGGAGATACACTTGCGAGCGAACCGGAACTAAGCCTTCAGTTTCAAATCAGTCGGCCTGTCCTGCGGGAAGCCCTGAAAATCCTGAGTTCCAAGGGACTGCTTGAATCACGGCCTAAAACAGGGACCAGGGTGCGCCCGCGTGCTGACTGGAACATTCTTGATCCAGGAGTAATCGGCTGGCTATTTGAAGTCGGGCCTGACCCCTCATTTCTCGATGCGCTTTGTGAAGTGCGACTCATGTTTGAGCCAATGGCTGCCCGGCTGGCAACAACTCGTGCCACTGACGAAGAGATTCAGACTATAGAGGAGTGCTACCGGTGCATGGACGAAGGGGTAAGTTTCCCGGACGCCTATATTCCTGCCGATTTAGCGTTCCACGCCGCTATTTGCGCCGCTGCCCACAACGAAATATTGCAGAAGATCACTGCAACCCTTACTACGTCATTGCAGGTGAGTCGGATCATTACATCTCGTTTGCCAGGAGCCAATCTGGCTGCGATGCCAGCTCACCGGGCGGTTATGGAGGCCATTCGCCAGCGGAATCAACGGGCGGCAGAAGAAGCCATGCGGAAACTGGTCATCCTGACCACGGACGATATTCATCGTGCGCTCGGTTACGAACCGGAAGATGGCTAGTTCCAGGGAAGGAAAATACCGTCCAGCAGAACAGAGCCGAGCAAGGCAGAAAGGAGGATAACACACAACAATAAAAAAGTTCGTACAGGCCAGTATGGTGTGACCGGACGGGCGGTCTCACACAGGTGAACCTCACAGTGTTTTTCAACCGAGACAGGGAATGTCTCAGAGTGGAGGTATGTATACCATGGCAGACTCAAACTTTCCAGAGTATTTCTCCCGGCTACCCATCAAACGACGCCGCTTGCTCCAGACGGCGATGGCGAGTTCAGCGGGGGTAGCATTCCTGGCGGCCTGCGGCGGCAGCACAAACTCACCGACTACCAGCAATAGCACTTCTAGCGGCGGTGGTGGGGGAAACTACCCCAGTCATCCCAAATGGAACTTTGTCTTCGTCAATCACGTGACCACCAACCCCTTCTTCGTCCCCACCCAGTACGGTATCCAGGACGCCTGCGCGCTTGTCAACTGCACCTACCAGTGGACCGGCTCGGAAAGCAGTAATGTCGCCGAGATGGTGAACGCCATGAACGCGGCCATCTCCGGCAAGGCTGATGGTATCGCGGTTGCTATCATCGATCCGGTCGCGTTCAATACCCCTGTCGAAAACGCATTGAACGCAGGTATCCCCGTCGTCTCCTATAACGCCGACGCTCCGGCCAGCAGCAATAACAAGCGTCTGGCCTACATCGGGCAAGACCTCTACCAGTCCGGGTACAATCTGGGTACGCGCATCGCCTCGCTGGTTTCCGGCGGCCTCGTTCCTGGATTCATTGCTACCCCTGGCTCATTGAACATTCAGCCGCGCATCGACGGGGCGAAGGCGGCGATTCAGGCGTCAGGCAAACCGATCCAGTTCGTTGAGATCGCTACATCCGCCGATGTGAACACCGAGCTGTCGCGTGTCGAAGCCTACTACCTGGGCCATCAGGATTTGAAGGGTATGGTCGCTGTGGACGCGGGCAGCACGCAGGGCGTGTCCGAGGTCATGGAAAAGTATAATCTGGCGTCCAAGGGGGTACACGCCGGTGGCTTTGACCTGTTGCCCAAGACGCTGCAAGAGATCAACGCGGGCAACCTGGACTTCACCATTGACCAGCAACCCTACCTGCAGGGCTTCATCCCCGTCTTGCAACTCTTCCTGTATAAGCTGTCGGGCGGTCTGATGCAGCCGTCGGATACAGATACCGGTCTGCTCTTCGTCACCAAACAAAATGTCGGCCCCTACCTGAATACGCAGACGCGCTTCGAGGGAAGCTCGTCCCAGCAGAAAGTAGTGACTCCATAAGGATAGGCTTCATCGCGTCCTGGCGGTCAGGCTCAAACAGAACCAGGGCGCGATGAAGCCCGTCCCTCCTGGCAGGCAAAAGAAGAAACTCTCAGGAAGAGCTTTACAACCTGACCGGGCTATCATACTATGATATTATTGAAAGCACACCTGTCAGCTTCTGGCGGAGATGGGCATTGCCTGCATTCTCTCCAATGCTTAGATAAGGAGGAGTGGCTGAATGGCCGAGACATTACTTCCTGCTCCTACTCCAGAGACAGAGCTACCCGCTCAACCGGCAGGCCAGAGGGTCTGGTCGAGGCTGGGCAGCTTTTTTTTACGACGACGCGAAGCGAGTATATTTATTATTGCTGTCGTCTTAATCATTTACTTCCGGGTTTCCAGCGCGAATTTCCTGACCTCTGCCAATATCAGTACCCTCTTCGGATTTATTTATGCCACAGCGATCATCGCGGCAGGCGAAGTGATGCTGCTTATCTGTGGCGAAATCGACCTCTCGGTTGGGCAGGTATCTGCTCTGGCTCCTCTGATCATGTATTTCGTCTACCAGGCAGGGATGCCGCTGTGGGTGGGCATTATCGCGGGGCTGCTTGTCTCTGCCGTCGTTGGCCTCTTCAATGGCATCTTCTCCGTCTGGTTCAGGATTCCCTCGCTTATCTCTACCCTGGGGATGCTCTTTCTGCTCAACGGCATCTCTCTGACTATTTCGGGCGGTGAGCCGGTGCTTACGCCCGTAGTGGGGACAATCAACCAGGTGATGGGAGCCAATCCCTACTGGGAAATCGGGTGGGCGCTCGCCGTGATGATTGTTATGCAGATCGTCCTCTCCTTCACGCGCTGGGGGAAGCATACTGTCGCGACAGGCGGGAATCTGCTGGGGGCGAGCGAGGCCGGGGTGAATGTGAACCGCATCAAGATAGGGAACTTCATGATTGCGAGTACACTGGCAGGGCTGGCGGGTACGATGGAGGCGTTCCGTATCGCCTCCATCGATCCGCTGGCCGGCGGCACAAACATCATGTTTAACGCAGTCGCGGGGGCAGTCATTGGCGGCACGGCGCTGAGCGGCGGCCTGGGTACAGTCGTCGGTGCCTTCCTGGGGGTGGTGAGTCTCCAGATTCTCTACGACGGCTTTACCCTGCTGGGCGTAAACGCCTATACCTTTGATATCATACTCGGCATTGCGATCTTAATCGCGATGGCCTTAAATGTTCGCTTGAGACTATGGCGAGAGGCAGGACAACAATGAGCGAAGCAAGCGGCCATATTGAAGTTCCAGATGTTATACGTACCGAACACATCATGAAACGTTACGGTGCCATCACCGCCCTGCGTGACGTGAGCATGCATTTGAGGAAAGGGGAAGTTCTGGGCCTGGTTGGAGACAATGGCGCAGGCAAATCGACGCTGATCAAAATCCTGACCGGCTTCATCCAGCCAACCGCCGGTGAGATTTTCATCAATGGTCAGGAGGTCAAACTGCGCTCTGTGAGCCACGCTCGCTCACTCGGTATTGAGACTGTCTATCAAGACCTCGCGCTGATAAACCAGCTCAGCGTCTATCATAACATGTTCCTGAACCGCGAATTGCGCCTCTCACCGCTGCCGTTACTCAACAACCGCAAGATGCGCGCGCTGGCCCGCGACCACTTAAAGAAGATGGATGTGAATATCCCCTCGGTTGATGCCGAAGTTGCCCAGTTGTCAGGAGGCCAGCGCCAGGCTATTGCGATTGCCAGAGCGGTCTACACTGATGCCAGAATACTGCTGCTCGACGAGCCGCTGGCGGCGATGGGCGCGAAGGAAGCCTCATTGATCCTCAAACTGATCCGCAACCTGAAAGAGCTGGGCGAGGTTTCGATCATTATGATCGCACATAACTATGCCCAGGTACTCGAAATCTGCGACCGCGTGAACCTGCTCCAGCATGGCATGATTACCTTCGATAAATACACTGCCGAGACGTCCCTGGAGGAAATCAACGAACTCGTGATGCGCGAGTACCGGGAAGGGGCAACGAATGCGAAGCGATCATAGCCGTGCCAGATTCCAGAAGGGTGTAGAGTCATGAGAGCCATAGTTCTCAAAAGCCCCGGCGAAGCCATCCTGACAGAACTTGAGAAGCCGAAGATCGGGCCGGAGGACGTGTTGATCCGCTCCCGCGCCGTCGGTATCTGCGGCAGTGATGTAGAACTCTACCGGGGTATCCGGCCAGAGGGTTACTATCGCTACCCGGTTGTTCCGGGCCACGAGTGGGCCGGGGAAGTGGTGGCCGTTGGCGAGCGCGTGCAGACTATCGCGCCGGGCGACAGGGTAGTAGCGGAGGGTTTTTTCTTCTGCGGCACCTGCCGCAATTGTCGCATGGGGCTGACCAACCTGTGTGAGACCGGTTACGAAGAGACCGGTTTTACGCGCACAGGAGGACTTGCGGAATATGTCGCCGTTCCTGCCCGGCTGGTACATCGTCTGCCCGGCAATGCCTCGCTGGAGGAGGCGGCGCTGCTGGAGCCGACGGCGGTGGCGGCGCACGCCTTTCTGAGGGCGCGGCCCCAGGCAGGCGAAAACGTGGTTGTGCTGGGAGATGGCACAATCGGTCTGCTGGCCGTACAACTGGCGCGCTTATTCAGTCCCGCTCTGCTCGTCCTGATCGGCTCGCGCAATGAACGGCTGGAGCTGGGCCGTCAACTGGGAGCAACGCACACACTCAACGCCAGAGAGAACGACCCGGAGCCGCTGATTCGCTCGTTGACGGCGGAGCAGGGAGCCGACCTGGTATTTGAAGGAGGCAATCGCCCGGCGGGGGTTGAACAGGCGCTGAGGCTGGCGCGCCGCGGCGGCACGGTGACGCTGGAGGGCATTGCCGGTTCCGGCGCTCCTCTCAGCATAGAGAGCGATATCTTTGTCCTCAAACACCTGGTCGTTCTGGGCATTTTCGGGGCCTCCTCTGCCGCCTGGACCTACGCTGTGCAGATTTTTCGCGCTGGCTTACTGAATCTCGCTCCGCTCATCACGCATCGCTTTGCGCTGCATGAGTATCAGGCAGCACTGGACACAGTGATCAGTCGTCAGGCGAAGATGCTGAAGGTGCTGATCGTCCACGAAGGAGACCAGACCAGGGATTAACGTATATGAAAGGAGACCGGCATTCAATGGAAGCAACACGGCGTTTCCTCGCGGGCATGGGGCTGCCTCCCGGCGACCTGCATGACCTGCCGGGCAGCACGAAGCGTTTTCCTGACGGAGCGCAGTACCGCGTTGAGATTCCCAGCACGGAAGGGCCAGACGCGCTGGCAGCGATCATCGAAGAGGCAGACCGCTACCACATCACTATCCACCGCGTCTCGCAGGGCAGCGGCGTGATGCTGCTCACAGATGACGAGATTGGGGAAATGGCGCGTCTGGCGCGGGCGCGGGGAATGGAGATCAGCCTCTTTGCCCGCCCTCACGCCGGCTGGGACACCGGCGCGATGGCAGTATCCGCCGCCGGGAAGACCGTTGGCCCGCGCCTGCGCGGGCAGGATCAACTCGTCTACTGCCTGGAAGATGTGCAACGCGCGGCGACGCTGGGCGTGCGCAGCGTCTTGCTGGCCGACGAGGGTGCGCTCTGGGTGGCCGGTGAGATGCGCCGCGCCGGAGTGCTGCCTGAGAACATGCAGTTCAAAATAAGCGTCATGATGGCTTCCGCCAACCCGGCTTCCATTCGCCTGATGGAGCAACTGGGCGCGAATACCTTTAACATTCCTACCGATCTCACGCTGGCACAGATCGCCGCCATTCGCCAGGCGGTAGACATTCCCCTGGATATCTACGTAGAGGTACCGGACAACCTGGGCGGCTTCGTCCGGCTCTACGAAATTCCCGAACTGGTGCGTATCGCTGCTCCCGTCTATCTCAAGTTTGGCCTGCGCAACGCACCCGATATCTACCCGGTCGGCAAGCATATTGAAGGCGTGTCGCTGGCGCTGAGCCGCGAGCGCGTGCGCCGCGCGAAAATCGGGCTTGATCTGCTGGCGCGTTACTACCCGGACGCTGTATCCTCACCACCTGGAGCTGCCGGGCTGGCCATTCCGGTGGCCGATCAGACAAGCGTAGCTGCTCAAGACGTGCCGGAAAATCCGCAAACGGAGGTCGGTGCTGTATGAAAATTGTCGATGTCAAAAGCGCGGTAATGGGAACTGCATGGCGCAATCTAACCTTTGTGCGCGTTCTCACCGACGATGGACTGGAAGGCGTGGGTGAGGTACGCATGCTCAATCATACCGATGCGCTGCGCGGCTACCTGGCGGAGGCCGTACCCAATCACATCCTGGGCCATGATCCCACCAACATTGAGGACCTGGTGCGACGGATGTACCTGAACGACTACGCGCGCGCCGGCGAGATTACTATGTCCGCCATCGCGACGATAGAGATTGCCTGCTGGGATATCATCGGTCAGGCGCTTGGGCAACCGGTCTATAAGCTGCTCGGCGGGGCAGTACGGGATAGAATCAAGGCATATGCCAATGGCTGGTACACCGTCGAACGAACCGCGCAAGAATTTCATGACGCAGCCAGACGTGTCCTCGCGAAAGGCTACCGCGCCCTCAAATTCGATCCCTTCGGCGCAGGCTTTTATGAACTCGATTACCGCGAGAAACGGCGGGCAATTGAGCTGGTTGAGGCGGTACGTGACGCTGTTGGCCCCGATGTGGAGATGCTGATTGAGATGCATGGCCGCTTTAACCCGGCAACCGCCGTAGAGATGGCACGCGAGCTTGAGCCGTTCAACCCCTCCTGGGTTGAGGAGCCGGTGCCACCGGAAAACCTGGCGGCACTCAAGAAGGCATCCGAGAAAATCGCCATTCCGGTTGCGACCGGGGAGCGCATCCACACGCGCTACGACTATCGCCAGCTTTTCGAGCTACAGGCTGCCGACATCATCCAGCCCGATATCACCCATTTCGGCGGTCTGCTCGAAACGAAGAAGCTCGCCGCCTGGGCTGAAACGTACTATATGCCGGTCGCGCCACACAACGTGGGAGGCCCGGTTTCGACGGCGGCAGCCCTGCACTTCGCGGCCTCCACGCCCAATTTTAAGATACAGGAACACTTCAACGATTTTGCCGAGGACTGGGTGAAAGCTGCTGCGCCCGGAAACCCGGAGGTAGTGGACGGATACTTTGCGCTGCCGCAGGGGCCGGGACTTGGCGTGAAGCTGAACGAAGACGTTATCCGGGAGCATCCCCAGCAGCGTATTTTCTTCAACCTGTTTGCCGAGAACTGGCACCTGCGCCAGGCGGTGCGTCCATCTTCGACAGCTTGAGCGAGGAAAAATAAACCAGAGCAATCAAAGGCCACCCGCAAAGGGATGGCCCCAGAAGCGTTAACTGAAGCCGACGCGAGCGCGAAGCAGGCCACCTCTTGCGGGTGGCCTGCCCGGTTTTCCGACTGTTTTATATTACGCGCTCAACTTCACGATGGTCACGCCATCGCCGCCCTCACGCGGGGGGGCGGAGGTGAAGGATTTGACCAGCGGATGGTGGCTGAGTTGCTCGCGCACGGCGGCGCGTAACGCACCCGTTCCCTTGCCATGAACGATGCGCACCGAGGACATGCCGGAGAGGGCGGCATCGTTCAGGTAGGTTTCCAGTTCTTCGAGGGCGGCATCGACGCGCCAGCCGCGCATGTCAAGCTCCAGCGCCACGTCGGGACGATCTTCCATGCTCGGACGCACAATGGCGGGCGCAGTCGACTCGTATGCACGATCTTCCGCGCCCTTCGCGGCCTGGCGTTTGCTCAGCCGTTCCAGATTATCCACGCTGACACGGATGCGCAGCGCGCCCATCTGCACGTCGGCCTCGCTGCGGTCGGCGGAAAGACCGAGCAGTTCGGCGTTCTGGCCGAAGCTGAGGACGCGCACGGTATCGCCAATCTGTAACGGGCCTTCCAGCTTTTCCTGCTCTGGCCCGGCTGCCTTCGCCCGGCGCGGCTCCGCGATGGGCGCGACCTTCTCTTCGAGGCTGCGCACCTTCTGCCTCGCCTCACTCAGCCGCTCGCGATTCATGCTGCCGCGATTGACCTCCACCTTGACCTTTGCCAGAGCCGCCTGCACCTGATCCAGTTCGCGTCGTGCCTGCGCTCGCGCCTCGTTGAGGATGCGCACGCGCTCCTCTTCCAGTTTCTGCCGCTCTATTTCAAGCTGCCTGCGCTGGTATTCGGCCTCGGCTCGCTCCATGCTCAGGCGAAAACGCTCGTCCTCCGCCGCCTTGCGTTCGGTTTGCAGCCCTTCGAGCAGGTTCTCCATGCGCACGCCCGCGCTGCCCAGAAACTCCCGCGATTGCTCGATGATCCGGCTATCGAGGCCGAGCCGATTAGCAATTGCCAGCGCGTTGCTGCGCCCCGGCAAGCCAATGCTCAGACGATAGGTGGGCGAGAGCGTCTCAATGTCGAACTCGACCGAGGCGTTGACCACGCCCGGCTGTTCGTGGGCGAAGGCCTTGAGTTCCGAATAGTGCGTGGTAGCGACCGTCGTGATGTGCCGCTCCAGCAGGTAGGTGAGGATGGCCCGCGCCAGCGCCGAGCCTTCGCTGGGGTCGGTACCCGCGCCCAGTTCGTCCAGCAGCACCAGGAACTTTGCCTCGCGCTGCTCCTGTTTGCTGAGCAATTCCTCCGACTTCGCGCCGCGAATATCGGGCCGCCCGCGCTGCTTCTCCTGCTCCATCGTGCGCAAAATTTCGATAATGCGGCTCAGGTGCGACGAGAAGGTGCTGAGGCTCTGCTCAATGCTCTGCTCGTCGCCGATATCGGCAAAGATATCCTCGAAGACGCAAACTTCTGAATGATCTTCTACCGGAATGTGCAGCCCGGCCTGCGCCATCAGCGTCAGCAGGCCCACCGTCTTCAGCGCGACCGTCTTGCCGCCCGTGTTGGGGCCGGTGATGACGACCATGAAGAAGTCGCGGCCCAGGTGGAAGTTGATGGGAACGACGTTGCCGGTCAGCAATGGATGGCGCGCATTACGCAGGTCGATGCGGCCCTGATCGTTCAAGACCGGCTCGGTCGAGCGCGTCATGCGCCCGTAGCGCGCCTTCGCCAGATGCAGATCGAACTCGGCCAGTTTCTCAACCGCCGTTGTCAGCGGCTCGGCCTCATGGCCAATTTCCAGCGAGAGGACACGCAGGATACGCTCAATTTCCTGCTTCTCCTCAATCTGCAACTGGCGCAGTTTGTTGTTCAACTCCACCACCACCATCGGCTCGATAAAGACCGTCGCGCCGCTGGAAGACTGGTCGTGGACGATGCCGCGCACCTGCCCGCGACTCTCCGCGCGCACGGGAATGACATAGCGATCATTGCGAATGGTGATAATCGGCTCCTGCAAGGCGTGGCCGAACTCGCTGACGAGGGTGCGCAGACGTTCCTGCAAACGCTGGTTCGCGCCGCGAATATCGTAGCGCAGCTTGTGCAGCGCCGGGCTGGCGGTATCCAGCACCTCGCCTTCCTCGCTGATGGTCTCTTCGATGCGGCGGGCAATCTGCGGGCGACGCGGGATCTGCGAGCCGAGGGCGTGCAGCAGGGGAAACGATTCCGCGTCCAGCTTCTCCAGCAGGTTCGCCACATAGATCGAGCTGCGCGTCGTCTCCAACACCTCAAGCAGTTCCGAAGGGTTCAAGATGCCTTCGCGAGCAGCACGAGTCAGCAGGGGGCGAACATCATGAGCGCCGCGCACGCCCGCGTCGGCGTGCAGGTCGATCAGGCGCGAAGCCTCAGTTGTGTAGGCAAGGCGACGCCGCGCCTCCGCCAGGTCTGGCGTTGGCTCCAGCGCCATCACCAGTTCTTTACTGGCCGAAAAAGCGGCCTCCTTCGCCACCTTCGCCAGGATTTTGGGATACTCCAGCGTGAGTATACTTTTCTCGTGCATAGCTTTGAATAACACCTCTTTATATTTTTTACGTAAGCAAACAATCAAATAATTTCAGGCAGCAAAAAACATCCACCATCCTGCATAATGTGGATTCGACCAGTGAAGCGCACCCATACGATACCACATTTCTCGCAAGATGAAAAGTAGCCATGTCATGTCATGCCATGACATGGTTTTGAACTTCTTCACGCTTTCCCGTATACTTAAGGAGTAACGAACCAGAATAGCAGAGAAGCGGAGAAATACGAAGATGATCCTGCACATGGGAGAGCGGGTCTACTGGGGCGCGCCCGAAGTTATCTATCTCGAAGGCCCCATTGTTAAACTCGATAACGAGTCGCAGAGCGTCACCGTGCATATTGAGCGAGCCACGCCGCATTCAGCGCATCTCATCGGCTCGGATATCGTCTTTGCCGCCGACGGCCTCACCCCGCTGAAGGGAAGCAGCCCGCCGGGAACCACCGATGAGCGCCGGGCGCAGGCATTGCCACCACGCATCATGAGCGACGACGAAAAAGTACGCCGCGCAGCCGCCGTCGCCGTCCACCAGCAGTTTGGCTACACCCTGCCGTCCGAACAGGAAGAGGCGTTGATCGATCAGGTGGCGCGCGAACTCAATAACGACCCCGCCACGCGCGCGCGCATCATCGCCTCAATGGATGCCATCCTGCAACGCGAACATCCACGCGATTCAACACCGTGAAAAATTCGGCACAAAATATGACATACACCACTGTACAAAATCAGCCGTATAGGGTAGACTCTTTTTAATCTCGCAAGCGGGTTCAGGAAAAGCTCTGGCTCCTGCCGCTCCCCTGTTGGGGAAATATAGCTGCCAGAGCCGAAAAGATCAAGTGTATTGGCATGAGCAAATAGTCAGCGGGCGAAAGGGAGGAGCTACCTTATGAACTGTGTACGCTGTAACACGCCACTGGAAGCGAATGTGCGCTTCTGCCGCCATTGCGGCCTGCCCGTCTCTAATCCGTCATCACAGCCAGATGCGAATGGTGGCAAAGCTGCTCCTTCGCCGCTCTACCAGCCGGTATCCGGCAATACAGATGCGCCCACCATTCCGCCAACATCCTGGCAGGCACCGCCGAACGCGCCCCGGCAGCAGCAACCGCTTTACCTGGCGGGCCAGTCCGATCGCCCGGCAACGCCGATACCGCCAGCACAGCAGGCACAACAGGGCCAGCAGTGGCAGCAACAGGGCCAGCAGTGGCAGCAACAGGGCCAGCAGGCGTGGAGACCCACCCCGGCACAGCCATCTCCATTCACCCAACCAGCCCGGCGAGATGACGCAGGAACGATACGCCCCGCTCCGGCCAGTCAATCCCGGCAAGCTCAGCAATCCCCACAGCCTGCACAACCCCGACCTCGCAAGCGGCGCGGACGTAGATTACTGATAACCCTGCTCGTTATTGTTGTAGTGCTGCTCGCGCTGGTGATCGGGGGCCGTTTCGCCTTAAATGCCTTTGCCATCAATCAGATCAACCAGGCGCTTTCAGATGCCATCAACAACGTTCCATCGCAGGTAGCCCTTCTGCCAGAGCGAGATCAAACCATCACCGATGGCATGGTCAATGCGCTGATCACGCAGCAAAGCTCCTCCGCCTCCCCTGTTCAGAACCTGACCATCCACTTCACGCCGAACAACGTGGAGATCGATTTCAACGTCTTTTCCTTCTCCTCAACGATCACCACCGTGCCAGAGATAGTGAATGGTCAACTGGTCGCGACCAATGTGACGGTGCAGGGAATCGCCGGGCTGATTCTCTCGCCCGACGACATCACGAATGTGATGAACACGCAAATCAAGAATCTGGAGACGCACATTCAGCACACCATCACGGCGGTCACCCTTGAGAATCATGCCATCCTGCTGCACATCAAGCCCGGCAGTTCATCGCCCACGCAGCCGACGAAGTTCCCAACAAGTGTCCCGACCTCTATTCCCACAAATATTCCTACCGCCATTCCTACCAACATCCCGCTTCCATGATTGAATCGGGCAGGGGCAAGACAGGAGAAATACGAGATAGAGCGGGATAGGAGAACGCAGGTAGCAGGCGCAGGTATGCGCCTGCTATTTGTCTCTCATAAGGGAAAACAAGCGCCACCGGGAAAATCATCCCTTTTTCTGGCATGATGAACTTCGACAACAAGATGACAATGGCGAAAAACTGACGCCATCCAGAGCGTTCTATTTTCCAGGCATTAACAGGCCGAGAAGTTGACAGGCGGGCCATTTCCCTGCACAGCAGGGGTATTACTCTGATGGACGGCGGCAAAGACGGAGGAGTAATTGGGCAGGAGGCCGTCATTGCCCTGACCTAAGGGCCAGTAGACGAGGGCGGCACGGCCAATGATGTTCTGGCGCGGCACAAAGCCGAAGGCGCGCGAATCGCAACTGCCCGCGCGATTATCACCCATCACCCAGTACTCGTTGGGAGGCACGACAAGGTTGGAAATCGTCTTAAAAGCATAGGGGTTACCCTGCCGCGCTGGATCAACGTAAGTCTCGTTCAGCTTGACGCCATCCACGAAGACTGCCGTCCCTTGAATGGTAATCACGTCGCCCGGCAGGCCGATGATGCGCTTGATATAGTCCTGGGAGGGTGTGCGCGGAGCGACAAAGACAACAACATCACCACGCTGGGGGGCATGGAAGAGGTAGGACCACTTATCAACGAGGATCAGTTCGCCGTTATGCAGGCTCGGTTCCATACTCATGCCATCAATGTTAAAATTCTGCACCGCCAGACGGATAACCATGAACATGAGCAGGGTCAGAACGATAGTTTCTATGACTTCACGAACAAGCCGGTAGCGTTTCTCAAAATTCAGTTCAACATTCACGCGCGTTCCCCTGTGTCTTTTTTTGTCTCTCTGTGCCATTCTGGCTTATCTGCAATGTAGCAGATATCACAGAAAGACGCAAGTTTCTTTCCCACCGCTCATTCGTACCCACTGGCACCCCTTACGAAACAGTATAGCTCAATTATACGATAGAAAAGAATAGGAAAGAAAGACTACTTCGGGGTTACGACGGCAGCGAAGCCCTCCCACCAGGCGAGGAACTGCCCCCGGCTCAGCACATGGCGATTCCAGATTGAGGAATCGGCAAGATAGACATTATTGCTATCGCCGCCGGTGACGACTACAATGTGGCCCTGTGGATACCTGTCAGGCGGCCAGCTCACAATGACGGGATGACCCTGATTGGCCGCAGCGATCACCGCGTCCAGCGACCACGAGTTGCCCCACGTCGTCTTGAAACCAAACTGCGCGGCGGTGTTGGCAATCCCTTGCGGCCTGAGCAGGCCCTGCGCGGGCGTAATCTCGCCGATGCGGTACTCCACCTGCAACACGTCTGTGATGCGCAGGGAACGGCCATAGGCGTTGAAGACCTCTGTCATCGAGGCGGCGGAACAGGCCGAATAGGCCCAGACATTATATTCGCCGGTCGAGCTATACTGGGCGGGATCAAGCTGCGAAATACGCACGAGGCGCTGCGAGGCGTTGAGATTCGTTGGCACCGTTTGCTGAGCGGTATTCAGTTCAATGCCGTTGGCCGCCCGGCTCAGCAGGAAAAAGTTCTGGCCCAGCGCCTGCCACGTCGTATCGACCAGACCGGTCTGCACAAAAAGGGCCACTGCGATCATACAGAGAAAACCCAGCGAAACCATGATACGCCAGCGTTTATACCATGATGGCGGCAAATGCCACATACGTTCTTCACCTTACCTGAACACAACATACGAAAACACAACCTGTTTCTCTTGCTCCAGTATACAGGAAAAAACTGTGCAGATGAGGGAATTTGCCGTGCAACTAGCCAGATAGTACGCCCGACTCGTGCGTAACCCGCCAGCGTACTATCTTACTGGAGGTGTAAAATAGCTCTTCAAGAAACACGGCTCTGCTATTTTACCCTCCTTCTCGTCTCATAAGCCAGCGCCTCCCCTTTGATACCTGTATGACAGCACTCTCTCCCCGCTCACCTGTATCAGCATTTGCAGAAGTATCTTCAGGCCATTTGTTCTGATCAGATAATCAAGCCAATGATGATATTTCTCGTGGCTCCTGCCAAGGAAGCAAAACAGCGCCCGAAAAGTGGTATGATGGTCTGAAAGATCAGGAGGACGTAAAAGAAAGGGATAGGATTCATGGCAACACCACAACCGAGATTTCGTGGGGAGGTGCGCGCACCGGACTTTCCAGAGGGGCTGGACTGGATTAATAGCGACCACCAGCTACACATCGGCGAGTTTCGCGGGCGCATTTTGATTATTCACTTCTGGACGCTGTGCTGAATCAATTGCATGCATGCACTCTCGCAGTTGCGAGAGCTTGAAGAGGCTTATCCCGAAGAGCTGTCTATCGTCAGCGTTCACTCGCCGAAGTTTGCGGCGGAGCAATTTACGAGCAGCGTGCGCGAGGCGGTGCTGCGCTACGGCATTACACATCCGGTGGTAAATGATCGCCGGATGCGCCTCTGGCAGGAATATACCGTGCGAGCGTGGCCGACGCTGATGTTTGTTGACCCGGAAGGGCGGGTGATCGGCAGGCACGAGGGCGAGATCAACCCGGAGGCAGGCAAGGCGCTGCTGGCGGAGATGGTGAAGGATTTTGACGCCGCGCATTTGCTCGATCATCGCCCGCTGCGCTTCACGCATGAGACGGCGCCAGAAGCGGTGCTGGCCTTCCCCGGCAAAGTGGCCGTGCAGCCCGGAGCCGACCGCATCGCCGCCAGCGACTCAACACACAACCGCGTAATGGTGCTGGATATGACGGGCAAGGTGCTGCATGTTATCGGCAGTGGCAAAGAGGGCCACACGGATGGCGCGTTTGAGCAGGCACGGTTCAGGCGACCGCAGGGCGTCCTGTTCGATGGAGACCTGCTCTACGTGGCGGATAGCGAGAATCACCTGATCCGGCGGGCGAATCTTGCCACACGGCAGGTAGAAACGATTGCCGGGACGGGCAGGCAGGCGGGGATGAGTGAGGAACCGACGGAAGGGCCTGCGCGGGAGGCCGCGCTCAGTTCGCCCTGGGATCTCGCCCTCGTCGGCAATGATCTCTATATTGCGATGGCAGGCGAACACCAGATTTTTGTGCTGCACCTGGATAGCAATATCATTGAGCCGTTCGCCGGTAGCGGCATCGAGGGGTTGCAGGATGGGCCACGCCTGAAAGCCATGTTCGCGCAGCCAATGGGACTGACGCTTAATGAAAACAACACCCTGCTCTACGTGGCAGACAGCGAGACCAGCGCGGTGAGAGGCGTTGAATTGACGGAGGCGCAGGAGGTCATCACCTTCGTCGGCACCGGTCTCTTCGACTTTGGCGATGTCGATGGCGTGGGCGATGAGGTGCGCCTGCAGCACGTACAGGGCCTCAGCTTTTCCGATGGACAGCTCTACCTGGCCGATACGTACAATAACCGCGTCAAGATACTGTACCCGCAGAGACGCGAGGTGATCTCCTACGCCGGAACCGGGCAGGCCGGGTATAAAGACGATATCATCAGCGTCGCGCAGTTCAACGAGCCGGGCGGCCTGGCCTTCGCCAGCGGGAAGCTCTATGTCGCCGATACCAACAACCACGCCATCCGCGTGATTGACCTCGGCACCGAGAAGGTAGAGACGCTGAACGTGCGATTCGATGATACAAGGTAGAAAACGTCCCTTCGCGTGTCACGTCATGACAAAGGCTCCTTCACGTGTCATGCTGAGCGCAGCGAAGCCTCCACGTGAGCCATGCCGCCCGCCTGGTCACCCCGGAGGCTTCGCTGCGCTCAGCATGACACGCGAAGGGACGTTTTTTACGGCATGCTATATCCGATCAGGAGTTGACCACCTGGCCTGTCCAGTTGCCCTGGGCGCCGTAGTGGTAGAAGTAGGCGCCGATGCTGTCGCAGGTGTAGGCGGTGATTCTGGGATAGGTGACGGTACCGGTAAAAGTGTTGTTGCCGGTGTAACTGCCGCTCAGTTGTTCATCCACCTGGGGAGATGTCAATGTGCAGGTGCCGCCGCTATCGAAGGCGATGGTATCGTTCAGGAGCGTCTCTGTGTAGGTAAGCTTGCCCGTTTTGTAGGTACCGCTGCACGAGTACGTGGATGTTTCGCGATATCCCGCGCCGCTGTTCACCGTTGACTGATGGTACGAGTGTGGCTGCCCGTCATCTTCACTCTGGCAAACGGTTCCACCGTTGGGGTCAGGGTGGCCGGTAACGATATCAACTTCGTTCTGGTTAAACGTCTGGTTCGCGCCCAGCAGCGTTCCACTGATGGTGACATTGATCTTGAAGCTGGCGTCATCGGGCGGCGCGCCGTTTGGGCCGGGCGTATTGGCCTCTCCCTGCTGCACGATGACAACGGCGACGCCCGTCTGCGTAACGTAGTTGCTGGCATCCCTGGCCGTGATGGTATGACGCCCGACCGACCAGTCGCCGGTGATGGTCAGGTTGGCGCTGACATTGCCGCTGCCATCGCTCTGCACCGTCGGGCTGCCAGAGATGGGTGAGCCGTCGAGCAGGAAGGTGATGGCCGAGGAGGAGGAGAATTTCTGGCCGCTGATATGCAGGGATGTCCCGGTCGCCCCTGCCGGTGTGCCATTGACATGATAGGAACTGCTCACGCTAATCACCGGCTGCGGGCGTGTCAGGAAATAGGCGGCCACTCCTGCACCGATCAGGCCCACGAGAACGACGACACTGACAATGATCAGCGCCGCTTTCGGCGTGCGCCCCCCCTGCTGCGGAGGAGGCGGGGTCGGCGCCATCGGAGTCGGTTGCACCTGTGGATAGTATGCTGGCGGCTGCGCGTATGGATCAGAAGGCATGCTACCTGGCTGGACATACCCGGATGGAGAACCAGATTGCGTATGCGTATAAGCAGGTGACGCTGCGGGCAGCGTCTCCATCGAGGAGGAAGCAATGGTCGGCAAGTTGCCCGGCGAGGGGGTTCCCGGAACGGATGGTACAGCAGGCGCATTGGGATTCAGACCCGGCTGCGCTATACCGGAAGGAAAGGCGTTCAGCGGCGTGAATGGCGTTTGCTGGCGACGTTGCTCCTCCAGTATCACCTCATTGGCGCCTGATGATCCACTCCTGCTCGTCGCCCCATCTATCGGAGAGAGGGTTTCAGTCAGGCGGCCACAGTTTCCACAGAAACGCGCATCCTGGGCAAGTTCAGTTCCGCAATACATACAACGCATCGTGCAACCTCGATTCTATGCTCCTGTCATCTTTGAGCATCGACTATCCAACACCCGGTCCATAACAATTGCTGTATTCGATTCAGGTCAGGAAATCAGAGTACGCTTGATAATGGTTCTGACAGGTACAATATAACATATTTTCTCGCTGCTGAGTGTCTTTAAGATTACATTTTTCGTGTGACGCCTGCCACAGATGAGAGGTCGCCTGCCAGATAAACAGGCATCCCGATCATTCCTTCAGCAGCGGGAGAAGGAATAATCGGGATGCGTTGCTCGCGCCGGAACACAGGGGATGCTCAGACTTCGAGCAATTTTTTCAGTTTGCGGCGCGCTAACCCGCCTTGAGAGCTGCTCGTCGCCTGCGACGCGGGCGGCTGCGGGTCGACGAAGATATCCTCGATAACTTTGCCGTCAAATTCACAGGGGAAGGGCAATCCCATGCTGCGCAGCACGGTTGGCACGAGGTCGTAGACCTCGGCATTGGGGGCCTGGAAGCCCTGTTTGATGCCGGCACCGCAGGCGTAGAGAACGCCATCCTTCTGGTGGGAGCCGCGCCGTTTCTTTCTGTCGCGGCCCGTAAAGACATCGTTCCAGAGCCATTTGTTGCCCAGGGCCATATTGAAGGTGATGCCGTCGGTGGGCAGTAGAATCAGGTGCTGTTCGCGCGGCGCGTATGGCCCCTGGCCGTAAACCTCGGTGCGATAGATGGCATCAATGAGCGGCTTGCCCGTCGCGGGGTCGACCTGGCGTTTGAGGTCGGCGCACAGTTCCTCGACACGTTCGGTCGGCAGGTTGTTATCGAGAAAGATATCGGCGTAACCGCCGCCATAGCCAGACATGGAAGGCACGTAGGCCAGCGTATGCTCCCAGTCGATATCGTCCACGACGGGACGATAGACACCGTGTTTCTTTTTGATGATCCCGGCGCTTTTGAGCGCGCGTTTGGCCCCCTGCGCCAGCGCGAGCAGACCCATACGCTGTAGAGAATGTTTCAGCGTGGCAAACCGGCTGGCCTTCTCGCGCTGCGCAGTCGATTTGAGCTTCAACAGACCCTGACTGTAGAGATATTCGTTGATATCAAAGGAGCGGCTGATGCCCTGGAAGCCGTGATCGGAGACGACAAAGAGGCGGTCTTCCGGCTTCAACTGCTCCATGACCAGTCCCAGAGCGCCATCGAGCATGCGATAATATTCCGTCGTTTTCGGGTCTGGCTCGATAATCTCATCCCAGAGCGAATGCTGCAGGCGGTCGGGGCCGACGAAGACGACGTAGCAGAAATCCCAGGCTTTCTCCGTCAGCAGATACTTCAACAACGCAATGCGCTTCCTGGTCATCTCCAGCGTGGCATCGACGAGCTTTTGCACGCGGTTCTCTACTTTGCCGCTGAAGATATCGCGCAGGTGAATGTCAATTTCGTAATCCGGCACGACGCGGAAAAGCTCCTCCTTGAACGAGGCCGGATAAGTGAATTCGACCGACTCGCCGGGGGTCAAATAGCCGCTGACCATGATGCCGTTGACGGGTTCGGGCGGGTAGGTGATGGGAACGTTGATGACCAGCACCTGCTTGCCGTACTCGCTCAGGATATTCCAGATGGCCTTGCCGCCGCGCCGGTGCGTCTGCACAAAGGCTCTGCGCCCGCCGACGTGTTCCGTGCCTTCTTCATAGGTCCAGAAATCGTAAACGCCATGCCGGGCGGGTTTGAGGCCGGTCGAAAGTGAAGTCCAGGCGGGCGGCGTCAGGGGCGGATATTTCGATTCGAGCGTGGCCTCACAGCCCTGCTCGCGCAATTTCTTGAAGTTGGGCATATGCCCCTGCTCCATCAGAGGATGGATGACGCGAAAGGCCAGGCCATCCGCGCCAAAAATGACTGTACGCATCGTCTCTTGTTCTCCTAGATTTCAAGCAATTTCTTGAGCTTGCGGCGCGCCAGTCCCCCTGCGGCCTCGCCCGGTCGCGCGGGAGTTGCGCCCTCGACGAAGAGGTCTTGCAACACGCGACCGTCGAAGTTGTAGGGGAAGGGCAAACCCATCGCTTGCAGCAGTGTCGGCACGACATCATAGACCTCGGCGTTGGGGGCTTTGAAGCCGCGTTTGAAGGCCGGGCCATAGGCGTAGAGAACGCCATCTTTGTGATGGGAACCAAAGGTCTTGCCAATATCCTCCCAGATGCGGCTGTTACCCATCTCCATACGGAAGGTGATGCCCTCACGCGCCAGCAGCAGGAGATGCGGCTCGCGCGGCGCGTATGGCCCCTGGCCGAAGACCTCGGTGGTAAATATCTCATCGATTAAGGGCTGCCCGTTTTTCGGGTCTTTCTGCCTTCGCAGGTCGGCGCACAGTTCGTCAATTTGCTCCTGCGTCATATCGGGGCTGAGGAAGACATCGGCATAGCCGCCCTGGAAGCCGGAGAAAGATGGCACGTAGGCCAGCGTATGCTCCCAGTCGATATCTTCCAGCAGCGGACGCGTGGCCTCAACGCCTTCAGCATTCCAGACACCCTTCGCTTTGAGCGAGCGTTTCAGCTTGCGCGCCAGCGGGCGCAGGCCCAGCCGGTTGGCAACATGCTTGAGCATGCTAGTGCGTCCGGCCCGCCTGCGCGCCGCCAGCACCTTTTCCCCCAGGCGCAACAGCCCCTTCTTAACGAGATATTCATTGATGTCAAAGTAGCTGCTGTGGCCGCGAAAGCCGTGATCGGAGACGACGAAGAGCAGATCGTCCGGGCCGAGCAGGGCCATGATCTGGCCCAGCGCGTCGTCCAGCATTTTGTAATAGGCACTGGTGCGCGGGTCGAGCGCGATAGCTTCTTCCCAGAGCTGGTGTTGCAGGCGGTCGGAGCAGACATAGGCCAGGTAACAGAAATCCCAGGGCTTCTCTTTGAGCAGGTGCATAATCAACTTCGTGCGCTGCTCGGTCATGCGCATGAGGACATCGACCATCGCTCCCACCTGCAATTTCAGGCGCAGCGGTTCGTATTCGGGGCCGGGAACGATCTGGTAGTGCGGGGCCACACGGAACAACTCTTCCTTAAAAGAGGCCGGGTAGGTAAATTCCAGCTCGGTGCCGGGCGTGAGGTAGCCGCTGACCATGATGCCGTTAACAGGTTCCGGCGGGTAGGTGGCGGGAACATTGATGACCAGTACCTGTTTGCCATACTCGCTCAGGATATTCCAGATGGCCTTCTCCGCCCGGCGCGTTGTCTGCACATGCACGCCGCGCGTAATGCCCTTCTTCGGCTCCTCGGCATAGACCCAGTAATCATAGACGCCGTGCCGCGCCGGTTTGAGGCCGGTGGAGATCGATGTCCAGGCGGGCGGCGTCAGCGGCGGATATTTTGACTCAAGAATGGCCTCGCAGCCTTCATCGCGCAGCTTCTGAAAATTGGGCAGTTCGCCGCGCTCCATCAACGGTTTAATAATGCGGAAGGTCAGGCCATCAACCCCAAAGATCACTGAACGCATCTTTATTGTTCTCCTTTAGATTTCGAGCAATTTCTTGAGCTTGCGTTTCGCCAGTCCACCCTCGCCGCTCTGCTCTTTGCCGTTCGAGGATGCTGTCGCCTGCTGCCCCTCGATGAAGAGTTCGTCGAGGACGCGGCCATCGAATTCGACGGGGAAGGGCAGTTCCATTGCTCGCAGCAAGGTGGGAACAAGGTCATAGATTTCGGCGTTGGGGGCTTTGAAGCCGCGCCTGAATTTCGGGCCGTAGGCGTAGAGGACGCCATCCTTGTGATGGGAACCAAAAGCCTTGCCCAGGTCTTCCCAGATGCGCTCGTTGCCCAGTTCGATGCGGAAGGTAATGCCGTCACCGGGGAGCAGCAACAGGTGAGGCTCGCGCGGCGCATAGGGACCTTCGCCGAAGACCTCGGTGGTAAATATCTCATCGATTAAGGGTTGCCCGTTTTTCGGGTCTTTCTGCCTTCGCAGGTCGGCGCACAGTTCGTCAATTTGCTCCTGCGTCATATCAGGGCTGAGGAAGATGTCTGCGTAGCCGGAAGGGAAGCCAGACATGGAAGGCACGTAGGCCAGCGTATGCTCCCAGTCCACATCGTCGAGCGCGGGACGATCCAGGCCGACCTCGAAGTTGGGCGGCGCCCACATGCCCAGCGTCTTGAGCGAGCGTTTGATCTTGCGGGCGAGGGGGCGCAGGCCCAGGCGCGAGACAAGCTGGCGAAACTGCGTGGCTCGCCCCGACTTGCGCCGCGATTCCTCAAACGATTTGCCCAGCTTCAACAGGCCCTTGCTATAGAGATATTCGTTGATGTCGAAATAGCTGCTGTGGCCGCCGAAGCCGTGATCGGAGACGATGAAAAGCGTGTCGTCCGGGCCGAGCAGGGAAAGCACCTGGCCGAGCGCGTCATCGATCATCTTAAAATAGGCGCTGGTGCCGGGATGCAGTGCGCTGACCTCCTCCCATAGCGGATGTTGCAGGCGGTCCGCGCCGATGAAGGCGACGTAAGCGAAATCCCAGGGCTTCTCTTTGAGCAGGTACATGATGAGCTTAACGCGCTCCTCCGTCATGCGCAGGATGGCGTCTGCAAGCGGCCCCACCTTGCCCATCGTCTTGAGCCGTTCGTAGGCATTGACCTCAAGGTCGATCTGGTAGTTGGGCGCGACGCGAAAAAGTTCCTCCTTAAAGGAAGACGGATAGGTAAAATCCACGCCGGTGCCGGGGGTCATATAGCCGCTAACCATGACGCCGTTGACAGGTTCCGGCGGGTAGGTAGCGGGAACATTGATAACTATGACCTGCCTGCCAAATTCGCTCAGGATGTTCCAGATAGCCTTGCCGCCCCGACGGCGCGTGAGGACACGGGCTTTGCGCGGCTGGCCGCGCTCGCTTTGCTCCTCATACGTCCAGAAGTCGAAGACGCCGTGCCGGGCCGGCTTGAGGCCGGTCGAGAGCGATGTCCACGCGGGGGGCGTCAGCGGCGGATACTTCGATTCCAGGATCGCCTCACAACCTTCTCGCGTGACCTTCTGGAAATTGGGCAATTCCCCTCGCTCGATCAGAGGATGCAGGACGCGAAACGTCATACCATCAACGCCAAAGATAACTGATCGCATATGATACCTCTTTTATTTCCGTTTATTCTTTTTGCCGCCCAGGAATTTCTTGCGCAGCGACTTCATCACGATTTCATCTTCAGGACTGCCCTTGAACATGACAAGGAGCAAGATATAGCAGGCAAGGAAGACGGGAACCAGCGCCAGTTGCAGCGAGATAATCGCATGACCGAGCGTAAACGAGGTCTTTACATGCCCCAGGTGGAGCAACAGCAGACCCGCGCCAACGACGGCAGAACTGATGAGTCCTGCGCCCATCGATTTCAGCATATCCAGGCGATACGGGTGCATCTTGAGCAGAATCCAGACCTGGAGTAGACGCATCAGATTCAGCACCACAATGGCAAGGCCGGTGCTGATCGCTGTTCCCATCGCCCCATAGCGCGGGGTCAGGATAATGCCCAGGATAAGATTGACAGCCACAGAGACCATCGAGTTGAGAAACGAGAGCTTCTGATAGCCGGTCATGAGCAGCATGTAGCCAACCGCGCCGGTTCCTGCGTTGACCATGCCGCCGAACGCGAAGGCGATGGCGAGCGGCCAGGCCCCCACAAAGCTCGGCCCGGAGAGGCCCAGCACAAAAGGCGAGAAGAGCGCGATCACCAGAAAGATGGGCAGGCTGAAGGTGATGCACCACTTGGTCACGATCTTAAACATCGCCTCCAGTTCTGTTCTCTTTCCCTTGCTATGCAACTCCGCGATGGTTGGCGCGAAGATGTTATTGAGCGAGACCAGCGGCAGCGAGATAAAGTTATTCATTCTGATTGCCGCTCCATACTGGCCGATTTGCGATCTGGGAACGCCGAAGACAGCCAGCAAGATGGTGTCAATCGAATCCAGCACGGTATCGATGATGGTGGTCAGAAAGTTAAACGAGGCAAAACTGAGCCACTCACGCACCTCGTATTGCTCTGCTTCGGGCGTCGCCACCCGTGAGACTTCGCGGAAGAGGAAGTACAGGTTGAAGACAACGCTGGCAAGCGTACTGATGAGGAAGGCGATAGCCACGCCGGCAATATTGCGGAAAAAGAACAGCACGCCCAGCAGCAGGAGAATCTGCAACATGGGCTGAACGATATTGGCTGTCAGCACGCGCCATTTGAAGGCTTTGAAGCCGCGCAGACCACCCACCCAGACAACCTGCATGCAGAAAAGCGGGATAAGCGGAGACATCATCTGCAAAAGCGGAATGACCTGTTCAAACGAATTCTGCTGCGCCGTGAGCTGGTGTTTGGCGGCGTTGAGCGCGGCAAAGGTAGGGGTAAAAAAGACGAGCAGCAGCGCGCCAACGATACCCGCCAGTCCGGCCACCGTCGTACAAAAAATCGTCAGGCCAACCAGCGAGGTATGTTTCTTTTTTGTGCGATAGATGGCCGTATAACGCACCATCGCGTCATCCAGGCCAAGGTTGAAGACGGAAGAGATCAGATTAATCAGCGACGTAGCGAGCGTATACAATCCATAGAGACCGGCGCCGAAGCCGTATTGAACAAGAAAGACGGCAACATATTTAAAAATCATTCCAAGAATATTGCCGAGACCCACCATACCGGCAGAGCTGGCCGCGCCGGATACCTCCGACTGCATGGAGTCGCGCGCAGGCTTTTTCCGCTGCGTCGTCGCGGCAATGCCATTGAGAACCATCATGGGCAGCGTGGAGCGTTTGTCAAATCCGCTTTCATCGACATCAAAGCCAAAGGTCTCAGGTTTCCACTCGAGTACCCCGTTGGCGTTGAGATCGGCGTGGCCCGATGGTTTCAGCGTAGGAGGAGGCAGGGTGGAAAATCGCTCGATATGCGGCATATATTGTGCCGGGGGCGTATCCATGCCAGCGCCGGATGTCCAGGACATAGCGGGCTGCTCGCCCTGTATATTCAGCACAGGATCAATGATAAGCGGACGCGAGACAGGTCTCTGCGCAACCGGCCCTTCCTGCGCGTTCTGGCGGAGATCGGCCACGAGCGCGTGCGCAGCAGGTCTTTGAGGTATCGTCCTGGCAGACTGAAAGGGAACCTCTGGCACCTGGCCTTCTTGCCCTGTTTCAACCCGTGTTTTCAGGGTGATTTCTGGCGCAATCACGGTATCTTTCTCAGCAAAAAATTCGTCGGCACGACGAAATTGCGTACGGCGAGGAGACCGACGCGAGAATGGCCCGGATGATTGCGCAAGATCATTACTCATGCAACGCTACTACTTTCAAGGCGCATCAACATACGATCAGTCAATCAGAAAGAGTGGGTCAGGAGCATCAACTCCTGACCCCATGCGCTCAGACATAGCCGAGGTCGCGCAGGTGGCCGATAATCAACTCCTCATCTTCTGCGGAGAGTTCCTGGCTCTGCGCGCCTGAGCGAATCGGGTGCGTCTCCAGATAAGAAGGCGCGAAGAGTTCGGCGACGGCGCTGCCATCCAGATCGACATACTCGACGCCCAGGGCGTGTAGCAGCGTTGGTACGATGGCCGTAAGCGCGGCATGTTCCGAGGCCGAGATTCCGGCAGCCAGTGAAGGCGCTGCGGCCAGCAGGAAGCCACTCAATTGAGACGGATGCGCTCCCGCTTCAACAGTGGTACCGGAGGCGGGCGTTGAGAAAGTGGCCTCATCAAATTCCAGCCGCGTGCTGCATGGTGACGGAGCGTAGCCGGGCCTGAAAACCGCGACCAGATCCGGGGCGCAGAAGAGGTAGTCGCCGCTATAAAGTTCCTCTTTGCGATAGACGCGCTCGATGGCGAGGGAGCCGTCTTCGTCGCGCAACTTGGCGGGCAGAGCCTTGACCAGCGTCTCGCGCACCTCTTCGTACTCATCCTGCGGGTGAACGGCCCCCTGCGCGTCGCGACCAAGCAGGTTCACCCAGATCTGCCCGTGACCGGCATAGTAGGCCAGCGAGTTTTGCCAGTTGACCTGATTGCTCTGCTCGTCCCGCTCGATGATGCCCATATCGGCCAGAAAATTATTGATGTTGACAAAGCGTTCGACCGGGGCCGGGTGCGCCTCGGAGAAGAGGGCCAGCAGCCCCGTCTCGCCGACCGCCTTCTCGGCCAGTTGCAATGCGCGACCAATCATGCTGGCCTCTACGCCTGTAGCGGCGCATTTCACAATCAGGCAGGCGGGCGAGGAGGTATTCGCAGCCGCCCATTGCTCAATGCTTGCGGCAAGCATTGCGCCAGGTACTTCCTCGAAGGAGACCGTCCAGCCGACGGTGCGCAGGAGGTCGGGCAACATCCTGGGAGGGGTGCCGCGCCCTGTCGTTTCCTCGATAATGTCATAATTACGTGGCAGCAGGGTATCAAAAAAGCCGAAAGTCGCGGGCAGGCGGCCGCTGAACGCCTGGTAGTAGTGCGCCTGCGGGCTGCTAATGGGGGCAGGGTCGAGTTCGATAAACGCCGCCCGCCGCGCCAGCGCCTGCACCTCCGGTAGATCGCGGATACTGGCCGATGCTGCTCCACTCAGCCAGATGATTACCGCTCGCTGTGTTGTATCTGTCAAGAAATTCCTCCTTCAGCTTGATAAGGGATTGCTTTCGTCCCTGAACGTTTTGCTTTGATGCATGCCAGTCGCCACACCTGATCCTTATACATGAGAATCCCCCACATAATCCAGCTGGTAACCACCTGGGGCATTTCTGTCAGCACGCTGATTTGACGGGGCGGGATGAAGAAGCCACCGGCGAAAAAGTCTGCTACCAGCGAACCCAGGGTCAGGCCGAGAATGGAGAGGGCCAGCATCTGATCTTCGTGTCTCTCCGAACGGTAGTCATCACAGAAGGTGCGCGCCAGGCGGTACCAGAAACCGGGCTTCTCGTGCGGCTTTTTCACCCTCTCCGGCAGCACCACGTAATCCAGGCCAATTCTGCTGAGAATGGAGGTGGCCATATTGCGCTCATCACGTTTTCTCGGCAGGCGGGCGCGGCGATAGAGCATGGTCGCCAGGACAATCATGATTACCGGGAAGGCGACAAACAGAAACAACCCGATCGGCCCGCATTCACCAAGAATTTGCAGATAGGCATTGTGGGCAACACACAGGCCAGTCGCATTACAGTTGCGCAACGCCCTGGGCAAGTTGGTAAACGCCTGATCGTAGGCCCAGAAATTACCGGGTCCTACACCGAGTAGAGGTTGCTTGCTCCACACGCGCAGCGAGTCCTGCCAGATGATGAGGCGAACAGCATCATCGGTTTTGACGCTCTGCAACTTTTCCAGTTCCGCCTTCAAAAGTGGAATAAACGGGATCAACAGCGCAATATAGGTCATCAGCAGGCGACGCGAGTAGACAATGGTTATGACGATTGCCCCGACGCCGACTTCCAGCCACCAGCTATTTTCCAGGCAGAGGATGACGCAGACCAGGCACAGGACAGTAATCAGCCCGTACAGGAGGCGCACGCGCCCGTTGGGGGCGCAGAGGAAGCGCGCGTAGGCCAGCAGGCAGCCGAGGGCGAGCAACTGGGCAATAGCGCGCAAGCTCATCCACAGGATATGCGGCTCCGAGAAACGGAAGGTATAGATGTCGCCTCCAATACGCTTGAAATCGTAGAGGACGACAATACACGTTATCAGAGCGGCAATGATGAAGATGCGCTGGATGTAACGTATTAACCGTTCATTTGTCGAGACGATCATACAGACGATGACATAGGTCATAACGGGAAAGGTGAAAACGATACAACCCAGAATCTCATCATAGATAATCGGGTTGCTATTGATCTTATGAGGGACTCCATGCGTCCAGAAAGCCTGGACGACGACGTTGGAGATCACCGCCAGGAAGATCAGGAACAGGTGGGGCCAGTACGCCCGCAGCGGCGGCAGGAAAACTTTGCGCACAGAGAAAGCTGACTGCATCAGCAAGATGCAGAAGAGTACGCCGATGAATACCTCGGATGGATAAACATCTGCCGATTTCACCGTCACGATTTTGGGCGCCAGAGCTGTTGTTCCCAGCGCAAAGACGAGCAGCGCGAACTGCGGTCGCCTGAGAACGGCGATGAAGGCAGGCAGCAACAGCAGGCCACCACAGATGGCAAAGACAAGATTCAACGGCAAAGCCGTGAGGATCTGTCCGCCCTCTATGCCAATCAGGCAGGCCAGGACGACGAGCAAGAGACGCGGCCACCAGAAGCTCAGCCGACGCCGCCAGTAAATGCCGCGATGGTAAGCCTGCTGCTGCGCTAATTGCGTTTTCAGATCGGGCATTCCCCCGCCCGCAGGAAGGGGAGGCCGATTGGAAAAAGAATCAGTGATCTGCATACTGCCTGCTCTCACTCATTTCCAGGGCGTACTGGCGGTCCCATACGCGGAGAAGGCGGCATCTGTGGCATCTGTAGCGGCGCGATGCCCGGCAGGGAAGGCGGGACGCCTGGGCGCGACATGCCGCCGGGAGACAGCGGCGGCACCGGCAAAGGCGCCATGATGCTCTGGTCGGGCCGCTGCTGCCCGTAATCGGCGCTATAACTATTGCCGTTCCCGTTTCCATTCCCATTTCCGTTTGCCGAAGCTGGCACAGCTGCCCATTCCTCTTTCAATGTCTCGGCGGGCATGGCCGTCGCAAAGTAGCCGTTCTGTTTGCGTGCGGGCTGGCGGTTCATGATAATGCCGGCAGGAACATGCGCCAGCGAGGTCAGGATTTCCTTTGCCCGCAGCAAGAGCGACATCTTATCGTTGCCATAGTTAACGACGACCGCGACGCCATCAACCATAGTGGCGATCAAGGCGGCATCGGCGCTCTCCAGCAGGGCAGGCCCATCGATAATCACCACGTCAGTTTTCTTGCGCAACTGAGCGATGATAGAAGGCAATTTCTGTCCGAGGGCGAAGGCAGGATCTTCCATGGCTGTACCGGCAGCAACCAGCCAGATATTGGGCGTGTTGCTGCGCTGCACCACCGAATCAACCGGTTCACCTGCAGGGGCCTTGAGCAGGCCGCTCAGACCGGGGCCTGAGGGAGTCAAGCCAAAGGTCAGATGGGTTGAAGGACGACGCAGATTGCCGTCGACGACAACGACCGTACCCCCGCCGCGCGCTATTGTCGAGGCGATAGCGGCCACAACCGTCGATTTTCCCTCGGCGATCTGCGGGCCTGTCACCAGCAGCGCAACCCCCTGCGGGGCCTGCCACTGTGCCGGGAGAATACGAGACAGGCGCAGGTTGGCGCAGATATCGGCAAATTCCTGCGCTATAGCGCCCGTCGGACGGAACAGCACGCTCTTGATGTCAGCCCGTTTACTCAAGCCACCCAGGTAAGCCAGACCGAGTTTCTCCTTGACCTGATCATCGCCATAGAGATGGCCATCCAGCGAGACCATAATAATCATTACCAGCAGGCCCAGCACCAGACCAGCCAGGAACATCACCCCGATAATTTCCGCAGTCTTGCTGGAAGCAGAAACGGTCGCCGGCAGGGCCTGCGCCGAGACGAAGACATCCGCTTTCACCGATGTCGGCAACGTTTGCAAGCTTGATTGCAGGGTATCGATGTTGTGCGTCACATCGGTCAGGTTATTGTTATAGATAGTATAGTGCGGGTCAGAGGTTGTAGCGAGCGAAGCAATCAATGACTCCCAGTGCGTTTTCTGTGCCTGTAGCTGCGTAATCTGGCTCTGAATATAAGCACGTTTGGCCGTCAGGTCGCCCATGACCTGGTCTGTCTTATACTGCACGTAACCGTT
>Ga0209810_1001637_pt1 | contig 32108 bp, 36 predicted proteins | sample Coa_R1_7_FD_187159 | JGI IMG/M metagenome (GOLD analysis project Ga0209810, IMG submission 187159) | Surface soil microbial communities from Centralia Pennsylvania, which are recovering from an underground coalmine fire - Coalmine... | ecosystem: Environmental > Terrestrial > Soil > Unclassified... | reverse complement strand
TCGCCGGGGCCGCTGTTGTCGGCATAGCCCGCTGACGTCGCGACGCGGTGGAACTCCGCCACGGTCTCGTCGTCGGGGACCGGGAACGCGAGGTGGACGTGCTCCGTCGGCGGGCGGCCGTCCGCGACGAGCGCGAACGAGCGGTCGCCGGCTGCGATGTGGAATCGCCCCTGCCGGCCCTCTCGCGTCCTGAGCGCGAGCACCGGAGCGACTGTCTCCCAGAAGCGGCGGCTCGCCGCGGGATCCCGGACGCCCAGCCAGAGGTGGTCGATCGGCGGACCGCCGGGGTTGTCCCTGAACCCGGTGCAGGACTCGACGCTGTTCCCGTCGGGATCGAGGAGGAAGCCGCCGTAGTAGTTCGGGTGGTACTCGGGACGCAGACCCGGCTCCCCGTCGCTGCGATAGCCGGCGTCCACCCCACGCCGCCAGAAGGCGTCGACCTCCTCGCGCGAGCGCGCGGCGAAGCCGACGTGGAGATGACGTGTCACCGGGTGCTCGCCGTCGGCCTGCGAGATCGAGAAGTCGTCCCACTCGTCGAACCAGTCGCCGACGTGCGACGGCTCGCCCAGCAGCGTCACGTAGAAGCGCCGGGCGGCGTCCCTGTCGGAGACGCGGATCGTGACGTGGTCGAACATCAGTGGCGGTCCATCAGAGCAGGAGCATTGCATCGCCGAAGGAGTAGAAGCGGTAGCGCTCCTCGATCGCGAGCCGGTAGAGGCGTCGCGTCTCCTCGATCCCGGCGAACGCCATCACGAGCGCGAGCAGGGTCGAGCGCGGCAGGTGGAAGTTCGTCAGCAGCGCGTCCACGCGCCTGAACTCGAAGCCAGGCGTGACGAAGAGCTCCGTACGGCCGGCGAGCGGGCCGCCGCGGGCGAGCGTCTCGAGCACGCGCAGCGTCGTCGTGCCGACCGCGAGCACCCGCTCGGCGGCGCGGATCCGCTCCCACGCGTCGAGCGCGACCTCGTACCGCTCGCCGTGGATCCGGTGGTCCTCGAGCCTGTCCTCGGTGACCGGCCGGAACGTGTCGAGGCCGACATGGAGCGTGACCCGCACCGGCTCCAGCCGGGCGAGCAGCTCCGCGGTGAAGTGCAGCCCGGCCGTCGGCGCCGCAGCAGAGCCCACCGCGCGCGCGTACACCGTCTGGTAGCGGGAGGGATCGGCGAGCGGTTTCGTGATGTACGGCGGCAGCGGCGTCTCGCCCGCGGGCTCGCCCTCGAGACGCAGGCGCCACCGGCCCTCGCCGAGGTGCTCGAGCAGCTCGAACGGCCCGTACCGCCGACCGGGGCGCAGCCGCCGCGTCGGGCGCGCGAGCGCCTCCCACGTCCCGTCGTCGAGACGCTCGAGCAGCAGCACCTCACCCCGCGGCGTCTCGATCGGGATCCGCGCCGGCACGACCTTCGTGTCGTTGACGACGACGAGCTCTCCATGCAGCTCCTCCGCCAGCTCGCCGAACGTGCGATGGCGAACGGCGCCGGTCGCGCGCTCGTAGACGAGCAGCCGCGACGCGTCGCGCCGCTCGGCCGGATCCTGGGCGATCAGCTCCGGCGGCAGCTCGTAGTCGAGCTCCGAGAGGTCCATCCGACGGCAGTTGTACCGTCGGCTCCGTGGACATGGACGCGATCGCGCGCGCGCAGCAGCGTCTCGAGGACGCGGCCGCCGGGCGCACGGATCCCGCGGCGGTGGACGCTGCGTTGCAGCGGGCGCGGAGCGCGGTCGAGTCGCTGGCTGCGACTACGGCCCGCTTCGAGGCCGGCCTGCCCGAGGCGATCCAGGACGGGATCCGCCAGCACTTCCGGCCGAGCGCCCGCCACCTCGCCGAGGTGCGGGGCCTGACGAACCAGGTCATCCGCCGCCTCGAGCGGATCGAGGGAGACCTCCTCACCGAGCGGCACGCGCGCGTCGACGACCTCTCGCTGCTCGTCGACCTCATCGCCTCGAGCTGGCGGAGCGTCGAGGAGCGGCTTGCGAGGCTCGAGGAGGGACTGACGCGCGACGGCGCGACGGTCTACCGCCTCGGCGAGCGTCAAGCGGCCGGCTGAGACTCCACCGGTAGGACGAGCACGAAGCGGCTGCCGCGGCCGGGTTCGCTGTGCAGCTCGAGGCGTCCGCCGAGCGCGAGGGCGAGCTCGCGCGCGATCGTCAGGCCGAGCCCGGTGCCGCCGCCGTCGCCGGACCAGAACGGGCGGAAGATCCGCTCCTCCTCCTGGGGCTGGATGCCGGGCCCGGTGTCCGAGACCGCCACGGCCACCTCGCCGTCCTCCCGGTCCAGCCCGAGGTCGACGCGCCCGCCTTCCGGCGTCCAGTGGAGCGCATTCGCGATCAGGTTCGTGACGATCTGCAGGACGCGGTCGCCGTCGGTGATGAGCACGGCTCCCTCCCCCAGCTCGAGGTCGTACTCGATCCCGCGGGCGCGCGCCTCCTCGGCGAACGTCGTGTACGCGCGCTCGCAGAGGGCTCGCATGTCGACCTCCTCGCGCAGGAGCGCGAAGCGGCGCGCGTCGAGCTTGGCCAGGTCGAGGACGTCGCCGACGAGCCGCTCGAGCCGCGTGGCCTCCTCGGCGATCACCTCGAGCGAGCGTTGCCGCGCCGCCTCCTCGTCCAGGACTCCCTCACGCAGCGCGGCGACGTGCCCGCGGATTGCGGTGAGCGGAGTGCGCAGCTCGTGCGAGACGGACATGAGGAAGTTGCGGGAGAGCTGCTCCGACTCGGCGAGCCTCGCGGTCATCTCGTCGAAGCGGGCGGCGAGCCGCTCGACCTCGCTGCCGCCGGTGCGCTCCGGCACCGCCACGTCGTAGTGGCCGGCCGCGACCTCGTCGGTCGCCGCCGCGAGCGCCTCGAGCGGCCGCGCGATCCGCCGCGAGAAGTAGAGGACGAGGATGGCGGCGACCGGAATCCCGATCCCGAACGCGATCGCGAGCTTCCAGGCCAGCTGGAGCCAGCTGCTCCGGAGGGCCGACTCGGGCTTGGCGACGACGAGGGCGCCGGCGGGGACGCCGCCGAGGCTGACCACCTGCGCGACGCCGAGGTACCCCTGCCCGCGGACGTGGAGATCGAAGGCCGGCAGCTTGTTTCGGGGAAGCCCTCCCAGCGGCAGCGCGCTCTTGGGGAGCTCCGGCAACGGGCCCGCCAGGAGCGAGGCGCCGGGCTTGACGGGCACCCAGAACACCTTGTTCTCGCCCAGCGCGAGGTTGAGGGTCGAGAGCGACACATGTCCAACGCCGGCCTGGCTCTGGTAGAGGTGCACGATTCCGGCCGACTCCGCGCGTAGCTCCGAGGCCGCGTGCGCGCGGGTGTAACTCTGGAAGAAGCGGACGGCGATGAGCGTGGCGACGACGCCGGCGAGCACGATTCCGACCAGGAACAGCGCGGGCAGCCGGAAGCGCAGTGATCTGAGCACGGGATCCTCAGCCGGCTGCGGCGGGAGCCGGGGAGGCCTTGTACCCGATTCCCCAAACGGTGACGATCGGCGCCGCGTCGCCGAGCTTCCGCCTCAGCTGGCGGACGTGGACATCGACGGTCCGGGTATCGCCGGCGAACGTGTATCCCCACACGCGCTCGAGCAGCTGGTCGCGCGTCAGGACGAGGCCGCGGTGATCGAGGAGCTCCCAGAGGAGATCGAACTCCTTGGGCGCAAGCCGGATCTCCTTGTCCCCCACGCGGCACTCGCGTCGGCCGGCGTCGAGCACGAGCTCCCCGTGGCGCATGACCCCGGCGTCGGGCTTCGTCCGCCCCGCGCTGCGGCGCAGGATCGCTCGCACCCTCGCCACGAGCTCGCGCGGGTTGAACGGCTTCGTGAGGTAGTCGTCGGCGCCGACCTCGAGACCCGCGATCTTGTCGAGGTCGTCGTCGCGGGCGGTCAGCATCAGCACGGGCAGGGTGCTCGTCTCGCGGATGCGCCTGCAGACCTCCATCCCGTCGAGGTCGGGCAGCGTCAGGTCGAGGACGACGAGCGAGGGCGCCTCCGTATGGACGAGGCTCAACGCCTCGCGGCCGCTCGCCGTCACCCGCACCGTGAACCCGTCCTTGCGGAGGTACGCTGCGACGAACGAGGCGATCGCCTGCTCGTCCTCGACCACGAGAATCGTCTGCTCGGCCATGCCGGTCAGCCTCGCCCGATCTGCCGCTTCAGGATTCGCGTCGGCAGCGACCTGAAGGCGGCCCCGTCCACGGAGAAATTCCCATCGGCGCGCGGGTCGTAGGACGAGCCATGGAGCGTCACGTTGCCGTGGCCGCCTGCGAACAGGTAGACGCCCGACCCCCGCACGACCACGCGGTAATAGCCGCCGATGGCCGAGAAGCGGAAGCCGCTGCCGAGGAACTCGTGTCCGGGAGCGGAGCGGAACGGTGGCACGCTCTTGCGCCTCACGTCGGACCCCACCGCTTGCGGCGTGCCCTGGCCGCGGGTCGAGGGCAGCTGATAGATGTCGACGCGGGCCTCGGCGTCCTGCCTCACGCTGCCGAGCACGAAGCCGTGCACGACGACCGTGACGACCGCGTGGCCGTTGATCCCGCCGTCACCCGACGCCTTGCGCACGACGAGATAGCCCGGCCCGGCACGCCCGTCCGCACGCGCGAGCGCCACGGCGGGAAGCGCGAGCACCGCCAGAGCCGCGCAGCTGAGCAGAATCCGCCTCTTCACGCGCTCCCAGGGTACTCCGTGCGAGCAGGAACGTCCGGGCCCCGAGCGAAGCTTCGTGTTGCCATGACAGACGACCTGCAACGGCGCGCCGACCTCCTCGCGGCGCGGGTCGAGGCGCTTGCGGATGCCCTTCGGGCAGGCGGAGTTCCGGAGAGAGCCTCCGCGGGGCTCCTCTCGCAGGCGTCGGCCGCAGTCCTCCACGCCCTCAATCTCGAGCTGCTGCTCGCGGAACCCGCAGTCCCGGCCGAGCGGGAGCGGCTCGCCGCCTGAACCTCTGAGGCGAGAATCACCCGGTGGATTCGGATCCGCCGGCTTGGGTCGATGCGTGGTGCGGAGCCGTTCTAGGGGCTCCTCCGACGGAGGTCTTGTTCGTCGTGGCGCACCTCTCCGAGGTCGTCGGGATTCGACTCGCCGACGGCCGGGAGGTCGTGGTCAAGCGTCGCCCCGACGAGTTCGGGCGCACCGAGAGGTGCGTGACGGCGCAGAGGCTGCTGGCCGAGGAAGGCTTTCCCTGTCCCATGCCTCTGACTCGCGTGACGTACGACGATGGGCTGGCCGTACACGCGGAGCAATTCGTCGGAGGCGGCGAGCTCGATACCGAGGAGACGCCCGCCGCAGCGGTGAGGTCGGCGGCTCTCTTGGCCGACCTCGTCGGCCGGCTGGCGCGGCTCGCTCTCGATCCTCCACTGCCGAACCCCGAGTGGATCAGGTGGGATTCGCCGCCCGACCGCCACGCAGCCGCGGTTGTGCCCGCGTGGCTCGACGATACGACGGGGCGTGTGCGGGCGAAGCTGACGGAATCCGAGCTCCCGCCGGTGCTGGGACACGCCGACTGGGAGGCGCAGAACATGCGCTGGCAGGGCCGCGAGCCGCTCGCGGTCCACGACTGGGACAGCCTCGCCTGGTCGTCCGAGGCGGCTCTGGCGGGAACCGCGGCCGGCGTCTTCGGCAGCCATGGCCGGCCGAAACTCGCGCCGCTTGCGAGCTCGGCGGCCTTCCTCGACGCCTACCAGCGCGCGCGGGGCATGACGTTCTCCTCGTACGAGTCCGAGATTGCGTGGGCTGCGAGCATCTGGGTCGCGCTCCACAACGCTCGCGACGAGCTGATCTTCGGCCGGCCCAGGCTCAGCCTCGAGCGGCTGGAGGCCCAACGCGCCGAACGCCTGGCCCGAGCCCGGGCGTGACGTGGCTACTACTCGTAGCTGTAGAAGCCGCGACCGCTCTTGCGGCCGAGCAAGCCGGCGTTCGCCATCGCGACGAGGCGGGCAGGGGGCGCCATCCTCGGCTCCCGCAGCTTCTCCCAGAGCGCCTCGCTCGCATGCACGTGGACGTCGATCCCGACGAGGTCGACGAGCTCGCAGGGCCCCATCGGCCAGCCCGCTCCGTGCTTCATCCCTGCGTCGAGGTCGGCGGGCGTCACGCGCGCCTCGTCGAGGACGCGGACGCAGTCGTTGAGGAGCGGGATGAGGATCCGGTTGACGACGAAGCCCGGCGTGTCGTGGCAGCGGATCGGATGCTTGCCGAGCCGCTCTCCGAGGGCGTAGGCGGCGTCGAAGGCCTCCTCCGAGGTGCGTTCGGCGCGGACGATCTCCACGAGCGGCATCAGCGGCGCGGGGTTGAAGAAGTGCATTCCGACCACGCGCTCGGGCGTCGAGGTCGCGCCCGCGATCTCGGTGACGGAGAGCGCGGAGGTGTTGGTCGCCAGCACGGCGTCGGGACGGCAGACTCGTTCGAGCTCGGCGAACAGCTCGCGCTTCGCGTCGAGCTCTTCGACGATGGCCTCGATCACGACGTCGCAGTCCGCGAGGTCGGCAACCTGCGTCGTCAGGCCCAACAGGCCGATCTCGAAGGAGTCGATCTGGCCCTTCTCGACCTTGCGCGAGAGGAAATGCTCGATGCGGCCGCGCGCCGTCTCCCCCAGCTCGTCCGTCACCTCGCGGCCGACGGTCTCGAGCCCTGCCTCGACCGCGAGCTGCGCGATGCCCGCCCCCATCGTTCCGAGCCCGACGACTCCGACCTTCACGCGGCGGAGCCTAGACATCGGGCGTAGAGTCGCGCGGTGGACGTGCGCGAGGGCACCGTCGCGTTCCGGCTCGACGGCGAGGAGGCACAGACCTGGTTCCGCGTGACCGGCGAGCTGCGGCCCGGCGATCCCTCGGCGCCTGCCCCGCTCGTCGTCCTCCACGGCGGGCCCGGCGCCGCGCACGAGTACCTCCTCTCGCTTGCCGATCTCGCCGACGGCCGCGCCGTCGTCCATTACGACCAGCTCGGCAACGGCCGCAGCACGCACTACCCGGACCGCGGCGCCGACTTCTGGACGGTCGACCTCTTCGTCCGCGAGCTGCACAACCTCGTCGACACGCTCGGGATCGCCGAGCGGCATCACGTGCTCGGTCAGTCCTGGGGCGGCTTCCTCGGACAGGAGTACGCGCTCACGAAGCCGCCCGGGCTCCGCGCGCTCGTCCTCGCGGACACGGCGGCGTCGTTCCCCGACTTCGTCGCCGAGGCGAACCGGTTGCGCGCGCTGCTGCCGCCGGAGGTCGAGGCGACGCTGCGCCGCCATGAGGATGCCGGGACGACCGACGATCCGGCGTACGAGGCCGCCTGCATGGTCTTCTACCAGCGCCACGTGTGCCGCCTCGATCCGTGGCCCGACGAGGTCGTCGAGGCGTTCGCCTGGATCGAGCGCGATCCGACCGTCTACCACACGATGAACGGCCCGAGCGAGTTCCACGTGATCGGCTCGATCCGCGACTGGCAGTCGAAGGACCGGCTCGGCGAGATCGACGTGCCCACGCTCCTCGTCTCCGGGCGCCACGACGAGGCGACGCCCGCCCTGCAGAAGACGCTGCGGGATGGGATCCCAGGCTCGGAATGGGTCTGCTTCGAGGACTCGTCCCACACGCCGCACGTCGAGGAACGCGAGCGCTACATGCAGGTCGTCGGCGCCTGGCTCGCGCAGCACGACTGATCCGCGGCCGCGTCTATCCTCACCGCGGAGTGAGCCTCAACCCGTTCAGACGGCTTCCCGATCCGTGGCGGAAGGCCGTCGACTGGCTCGTCACGCTCGGCCTCGCGATCGGGTTCGTGCTCGCCTTCGAGGCGGAGGTGGCGAGGCCGTACCGGATCCCGTCGGCGTCGATGGAACACACGCTGCACTGCGCCCGACCGGCCGCCGGTTGCGAGGCGTCGACGAGCGACCGCGTGCTCGTGAACCGGCTCGCCTACGTCTTCGGCAGCCCTCAGCGCGGCCAGATCGTCGTCTTCAAGGCTCCGCCGCGCGCGAACGTCTGTGGTGGCCGCGACGCCGGCACGACGTTCGTCAAGCGCCTCATCGGCTTGCCCGGCGAGACGGTGCGGGAAGACGAGAGCGGCTCTCTCTGGGTCCGCCGGCCGGGCGCCGCCACGTGGACGAAGCTCCGCGAGCCCTACGTGTCGGCGCAAACCCGGCGCGAGGACACGAACTATCTCGGCCGGACCTGGCGGGTGCCCAAGAGCGAGTACTTCATGGTCGGCGACAACCGGCCAGACTCGTGCGACTCGCGCCGCTGGGGATCCGTCCCGCGAGGCAACCTCATCGGGCCGGTGATCTTCACGTACTGGCCGCTCGGCAGGGCCTCGTACCACTCGGGCGGCTGGTGAGCCGCGCGGCCTAGACGCGTTCGATGACCGCCGCGATGGCCTGGCCGAAGCCGATGCACATCGTCGCGAGCCCGTAGCGCGCGTTCCGCCGCTCGAGCTCCGAGACGAGGGTCGCCGTGATCCGCGCGCCCGTCGCGCCGAGCGGGTGGCCGAGCGAGATCCCGCCGCCGTTCGGGTTCACGTCGCCGGCCGCGTAGCGCTCCTCGAGGCCGGTGTCGGCGAGGAACTGACCGACTACGGACGCGAACGCCTCGTTCACCTCGATCACGTCGATCTCGTCCCACGTCAGCCCCGCCTTGGCGAGCGCCCTCGCCGACGCCTCGGGATTGCCGTGCAGCATCAGGTGCGGATCGACGCCGACCACGCCGAAGGAGACGAACCGTGCGCGGGGCTCGAGCCCGAGCTCCGAGGCCTTCGCCTCCGAGGCTACGAGCACCGCAGCCGAGCCGTCGACGATCTGGGACGAGTTGCCGGCCGTCACGACGCCGTCGGGGATGAACGCCGGCTGGAGCGCGGCCATCTTCTCGAGCGTGGTCTCGCGCCGCACCGCCTCGTCGACGGCGAAGCGGACGCGGGTGAGCGTCGGAGTCGCGCCCGACGCATCCGGGGCCGGCACGTCGAGCTCGATCGGCACGACCTCCTTGTCGAACCGCCCCTCGTCGATCGCGCGCGCGGCGCGCATGTGCGACCCGTAGGAGATCCGGTCGAGCTCCTCGCGGGTGAGCCTCCACTCCTTCGCGATCTCCTCGGCCGAGATCCCCTGCATGACGATCTCGTGGCGCTCCCACACGAGCGGCGACATCGAGCCGTTGTTCGAGCCCATCGGGACGCGCGACATCATCTCGACGCCGCCCGAGACGACGAGGTCGAGCTGCCCGGACCAGACGGCGGCGGCCGCGTTGAAGTTCGTCTGCATCGAGGAGCCGCACTGGCGATCGACCGTCGTCCCCGCCACCGAGACCGGCCAGCCGGCGGTGAGGGCGACGTTGCGGCCGATGTTCCACGCCTGCTCGTCGACCTGCGTCACGCAGCCCCACTGCACGTCCTCGATCTCGCCGGGATCGACGCCGTTGCGCTCCACCAGCGCGCTTACGACCTGGGCGGAGAGCTCGTCTCCTCGGATGTGCGACAGCGTCCCGTTCTTCTTCCCGATCGGGCTGCGAACGGCGTCGACGATCAGCGCGTCGGGCCTTGTTGCACGGGCTTGGGCCATGCAAGAGACTGTACCTCGGTCGATGCTGCGCAAGAACGCGAAGATCGAGCTGCTCAAGCGGGTTCCGCTGTTCGAACGCTGCTCGAAGCGGGAGCTCGAGGAGATCGCCATGCTCGCGGACGAGCTCCAGCTCCCCGACGCGCGCAACCTCACGAAGCAGGGTGCGAGCGGCTGGGAGTTCATCATCCTCGTCGAAGGCGAAGCCGACGTCGTCCGCGGCGTGCGGAAGGTCAACGAGCTCGGCCCCGGAGACTTCGTCGGCGAGATCGCGCTCGTCTCGGGCAAGCCGCGAACGGCGACGGTGCGCACGCGCGGGCCGGCGCGCGTCCTCGTGGTCAACGCGTCTGCCTTCCGCACCCTGATGCGCGACGTGCCGTCGATCAAGGACAAGGTGCTCGCGGCGGTCACCGCGCGGATCCCGGACGAGTAGCGGCTAGCCGCGACGCTCGGGCACGCGCGGCTTTTCGACGTGCGCGAGGTACGTCGGCGCGGCGAGCTCGAGCACGACGCGCTTGCCCGGCGTGTCTCCCTGCCCGATCTCGGCGAACGAGTAGCCGACGTCGCCGCCGAGCACGACCGGGCCATCCTCCGTCTCGACGACGACGATCTGATGGCCGCGCGTGTGGCCCGGAGCCGGCACGAGCCTGACGCCGCGCAGGATCTCGGCCTCGCCGTCGTGCTCGACGTACGCCGCGCCCGGGAAGTCGACCCACTCGCGGATGGTGTAGTCCTCCTCCGTCCGCGCGTCCTCGAGCTCGATTCGCTGCACGTGGATCGGCAGCCGATCGGCGAAGAGCCGGTTGCCCCCGCAGTGGTCGAAGTGGAGGTGGGTGTTCACGACGACGGCGACCCGCTCGACGAGCTCAGCCGGAAGCGGATGCGGCGTCGGGTGCCAGTACTCGTCGAGCTCGGGCGTCGAGTCGATCATCCCGGTGTCGACGAGGACGAGTCCCTCCGGGTGGTCGATCGTGTGCACGAGCCCCGGCCACGTCGCCCCGTCGACCACGACCTCGCTGCCCAGGCGCGTCCCGATATCGTCACGTCGGAGCACGCGCGGAGCATATGGCCACTGCGACGGACAAATGGATCGAGGTTCGCTCGCCCTATTCCGGCGACGTGGTGGGGCGCGCGCCGCGCTCCGGTGCCGACGACGCGCGCCGCGCCGTCGACGCCGCGGCCAAAGCGCTCGGCAACCCGCTCCCGGCGCACGAGCGGGCCGCGATCCTCGATCGGGTCGCCGGCCTGCTCCGGGAACGGCACGAGGACATGGCGCAGACGATCTGCGCCGAGGCCGGGAAGCCGATCCGGACCGCGCGCGTCGAGGCGTCGCGCGCGGTCTCGACGTACACGTTCGCCGCGGTCGAGGCGCGGAAGCTCGCCGGCGACGTCGTGCCGATGGAGGCCTCGGAGGCAGGCGAGGGGAAAATCGCGTTCACCCTGCGCCGGCCGGTCGGCGTCGTCGGCGCCATCTCGCCGTTCAACTTCCCCTGCAACCTCGTCGCGCACAAGCTCGCACCGGCGCTCGCCGCAGGCTGCCCCGTCGTGCTCAAGCCGGCAAGCCAGACGCCGCTGTCAGCGCTCCTGCTCGCCGAGCTCGAGCAGGAGGCGGGCCTGCCCGATGGATGGCTCACCGTCCTCGTCGGGCCGTCGGCCGAGATCGGCGACGTGCTCGTCGAGGACGAGCGCGTCCGGCTGATCACCTTCACGGGCTCGAGCGGCGTCGGCTGGGGAATCGCCGAGCGCGCGGCGAAGAAGCGGGTCCGCCTGGAGCTCGGGAACTCGACGCCGGTGATCGTGGCTGCCGACGCCGACCTCGACCTCGCCGCCGCGAAGCTCGCCGCGAACGCCTTCTCCTTCGCCGGCCAGAGCTGCATCTCCGTGCAGCGGATCTACGTCGAGCGGCCCGCCGTCGACGCCTTCCTCGAACGCTTCCTGCCGCAGGTGGAGGCCCTCGTCGTGGGCGATCCCGCGGACGAGGCGACCGACGTCGGGCCGGTGATCGACGAAGACGCGCGCACGCGGATCGCAGAGTGGGTCGAGGAGGCCGAGGCTGCCGGTGCGCGTCTCCTTGCAGGCGACACCGACGCCGACCCGCTCGGTCCGGTCGTGCTCGCCGAGGCACCCGAGACGGCGCGCGTGGTGTGCGACGAGGTCTTCGGGCCGGTCTGCGTCGTCAACGCCGCCGACTCGATCGACGACGCCTACGAGCGCGCGAACGGCACCGAGTACGGGCTGCAGGCCGGGATCTTCACCGGCTCGATCGCCACGGCGCTCGCCGCGGCCCAGGCCCTCGAGTTCGGCGGCGTGACGGTCAACGAGGCTCCGACCTACCGGGCCGACCAGATGCCCTACGGCGGTGTCAAGGGGTCCGGCAACACGAAAGAGGGGCCCGCCTACACGATCCGCGAGATGACCGAGGAGCGGCTCGTGGTCCTCCAGGCGTAGCTGCTTCTCTCCCCGGAAGTTTCCGTTTGCCGCGGGACGGGGACGCGCACCTTGTGATCGGCGTAGGTATCGCATTCATCGTCGTCGGGGTCATCTTCCTGTTCATCATCCCCTGGGTCGGCATCGCCGCCGGCGTCGTCGGACTGGTGCTCGCGATCTTCTGGGTCGCCGGTTTCGGACGCCGTGCCGCCGAGGGCGACGACGTCGCGGACCAGCGCCGCGCCTGAGGCCTTCGGTTCGTTTGCTCATCAGGCAACGAATCCGACGACTTTGTGACAGTGCGGCTAGGATGTAGGATCGAGCCGTCGGGTTTAGGGGAGCCCGCGGGAAATCGGCTTCAGACCAGGCCTTGCGGCGTCTGCGGGAGGAGACGAGAACGCACGTGATCGAAGAGAGAACGGCCCAGTTGCAGCAGTGCATGTATCAATACTCACGGGCCATTTACCGGTCCGTAAAGGACATGATCGAGCCGTATGCAGACCGCGAGACGCAGCTCGAGTCTCGCCGGGGCGTGCTCGTCGCGTGTGAGCAGACGATGGAGCGGCTCGCCACGGATCCCCTCTACTTCGCGAAACCCGAGCGGGCGCTGTTCCAGGACATCCGCCGCTACTTCCCCATCACCGCGCAGGCGCAGGTCGCGTGGGCGGTCGACCAGGGCGTGAAGGCCGCGGTCGAGTTCATCGAGGAGCAGATCGAGTCGGGGCTGCTCGACGGCGGGGTCGCCCGCTGCCGGGCGACGACGCGCAAAGGCAAGCCGTGCCAGCGCACGCCGCTCCCGGACCGCGACTACTGCCCCTCGCACCAGCACCTCGAAACAAAAGCCGCGGCGTAGGCAGCCGTCCACAGGCTTCCACAGTCGCAATCCACAGCCGAGCGGCTGTAGTGTCAGGCACGGGTTGTCTCACGACACCGACAAGCTGATCCGGCAGCTCTCGCTCGTCGCGTTTCTGATGGCGGAGCGCCGTCCGATCACGGCACGGGACGTGAAGTCGAACGTCGAGGGCTACTCGGAGATGTCGGACGAGGCCTTCGCGCGCCGCTTCTACTCCGACCGGGCCGAGCTCCTGTCGCTTGGTGTCCCGCTGCAGTCGCAACGCGACGAATTCACCGGCGAGGAGCTCTACACGCTTCGGTCGGAGCAGTACTTCCTCCCGCAGCTCGAGCTCGAGGACGAGGAGCTCGCCGCGCTGCAGACGGCCTTCTACCTCCTCGAGGGGAAGTTCGCGTACGCGGAGCCGCTGCGTCTCGCACTGCAGAACCTCGCGCTCGGCAGGCCCGGCTTCACCGAGGCCCCGACCGAGACCGCGAGCCGCGTCGAGGTGCTCGATCCGGACTACTCGCCGGAGACGCCGGGCCGGCTGGCCAAGCTCGAGAACGCGATCTCGAAGCAGCGGACGGTGCGCTTCGACTACTGGTCGATCTCGCGGGACGAGGAGAGCGAGCGGACGCTCAACCCCTACGCGCTCCTCAACGACAACGGGCTCTGGTACGTCGTCGGCCACGACCTCGACCGCGAGGAGATCCGCACCTTCCGGGTCTCGCGGATCCGTGGCGACATCAAGTTCGCGACCCGGCGCGAGCGCGACTTCCGCGCACCGACGGACTTCGACGTGGAGATCTACCGAGGCCGGCCTCCCTGGCAGATCGGGGACGCGGTCGGCAAGGCGCGGATCGAGGTGCTCGGCGACACGGCCTGGTGGGTCCGGCGCGCGTACGGCGCGACCGGACGGCTCGAGGACGGCGTCTTCGTCACCGAGTACTCCTCCATCCCCCAGCTCACGTCGTGGGTGCTGCGTCAAAACGGCCGCGCAGTCCCGCTCGACCCCGCGGAGCTCAAGCGCGACGTCGCCGCGGCGCTCCGGCGCGTGCGGGAGCGGCACGAGGGCGCGGCGCCCGAGCCGGCGCGCGAGAAGCCGGCGGCGAACGGCGACGGAGCCGTCGAGCGCCCCGCCGGGCCCGTGGCCCCCGAGCGGTTCGCCGTACTGCAGGCATTGCTCGCCTACCTTCTCGCGGCCTGCGGCGAGCAGCGCGAGGCCGAGATCCCGGCGACGGAGCTGCTCGAGCGCTTCCCCTCGATTCCGGCGGAGGAGATCGAGGAGCATCTCTCCCTTCTCAACCTCGTCAACTTCGGGGGCGGCTGCTACACGGTCTACGCGGAGCTGCGGGACGACTCGGTGCACGTCGACAAGGAGCTGTGGGGCGACACGTTCCGGGCAGCGCCGCGCCTGACGCCGCTCGAAGCCCGCGCGATTCGGCTCGCGCTCGAGTACGTGGGGCCGATGATCGCAGCCGACGCACACACGCCACTCTCGCGCGTCCGCAAGAAGCTCGAGGAGACGTTCGGGCAGTTCGAGCTCGCGCGGACGCCGGAGCCGCACGTCGCGACCGAGGAGGTCGACCTCGTCTCGCGACTCGCGCGCGGGATGCGCGAGCGGCGGCTCGTCGAGATCGAGTACCAGAAGGAGGCCGACTCAGAGCCCTCGACCAGGTTGGTAGAGCCTTACTCCCTCGAGCGGCAGCTGCCGAACTGGTACGTCCACACGTGGGACCGGACGAGCGACGGCGCACGGTCGTTCCGCCTCGACCGGATGCGCAGCGCCAAGCTCACGCGCGAGAAGTTCGAGGCCCGGGAGGGGTTCGAGCCGACGCGGCTCCGCGACGCCCGCACGGCGCGGATCCTCTACGACGAGGCGATCGCGCGCTGGGCAATCGAGCGCGGCGGGCGTCCGCTCGCCGACGGGAGCGCCGTCCGCGAGCTTCCGGTCGGCAGCGACGAGTGGCTCGAGAGCGAGGTGCTCTCACTGCGCGGGGAGGCCGTCCTGCTCGAGCCCGACGAGCTGCGGCGCTCGATCGCGGATCGCGCCAAGGCGCTGGCGAAGGAGCTCGGCGTCGAGCGCATGCGCGCCCGCGCGTAACCTCTCTCGCCGTTGCCGCCACCCGGGATCTCGGGGAAGATTCGCGCGTGGAGGAGCTCGACATCCGGTATGCGCGGAGCGGCGGCGTCGCGATCGCGTACCAGGTCGTCGGCGACGGCCCCACCGATCTCGTCTACGTCCCGGACTTCGTCTCGAACCTCGTCTACGTATGGGAATCCCCGCATTGGCGCGATTTCTACGAGCGACTGGCCAGGACGTTCCGCTTGATCCTCTTCGACAAGCGCGGTACCGGCCTGTCCGACCACGGCGGGCAGTTCGCCGCGCTCGACACCCGGATGGAAGATCTGCACGCCGTGCTCGACGCGACCGGTTCGTCGAGCACCGCCCTGCTCGCCTCACATGACGGCTGCTCGCTGGCCGCCCTCTACGCCGCCACGTACCCCGAGCGGACGCGGGCGCTCGTGCTCTTCCACCCGGTCGCATACTCGAAATTCGAGCCGGAGCGAGACCCGGACTCGGAGCTCGCGCAGCTGCGCGAGGAATGGGGCACGCAGGCGTTTTCCGACGAGATAATGCGGATGAGCGTGCCGTCCCTCGCCGACGACGAGGACGAGCGCGCGTGGTTCGCCAACTGGCTTCGCATAGGAGCCAGCCCGTCTCGGCGTACGCCCTGAATCGAGCGTGGTACGAGACCGACCTCCGCGAGATCCTCCCGGCCGTGCGCGTGCCAACGCTCGTTCTCTACCGAGCGTCGTCGTACGACGAGCCGACCTCGCTCGAGGTTGCGAGACTCATCCCGGGCGCGAAGGTGTTGACGGCAGGTGGGACCGATTCGGCAGCTATCTACCTCTCGCCGGAGATTCCTGACGAAGTCGAGCGCTTCATCAGCGGGCAAGAGGCGCCGCATGTGCCCGACAGTGTCCTCGCGACGCTGCTCTTCACCGACATCGTCGGCTCGACCCGGCGGGCGGCGGAGCTCGGCGACAACGCCTGGCGGGACTTGCTCGAGCGTCACCACACGCTCGTGCGTAGGGAGCTGAGCCGCTTCCGCGGCGAGGAGCGGGACACAGCGGGTGACGGCTTCTTCGCGACCTTCGACGGCCCGGCGCGTGCGATTCGCTGCGCGCAAGCGATCGTCGAGGGCGTGCGCAGCCTCGACCTCGACGTTCGGGCGGGCATCCACACCGGGGAGTGCGAGCTGCACGACGGCAAGGTCGCAGGGCTGGCCCTCTCGATCGGCGCCAGGGTTGCGGCGGCCGCCGACGCGGGCGAGGTGCTCGTCTCCCAGACGGTCAAGGATCTCGTTGCCGGCACCGGCCTGGCACTCGAGGATCGCGGCGAGCGCGAGCTGAAGGGCGTCTCCGGGACGTGGCGTCTCTACGCCGCGAGCGAGGCGGCCCCCGAAGTCGTGGCGGCTAGCCGACCGGCAGGGTGAGGATGAACGTCGAGCCGGGCTCCGCGCCCGAGCTCACCTCGAGCGAGCCGCCGTGGGCCTCGGCGATCGAGCGGGCGATGAAGAGGCCGAGCCCCGTGCCCGGCTTCGAGCCGCCCGCCACCTCGGCGCGCCCGAACTTCTCGAAGATGCGTGTCTGCTGCTCGCGTGGGATCCCGGGGCCGGCGTCGCGCACGGAGATCTGGACAGCCCCGTTCGACGACGTGGCCGAGACCCGCACCTCTCCGCCTTCCGGCGAGTACTTGACCGCGTTCTCGATCAGGTTCGCAAGAACCTGACGAAGCCGGGTACGGTCGCCGCGGATCGCCGGCAGCGAGCCCCGGACGGACGCGACCACCGGCACCTCCTGCTGCGCGAGCACCGCCGCCTCGACGGCCTCGTCCACGACCCGGCCGAGCTCGACCTCCTCGAAGCGGTAGGTGAAGGTCCCGGCCTCGATCCGCGAGGTGTCGAGGACGTCGCCGACGAGCTCCGCGAGGCGTGCCGTCTCGTCGCCGATGAGGGCGAGAAACGACTCGCGCTGGGCGGCGGTGAGCATCCGCCAGCGGTCCTGCAGCGTCCGCGCCGCTCCGATCACCGCAGCCATAGGGCTGCGCAGCTCGTGCGAGACGAGGGAGACGAAGTCGGCACGGAGTTGCGAGAGGCGTCCCAGCTCCTCGACTCGACCGCGCTCGGCTTCGTACGCGCGAATGTTCTGCACGGCGGTCGCGACGAGCCGGCCGAGAAGAGCCACGAGCTCGATCTCGTCGTCGCTGAAGGCGTCGGGACGGTCGCGGGAGAGGCTGAGCATCCCGATCGGGCGAGCGCCGAGCAGGAGCGGCGTCACGAGCTCGCTGTGGAGACCGAGCGCGAGGAGGTGCTCGTCGGCCGGGTACTCGCGCTCGGTGAGGTCCCGCCGCACGACGATCTTGCCGTCGAGCACGCGCTCGAGCAGGGAGCCCTGGATCGGATCGCTGTTGCCGGGCGGGAAGATCTCCCCCGCGCCGCGGCCGGCGGTCGCCATCGTGGTCGCGGTATCGCCGTCGACGAGCACGATCGCCGTCCGCTCGAAGGGGACGAGCCCGCGCAGTTCGCGGATGAAGGCGCCGAAGGCCTCGTCGAGCTCGAGGGACGAGCCGAGCGCCCGCGCGCAGCGGTTCGCCGTCTCGAGCACGTCGACGCGATGACCCAGCTCATCCCGCAGCCGCTCCGCCTCGGCCGCACGCGCCTCGGCACGGCTCCGCTCGAGGTCGATCGTGTCGCGGAGGCGACCCACGACGATTCCGGAGAGCATCCCGACGAGGACGCGAACGAAGGCCGACCTCCATTGCAGGCCTGGCCCGAGGTCGTCGATGACCATTGTCGCGCCGGTCATGACCGCGCCGGCCAGAACGCCGCCCGTTAGCCCGAAGCGAAGGGCAGCCTCGGCGATCGGGATCAGGTAGAGCGGGCGGTACGGCTGGCCCGACTGGAACGAGAAAACCGTGACGAAGCCGATGCCGACGAGCGCGTCACAGGCGACGAGCAGCGTCCGCGCTCGAGCCCGCGCCGCCTTCCCGAGCTCGATCACCGACAGGTAGCCCGAAAGCAGGGTCTCCGCGGCGAAGAAGCCGACCACTCCCCAGCCCCACGGCCGGTACGAGGCCGGCATCGCCGTCAAGCCGACCGCCACCACGCCGCAAACGACAAGCGCTGCGCGGAGGAGGACGAGCCACTGGCCCGGGCGCCTAGGCATCGCGCCTCTCCATCCGCTCGAGCGCCCACGCAGCGACCTCGCGCGTCGTGTCGTCCGAGTCGTCGAGACAAGCGGCCACGGCGTCCCCTTCGCCGTCCCCGCCCACGTTGCCTGCCGCGACGAGGGCATTGAGGCGCAGGCGCCGACCGTCGTTCCGCGGCACGTACAACCTCGCGAAGCGGCGCCTCAGCTCGTCTGGGTCGCTGCGCAGCCACTCGACGAGGGAGACGTGCGGAGTCGCGTCGTCGGGGAGCGGCTCGGCCGCACGCCGTTTCTCGACGCCGCGGTTCCACGGACAGACGTCCTGGCAGATGTCGCAGCCGTAGACCTGAGCGTCCAGCGCGGCGCGGAACTCGACGGGAGGCGGATTGGGCGACTGCGTCCAGTAGGAGAGGCAGCGCGTGGAGTCGAGCGTCCCCGGCTCGTCGAGCGCTCCCGTCGGGCAGGCGTCGATGCAGAGCCGACAGTCCCCGCAGTCCAGACCGAGCGGCGCGGTCGGCTCGAGCTCGACGTTCGTGACGAGCGTCCCCAGCACCACCCAGGAGCCGTGCCGGCGCGTGATGAGGAGCGTGTTCTTGCCGTAGAAGCCGACCCCGCTGCGCGCCGCCGCCTCGCGGTCGACGTGCTGGTTCGCGTCGACGAGCACGCGGTACGAGCCCCCGAGCCTCCGGCCGAGCTCGTCGAGCTTCTCGCGCAGGATCGCGTACGCGTCGAACCACGTGTAGCGAGGCAGGCGGCCGTGGCCCTCGGGCCGTTCCGGCTCGGGCAGCCAGTAGCAGAGCGCCGCGGAGATGACCGTCCGCGCGCCGGGGAGCAACGACTCCGGGTGGCAGGACTCCTCCGGCCGCGCCATCGTGAAGCGCATGTCCGCGAAGAGCCCGCGCGCGCGCCGGTCGCGGATGTGCCGCTCGGTGTCGGCGTACGGCTCGGCCGGCGCGGCGCCGATCGCGTCGAGGCCCAGCTCCTGCGCGAGGGCGTCGAGTTCCGCTGCAGTCACGCGGATAGTCTGCCCCGGTGCGCGCGGTTCGGATCCACGAGGACGGCGGCCCCGACGTTCTCGTGCTCGTGGAGGCCCCCGATCCCGTTCCCGGCCCCGGCGAGGTGCTCGTTCGCCTCCGAGCATCCGCCCTGAACCATCTCGACGTCTGGATCCGGAAGGGGCTTCCCTCCGTGCCGAAACCGCGCATCCTCGGCGCCGACGGTGCGGGCATCGTCGAAGCGCTCGGCGACGGGGTGACGGGCTTCGAGCCGGGCGAGCGCGTCGTCCTCAACCCGGGCATCGAGGAAGGCGGCGGCCGAATCCACGTGATCGGCGAGCACGGCGACGGCACGAACGCGGAGCTGATCGCGGTTCCGGCGACGAACGTGCACCCGATCCCCGAGGGGCTGAGCTTCGAGGAGGCGGCGGCCTTCCCGCTCGTCTTCGAGACCGCGTACCGGATGCTCGTGACGCGCGCCGCCCTGCGCGAGGGCGAGTGGGTTCTGGCGTGGGGCATCGGCGGCGGCGTCTCGACCGCGGCGCTCGCGATCGCGAAGGCGCTCGGCGGGCGCGTGCTCGTCACGTCCTCGAGCGACGCCAAGCTCGAGCGGGCACGCGAGCTCGGCGCGGATGCGACGGTGAACCACGCGACCGGCGATGTGAAGGCGGCGGTGCAGGAGGCAACCGGCGGCCACGGCATCGACGTCGTCGTGGAGAACGTCGGCGAGGCGACCTGGGCGACGTCGCTCCAGGTAGCCGCGCCAGGCGGCCGCATCACGGTCTGCGGCGCGACCTCCGGGCCGAACCCACCCGCAGCGCTGCACCGCATCTGGTGGAAGCAGCTCACGATTCTGGGCTCCACGATGGGCACCGCCGTCGACTTCGCGGGCGCCTACGAGCTCGTCGCGAGCGGCCGCGCGCGGCCCGTCGTCGACTCGGTGCTCCCGCTCGAGCACATCCGCGAGGCGCACGAGCGGCTCGAAGCCGGGGAGCAGCTCGGCAAGATCGTCCTCACGATCTGATGCCGCTCCGGAACCGGGTGACACCGCTGGGCGAGCTGATCGCGACGCCCGAGCGGGGTCTCGTCTACGGCAACCGGGGCCGCCTCCACGACGAGAACGGCACGATCCGCCGGGAATGGCAGGTGAAGCGCTGGATCTCTTGTCGGCTGGAGTTCCGCGGGCGCTACCGGGTCGGCGGGCCGATGGCGCCGGGCCGCTACACGGGCCTCTTCTTCCTCGACGAGGCGACCGCGCTCGCTGCGGGGCACCGCCCGTGCGCCGAGTGCCGGAACGCGGACTACCGCGGCTTTCTCGCACGCACCGGCGCGTCCAGCGCCGACGAGCTCGACAGCCGCCTGCACGCCGAGCGGCTCGGCCCCAGGCCGGAGGGCGAGGTCGGCACGCTGCCCGACGGCGCGTTCGTGCTCATCGACGAGGAGCCGTGGCTCGTCCTCGGCGGCCGGCTGTTGCGCTGGACTCCGGGCGGCTACACCGACCGCCGGCCCGCGGTGCGCCGAGCGGCGCGCCTCACCCCGGCCACGAGCCTCCGCGTACTCGAGGCGGGCTGGAAGGGCAGCGTGCCGCTCCTCCATCCATCCGCCCGCTAACGTGTCGCGCATGTGCCGGAACATCAAGACACTCCACAACTTCGAGCCGGCCGCGACCGACGACGAGGTTCGTGCCGCGGCGCTGCAGTACGCGCGCAAGATCAGCGGCTCCACGAAGCCGTCGAAAGCGAACGAGGCCGCCTTCGAGCAGGCCGTCGACGAGGTCACGGCGTCGTCGATACGGCTGCTTCGGTCGCTGGTCACCTCCGCTCCGCCCCGCAACCGCGAGGTCGAGGCCGAGCGGGCGCGCGAGCGGGCGCGGAAGCGTTTTCCCGCCGCAGCCGCTTCCTGACCGCGCGCATGGGCGTGCTGGTCCGCCCATACGAGGAGCGTGACGAGCGCGGCTGGCTGATCTGTCGGCTGCTGTCGTTCTTCGACACGGCGTTTTTCGACGCCGTCGAGCGCGAGAAGGAACGCTACGAGCGGGATGCGATCGAGCTCGTCGCCGAGAAAGACGGCACGATCGTCGGCCTGCTCGATCTGGAATGCGAGAGCGAGGGCTTGTCCGCGGGGCCGGGATCGGGCCGAATGATCTGGCATCTGGCGACGCACCCGGATCACCAGCGACAAGGCGTCGCGTCGGCCATGCTTGCCGAGGCGGAGAAGCGTGCGCGCGCAGGAGGACCACGAGTGCTACCGGATTAGCGGCCGGGCAAGCCGGGGAACGGCAGGAGATGAAGAAGCTGCTGGAACTCCTCGTCTGCTTCATCCATCCCCTTGCCGTCGTGCTCGGCTGGATCAACCTCGCCGGCCGGACCGACCTCAGCGGCGGCCAGAAGCTCGCCTGGGGCATCTTCCTGATCGTGCCGATCGTGCCGTTCATCTACGTGCTGACCGGCGGTGACCTCTGGTGAGCTGAGAGCTCCCGGAGGATGCTGGTCGAGGTCGAGGCGATCGCGGCGCCGTAGCGCCTAGACGCGGCACTTCGGGTCGCCCCAGCTGCGCTCCATCGTCCGCATCTGAGCTTGCAGCGACGGGTCGAGCCGCCCGATGTCCTTCGCTTGCCACATCACGTCCGGCGTGACGCCGGGGCCTTCGGCGGTCGCCCGGTACTCGCTTCCGTCGCCGCTGGGGTGGTATCCATGGCGGTAGAACCCGTAGCAGAAGTCGCCGAGAGTATGGCCGCGGTGATGGGTGAGGAAGCTGTTCTCGCGATGCCAGCCTTTGCCGTAGGCGGAGTCGAAGGTATCGACGTAGATGTTTCGGCCGTAACTGTCGAGCGGGTTGCCGTGGGGCGTGGAGCTGAAGCCGTAGACGCCCACACCGCCGTAGGTCAGCCTGCCGAAGAGGTGGCGAAACCCGCCGTAGGCCCAGTTCTGGTAGACGACGAGCTGCGCGATCGCGCCGCGCCAGTGCGAGAGATGGAGCTCCCAGGCTCCGGTTCTACCGCCGTAATTGGGCTTGAGCCGCTGCCAGGACTGGAGAGCCCAGTAGCTCCCGTCGGGCGCCTTGCAGGCGGTGACCAGCCACGGGAGCGGCGGGCCGTCGTACGGCAGGCAGGCGCCTCCGCCACCTTCTCCGTAGCGGATCTGGAACCTGACCTGTGGCACCGCTCGACTCGGTGTGCGCGCGTTGATCGCTCCCCAGGCCACGAGCGTCGTCCTGCGACCGTTGGCGAGATAGCTGACGTGGGCACGTCCCTGGGAGTCGATGCCGAGCGTTGGCTTCGTGACGTCGCGGCCGACGATCGCGCTGCCCAGGGCAGGCGTAGCGGCGAAAGCCGCAGCGAGCAGCAGGACCCCGAGCACGAGACTTCCCCGGCAGCGCATTCATCAGCCGTATCGGCGGAGGCGAAGCAGCCTTGAAGGTGAAACCCTCGCTTGGGGGCGTCAGCGGCCCGCCGGGCACTCGGCGGAATCGGTGTCCGCGATCGCCGCGAGCAGCCTCCCCGGGGTCTCGATCGCCTGAATCGCGAAGCGGCCCGCGCGGCGGGCGTGCAGGAGCGTGGCCGTCGGGCCGCCGCGACTGAGGCAGAGCGAGCCGAGTTGGACCCGCCAGTACGGGTTGAAGGCGACACGCAGCACGTAGACACCTGGGCGTGTGACGCGGCCGGCGATGCGGCTCGGGTCGAACTGCGTCACCGTGGCGGGCGAGCGGCCGGTGAGGAGCGGCGTGGCTCGAGGCAGCTCGTAGATCGAGGCACGCCCGTCGTTCCAGACTTCGCGGAGCCCGGAGTGCCCGGAGGCGAGCAAGGCCGCTTCTTCGCCGCCGTACGCTTTCTCGCCGGGGAGGTGCGGGAAGACGACGTAGCGGACCGCGCGGGCCCGCAGCCAGGCCGCATACCGCGCGGCGGTCAGCCCGGGCGCGTAGAGGGCGCGATTGTCCGCCAGGTCGAGCTGGACGTACCAACCGCGCGCGAGCGGGAGCCCCGCCTCCGGGAGGAAGTAGTTCTCCCAGTGGTTCGCGGTCTCCACGACCTCGACGCGGAAGCCGGGCCGCTCGTGGCGATCGAGGAACCGAATCAGGGGCTGCCAGAACGCGCTCTTCGAACCGATGCTCGAGGAGCGGTCCGGGATCATCGCGGTGTAGGGGACGACATTCGAGGCGAGCGCGACGGCGCACGCGGTCAACGCGAGCCAGCGCGGCCGCCAACCGGCGCGCCCCGCAGCGACGAGCATGAGGGGGAACACGAAGATCGAGGCGCGCAGGATGTTCCGGCCGACCGGGGACGGCACGGCCTCGAACGCGACGCCGGCTGCCGCCCAGACGAGGAAGAAGCTGGTCAGCGTCCAGCCGGCGCGACCTCGAACCGACAGCCATGCTCCGAGGCCCGCGACGACGAGGCCGGCGAGCATCCGCCAGATCCCGTAGGGGAAGACGAGCGACGGCGTCGGGAGAACGACGAGCAGCCCGAGCTGCACGGCCGCCGCGACGCCGACCGTGATCGCGACGATCACCATCGTCCGGTCGAGCCGGCGCTGCCGGAGCGCGAGCGCCAGCAACGCGAGCACGAGGAAGAGAAACGCGAGTGGGCTGAAGCTGAGCGTGGCCAGCATCGCCGGCACCGCCAGCCAGCGCCGGTGGCGTTGCAGCGCCCACAGGCTTGCGATGAGCATCGCCAAGCCGAGATCGAAGGGGTAGGCCGCCGTGAACACCTGACCCGCAAGCAGAACTGCGAACGCGAGCGCCGGGAGGCTCCCGGCCGACGGCCACTCCCGTGCGATCACCGACGCGAAGAGGACCGCGGCGAGCACAACCCCGGCGATCGCGAGCGCGGTGTTGCCCACCACCACGGCGAGGGGGTAGTAGAGCAGGCTGTAGGCAGAGAGCGGGTAGTCCCCCGCGTACCAGAAGTTGTCCCACACGAGGATCCCGTGCCGGACGAGAGCGGTGCGGTACACGTGCGCGGCGAGATCGCCGCCGGCGGGGACGACGAGCAGGACGAAGCTCGCGGCCCCGGCCGCCAACGCCCCGCAGATCAGCACATGGCGCAGCTCCCGCCCGGCTGTGCCGGCCGCCGACCTCGAGACGGCAGCACCGCTCAGCACCGTTCGCGTCCCCCGAGGAATCCGTCAGGTCCCATGGGCCTACCGGGATCATGAACGACTCCGATGAACGCACGACTTTCGAGCAGAGCATTCACCCGCGCACTGGCCGTCGCGGGCTCGGCCGCGATCGTGGTCGCCGTCTTCGCGTTCGCGCTGCCGTCGATCACCCGCTACGGCGCGGTCTGGGCCGACCTCCGCTCGCTCACGCCGCTCTGGCTCGGTGGACTCGTCGCGGCAGTGCTCGTCAACAGCCTCACGAGCGCTCTGCCCTGGAGAGTGCTGCTACCCCGCCTCGGCTTTCTCTCTGCGCTGGCGATCACGCAGGCGTCGACCGCCCTGATCACGATCCTCCCGGGCGGCGCGCCGGCCGGCATGGCGTTGTCGTTCGCGATGCTCCGAACGCGGCGCATCGACCGCACCTCGGCCGGTATGACCGTGGCGCTGAGCGGTATTTGGAGCCAGCTCTCGACCTTCTTCTTCCCGGTCGTCGCCCTCGTTGCGGTCGCGGCCAGCGGGCCTCTGCCTCGGCCGGCGCTCTGGGCGGCGATCGCGGGGATCGTCGTGATCGTCGTGGCCGCCGGACTCCTTTGGGTCGCGCTCGCAGGACCGAGGCGCGCGTTGGTGCTCGGGGCCGCTCTTCGCGCGGCGACCCTGCTCCCGCTACGGCTCGCTCGCAGGCCGCCGCCGCCCTGGAGGCCCACCGGGATCCTGCGTCTGCGGAAGAGGACGCTCGCGGCAATTCGCCGGCACGGCCTCGCGCTCACTCTGGCGACGCTCGCCAACCAGCTCACGAGCTTCCTCGTCCTCGATCTCTCGCTTCGCGCGATCGGCATCCCGACCGCGCAGATCTCGGTCGCGGAGAGCTTCACGGCCTGGTCGCTCGCACGGCTGATCGAGTCGCTGCCACTAACTCCCGGAGGCCTCGGCCTCGTCGAGCTCGGCCTCACCGGGACGCTCATCGCCTTCGGCGGACGGCACGCGCCCGTCGTGGCGGCGGTCCTGCTGTATCGGGCCCTCGTCGTGATCCCGACCCTCGGTCTGGGGACGATCGCGGGCCTCACGTGGAGGTTCACCGCGAGAGACGATGAAGGACGGGCTAGCCGAAGCCCAGGATGAACTTCGCGTCGTCGGACATCCGGTCCGGCGTCCAAGGCGGGTCGAACGTCAGCTCAAGCTCGACGTCCTCGATGCCCTCCACCTGCCGCACGGCGCTGTCGATGTCCTGCGCGATCAGCGGCCCGGCGGGGCAGCCCATCGAGGTCAGGCTGTACTTGACCTTGGCCGTCGAGTCCTCGACGTCGACCTCGTAGAGCAGGCCGAGATCGACGATGTCCATCCCGAGCTCGGGATCCTCGACCGTGCGGAGAATCTCGAGTACCTCGTCCCGCGTAGCCATGCAAGCAGTGTAGAGGCGCGTACGATGGCGACGTGCTCGCCGGCGTCGGCAATGCGGGCCTGACCGCGCTCCTGCTGATCGCGGCGATCGGCCCGGTCATCGCGGTGATCTGGTTCGCCTGGTGGTTCCTCCGGGCCGGCAAGCGCTACGACGAGCGCGAGCGGGCGGCGGGGCGTCACCCGCCGCCCGGCTTCTAGCCCTCCCCCTACGCCGCAGGCTCGATGTTCTGGTTGACCCGGAAGACGTTGTCCGGGTCGTAGTGCGCCTTGATGCGCGCGAGCCGGTCGTAGTTCGCGCCGTACATCCCACGTACGCGATCCGGCTCGTCCATGTGGAAGTTGACGTAGCCGCCGCCCATCCCGTACGGCTTGATGGCATCGGAATACGAGCGAGTCCAGTCGCGGATCGCGTCGGCGTTCGCCGGATCGGGATCGACACCGGCGAAGACCTCGCCCCAGATCGCGTCGCGGTAGGACCACGCCGTCTCGTCGTTGCCGACGCGCGAGGCGGCGCCGTCGATCGCGTAGAGATGCATCGTCGACTTCCACGTCGGCATCGTCGGCCCGTACTCCGCGTGCACGGCGATCGCCTCGTCGGGGATCTCGCGGACGAACTCGCCGCGCCAGTACCACTGGTCGCCCGGTGCGTAGAGCTCGTCGAACGCCGTGTTCCAGACCGGCAAGGGCATCGGAGCGACCCCGTCGAGCAGCGGCTTGCCAAAGGCGCGTGCCTCGCGGAGCGCCTCGGACTCCTCCTCCCCGGCCTGCGTCCAGACGACGCCGCACACCTTGCGCAGGTGGAGCTCCTCGGGGAACGGCGGTGCCGGCGGGATCGACAGGAAGGCGAAGAACCCGCTCACCTCGTCCGGCGCGGCCGGGAGGAAGTCGCGATACCAGGTCAAGACGTCGGCCGTGTCGTCCATGTCGTAGAGCACCGGCCCGGCGAGCACCGTCGTGACGGGATGGCAGCGGAACGAGAACGACGTGACGACTCCGAAGTTGCCGCCGCCGCCGCGGATCGCCCAGAACAGGTCCGGCTCGCGGTTCGAGTCGGTCTGGACGATCGTCCCGTCCGCGAGCACCACCGTCGCCGCGACGAGGTTGTCGATCGTGAGCCCGAAGGCGCGAGTCAGATGGCCAATGCCGCCGCCGAGGGTCAGGCCCCCGACTCCCGTCGTCCCGATGATCCCGACCGGAACGGTCAGCCCGTACTGGTGCGTGGCTTCGATCAGATCCTTGAGCAGAGCGCCACCGCCCACGCGGACCATCGACGCGGGCGCGTCGACAGTGATGTCGCTCATCTGCGAGAGATCGATCACCAACCCGTCGTCGACGCAGCCGAGGCCGGCGCCGTTGTGGCCACCGCCGCGGACGGCGATCGGTAGATCGTGCTCGACGCCGTAGCGGATGGCTGCGGCGACGTCTGCCTCGTCCGCGCAGTACGCGATCGCGGCCGGCCGCTTGTCGATCATCGCGTTGTAGAGCGCGCGCGACTCGTCGTAGTCGCTGTCGCCCGGCTGGACGACCCTCCCCTGCAGGCTCGACGCAAGCCCTTCGACGGAAACTGCCATCTTGCCCTCCCTGTCGCTTGCCGCCGATGCTACGTCGGCATCGTGCGAAATGGAACGACGCTTCGCCGTGCGATCAGTAGCCGAGCAGCCGCACTTCCTCGCGGCGCTCCCGGGCGAAGAAGTGGATGCCGTCGACGAACCGCACCCAGTTGCAGCGGGTGCACATGACGAGCGAATGCGTGCGGGCGCTGTCGGCGAGGAAGCGGACGCCACGCAGGAGGTCTCCGTTCGAGACGCCCGTGGCGGCGACGATCACCTCGCCGGGGGCGAGATCCTCGGTGCGGAAGACGCGCTCGTAGTCGACGATGCCCGCCTCGCGGAGCTCGTCGATCTCCCGGCGCGAGGTCGGCCAGAACTGGGCCTGCAGCTCGCCGCCGAGGCAGCGCAGCGCAGCGGCCGAGAGCACCGCCTGCCGCGTGCCTCCGATCCCGATCGCGAGGTGGTCGTTCGTGCCGCGGATGGCGGCGGAGATCGCGGCGGTCACGTCGCCGTCCTGGATCAGCTTGATCCGCGCCCCGGAGTTGCGGATCTCCTCGATCAGGTCGTGGTGGCGGGGGCGGTCGAGAACGATCGTCGTCACGTCGTTCACCCGCCGCCCGAACGCCTCGGCGATCGCCTCGATGTTGTCGCCGACCGGGCGCAGGAGGTCGATCGCACCACGAGCGCGTGGGCCGACGGCCATCTTGCGCATGTAGATGTCCGGCAGCGTCGTGAAGCGCCCGGGATCGCCGACCGCGATCATCGACATCGCGCCGTTGCCGCCTCGCGCGACGACCCCGCGGCCCTCGAGCGGGTCGAGCGCCAGGTCGACCTCTTTGCCGCCCGAGCCGACGATCGCGCCGGGCGTGAGGCCGCCTGAATCGTCGAGCGAGCCGAACACGACGCGGCCGCTGATCGGCAGGATGTCGAGCGTCGCCCGCATGCCGGTTGCCGCAGTCTCCTCGGCGGCGGCCTCGTCGTCACGGCCGAGCCAACGCGCCGAGACGAGGGCGGCCCGCTCGGTCGCCCGCAGGTACGCCTGGCACTGGCACGGCCGCTCCTGCTCGGCGGCGTACTCCGCGGCCTCGCTCATCGGGTGACCGTGCGGCTCTGCTCGGCGGCGTCCAGGACGAGATCCGCCACCGTCCGCGCAGCCTTGTCCGCGTCCTCGTTCTCGATCACCGGCACGCCCGCGCGCCGCGCGCGCCCCACGACGAGCTCCTGCAGCCGCCGGATGTCGGCGAAGCGCTCGAGGTAACGCGACTCCGGCCGCTCGGAGTCCTCGTCCCGAAACCGGAAGTGCCGGATGTGCTCGTCCTCGTCCTCGATCGAGAGCACGACGAAGACCGAGACCGCGAGATCCGGCCGCGGCAGCTCGACCATGCCGGGGACGAGATGGACGCCCTCGAGGACGAGCGACCAGCCCTCCTCGAGCGCGCGCTCGGATGACGCGCGGACGCCGACGAGGACGTTCCGCGCCTGCTCGCGGAAACCGAACTCGAGGGGATCGTCGGCGTCGGGATAGACGTCCCCCGCCTCGAAGCTCGACTGATGGATCGAAGGCATGAACGTCCGGGAGAAGAAGGCGCGCATCGTCTGCCGCACGAAGTCGGTCGAGGTGACTCGCGTGATGCCGAACCGGTAGGCGAGCTCCGTCGCGACCGTCGACTTTCCGGTGCCGGTCGCCCCGCCGATGAAGACCATGATCGGCAGGTCGAGCTCGCGAAGCTCCTGGTAGCGCCGCAGGCGCTTGATCGACTCGCGTCCCTCCTCGTCGCCGAGCACGTCCACGGCGAGCTCCTCGAGCCGCTCGAGCTCGATCGTGCCGCGACCGCGCTCGCTGAGCTCGTCGCCGACCCTGCTGGCGAGCGCGTATGCGCGGTGGCCGGCGACTCCTGCAGCCATGAGCGAGCGCGCCATCAACCCGCGCGAGTACGGCAGCCCGAGCTCCTCCCCGCCGAGAGGAAGCGGCATGATCCGCCGCGGTTCGCTCACGCCCGGCTCCGGTCTGGCACGAGAGCGAGGACGCGTTCGTCGAGCTCCTCCGAGACGACGTCGTTCGCCGCCAGCACGAGCTGCGCGCCGCGGTCGAGCGCGGCCTCGGCTACGACGTCGACGGCTGCCGCCTTGAGCTCGACGAGGTAGACCTCCGCCTCCACCGCCTCGAGCTCCGCAAGCAGCGCTTCTCGCCGCGCGAGGTTACGCGAGACGTGGACGATCTCCGCGTCGAGGTCGTCGGTCGGCGCAGGGCCGGTCGTGAAGACGGCGGTGCGACGGCCCGCGAGCGGCTCGGCCGGGCGGAGGCGAAGCTCGGCCGCGACGACCGGCACGTCCGCGATCGAGCGGATCGCCTCGCGATCTGCGCCGCCGGTGTCCACGACGAGGTCGGAGACGAGGACGCGGTACGCATTGAGACCGGCGCGCGCGTCGTGATCTCCGTTCGTGACGAGGATCCGCGCGTCCGCATCGACCGGCGGCAGGGCGGCTCCGCTCCCGTCGAAGACGAGCAGCTCCGCATCGAGCTGGGCAGCGAGCCGCGCGCCCTCGAGGACGTTCGACTCGAACGGAGCTCCGGCCAATCCTCCACCCGCCCGCCGGCAGCCGACGGCCGGGACGCCTGACAATGCGGCAGCCTCGAGGTGGTCGGAGGCGGCGTGCCTGCCGGAGCGCGAGAGCGCGAGCAGGTCCTCGAGCGTCGGCGGCGTCTCGACGACCTCGGGCTCGGCCGGACCGCCGCGACCCATCGCCACGACGACGACCCGTCGGTCACGAGCAAGGACACGCGCGACGTGCCCGGCCACGGCGGTCTTCCCGATCCGCTTCCCGAGGCCGATCACGGCCAGCGACGGGGTCTCGACGGAATGCAGCGGCGGTGGGTCGAACCGGAAGTCGGCGCCCACGTACGGCAGGCCGAGCGCGAGCGCGCGCGACGCCCAGAGCAGGCGCTCTCGCGGCCCGAGCACCGGCTCGTCGGAGAGATCGACGACGAGATCCGCCTCGACCGCGTCGAGGGCCTCGACGAGCGGGACGCCGTAGTCCTCCGAGCCGCGCAGCTTCTCCTCACCGCCGACGAGCAGCGCCGCGACCACGTCATACGGGAGCGCCGCGAGCGCATCCCGCACGACCGGCGCGTGGTGCTCGCCGTCGATCAGCACGAGTGCCCGGCCCGTCATGTCGAGCGGACCTCGTCCTCGATCCGCGCCGTGTACTTCTCGTACGTCTTCGTGTCGGTCGAGAACTGGATGATCCGCTCTTGCCCGTGGAACGGGTAGCGGCGCCAGACGTTCACGTGCGTCCCCTCGACCTCGACGACGTTGTACGACGGCCGGCCTTTGCCCCTCAGGCGCGACGAGGAGACCGTGCCGGCGTTGACGACGAAGAGATCCTCGAGCCGCCACGCGTACGGGACGTGCTTGTGGCCGGCGAGGACGAGGTCGACCTGCGCGCGCTGCAGGCACTCGAGGGTGTCGCCGGCGTCGTTGACGATGTTCCGCTCGCGGCCCGTCCCGGGGACGGGCAGCAGATGGTGGTGAAGGATGAAGAGGCGCAGATCCGCCTCCGCCCGGAACTGCTCCTCGATCCAGCGGTAGCGGCCGCGGCCGATCTGACCGTTGTCGAGATCGGGCTCGCTCGAGTCGACGGCGACGATCGTCGTGTTCCCGACCTGCAGCACCGAGTTCCGCTCGCCGAAGAGGTCCTCGAAATGGACGTAGCCGACGTTGCGCGAGTCGTGGTTGCCCGGGATCACGACCATCGCGTCGCACTCGACGCGATTCAGGTAGTCGCGCGCGAGCACGTACTCGTCCTTGAAGCCGTTCGAGGTGAGGTCGCCGGAGATGATGACGACGTCGGGCTCCATCTCGTTCACCTCGGCGATCGCCCGCTCGAGGTGCTGCGGGAGGAAGAACTGCTGCCCGCAGTGCAGGTCCGAGAGCTGGACGATCCTGAACATCGCGCGGGGAAGGCTACGCGGTCAGCGGCTCAAAGCGAGACTGCGAGGAAGCGCTCGATCATCGCGTTCACCTGCTCGGGCACCTCGAGCTGGTGGAAGTGGCCGGCGCCGACGGTGATCCCGACCTCGAGCGGCCTCTCGATCCCGACCGCACCCACAGAACGCCGCCACGTCGTCGGCGACCTCGGGGATCCAGTATCCCCCGTCGGGGCCGTCGCTTCGTCCGACTCCGCGCAGGTCGAGTGCCGTGACCGTGTGCGTCGCCGCGAAGTGGTCGAACTGCGGCCGGAACGCGGTGTGGTCGCAGCACCATCCGGGCACGAAAAGCAGCTCGGGATCGCCGCTCCCGGCTCGTTCGTAGTAGAGCTTCAGCCCCGCGAGGCCCGCGTACGGCACGGCACCGATCGTCTCACGAGCCGCCTCAGAAGATCCACTGAACCGGGAAGTACAACCCCGCAGCGACCAGGCCGGCGGCGGGCAGCGTCAGCAGCCACGCGGAGAGGATGTTGCCGGCGACGCCCCAGCGGACGGCCGAGAGCCGGCGCGTCGCTCCCGCGCCCATGACGGAGCCGGTGACGACGTGCGTCGTCGAGATCGGGAAGCCGAAGTGCGTGCCGAGGTAGAGCGTCGAGCCGGCGGCGATCTGCGCGGCGAAGCCGTGTTCGGGCGCCATCTTGTAGATGCGCTGGCCGAGCGTGCGGATGATCCGCCAGCCGCCGACGTACGTTCCGGCTCCGATCGTGAGAGCGGCGACGACCTTGACCCAGGTCGGGATGTAGAAGCTCGAGATCGAACCGTGGGTGTAGAGCGCCAGTGCGATCACGCCCATCGTCTTCTGCGCGTCGTTCGCCCCGTGCGTGAAGGCGACCCACGTCCCCGACACGAGCTGGCCGTACCGGAACCCACGGTTGGCCATTCCGGGCGGTACCCGGAAGAAGATCCGGTAGATGAGGACGACGAGCACGAACGCGCCGGTGAACCCGATCACCGGCGAGGCCGCGGCCGGGACGATCACCTTCTCCCACAGGCCGTGCCACAGCACGCCCTTCGACCCGGCCTTCACGAGCGCCGCGCCGCAGAGGCCGCCGACGAGCGCATGGGTCGAGCTCGACGGCAGGCCGAGCCACCACGTCAGGAGGTTCCAGGCGATCGC
>Ga0209810_1001636_pt1 | contig 32112 bp, 28 predicted proteins | sample Coa_R1_7_FD_187159 | JGI IMG/M metagenome (GOLD analysis project Ga0209810, IMG submission 187159) | Surface soil microbial communities from Centralia Pennsylvania, which are recovering from an underground coalmine fire - Coalmine... | ecosystem: Environmental > Terrestrial > Soil > Unclassified... | reverse complement strand
AGGAAGGGGCACAGATCAGCTTCGGGCGTTTTCTGCTCACCTCGCGGCTGATTCAGGCTGTCCTGCTGATGTTCACTATGCTGGGCATCAGTTCGGGCGGGCTGGTAGAGGTAGCGCTGCCCGCGCTGGTTCACGGTCCTATGCATGGTGGGGCGAGCGGCTATGGCATCATTCTGGCGGGGTGGAGCGCTGGCTCGCTCGTTGGCAGCATTTGTGCCGGTATGCTGAGCAAGCTCAAGCATAGAGGACTGATTATCGTACTGTGCGGGCTGATCGTGGGCGCCGCGATTGGCCTGCTGCCCACCTGGGGCATCGTTGGGGCCGTAGCCTGTACCTTGATCGGCGGTGTTGCCAACAGCGCCATCGTTGTCCTGCTCTTCACTGCGATCCAACTGGCTATTCCACGCCATCTGATGGGGCGTGTTATGGGTGTACTGATGTTCTGCACATTCGGAATGTATCCCGTCTCGGTAGCTCTGGCCGGCGTACTCGCAAACCAGTTTGGCCCGGCAATCCTCTTCCCATTCGGCGGCCTTCTGATCGGCCTGGTGATGCTGTTTGGTATGACGCAGAGAGCAGTGAGAGAGATATAGTCAGAAGCGCTCACTGCGATGAAGCGGCATGCCGCTTCATCGCAGTGAGCGCTCCCTTACTACATCTTGCCGAGCACAACCTCGACGGTGTAGCCCTCCAGTTTCTTCTGGGAGGTCGGCGAGACGCGTTCGCGGTACATCTCTTTGAAGGATGGCTCGTCGCCCTCAGTGATGGAGACGAGCAGGTTATCAGCCAGCGTCTCCGCGCGTATGTCCTTCATGTAACCGGTCAGGATGTTCGCCAGTTCCTTATCGGTATAGAGCGCCAGGCCGATGTGATCCTCGATATTGAGGCCAGCCCGCTTGCGCATATCCTGAATGTAATGCGTCAGGTCGCGTACCAGGCCCTCCTCGCGCAGGCGGGGAGTGATCGTCGTCTCCAGGGCGACGATATAGCCGCGTTCCTCGGCTGTGACGTAACCCGGGCGCGCCGTCGCGATCACCTCAACCTCCTCCGCCGTCAGTTCAATCGGCCTGTCCTCGATGGCGAGATGGACGATGCCGGTCTCGTTGAGCTGGCGCGCAACTGCCCGTGCTGTGCGATCATCGAAGGCTTTGAACTGCGCCAGGATCTTCTGTACCAGCGGCCCATGTCGCGGGCCAAGCAGCTTGACGCGGGGTCTGAGCGTATAAGAGAGCATGTCGCTATCGCTGCCCATCAATGCCAGGTGCTTGATGTTGAGTTCTTCAAGCACCTGGCCTTTGAGGCGCAGCAGCGCCTCCTCCTCGGCCTTCTCCGGCACATGGACGTGCAGCGCATTGAGCGGCTGGCGCACCCTGATCTGCGCCTTCTCGCGCGCCGAGCGTCCCAGGCTGACGATGCGCATCACCAGGTGTGTCTCACGCGTCAATTGCTCATCGATCAATGCCTCGTTGACCACAGGCCAGTCGCAGAGGTGGACGCTCTGCGGAGCCTGCCGGTTCACGCTGCGCACCAGGTTCTGGTACAGTTCCTCCGTCATGAACGGCATGAACGGTGCCAGCAGGGTAATGAGCGTGGTCAGGCACTCGTAGAGCGTGAGGTACGCTGCCAGCTTGTCGTTATCGAGCGTGGACTTCCAGATGCGCTCGCGACTGCGCCGCAGGTACCAGTTCGACAGATCCTCCAGAAAATCCTGGAGCGCCGAGGTTGGTTTGACGCTATCGTAGCGCTCCAGGCCCTCCGTTACCGTGCGGATCGTCTCCTGCAACTCCGAGAGTATCCAGCGGTCCAGGTCGCTGCGCTGCGCCACCGGCAACTGATGGCTCGTCGGATCGAACTGGTCGATGTTAGCGTAAGTCACAAAGAACCAGTAGATGTTCCAGATCTTGTCCAGCGTCCTGCGCACCAGCATCCACTTCTCGCTCAGGCGCACGGGCATGCCCGTCTGGAGCGCCTTCTGCATGTCCTCTTCGGTGGGGATACGCGGAAAATTCAGGTTTTGTTCCGGCACATGGTTGGTATAGAGCCAGCGCATGGTATCGGAGCCGACGCGCTCGGCGGCTTCATCGAAGATGATCTGATTTCCCTTCGACTTGTGCATTGGCTCGCCGTTTTCGTCCATCAGCGTCGCGTAGCCAAAGAGCGTTTTGAACGGGCGTGTATGCTCCAGCACGGTGCTCATGACCAGCATCGAATAGAACCAGTTTCGGAACTGGCCTGGAAACGACTCGGTGACGAAATCGGCCGGGAACCACTGCCGCCAGTACGCCGGGTCGGTACGATAGTGCAGCGTCGAGTAGGGCACGATGCCGGCATCGAGCCAGGGATTGCCCACATCCTTGATGCGCGAGACCACTGTTCCGCACTGCTGGCAGCGGATCTTCACTGCATCAACCCAGGGGCGGTGTGGCGTGTGGCCCTCGAACTCTTCCCATCCGGCAACCGCGCGCTCGCGCAGTTCCTCTCTGCTGCCGATAACCTCGAAGGTGCCACATTTCGGACAATCGTAGATGGGCAGTGCCAGTCCCCAGTAGCGCTTCTTCGAGATCATCCAATCGTCCATATTGCGCAGCCAGTCCAGTTCGCGATCCAGCCCGAAGGATGGTATCCAGGTGATCTGGTTCACGACATCCATGATTTCGTAGCGCAGCGACTCCATCGAGATGAACCACTCGTCGACCAGGCGGAAGATGAGTTCCGTCTTGCAGCGCCAGCAGGTTGGATAGCGGTGCCGGTAGTTCTGCGGGCGATAGAGCAGGCCCTTCTGCGCCAGGTTCTCGGCGATCTGCTGCCCGACGGCGGAGGCGCTCTGCCCGCTCAGCCAGTCGTAGCCCTCCAGGTAGACGCCAAATTCGTCCACGGGCGCCACGACTGCCAGGCCGAAGTCTTTAGAGAGGCCGAAGTCTTCGCGGCCACAGCCTGGCGCGATATGTACGATGCCGGTGCCTTCGCTCGCGCTCACATCCTTCCAGGGGATGACAGTATGTGCCACGCCCTGCTCTGCTGGCAGCTCGTCGAAGGGACCGCGATAGCTCCAGCCCACCATATCGCTGCCCTTGAGCGTCTCGACGACGCGATAGTCGCCCTTATCGCGACCCTTGAGCGCCCTGAGCACGGGCAAAAGCTCCTCAGCGAGATAGTAGTACTCGCCGTCCTGCTCCACCTTCGCATAGGGGAGGTCCGGATGTACCGCCGCCGCGACGTTCGCCGCCAGCGTCCAGGGCGTCGTCGTCCATACCAGCAGATACTCGTGCGGGCGGTCAGCCAGCGGAAAGCGCACATAGAGGCTCAGGTGCGTCGTTTCCCGGTAGCCCTCGGATTCCATTTCCATATTCGAGATGCCGGTAGCGCAGCGTGGACACCAGGGCATAACATCGCGCCCCTTGTAGATCAGGCCCCGCTCCTTGCAGCGCTTGAGGAAGTACCAGATGGTATAGTTATTCTCATCGGAGAGCGTGTAGTAGTCGTGGCCCCAGTCCATCCAGTAACCCAGGCGGATCGACTGCTCGGTCTGGCGCCGCGCATAGGTAAAGACGCGCTCCTTGCAGCGTTCGACGAACTCGGCGATGCCATACTTCTCGATATCGCGTTTGGTCTGCATGCCGAGTTCCTGTTCGACGTTGACCTCAACCCAGAGGCCCTGGCAGTCGAAGCCGTTCTGGTAACGCTGCCGGTAGCCCTGCATGGTCTTATAGCGCTGGTAGAGGTCCTTATAGGTCCGTCCCCAGGCGTGATGGACGCCCATCGGATTATTCGCGGTGATCGGACCATCCATAAATGAGTACTGCCGGTCGCTCTTCTCGTTGCGGTGCAGGTACAACTGGAGCACGTTGTTCTCATCCCACCAGCTCTGAATCCGGCGTTCGAGCGCGGGGTAGTCAACGCGATCAGCAGGGACAACCGGACGGAATATACTTGATCTCACCGACATAGCCATAACTTTCCTTCCCAGATCATTTCAGCACAATCTCCAGGCGCTTGTTGATTTTGCCTTTATTCTCCGTCTTCGTAATCTTGATGCCGCCAACTTCTCTGGTATGGTTGACGTGTGTGCCGCCGTCAGCCTGAAGATCAAGGCCAACAATCTCTACAATACGTACCTCTTCGATATCGGGTGGCAGCAGGTTAATCCTTGTGCGCACAAGATCGGGTATCTCGAACGCCTTCTCGCGGGGCAGTGTATAGACGCGCACGGGGTAATCGGCCTCTATCGCCTCATTGACCCTGCGCTCGATATAGGCAATGCGCTCCTTATCGAGATTCTCCATCGCGAAATCCATGCGCGCGCGATCCGGGTACATCTGCCCGCCCGTCACCTGTACCCCGAACTCCTTCCAGATGATGCCACACAGAAGATGCAGCGCCGTATGCGTGCGCATCATCTGGTAGCGGAAGTCCCAATCGATGGTGCCGACGACCTCCGTTCCAACCGGCGGGGGTGTGGAATCGAGCGTATGCCAGACGACATCGCCGCGCTTATTCATGGCAATGACACATGCCTGATTCTGCTGGTTCTCCCACGAGATGACGCCGCGATCAGCCATCTGGCCGCCGCCGCCAGGATAAAATACGGTTGCATCCAGGGCCACATCATCGCCCTCAACAGCAACAACGTGGGCTGTACATTCATAGGTATAGCTATTCGTATGGTAGAGCAGTTTTGTCTTCATTGAATTGCTCCTCAAAAGGTCTCAAAAAAAATCCCCCCGTCCGCTCAGGGACGAGAGGAACTCCCGTGGTACCACCCTCATTAGCCAGGCGCACGGTTGCGCATGCTCTGACTCTCTTGATTGCGCGTATTTCTGACCATGCAGGATTACGCCCTTCGCGATAACGGGAAGTCCCGGCCCGGCCTACTGTTGTTGTTCAGCTTCGTTCGGCTGGCGGCTCTGGAGTGATCTTTCGCGCGCTGCCTGTATCCGATCCCACCATCCTCGGACTCTCTGCGACAGGGAAGGCGGCGTACTTGCTCCTTCATTGCCATTGGATATAATAGTGTATAGCCTGACGCCCGATACCCTCCCGGCGCGGCTTCGCGGTGCGAGTGCCCGGAGAGAAAGGGCGCTGACCATAAGGCACACCCTGGGTGTAGTGAAGTTATGATATCATATAGGCAGTTAAAATACAATAGCTGAATCTGAGACACGGGCCGCCTGTCTCAGTGTTGAGCTTGATGGGGGCGAGGTGTCGAGTCCGTGTCTTTGCCATAAGGAATGTTACATGCAAACTTTACAATCATTTTATGGGCCGAACGCCGGCTATGTTCTTGAATTGTACGAGCGCTACAAGCAGGATCCAGATTCTGTCGACGCCGACACCCGGGCCGCTTTCGAGGCATGGTCGCCGGAAGACGAAGAGCGCGCGCCTGTTGCGGGAGCGAAGGCGCAGCCTGATGTCGCGCGCATCGTCGCGGCCTCCGCGCTGGCTCACGCTATACGAGAACGGGGCCACCTGGGGGCGCACCTCGATCCCCTGGGCAGCGAGCCGCTGGGTGATCCCGCGCTGCTGCCCGAGACGTATCACCTGAGCGAGGCCGATCTGGCGCAACTGCCCGCCAGCATTGTCGGGGGGCACGCCGCCGAAAAAGCCGCGAACGCGCTCGAAGCGATCAACGCCCTGCGCGCGATGTACTCGGGAACGATCAGCTACGAATTTGACCAGGTGAAGAGTCCCGACGAGCGTGGCTGGCTGCGCGACGCCGTAGGGCTGGCGCTCTACCAGCGCTCCCCCGGCTCGTCGGAGGGGCGCAGGCTCTTGCGGCGGCTGACGCAGGTTGAGGCATTTGAGCGTTATCTTCACCAGACCTTCCCCGGCCAGAAGCGCTTCTCGATAGAGGGGGTCGATGCGCTGGTACCCATGCTTGACGAAATCATTTCCAGTGCCCTCGACTCGGAGACGAACGAAGTCATTATCGGTATGGCCCACCGTGGCCGGCTCAACGTACTGGCGCATGTGCTGGGCAAGCCCTACACTGCGATCCTGGCCGAATTCGCGCACGCGCGGCACGAGGAGGGTACGCCGCTTACCGATAGCTTCGGGTTCGGCTGGACCGGCGACGTGAAATATCATCTAGGGGCCGAGCATATTCTCGGCGAGAATGCTCAGGTCGGCCTGCGCATCGTGCTTGCTCCCAATCCAAGCCACCTGGAGTTTGTCAACCCCGTCGTGACCGGTATGGCGCGAGCGGCGCAGGAGGTTCGTTCCCATCCAGGTCGGCCGCACCAGGATGTAGACCACACGCTGCCGATCCTGATTCACGGAGACGGAGCCTTTACCGGCGAGGGCGTGGTCGCCGAGACCCTGAACCTGTGGCACCTGAAAGGCTACTGGGTAGGCGGCACCATCCATATTATCGCCAATAACCAGCTTGGCTTTACCACCGAACCCGCTGACAGTCGCTCCACACCCTTCGCGAGCGACCTGGCGAAAGGCTTCAGTCTTCCAATTATTCATGTGAACGCCGATGATCCAGAGGCGTGCCTGACAGCCGTGCGCATCGCTCATGCCTACCGCGACCACTTTCATAAAGACATTCTTATCGATCTGGTGGGCTACCGGCGCTGGGGTCACAACGAGGGCGACGAACCCGCCTTCACACAGCCGCAGATGTACGAAATCATCCGTTCTCATCCAACGGTGCGCGAACTGTATGCACGCCGTCTCGCCGGACAGGGGATAATCTCGCGGGAGGAGGCCGACGCCATGATGAAGGAGGCGCTTGATGAACTGGATCGGGCCAGACGCGAGGCCACTGAACACCCGCCCCGGTTAGAGGTAGAGGAGGAGAACGCTCTGAACGGGCACCAGCTTGTAGAGGAAACGCCGCCGCCGGTATCGGAGCAGCAGCTCATCACCTTCAACCAGGAATTGCTCACCTGGCCTGAAAACTTTGAAGTGCATCCCAGGCTGGCGCGCACGTTGCAGCGTCGCGCGAATGCCCTGGGAGCCGATGGCAGCATCGATTGGGGCCATGCCGAAGCGCTCGCCTTTGCCTCCATTCTCGCCGGGGGCACTCCCATTCGCCTGACCGGTCAGGATGCCGAGCGCGGCACATTCAGCCATCGCCATGCCGTGTTGCACAGCCAGGATGGCAAAATCTACATACCGCTGCAACATCTCGCGGAGGCGCGGGCCTCGTTCTCCATCTATAACAGCCCGCTGAGCGAGACGAGCGCGCTGGGCTTTGAATATGGCTACAGTGTGCATGCGCCCGATGCGCTGGTATTGTGGGAGGCACAATACGGCGACTTCGCCAACGTGGCCCAGGTGATTATTGACCAGTTCATCTCCTCCGGGCGGGCGAAGTGGCGCCAGCCGTGCTCGCTGGTGCTCCTGCTGCCACATGGCTACGAGGGGCAGGGGCCGGAGCACTCAAGCGCGCGCCTGGAGCGCTACCTCCAGCTTGCTGCCGACGACAACTGGCGCGTGGCGAACTGTTCGACGGCGGCGCAGTACTTTCACCTGCTGCGCCTGCAAGCTTTCTACCTGGAGCGCTACCCGCGCCCGCTGGTGCTGATGACGCCCAAGAGCCTGCTGCGTCACCCGCTGGCCGCCGCGCGCCTGCAAGACCTGACACAAGGCTCCTTCCAGCCCGTTATCGATGACGAAAAAGCACGCTCCCGTGCTGAACAGATCAGGCGTGTTGTGCTCTGCACCGGCAAAATCGCTATCGACCTGCTATCGCAGCGCGGTGAGGAAAGCAACGATATAGCCATTGTGCGCGTCGAACTGCTCTATCCTTTCCCGCGCGAGGCATTGCAAAAAGTACTCGCCGGCTATCCGCGTCTGCGCGAGGTCATCTGGGTGCAGGAAGAGCCGCATAATATGGGCGCCTGGAGCTATATGTACCCGCATCTTACAGATCTTGTCGATCGCAATATAAAACTAGGCGTTGTCTCTCGCCCCGACCATGCAAGCCCCGCTGCCGGCTTCTGGGATCTGCACGAAGCGGAGCAGAAAGCCATCATTGCCGAGGCCACCGGTGCGCCGCTGAGACAACCGGGAGGAAGCTATGTCCGCTGAAATTCGTGTTCCCCCGCTGGGCGAATCAATCGTTGACGCCACCATCGCGTCATGGCACAAGCAGGAGGGAGAGATGGTGCAGCGGGGTGATGTCCTTGCCGAACTGGAGACCGAGAAGGTGAATGTTGAGGTCAGCGCAGAGCAGGACGGCGTTTTGCAGAAGATCACAAAGCAGGTTGGCGACACCGTTACGGAGGGCGAGGTAATCGGCATTATCGGTGAGGGAGCGGCCGCCGCCCCACGCTCCAACGGCCAGGCGGCCCAGGAGGCGACGGCGGCTGCCCCTCATCAGCAACAGCCGTCCCGCGAAGAGACGCACGAGCGGCCGCGGGAGGAGCCAGCGGGCCAGGGGGCGAGGGCCGCCGATATGCTGCGCCCGCCCTCGCCGCTGGCGCGGCGCATCGCGGCGGAGTACAACCTGGATCTTTCGCAGATCAAGGGCAGCAGCCCCTATGGGCGCGTTACCAGAGAGGATGTGATCAGCTATCTGGAGCGCAATGCTCCCGGGGCAGCCGCACAAGCGGTCCAGGCGCAGCCGGCAGTTCAACCCGCGCCCGCGCCGCAGCCATCTTCTCCTTCGCCTGCGCCGCCTGCGCCGCCTGCGCCCCGGCCGGTCACAGAGGCCGGCCGCCGCGAGGAGCGCATGCGCATGTCGCGGCGCAGGCAGACCATCGCCCGGCGCCTCGTCGCGGCCCAGCAGACGGCGGCCATGCTTACCACCTTCAACGAGATCGACATGAGCGCGGTTATGGATATCCGCAGCCGGCGCAAGGAAGCCTTCAAAGAGCGGCATAATATATCGCTCGGCTTCATGTCTTTCTTTACAAAGGCCGTGGTCGGCGCGCTCAAAGCCTTCCCGCTGCTCAACGCTGAGATCCAGGACGACGAGATCGTCGTGAAATACTACTACGATATCGGCATCGCCGTCGCGACGGAGGAGGGACTGGTCGTGCCGGTCCTGCGCGATGCTGACCGCAAGAGCTTCGCCCAGATCGAACGCGAAATCGCCGATCTCGCCAGGCAGGCACGCGAGAACAGGCTCACGCTCGCCGCGCTGCAAGGAGGCACCTTCACGATCACCAACGGCGGCGTCTTCGGCTCGCTGCTCTCCACACCGATCCTCAATGCGCCCCAGGTCGGCATCCTGGGAATGCATAAGATCGAGCAGCGCCCCATCGCGCTCAACGGCGAGGTGGTGATCCGCCCGATGATGTACGTCGCGCTCTCCTACGATCACCGCATCGTCGATGGCAGCGAGGCCGTGCGCTTCCTGGTGAAAATCAAGGAACTGGTGGAAGATCCCGAGACGCTCCTGCTCGAAGGCTAAGGATCAAATCCGGGTCTCTCTCGACAGTGCGCGTTTGTACGAGTATAATGATGGGGACGCAAACCAGCACTGTTTATCTATTATGCGGGCTGTTCCTGCTGGCAACGTACATCATATCTCACTGGCTGCCCTGGACTCTGCCCCTCCGGGGCTGCCAGTGTGATGAATAGGAAGATCAAGAACGGCGATCTCTGCGGCGCGTAACCGCGCGATTATGCGCCGGGGGGACATTCCCGTTTTTGATAGCTAACATTCATAAATGCGAGGAGGCAAGGAGCAGGAACAGCGGGAGTCGTCGGGGTTATGCAAGAAGAAGGTAATTATCCTCGCAGGGCGAGTAATAAAGATGATCTCAATAATCTGATCGGCAAATCGCTCGGCAAGTTCCGTATTGTGGAGCGCATTGGCGCCGGCGGTATGGCGATGGTCTTCAAAGCGTACCAGGCTACGCTTGATCGTTATGTGGCGATCAAGGTCCTGCCGGCCCACTACGCGCGTGATCCCGTCTTCGTCAAACGTTTTGTGCAGGAGGCCGTTTCAGTCGCGAAACTGGCCCATCCCAATATCGTGCAGATTCATGATTTCGGCACTGAGGAAAATACCACCTATATCGTCATGGAATATGTCGACGGTGGCACGCTCAAGGACCGCCTGCGGCAACCCCTGCCCGTACCAGAAGCGATAGATTTCATTATTCAGGCCGCCGAGGGGCTGGACTGCGCGCACCGCAACGGTATTGTGCATCGCGATGTGAAGCCAGCCAATATGCTGCTGCGCAAAGATGGACACCTGCTGCTCTCCGATTTTGGCATCGCCAAGATCCTTGAGGGCACGACCAATCTCACGCGCGCCGGAACCGGCATCGGTACGCCGCAATATATGTCACCGGAACAGGGAGTCGGCCAGGCGGTAGACCGCCGCAGCGATATCTACTCGCTCGGTATCGTTCTGTTCCACTGCCTGACCGGCCAGGTGCCTTTCACTGCCGATAATCCGCTCACGATTACTGTCAAGCACCTGCACGATCCAATTCCCGTCGAAAAGCTCATGGCGGCAAACGTCCCGCAGCCTGTTGTGCAGGTGATATTGAAAATGACTGCGAAGCAGCCGCACGAGCGCTATCAGTCGGCGGACATGCTGGTCGATGCGCTGACGAGCGCGCTGGCGGCCTCGAACCTTTCTATCCCGCGTCCCTGGCGTGCGGGCCTTCCCTTGATGCCGCCGTCCGACGCGCCATCCCCGCCATCCCCGCCGCCCGCTATGTACGGCCCCCAGAGCGGTTCCCTGCAACCGTTCGCCCCGAACCCGGCGGCCGCGTATGCTGGCGCGCAGCCGGGGGTGACGCTGACCTGCTTCCGCTGCGGCGCGCCCAATCCCAGCACGCGCCTCTATTGCACAACCTGCGGCGACGATCTATCGAATAAGCGTGCCAGCGCGGACCGCTACCTGGGACCCAACGGTCGCCCGGTCCTGGCTCGCCTGACGATCCAGAACGGACCGATGAGCGGGCGCTCGTACCGCTTCCACCAGGACGTGACCACCATCGGGCGCACGAACGGCAACGATCTGGTCATCTCGGGCCGTACTGTTTCGCGCCGCCATGCTCGCCTCTCGTTCGTCGATGGGCGCTGGTTCCTTGAAGATTTGCAGAGCGCCAATGGCACGCTCGTCAACAATATGCGGATTTATGACCGCGTTGCTCTCAACGATGGCGATGTCATCAATTTTGGAGACGAGATCGTAGTTTTTAATATAACATATGGTCCATAGGAGTGTGCCTGATTTCACCGGATGTTCGCGCGGCTCCGCCGTGCAAGGGAGAGATGTGGTGGTGTGGTGCAGACGCGAGCAAGCGATAGCACCGGGAATCAGGCATACTCTGAGCGAAAGGAATAGAACCAATGGCTATCAATCCGCTCGTGCAGGTCGCACAGCAGTTATTGCTCGGTGGCGCAGTGAAGCAGAACCATGCGCTTGAACACGCCACGATTGTGCTGCTCTCCAGAAAATTTCCAGAGGCGCGCCTCTCCGGCATCTCTTTCGCGTCGGGTTTCTTTGTCTTTGGCGAAGTGCCTACCGAGGCTATTCTGCCTACGGCCCAGGAGGCGCTCAATCTGCTGCGCACGTCGCAGCCGGAACTGGCGGTTCACGAGCGCTGCGGCACAAACCTGGCGGTGGCCGGCATGCTGACCGGCCTTTCGGCGATGGCGATTGCGAAGTTGCGTCGTCCCTACAGTACGGCCAACAATGTGATCCTGGCCTCGACGGCGGCGCTGATCCTGGCGCGCCCGCTGGGGCTGACCGTGCAGCGCTATATCACGACGCAGACGCCCAACGATTCCATGCGCATTCTGAAGGTGAGTCCGATGAACGTCTTCGGCGCTCCGGCGCACTTTGTCAGCACCGACAATCCAGACGCCGCCGGACTCTTTGCGTGAGGTGCGGATATGCAAGCAGATCGTAGTAAATTCCTGGTAGAGACTTCCTGGCTGGCCGAACATCTCTATGACACTAACCTGCGCGTCGTCGATATGCGCGGCTATGTGCGCACCGTGGAGCACGACGGCGTACAGGACGCGCTCTATGTTGGTGCGCGTGAGGAGTACGAGCAGGAGCATATCCCCGGTGCGGTCTACATCGACTGGAGCAGCGATATCATCGATCCCGATGATAAGGTAGAGGCGCAGGTAGCGCCCCCGGCGCGCTTCAAGGAGATCATGGAGGATCGGGGCATCGGCGACCAGCACCTTGTAGTCGCCTACGATGCGCACCCGGCGTCGCAGTTCGCCACGCGCCTCTGGTGGGCGCTCAGATACTATGGGCATGAGCAGGTGGTTGTGCTCAACGGCGGATTCCCAAAGTGGAAACGAGAGGGTCTTCCGGTGGAGAGTTCGATCCCGCTGTATCCGCCGGCCACCTTCACGCCAAAGGTGCAGCCACAGCTACGCGCAACCGCCGAGGAGGTGCTGAGCATGCTCAACAAGCCAGGCGTGACGCTGGTTGATGCGCGCGAACCGGCGCAGTACACGGGACAACTGGCGCGTGGGCATGGCCGGCCCGGCCATATCCCCGGCGCGCTCAACATTCCGCGAGAAGAACTCATCGACCCGGCAACCGGGACATTCCGCAGCAACGAAGAGCTGGCGCGCATCTTCGCCGATGCCCACGTCTCGCCGGAGGAGCGCATCGTCGCCTACTGCAATGGCGGCGTCGCGGCCACGACAGTGCTTTTCAGCCTGGCGATGCTCGGCTATCCCAACCTGACGAATTACGATGGCTCCTGGAACGAATGGGGTAAGCGTCAGGATCTACCAGCCGAAGTCTAAGCGGGGGCCAGGGGCGGCAGCCCCTGGCGGGGGGTGGGGGTGGGGTATCCCCACTTTCCCTTTTCCCTCGTAAGATCACTTCTAATAAAGTTGAAAAACGATGCGCGAGGAATTCGATGACCATCACCAGGAGCCGGAGGAAGATCTGCTCGATCTCCAGCAGGTCATGCGGGCCTTCGGAGTGGAGCAGTGGACGGGACTGGAGACGGCGGAGGAGCAGACGCAGGCGGGGAGCCTGAGCCTGCCGCTTGAAATCAACGGGAAGCGCTATGTGCTGAAAGAGCGCGCCGAGGGGCCAGCCGAGGAAGACTTCAGCCACTACTACGCTTTCCGGCGCTACCTGCAAGCGGCGGGGATCCCCATCCCGGAATTGCACCTGACGCCGCAGGGAGAGCCGGCGGTTGAGATCGACGAAAGCTTCTTCGAGCTACAGCGGTGGAGCGAGGGCGAGCGCTTCAGCACGACGCACCCGCGCAGCATCGACCTTGTGACGGCGGCGGGGGCGATGCTCGGCCAGATCCATGTGGCCGCCAGAAGCTATGACGGGCCGCAACATCGCTGGCCGTCGGAGGCGCACATGGGAGGCATGGTTCAGGGCTGCCTGAATCTGGCGCGGCTCAAGGCCGATGAATACCCGATCCAGGCCGTTGCAGCAGGACTCTCCGATTGGGCCGATCAATGGGAGGCGGTTCTGCCGCAGGCGATGATCTCCATCGGGGCAGGCCGCGACCTGGCCGAGTTCCACATCCACGGCGACTACCAGCCCTTGAATCTACGCTTCGGCCCCTCTGGCGTGACCTCTGTGGAGGGCCTGGAAGCCTCGCACTGGGAGAAGCGTATCTTCGAGGTTGCCTACGCCCTCTTCTCTTTTAGCGCGCTGGCCTGGCAGCCGGGCGCAGCGCTGACGCGCCCGCTCGTCAAGCGCGGCCTCGATCCCGAACGCGCGCAGCACTTCCTGCAAGCCTATAGCGAGATCTACCCTCCATCGCATGATGAGGCCCTGCTGCTGGCCGATGCTCTGCTGCTGGTCTCGCCCATCGCTACCATCAACGGCCCGCTTGAGGACCTGTTCTATACGCAGGACGAACCCGATGCGGCGCTGATCGATGATGTGATGGAGCGCCTGTCCTGGGCGACGGCGCTGCCCGGCTGGGTGAGGCGCGTGCGTGATTCTCTCTGCGCGATGTGGCGCTAATGCAGGGTTTCAGGCCGATGTCGCGCTCTTGATGGTCCGGCGCGCCACCTCTTCTAACGGTGTGAGGTGGATGCCAAAGGTGCGCACCAGCCCGGTCATCTCTAGCGGCGAATCGAACGTATCCAGTGTAGATGGGCTTCGGTCTGGCCTTTAGCCTGCCAGATTGGCACGGGACTCTTTGTATCGGCAAAAGCGACCGACACGTAGAAGAACTGCCTGGTTCCGGCGTTTTTCGCGGCATCGATCAGGTGACAATTGCCCTGCCAGTCCACCGTTTGCACCGTGTCATCACCACCGCGCTGACCGCCGCTCGCCGTCGTGATGACGACATCTGCGCCTTCACAGGCTGCGTCCCGCCACTGCGCTGCTAAGCCTTGCTGGAGATGATGCGCTGCTGGCGGAGGCCCGGGCGCGCGTGCAGGCGATTGTGCAGTCACTGCGAGATGAGAAGGTGATAGACTGCTTCCTGCGTGCCGAGGCCGTGCGCCCGCTCCTCGCGTCTACCACGCAATGAGGCCATATTCTCACCCTCACAGGGCTGTCCTCACCCGGCAACCATGAACGCGCCGAGGCTGGTGAGACCTTTAGAGATGCCGCCAAATAGATGATGATGGCCGCTGGTGAGCAGCAGGACCATGATGACGAGCAGCGCCACTAAAATAATGATGAGTGCGATGAGCGCTTTTGCATCGACGCGGAAACCGGAGGATGACGGCTGCTGGCTCTTCGTTCCTGCGCCTGTTCCCTGTCGTGTGCTGTTGCTGGCTCCATTATAGACAAATGGCGGAGCTGAGACCTGCCCGGCGGTAGTGGAGCCTGCGACCGGCTGATAAGATGCATGCCGGGCCGGCTGAGGAGCAGGCATCACGGAAGCCTGCGCTGCCTTTGGCTGGATGAGCATGGTCTGCTCGGCGGAAAGATCGGCGGCTCTGGGGCCAGGCTGCGCGGCATTCGTGGGCGCCGAACCGCCCAGGGCAGTGCCGCAGTGCGGGCAGAATGCCGCTCGCGGTGCCAGCGGAGCATTACAGCGCGGGCAGGTCGCGGGCGATGCTGTATTCTGAGGTGCGCTCTGATCCCCGCTAGCTCTGGCGGCTTGCAATGTCTCATAGAGCATGGGAAGATCGGGCTGTGTGCTGTGCGGATCGGGCTGCCGTGCTGGAGCCACCTGGGCCACCGGCGGAAGCGCCGCCATCGCCTTTCTCAAATCGTTGGCGAAGTCTGCCGTGGACTGGTAACGATCCTTTGGCTTGAGGGCCATCGCCCGGTGTATGATGCGGTCGATCTGCTTGAGCAGATCCGGAGGCAGCGTGGCGAGCTGGGCCAGGTGACGGGAGTGGCGCGGCGCCGGTTTGGAGGGCCTGCTCACGCCCAGCCTGAACTGCCGCGCGGCATCAGCTTCGGGACTTACTTCGGGCGGGTTGCTGGCAAGAACCTCCTGCAAGGTTGGCAGGTCAGGCTTGCCCTGCTGAATCGATTGATTGCGCGTAGAGACGCTGGGCGGCTCGTGGGCCGTGAGAGCGAAATAGAGTGTACCGCCCAGGGCGTAGATATCCGAACGCGCGTCGGTGCCGGTCCCGCCCGGGTACTGCTCGGGCGGCGCATAGCCCGGCGTCCCCTGGTGCCGGATAAAGAAAAGCGTGCGCGCGCCGTCCGCGGCAGCCTTCGCGTTCCCCAGATCAACCAGGATGGCGACGCCATTGGGAGTAATGCGAATATTATCGGGCTTGATATCGCGGTGGATTACCGGTGGCCGCTGGCTGTGCAGAAATATCACGGCGTCACAGATTGCCAGCAGCCACTCCATAATGCGCGGGATCGGCACAATATCGTTGCGCTGGCGCGCGATGCGGATGATGTCGGTCAGGTCGTTGCCCTCAATATAGTTGAGGACCACATAGTAGCGGCCCCGTTCTATAAACGCATCCTGGAAGGCTGGCAGGTTGGGGTGGTGCAGTTGACTGAGCACCGCCGCTTCATGCTTGAGCTGCTCCTGCCCGCTGGCCCCCGTCACCAGATATTCTTTGACGGCGTATTGCTGGTTGGTGCTCAGGTCCACCGCCTGGTAGACATGTCCGAAGCCGCCACTGCCCAGCACACGCTCGATACGATAGCGCCCGCGTAGTACGGTCCCCGATGGAACTGTTTCTATCATACGGAGGTCTCCTTTGTTGTTCTCTGCTGCACAGAGTTAAGGATGATGGAGCAGTCCAGGCAGCGACCTCCATCAGATTCAGGCCGTAGTACGCCCGTACCCCGATTATACACCACTTCATTGAACATGTACACTGCATAAAACGCTCAGCGGGGTATTTTCCTGCGTTAAATTCGCCGGGGGGATAGCGTGTGCCAGATTCTCAGTCTTCTCGCCGCCCACGCCGGGCTTTCGCGCGGCTTCGTCGCGCAAGGAGTAGCGTGTGTTGTGTATGCGCTTCGCGCATCACACACAACACACGCTATTAAGACGAGCGTCACAGGCGCGAGCAAACGCAGGCACCGGGCATCTGGCACACTCTTAATGGTCGCCTTCGCCGGGGCGAGGGCGCTGGACCTGCGGTGGCGATGGAGAGAGTCGCGCCTGGGATAGAAAAGCCCAATCGTTCTGGACACAATTGCAAGTATCTTCTGCACTGGACTGAGCAGGCTTGCGAGCTTGCGTGACGCCTATTCGCCAATATTGTAGCAAATAAGCCCCCTTCTCGGTCAAGAAGGGGGCTTATCTTTGTCTCTCTGCTAATAGCGATTAGGCGAGCGTCCAGGTCGTAGTTGCTAACCGCTGGCGCTCGCCGTCTCATGCTCCCTTCTCCACTCCGCCAACGCCTCTTTATATTCCAGGACAAAAGGGAGGCCAGATTCCTCCACATCTACCATGAAATCATGCATATCGGGAATACTTGAAGCAGTTTCGGTGAGTCCTAGATGTCTCATTAAGCGGATACCGTCGGGCTTTGAGCTATGAGCTTTAATAGAACGAATCACGATACCCCGCTGACCTAGCCCTAGCAGTACTCGACGCGCTCCCAATAGCAAGTATACTCCCCATTGTCGTTTTTGACTTAAGCTGACACCTGGACGTACACCGATAGCCATAGCATACAAATCTAAGGGTACGCCGGGTTCATATGTCAGGATATCATTAGCAGTAAGCTCCTTAGCCAGAATACGCTTATTGAGAAGATCATCAATTGTTTCTGAGCGCAAGGGCACCAGAGTAAAGTAGCCTACTATTTGATCTTCTTGCTTAAGAAGATAATCAATTTCAGGGTTTTTCTCTAGCCACTGAATACGCTTCTCCAGAGGAATGATATTAAGATCCCCAAATACGGCCCTTGAAAGTTCGACAGCAGCAGGCATATCCTCAACAGTGGCTTGAACAAATTTTGTCGGTGAAGCTTTTGCTGGTGTCCTAGCCATGAGCCATGCATCCATCTCGCGCTTAAGCTCATCTACTTCTTTCTTAGGATAAACCTTTTGTCGTCGTCCTGGTGGCGTTATTGGATGCAGGTTGCCTATATTAACCTGATTCTGCAAAGCGCTATAAGTCATACCCAGGATTTCACGAGCTTCTTTAGCGGTGTAGTAGCCCTTCATAGTAGCAAGTAACCTCCGTTTCTATCCTTATCCTATCATCTTCACGCAGGCTACGCAAGTTATATAACTTTTAGAACGCATGTCCCTCTTGACGCAAGGGAAGCCATGAGTTATCCTTGTAATGAATGTTACGCAAGTAACATAAATCACTTACCTTACAGAAATTATAGAAAGGAGGAGAAATGTTCAAGAGGCTTTTTACCTGCCTCGGGTGGCTCGTGATCTTCGCGGTTGTGCTCGCATGTGCATGGCTGTACTTCCATAGCCCCCTGTTCTCACACTTGCATCTGTTCCTGTAAGTCCACTTTGGAGGGGTTCCCTATGATTTCGCTGGCCTGGTGGCTCGTTTTTGGAGTGTTTTTTGTGGGATTCCTGGTCGGTCTGCTGTTTGCCTATGATCTCATGCACAGAGACTAGCGCGGCGCGATTAGGTCAGAAAGTGAGGTCACTTTTGCGCAAGTATGAGATGGCAATTGGCTGTTTCTTTACGCTGGTCGTTGTGGCGCTGCTGGTGCTCGGCTTTATCCGCTGGCTCCACGTCTATGCGCCGCATGTCCTGGTACATTAGCACGATGGCCCAACGCTGGCGGGCGTCAGGCCAATGAGAACTTTGATAGCTCAGGTTAGCCATTGCTCCGTTCTCAGGTCCATTGGACCATCTGAGAACGGGGCTTGTCAAGAAAGGATGACCATTCCACATGAAGAAGAAGGCCCCGATAGCTGTTCCAATGGAAGATGAGCTTGTGCATACCGATGCGCGGCCCATCTGCGATGATCTTACCTGCCCCTGTCATGAGAACGCTACCCCCGCTCAACCAGGAACCTCGCTTGAGCGGTACGGTATGCCCACCCCGGAGGCTATCGCCGAGTTCCTGGTCGGGAAGGGTTCTCTCCCCTACACCCCCTATGACCTGCTCGCCGGCTGGTACACCACGCGCCGCAAGGGAGGCAAGTCATGACGCTTACCGCTCTCGCCGTCCCGGTCCAGCAGGAGAAGCTACATCAGTACTTTTTGGAAGTGTACCTGGATGAGCGCCACTACCTGGACGCCCGCGCCGGACGTAGCGCTCCCCGGGCGATGGCCCGCGCCGTTGCCCCTGATCCCGAACAAGCGCTGCGCATGCATATGCGGACCCATCACCTGCTCTCTGTGTACCATGCCGAAGTGCGTACCGTCGAGGAAGACATTGAACAGATTCGCACTTTTGACCACTATCGTCTTGTTGACCCGTCCCGTATTGACCTATCCGGCGCACTGGCGTCCGGTTCTCACCAAGCATAAGAAAAGGAGGTCTCTGCTATGCGTTCGGTTTCGGTCCTCCTCGGCGTTGGCGCGGTGCTTGTGTTGGTAGGGCTAGCTTACTTCACACATGGACACCTGAGCAAGCTTCCGCTCGGTGCAGTCGTCGCCGTTATGGCGTTGGCGTTTGTTCTGCTCAGCACTGCAAGCAACAAGAAGGGAAAGTGACCATGCGGACTCCGAGGGCAGTCGTCATTCTCGGATACATCGTCCTGGTCCTCGGTTTTGTCCTGCTGTTTCTTTGGGACATCGTTCATCAGGCGTTGCACCTGCTGTAACACGTTTCGTTGGTGTGGCCCGCCCGGACTCAGGCCGTCTCTCCCCGGGTGGGCGAAGGACCGAGAGACGGCGCCCGCTTTTCTGTTGGCACGTCCAGGCGATTCCGACGGCGATCCAGCCCGAAGGCTGCAACCTGGACGCGCCGTTCACATGCTGAAAGGATGGTATAACCTATGGCCGAGAGAAAAACCCCCAAGCATATCAAGATTGAAGGCCCGGAACTCTCCGCGCTCAAAGCTCTGTGTGAAGATCTGCAAAACCGTATGACGAGCGCCGATTCAGATATCGCCTATCAGGCGTATCGCAACGCCTGGCGCGTGGTCTCCAAATACTACACGCGCGGTCAAGTCGAGTATCAGCAAGTCATCGACGCCGATACGCGCAAGGCGATCCGCGAAAAACGCACCTCCCGCAAAGAACGATGAGCGCTTCACGTGCCCGCGCTCATCCCTTCGCGGGGGTTTTCGTGGCAGTTACCTTGCAGTGTGGCGACAGTTGGGCGCGTTTTCGAGCGCGATTAGCGGGGCGGTAGCCGGGCGCTAGCCCCGGCATTTAAATTTCTTGGAAAGGACTTTCCCAGTATGGCAAATGTGTTAAGCAAAATCCGCACGGCGATAGGGCGCCGCCGTGGCGCCCAGGACGAATCCGCGATGACGACCTCGATCACAACTTCCCAACCGATAGGTTCCCTCAAAGAGCGACTGGACGCCCGCTTTGAGGCGATGATGCGCGAAGTGGACGAACTGAGCAACAGTACGCCGACCATTGAAGAACAGGCCGAGTACGGTTGGATCGTCGGTGTCCGCTTTCTCTTGCCCCTGGTGTTCTTCCTCGCCTTCGGCTACGAGGATGGCTTATTCATGACCGGGTTTCGCTACCTGGACCTGGAACCGTTTGTGCTCATCATGTACGTGATTGGCTATGGGCTAGAGGGGTTGCGCACGGCAATGGTCTACTCCATGAACTTCAGTAAGACCGAGGGGCGCAAGCAAGCCTACCGGCATCAATTCATTTTCTGGGTCGTGATGAGTTTGGGCTGTGGCATTGCTCAACTCGCCTCGGCCCTGGTCATTCAGGCGCTTGGGGCCGATCAGGCTGTGGTAGGCAACAATGCCGTTGCGCATGGAGCAAGCGTGATTATGGCCCATATTCCCTTCCTGGTGTATGTTGCTATCGCGGTGCGCGTCGGCCTGTGCGCGATTGCCGATTGGGCCTGTAGCGGCCACCTGCACAAGCGCAAGGAAACGGTGGAACAAAAGGTTGCCATGATTACCACCAAGGCGACGAATCTGCAAACGGTCATCCAGGCGCAAATTAACGCGCAAACGATGACCGATAACGCCCGCCACTACCAGGAGATCATCGCCGACGAACGCTCCGAACTCAAGGAGTTGCGCAAAAATCAAAAGAAGCTCTCGGATATGGTGTTCCGGGCAGGGATGCAGAGATTCCGCGCCGAGGTCGAGGAAGAGGCCCCTCACACGCCATTACTCGGTCCGCGCCAGGATGAGGAAGAAGAGTAAGGAGAGGGACGCATGCCCGCGAAACGACGGCGCCGCTACACTCGCTACGACCAGGCCGATACCTACCGCGCCCTGTATGCCCATCAGGACCAACTCGAAGTCCAGATTGTGGGAGGCTCCGCCTACAGCAATCGCATCACCCTCAAGACCAGGAGCTATGGCGAACTGGACGCGGTGGTACTGGCCCGTTCAAGCGACTGGTATCACTACAGCCTCAACGCGATGACCTGGAAGCACCAGCTCCAGGCCGCCGTTGTTGGCACCCATGACTCGTGCCTGCCGGTGCGGGTGCTGGCGATGGATAGCATGGTGTGGTATGAGCCGTATGAGATTCGCTTTCGCATTGCCCTACCTGACCCTCCTGAACCAGACCCGTTTGAGAAACGACGTAAGACCCGCTACGGTCATAACGTGCTCCTCGGCGCCTTCATTTGTGGACGCGCCGATGCTGTCGAGCGGGTGATGAAGTTACCGGACCGGACCCGGTGGCGCTATGAAGCGCTCAAGCGCAAACTGCTCAAGCGGCGCCGGGGCCGCCCCTTCAAAGTTTGAAAGTATCCCATCATAATCGGAAAGGACTCAAAACATGGCACAGATTCTATCGGAACAATCAAGCCCTCTCTTCTTACCGGGCAACCGCGCCCTGGGCTATGCCCGAGTGAGTGATGAATATGACGACGGGACCACACTCGGAACTCAAGGAGATAAGATCGTCGAATATTGCCAGCAGCACAATTACCTGTTGGCTGGTGTCATTGAAGATAGGATTACCGGGGTAATCTACCGAGAGCGCCCGGGAATACAGGCTATACTGAAGGCAGCCAAACAACAAGAGTTTGATGTCCTTGTTGTTTATGATATGGACCGCTTTTCCCGTGATCCAGTCCATCAGGCGATAATGATGGAATTACTAGCCGAGTACCGTGTCCGAGTCGAATGCGTTCTGCGAAAAGTAGAGTACACCCCAGAAGGGAAACTTCAGCTATATGTTATGGGTTTCGCTGCTCAACTTGAGCATCAGCGCATTAAGGAACGGACGGAGCGGGGCCGAATGGAGCGAATACAGGAGAAAAAGTACCTCCCTGGTGGCGCTCCCAAACCCCGCTATGGGTATCTGTGGAATGACAGTACACCAGGGGCTAAGACAGCTTATATAATCAATCCAGCAGAAGCAGATATTATACGCCGGATGTTTAGTATGGCTGCACAACATATGTCTCTCCGGGCGATTGCTCACCAGCTCACCCAAGAAGGAATCCCATCACCTAGTGGTAAGCCCTACTGGAAACCTAACACTGTGCATGATACATTGCGGAATCCTTTCTATGCAGGGAAAGCCTTCGCTAACCGCTATCAATCCGTCAAGGAGCCAGGTAAGCGGGCTAGGGTAAAAGTACGCCCGCAAGAGGAATGGATTCCCTTGCCTGACGGAATTGTTCCTGCTATCGTCGATCTAGAGACATTCGAGAAGGTACAGCATATTCTGGACATTAACAAACAGCAGTCAGCACGGAACAATAAGCGCCCAAAGGAGCAACTACTTCGTTGCGGATTGGCATTTTGTGGATACTGTGGGGCTAAGATGGTAGTACAGCGTCACCCTAGTAGCTGGAATAAAGACAAGCTGCGCTGTACCTACGAATGCACAAACCTTCGTAATCCTGTTGTGAAATGTTATGGGGGAAATATCGAAGCCCATATTCTAGATCAGGCTGTGTGGTCATTCACCACCAAGATCATCCGCAACCCAGATTTAGTCGAGCAGGCATTGAAGGGTAGGGAACAGGAAAGGGAGGTCGCTTCACAAGAGCTAGATATTGTAGAAAACAATCTAGCGAAAATTAACCGCAAGATTAAAAATCTGGCGGCCTGGTTGGGACAAACTGAGCAGGAACTCGATGAGGACACATTTGCCGAAATAACGACTCAACTTAAGCTTCTCTCTGAGCAGAAAAAGTTGTGGGAAGCTCAGAGAGAACCGGCCATGAAAGCCCACAACGATCAGCAAGAGATCCAGGAATCACTAAAGAGGTTCCGTGAGTGGTGTGCAAAAACACGAGCGAAACTCGATGACCCGGCCCACGAATTTACGTATGTAGAGAAACGAGAAGCCTGCGAACAATTAGGCGTCAAGGCTCTTGTCTGGCGGGCTGATCACGACCCGAGATACGAAATTTTTGTACTGCCCCCTGATTTTGTATCCATAATAAACAATCGTTCTGCTTGCAAACGCGCAAATACATGGATGTCTCTGCCTGCTGCACTCCTTTCACCTTGTAGAGCTTATCGGTGAGGAAGCTCAGGAAGTGATCGTTATCGCGGCACACTACCTCGGCCAGCAGATCGAAGCGGCCTGTACAGATAATAAGGTAGATTACCTCGTCGAAGGCGGCAATCTCCTGCGCAGCCTCCAGCAGTCGCTCACCCTCTACGCGAATACCGATCATGCCCGCCAGGGAGAAGCCCAGCTTGATCGGGTTGGTGATGGCGACGATCTGCATGACATGCGTGTTGATGAGGTGAGCGACGCGCTGGCGCACGCTGGCCTCAGAGATGCCCAGATCGGCGGCGATTCTGGTGAAGGGGCGGCGCCCATCCTGTTGCAGCGCCTCGATAATGCGCTGATCGATCTCATCTATTGCGCTTTTATTGTTTTGCTGGTCCATAGCCTTTCAATAGTACCACGTTACCCATGCCAATGCAATGCTCGCGCGGCTCCACAGGGCTTTCCCCCTTCTGCGGCCAGTAACGCACGAGGCGCGCTGGCGCGCCTCTGTAGACGTCGGGTGGGGAATGATGGGCGCAGCACTGCCACTCCCATCATTCCCCACCCGGCGCGCAACGCAGTTGCGAGGTATGCCCATCAAGAATGGGAAAGCCCTCGCAAAGAGAAAGATATCTCTTGACAAAAGTGAATTCGCCGGTTACACTTGCTCTCGTAAGTTGTAAAAGATTTACAATCTACGGGAAACGAAAAAGTATAATGAGCAAGGAGCGCACCATGAGTAACCAGAACCTCCAGCAATCTGTACAGGAATTGCTTTCGCGGGAATCCTCTTTTGCCAGGTTTGCCAGCAATTTCTCAGAGCAGGCGCAGGAGGCACTGCTGCTTTCGAACGAAGAGGCCGGGCTGCTTAATCACAACTACATAGGAACGGAACACCTGCTGCTCGGGCTGCTGCGCCAGGAGACGGGCATAGCCGCGCAGGTGCTTGGCGAGCTGGGAATCCGGCTGGAAATTGTGCGTAAGGCTGTCGAGCATATTATAGGACGCGGCGCGCCACTGCCCTCCGACGCGGTACGCGGCTTAACGCCGCGCGCGCAGGTGGTAATCGCGCTGGCAATCAGCGAAGGATGGCGCACGCGCGATCATCTCATCGACACCGAGCATATGCTGCTTGGGCTGATTCGCGAGGGCGAGGGCATAGCCGCTGGAGTCATCGTAAGCCTGGGCGCCACGCTGGACCAGGTTCGCATGAAGGTGCTGCAAGCTATTGCCAACCGGAATAAGTCGGAAACCGGTCTGGAGCCGCTGAGGGATGCCGTCAGTAAGAGCAATGTCGTCACCTGCCGCATCTATCCGCAGGATATGGATGCAATTGATGCGCTGGTAGAAGTAGGGATTCGCTCGACGCGCAGCGATGCGGCCTCCTGGCTGATCCATACGGGCATCGAGGCGAACCAGGCCGTGCTCGAAAGCGTCTATGCGACGGTGGCGGAGATTCGCCAGTTGCGCAGCAAAGCGCAGAGCCAGTTAAAACAGCTTCTCAAGACCGATACACCTTCCGCCACACCCGCTCCTGAAGGATCTTCCAGACCGGGTGATGATAAATCCGTTTGAGCGTTCGCGCGGCGAGCGCCGCAGGCGCGAGCAGGCGCGAGCAGGCGATTGTGCCACCAGATAGACATACTCCAGAATATGCAAGGGGGAGAGCAAGTGTATGGCTAGCCAGCGCACCGGCTTTGTTTTCGATGAGCGCTTCCTGGCGCACGACGCCGGAGTTCAATCTACGGTGAAGACGCGCAAAGGCTCGTTCGAGCTATCGCCAGAGCCGCACCCGTCCGCGCTTTACATCACACAGCGTACAAAGGAGTTTCTTGATGGGCTGGGCCTGACGCAGCGTATGTACCCGATCAAGGCGCGGGCCGCCAGCGAGGATGAGATCGCCGTCTATCATACACGCGAATATATAAACGGCATACGAGCGTTCGTGGCGGGCGGTCCCACAAGCGGTCCCTGGGGGAGCGTGGACGAAGAGACAGGCATTGGCCCCGGTTCGTTCGAGGCCGCGCTCTATGCCGCCGGGGGGGCCATCAACGCCACGAGCGCCGTCATGGATGGCGCTGTACGCAACGCCTATGCGCTGCTGCGCCCGCCGGGCCATCACGCTACCCGCGACAAGGCGATGGGCTTCTGTATCTTCAACAATGTAGTTATCGCAGCACACTATGCCCGCCGCGTTTATGGTCTTGAGCGCATGATGATCGTCGATTGGGACGTGCATCATGGCAACGGCACCCAGGACGCCTTCTACGACGACCCCGGTGTCCTCTTCGTTTCGCTGCACCAGGACAACTGGTATCCCGAACTCTCTGGCGCACTGGAGCAGGTGGGCAGCGGGGCCGGAACTGGTTACACCGTTAATATTCCGCTGCCAGCGGGAACCGGGGATCGCGGCTATCGCGCCGCCTTTGAACAACTGGTGCTGCCCATCGGGTTACAGTATCGCCCGCAGCTCATCATGGTTTCAGCGGGCCAGGATGCAAGCTGGCTGGATCCGCTGGCGCAGATGATGATGACGATGGATGGCTACCGCGCGATCTCTACGCTGATGGTCGAGCTGGCCGAACAGGTCTGCGCTGGCCGTCTGGTTGTGTTGCAGGAGGGAGGCTATAGCGCGGCCTACGTTCCATACTGCACGGCTGCGGTAGTCGAGCCACTGCTGGGCGAGGATTCTGGGATCGTTGACCTCTACGCAACCGCGCACGAGTTGCGGCGCTGTCAGACGATCTTCACGCAGGAAACGCGAAACGCGTTGCAGGTAGCGCGCGCATGGCAGCGGCAGTGGTGGAAAATCTAGCTCGTCCTGGTACGAAAGTTTAAAAAGAAGACCAGTAGCAAAAAGAGGGATATACAGAAGAAGATGATAGAAAAGATAATCGCCGGGGATCCTATCTCCCGTGAACGACCCATGAGTACCAGTGCCAGGCAGAATAGCGTGCAAGATTCAACAAGTATACCATAACGATTGAGGGATCGCAGCCATTGTCTCCTCATCATTTTCACCTTTTCACGGAGAAAGTTTCTCACGAATACATATCATATAATATCACAATTTAGGGAGGAAATAGCGTGCAGGATCCCAGTGAAACCTGGACTGGCAAAGCCAGCAGCTATGATCGGGTGCGTCCGAACCCGCCACCGGCTTTGCTCGATCTGCTGACGCAGTTGATTGACATGCCCCATCCTGCCCTGGTGGTGGATCTGGGCAGCGGGACCGGACTATCAACCGCGATCTGGGGTGAGCGGGCCGGGCGGGTGATTGGGATCGAACCCAATACCGATATGCGTCGGGAGGCCGTCCGCAAACTCGAAGACTATCCCTATGCGGCACATATCGAGTATCGAGAGGGGGTGGCTCATCAGACGGGCCTGCCTGATGGGGGTGCGGATATCGTCACCGCTGCCCAATCGTTCCACTGGATGGAACCGGCTGCAACCCTGGCCGAGATCGCTCGCATTCTCCGACCTGGAGGACTCTTTGCTGCGTATGACTACGATTCGCCCCCGGCAATCCATTGGGAGCTTGATCGGATTGCCCAGGAGTCAACTTCGCGCTTGATGGGACTTATCCGCGAGCGCGGGCTGGCTCCCACCATCAAGATCTGGCCGAAGAACAAATCTCTCGATCCCCTGCGCGAAAGCGGCCATTTCCGCTTCACCCGTGAGGTATTTCTTCATAGTATCGAGCAAGGAGACGCTGCACGGTTTCTTGAGATGATGCGGAGCAGTGCGTTCAGCGGCCAGTTCCAGTTCACCGACCAGGAGATCGGTTTTGATCGCCTCAGCAACGCCGCGCACCAATTCATCGGCTCCGAACCCGTCCCCTGGTATTTTAGTTACCGGGTTCGCATCGGGATCAAGTGAGTGTGATTTCTCTCTTCTTTCTGCACCTCTGACAGCCTGGCGCCTTTGGTGGCTCGCAGCGGGCACCCGCTGCGAGCCACCAAAGGTGGTGAAGAATGCAAAAAGACTATACCAGCTCTTCAATCGGGCGAGCGTGACGCACATGCCGGTTCATACTGGCCGCAAAGGCCACCAATGCCTGCGGGATAAAGAGCAGCAGGATCGTCGGTACGGGGCCAACGATTTGCAGCAATACCCCCGTCAGCGCCATGCCCAGTGGCTGGCAGCCAAAGCTAATCAGCCGGAAGACGCTGTTGACGCGCCCTTGCAGGTGCTCGGGAATGAGCGCCATGCGGTAGCTATACTGCGTCACTGTGTAGACCGGCACAATGGCGTAGGCCAGGCCATTGATGATACCCAGCAGCAGCGGATTGGGGGCCAGCGGGATGAGCAGCCACGTCAATGCCCATACCCATGCCACGGCGGGAACCAGCCTGGCGAAGCCGAAGCGCCTCTGCAACGGGCTGGCGAGTGCGGCGCCGGCGATGCTGCCGGCGCCGGCGCCAGCAAAGATGAGGCCGATCACCGTGGCGGATGCATGCTGCCCCTGTGCGATGACGATCAGGATCAGGGCGTAGCCCGCGCAGGGTGCAGTCAGCCCGCAGGTCAGGATCGCCAGGAAGCGCAGCAGCGGATGGTGCCATAGCCAGCGCAGCCCCATCTGCACATCGGCCCATAGATGCTGCTGCGAGGTCGATTCGCGCTCTCCCTGGAACTTCGTCCTGATAAAGAACAGCGAGACTACCGAAGCCGCGTAGGAAACGGCATCGCCCAGGAACGGGAGCATACGTGCGATGCTGTAGAGCGCGCCACCGAGGGGCGGCCCCAGGAGAAGTGCAGTGGAGTACAGCACCTCGTTCTGCCCCGTCGCGGCGGGAAGCTGTTCCTTCGTAACAACGTGGGGCAGCGCCGCGTACTCGGCCATCTGGAAGAAGACAAACAGTGTCCCCTCCACCAGCGAGACGAGGTAGAGCTGCGGCAGCGAGAGAAGTCCGAACGCCAGAGCGAGGGGAATGCTTCCCAGCGCGAGAGCGCGCCCGCTATCGCAGAGGATCATGACGCGCTTGCGATCCCAGCGATCCACCAGCGCCCCCGCAGGCAGACAGAGCAGCACATATGTCAGGCTGCGCAGCGCCGTCAGCAGGCCCGCCTGCGCCGGTGAATGCGTTACGGCGAGCATGAGCAGGGGAAAGGCGAGTTGCGAGACCTGCGTGCCAATAGAGGACACACCCTGGCCGCTCACCAGCAAAAGGAAATCGCGATTGCGCCACAACGGGAGTGCGGGTGGCGCCTGTTCGGCCGTTGATAACGTTGTCGAATCTTTTTGCAACATATTTTTTTACTCCATACAACGAGAGAAATGGGAGTTTGTTTATCAATGAGGGGCGCGCTCGTTGCTGGAATGTGGCGGGGTAATTACCGATCACGTTGTGGTACAGGAAGTAGCAGGACGAGCGGCGCCCGGCGACGCCGCCGGGAAGTAAGAAGCAGGAGGGCTGTGAAATTTGCGGTTGCGCAAACAAAAAACCACTGCTCTATCGAGGGAATAGAGCATGCATCAACGGATGGCGCCATGTCCTGCCGCGTAAGCTCCGGCGGTATCGCCTACGCGGCGGCGTAGCCCATTTGAATGGATTGTCCTGCGAGTAGTTCCATAGCAGCTATGCTAACATGTCTGTAAAGGCTGTGTCAAGTCTCCAAAGAAGCTTCTTATAGTCTGTCCATCATTCTGTAACCCTCGACGGAAGAATATATTGTAATCCTCTGAACCGGCAGGACTGAACAAGGTTTTCGAAGCCCGGAGGATATGATAGAATAGGGCAACTACAGGCATATATTTGAGGGAGTATTCCCGGTGACGCCAACCCTCCGTATCCATCTGCTTGGCGACTTCATGTTGCTGGCCGGTGACAAACCTGTCACGACGGTCATCGTTCCCCGTTTACAATCATTGATCGCTTACCTTTTGCTGCATAGGGACGCGCCTCAGGATCGGTCACATATTGCATTTCTCCTCTGGCCCGATTCTACCGAGGCCCAGGCGCATACTAATCTGCGTAAGCTGCTCTACCAGTTGCGACAGTCCCTGCCAGAGGCAGATAGTTTTCTACACGCGGACAACCGCAGTCTGCAATGGCAGGCGGTTACAGCGGCTCCCTGGACACTCGACGTGCTGGAGTTTGAGCAGGCGCTGGTCCGCGCGGAGCAGGCCAGGCATATTCAGGATACAGCCGAGCAGCGCCTGGCATTGGAACAGGCCCTACGCCTGTATCGCGGCGACCTTTTGCCCAATTGTTACGACGAGTGGATTTTGCCTGAGCGGGATCGCCTGCACCAGTTATTCGTCCATGCCGCGGAGCAACTGATCGCCCGGCTGGAGCAGGAGCGTGATTACGCCGGGGCGATCAGCGCGGCGCAGAGGCTGCTGCGCAGCGATCCATTGCAGGAAGCCGCCTACCGCAGCCTCATGCGGCTATACGCCCTGCACGGGGATCGGGCGGCGGCGCTGCGCGTCTACCACAACTGTGCCACGACGCTGGAGCGTGAACTGGGGATAGAACCGGGCAAAGCAACTCGCCAGGTCTACGAGGCGCTTATGCAGGTAGACACCTCCATTGTGCCGCCTCAGGCCGCCTCACGAGGCAGTGGAGCGCCACTGATCGGGCGTATGCAGGAATGGGCGCGCCTGCAAGCCGCATGGCACAGAGCGCAGGACGGCCATCCCCATATAGTGATCCTCTCTGGTGAGGCTGGCATCGGCAAAACGCGACTGGCGGAGGAGATGGAGGCATGGGTGAGCAGGCAGGGCATCAAGACCGCGCTGGCGCGCTGCTATGCCACCGAAGGGCGAGCGGCGTATGCCCCGGTGATCGCCTGGCTCGGCTCCGATAGCATTCGGCCAAACCTGGCAACGCTCGATAACCCCTGGCTGACCGAGATAGCCCGTCTCATGCCCGGACTGCTCACAAAGCGTCCCGGCCTCACGCCTCCAGTTCCCATCAGGGAGGAATGGCAGCGCCAGAGCCTTAAAGAGGCGCTGGCGCATGCCCTGCTGGATGGCGGTCAACCGCTGCTGCTCCTGCTGGATGATCTGCAATGGTGCGACAACGAGACGCTGGAATGGCTGCACTACCTCCTCCGCTTCGCGCCGGGGGCTGCTTTACTCCTCGTGGGCACGGTTCGATCAGAGGAGGCGCTTCCCGATCATCCCCTGGTCGCGCTGCTTGGAGCGCTGCAACGCGATGGTCTGGTGACGGAGATCCCACTCGGCCCGCTCTCGACTGCCGAGACGACCACACTGGCGGAGCAGGTTGCCGGCCGGCACTTCGATGCGGCCACAGCCCGTACCCTGTATCATGAGACGGAGGGCAATCCCCTGTTCGTGGTCGAGATGGTGCGGGCAGGGACAATGCTCCAACAAGGCGCCAATGCTATCGGACAGAGCGCAGGCCGTTCTCTGCTCTTGCTCACACAATCCGACTCGAAGCTGCCTCCAACGGTGCAGACCGTTCTCGCCGCCCGCTTCGCGCAACTCTCCGCGACTGCCCGCGAGCTGGCGAACGTGGCAGCCGTCATCGGGCGCGAGTTTACGTTCGATGTGCTGGCTCACGCCTGTGAAGAGAACGAAGATGGCGTGGTGCATGGGCTGGATGAACTGTGGCGGCGGCGCATCGTGCGTGAGCAGGGGGACAGTTATGATTTCAGCCACGATAAGTTGCGCGAACACGCATATACCGCACTCAGTTCCGCGCACCGGCGCCTCCTCCACCGGCGCGTGGCGCAGGCATTCGAGGCCATATATGCCGCGAACCCGCCCGGTGGGCAGAGCCTGGATAGCATGAGCGGTCAGATTGCCGCACACTATGAGCGCGCCGGACTACCGGGGCGGGCTATCCCCTGCTACCGGCGCGCCGGTGAGACGGCCATGCGCGTCTATGCCAACGCCGAGGCTATCGGCTCCTTCCAGCGCGCGATTGCGCTGCTTGAAGCTGGCGTGCCAGGATATGTCCGGCGAGAGCATGGGTGGGAGGACGCGGCCGCGCTCTACGCCGGCCTGGGCAGCGTCTACTCATTGATGGGACGCCAGTCTGACGCGCGACAGAGCTATCAGCAAGCCCTTGCCTGGATACCACCGCAGGAATCCATCTGGCAGGCGCGCCTGCACCGCAATATCGCAAGTACCTGGCAATTCGGCTCTGATAATCCCGAGGACACCTCCCACGTCAGTGCCCGCGAATCTTTTCAGGCGGCTGAACGCATTCTGGAACAGGCGGAGGACAAATCAAGTGCAGCCTGGTTCCAGGAGTGGATACAGCTCCAGATCGATCAATTGCTGCCCCTGCGTATGTCTGTAGATGAGATGACAAAGGTCATCGAGAGGGCACGGGATATCGTAGAGCAGCATGGCACGCCCAATCAACGCGGCTACTTCTTACTGGCAATGTCCGCTCGTGATACCGTGCGGGACCGGCATGTGACCTCGGAACAGACCATCTCATATTGTCGAGCCGCGCTCGCTATCTTTGAACAAACTGGAGACAGAGCCGCGCAGGCATTCTCGCACATGGGACTTGGCGTCAATCTTCTGGGCGCAGGCCAGCTTGATGAAGCGGAGAAGGAACTGCTTACCGCGCTCCAATTTGGGGAACGAGGAGGCAGTGCCGCAGTACAGGCGCGCTGTCTGACCTATCTGCCATTCGTCTATCGCCGGCGCGGGCAGGTGGAGCAGGTACGCAATATCATTGCGCGCGCCCAGGCAAGGCCGCAGGCCGGGAAGAATACTATCCTTACCGGCCATCGGGCCTGGGTGGCCTGGCGCGATGGCGATCTGATCGAAGCCGAGTCCTGTGCCCGCGCATCGATAGAGGAGCGGCGTGGCAACACGCAGCTCTGGGTAGGACTGTGGCCGCTCATCGGCGTTCTGCTCACGCAAGAAAAGATCGCCGAAGCCATAAACTATGTACGCGCGCTGCTCGACCCTTCGCAGCAGCCACCCGCCGGTGAGGTAAAGGCGCGACTTGAAGCAGCTTTGCAGGAATGGGACGCCGGGCGCTGTGATGAGGCCCGGGAACTGCTGCGGCAGACGCTGCCGCTGGCCGGGCAGATGGGCTATCTCTAAGATATGTGCTCGTGATAGCCGGGGTCATGACTGGTGGGATCCAGGGTTCTTTGTAGCATGAGCAGCGTTACGTCGTCCTCCTGTTCCCATCCCTCGCCGGTAAAGCTTCTCAGCTCGCCGAGCAGGAAATCGATCAGCGATGTGCCATTGACATGCGCCGCGAGCGAGCGCTGGAGGCGTGGGAAGCCAAACATTTCGCGCGCGGTGTTGTGAGCCTCAACCAGTCCATCG
>Ga0209810_1001635_pt1 | contig 32244 bp, 35 predicted proteins | sample Coa_R1_7_FD_187159 | JGI IMG/M metagenome (GOLD analysis project Ga0209810, IMG submission 187159) | Surface soil microbial communities from Centralia Pennsylvania, which are recovering from an underground coalmine fire - Coalmine... | ecosystem: Environmental > Terrestrial > Soil > Unclassified... | reverse complement strand
ATTTTGTGGATAATTCTTTTGGGTATTTTCATCACAGACCTCCTTGTGTTTATTTATCTAATAATGTTAGACACTAAGGAGGTCTTCTTTTATACCCCTCTCCTTACCTCAAGTGTTAATCTCCAGTGTATTTAGCGTTGATAAAAATTCCATCTGAAGTAAACTCTAATGTGGTGCTACGAACGTAGCAGTAGGGGCAGGTTCTAAACCTGCCCCTACATGATTAAAATTGGAATAACAATAAACGGTATTTTATTAAGGAGGCGAAAAAAATTATGTCCTCTTTTAAAACAATCGATTGGAAAGATGACAGGGTTTTGATGATAGACCAGAGAAAACTGCCACTTGAAGAGGTATATGTTGAGTGCCTGGGTTTTGATGACGTGGCGCGGGCGATAAAAGAGATGGTCATTCGTGGTGCCCCTGCAATTGGCGTTGCTGCGGCAATGGGCATCGCTCTCGGTGCGGTTAAAAGCAGGAAGAGGGATAAAATCGAGTTCCTTGCCGAAATTAAGGAGATTGCAACCGTAATCTCAGGCACAAGGCCGACTGCTGTAAACCTCTTCTGGGCTGTAAAAAGAATGATGAACATTGTGGATGAAAACAAGGATAAAAATATTGATCTAATTAGGGAGAGATTGGTCGAAGAAGCAAAGAGAATCTATGAAGAGGATATTGAGATTTGCAAGAGGATTGGCAAAGTGGGGTCTGTCTTAATAAAAGGCGGAAGCACTATTCTTACTCACTGCAACGCGGGTGCTCTTGCCACTGCTGGTTATGGAACGGCGCTCGGAGTCATTAGGGCAGCATTTGAGGATGGGAAAAGGATAAAAGTCATTGCTACAGAAACAAGGCCATTTCTGCAGGGCGCAAGACTGACTGCATGGGAGTTGGATAAGGATGGGATACCCGTTACGCTAATTACAGACAACATGGCCGGATATGTGATGAGCAAGGGGATGGTGGATACTGTGGTAGTAGGAGCAGATAGAATTGCTCTAAATGGGGACGTTGCAAATAAGATCGGAACCTACTCGCTTTCCATTCTTTCAAAGTTTCATAATATTCCCTTTTATGTAGCGGCTCCTATTTCTACGATTGACAACAACTGCCCTTCAGGGGATTTAATCCCAATTGAGAGGCGCGATACTAGGGAAGTAACTCATATTCTAGGGAATAAGATTGCCCCAGACGTTGAGGTGTTAAATCCGGCGTTCGATGTCACGCCAAATGAGAATATAAGTGCTATCGTTACTGAAAATGGAGTTGCCAAACCGCCGTTTTCTGAGAGCTTAAAAAAGTTTTTCAGTTAGGGGATCGGCTCGTACGTTTGTATTTGTATCTCATCTCCCCAAATACCATCCAAGCGGGCTTTCACTGAGATTAATTGTAACCTGTTTGAGTTGTGTGTATTCGTCAACCGCGTACATTCCAAGCTCCCGTCCAAAGCCGCTCTGCTTGTATCCTCCCCAGGGAAGCTGGTTGAAACACGGCTGTGATGAATTAACCCAGACAATACCGGCTCTTAGCTCCTTTGTGATTCTAAAAGCCCTGTTTATATCCCTCGTAAACACACCCGCTGCAAGGCCGTATCTCGTTGCGTTTGCAATCTCTACGGCTTCCTCTTCCTCTCTAAACTTCACAATGGTGAGCACAGGACCAAAGATTTCATCCTGAGCCACTTTCATATGGTTCTTTACATTCGTAAAAATTGTCGGCGAGAAATAGAAACCCTTTCTGAGTTCACCGATTTCGGGTCGCACCCCACCGCAGACGATTTCCGCACCCTCTTTCCTCCCAATTTCTATGTAATCCATCACCCTGTTTAACTGCCTCTCTGAAGCAATCGGGCCCATCTCGGTGGTTTCGTCAAGCGGGTTTCCTATTTTTATCGTTCTTGTCCTTCTGACAAGCTCTTCCACGAACTTGTCATGTATTCTATCGTGAACAAGAAGTCTGGACGTTGCGGAGCAAACCTGTCCCTGATTTATAAAAATCCCAAACTGCGCCCATTCAATGGAAAGGGGGAAGTCAGCGTCCTCAAACACAATCATTGGGGACTTGCCGCCGAGTTCAAGCGATATTTTTTTGACATTTCCCGCAGCGGCTATCATAAGTTGCTTCCCAACATCGGTACTTCCTGTAAAGGCAATCTTATCAACTTGCTCGCTCTTTGCAATCTCCATTCCGGCAATGGGACCAAGCCCATTTATTATGTTTACAACGCCGTCGGGGAACCCCACCTCCTTAATTAATTTTCCAAGCTCAAGAGCCGTAAGGGGTGTGATTTCTGCCGGTTTTAGGACACAGCAATTCCCCGTGGCAAGAGCAGGAGCGAGCTTCCACGCAGCCATAAGGAGCGGATAGTTCCAGGGGATAATCTGCCCCACAACGCCGATGGGCTCTTTAAGTACCATTGCAAAGATGTTTGGGTCGGAAACAGGAACAACGCCGCCGTTTATTTTGTCCGCGAGGCCGCCATAGAATTCAAAGCAGTCTGCTGCTTCGCTTATATCCATTCTCGACTCCCTTATGGGTTTCCCAGAATTTTGAGTTTCCAGTTGTGCAAGTTCCAATGCGTGTTCTCTAATTGCGTGGGCAAGGGCAAAGAGAAGCTTTCCGCGCTCAACTTGGTTCATCTTTCTCCAGGGGCCTTTATCAAACGCCCGCCTTGCAGCCGCAATGGCCCCTCTCGTATCCTCTTCGTCGGCAAGAGGAACAATGGCAATAACCTCCTGATTGGCAGGGTTTATAATGTCCCCGGTCTTTCCCGTGTGAGAAGAAACCCACTTGCCGTCAACAAGCATCTTATATTCTTTTACTGCCATTGGAATTATCTCCTTCAGACGCCATTTATTTGGCTTAATTGTGAATAGGCCGATGGTTAGAAGCAATCACATACTCAATCCTTCTTGCCACACCTATTCATTATATCAGAATGGGGTATTTATGGGATTACTCCCACTGCCTTAGTCCAGCGTGTAAACAGGTACACATTGAAGACTTAGGTTTTACGATTTGAGACATATTATGAGCGAAACATATGATTATTTAAGGTCAATTATGGTTGCGGTTAGCAAGATTCTAGGGCATGATGATAAGATAGCCTCATACCGACCGTTCCCCTGGAAGACCGTGGATGCCCCAGCGAAGTTCGGAAATTCCGTCATTAATTTCGGAGGATGAGGGTTTGCAGAACCTTAGTCAGTCAAGATGAACGATTTAGTTAGGAAAATGGAAGGAATTGTCGGCTCGGAAAATCTGCTCTATTCACAAGAGGGATTCCTTGATTTTGCGGTTGATGGGAAAGCCCCGAAATTAATTGTGCATCCTTCTAGCCCGGATGAAATCTCCGGAATTTTGCACATTGCCAATGAAGAAGGGTATTCGATCTGTCCCTGGTCCCGAGGCACAAAAATTGGGATTGGAAACATCCCTAAAAGTATGGACATTGTACTCTCCATGTCACGGTTCACACACATCATTGAACACGACCGTGCGAACCTTACGGTTACGGTCGAATCTGGAGTGACTCTCTCCGATTTGCAGAAGGCGCTCAAAGACAAAGGGCAGTTCCTTCCAATTGACCCTATGTTTAGCTCTATGTGCTCGGTAGGCGGAATCATTAGCTCAAACTCAAATGGACCGAGAAGATTGAGATACGGTTCGGTCAGGGATTTGCTGATCGGAATGAAAGCAGTTCTTCCAACGGGGGAGAAAATCAAGGCTGGAGGGAAGGTCGTAAAAAACGTGGCGGGCTATGATATGTGCAAGCTCTTTGTCGGCTCTTTTGGAACATTGGGGGTGATAACCGAAGCTACGTTTAAGCTCCATCCCCTGCCTGAATTAGAGAAAACGGTTCTGGTGTCATTCGATAGATCTGCCCAGGCGTTCGAACTCGTCTCATCCATCCTCGGCTCTATGATTTTTCCTTCTTCCATGGATGTATTGAATCCGTCTGCGCTTGAGGTTTTGTCGAGTAATCTCGGCATCGTATTTAGAGAAAATTCGTTGTGCCTCGCTGTGAGATTGGAAGGCTTTCGCGAGTCTGTTGAGAGGGAGATCGGTGAGATTCAGAGTATGGGCAGATGCAATGTAGGGATTTTAGAAGGTATTAAACAAAATGAATTTTGGATGGCGCTATCAGATTTTTCTAATCTATCAAAGTCGAACCTCAGGTTTAAAGCGAGTATACCAATATCAGCCGCGTTCGACGCATTTAAGAGTTTTGATGAGTCATCGGCAAATCTGGGATTTAAAATCAATTTGGTCTCTCATGTGGGGAGCGGGATCATTTACGGCTTCTTACGAACCGAAGATATGGATAAATTAATTAAGTTTATAGACCAATCGAATTCTTACATGGCAAAGTCAGAAGGCCATTTTGTAGTGGAGTCGGCCCCTGTTGGAGTCAAAGAGAAGATCAATGTCTGGGGTTATCTACCGGGTGGTGTAAATATAATGCGAACCCTAAAAGAAAAATTTGACCCTAAGGGGATTATGAATCCTGGGAGGTTACTGTGATGTTGTGGCCTCATAACTATTAATCCCCGGCTGGAAACTAATGATCGAGCCTCTTCACAGAGAATCGGTTACAAAAACATTCCACCTGAAGCCTCTATCCGTTGTGCATTAAGCCAGCGCCCTTCTACAGAAATAACCCACTGAATTGGAATGTAAAATGCAATATTCAAAACGCCCGAAAAGGCATACATACGGAGGAGGAATTTTATCTTTAATGGATAGGGGCGCACACAACTCCGTACGCCCCTACAATTGCCTTTTATGTCCGAAGGTCTGTTTCTTTTATTCTCCTTATTCCTTCATCTATATCGCTGTCCGAGATGGCGTAGGTTACTCTTACATAGCCTTCCCCTTGGCTTCCGAAAGCAGTTCCCGCTACAACCGCAACGCCTGCATTCTCCATCAACCTGTTCGTAAATTCCTGTGATGTCAGCCCGGTCCCCGTAATATCCGGGAATGCGTAGAACGCCCCCGATGGTGTATCGCACTTTATGCCGGGGATTGAATTTAGACCCGCCACCATCTTGTCCCGCTTCTTTTGAAGAAGCTGGGTTTTCTTTACTACCCACTCTTGAGGGCCGACCATCGCTGCATAAGCGGCTTTCTGAATGAAAGCGGCAACGTTTGTAATGGTGTCTTGAAGAAATATTGAGAGCTTTTCTATAACCGGCTTTGGAGCAACCGACCAGCCGATTCTCCATCCGGTCATTGCATAGGTTTTTGAGAATGTATCAATTACTATGGTTCTCTCAGCCATGCCGGGGAGGGCTGAGATGGTTTTATGTTTTTTCCCGTCATAAACTACATGAGAGAATATCTCATCGGATATAACCATGAGGTTCTTGTGCTTTAGACAGAGTTCGGCGATCTCCTCAGGGTTTTCTACAAGATGGCCGTTGGGTCTTTGGGGGGTGTTAATTATCAATAGCTTTGTCTTTGGGGTGATCATAGTATCAAGCTTTTTAGTATCAAATTGCCAGTCGGGTTTCGTAAGCGGGGTATGCTTTATGTGCGCTCCCGCGTACTTTGCCCAAACCTCGTCGGGGGGATAACCGGGGTTTGGAAAGATTACCTCGTCTCCATCCTCAAGAAATGTCAAAAGAGCCATGTTAAGCGACTGCTTTGCCCCCGCCGTAACGATTACCTCGTCCGGGGTTGTAGGCCTTCCTCTTTTGGTCATCTCCTGGGCTATAGCCTCTCTAAGTTCAGGAAGACCCGGACCCGGATCGTATCTTACATACCCCTCCTTGAGCGCTCTTACGGTGGCCTCAAGCACATGCTCAGGGGTATCGAAATCGGGTCCCTGGTAATCCCCCTTTTCAAAATGGATCACCTTTTTGCCCGTGGTCTTTTCAAGCTCCTTTGCGATTCTCATACTGGCCCACTGCTTGGGTGGGACAAAATGGCTTATCCTTTTACTGAATGGATATGTCATCACCATGTGTTATACCTCCTTCCCTATATGATTTTGGCATTCGCCATAGGTTGATTTTTACATTCATTCTCCGCTCTTATCTCCATAAAACTCCTTTTGCGCGGGGTTCAGGATTCCGCTTTTAATTATGGAAAGCACCTCTTCTGCCATTTCCTCAGCACTCTTATCGGTCTTATAGAAAAACATTACAGACCTTACAAGACCAAACACTATTAGTGCTACAAGCCTTGTGTTCATCGGTCGGAAGAAGCCTTCTTTTACACCCTTTTCGAGAATCTTTTCGTAGAGCCTTACTCTTCTTTCTCTCCAGCGCTCTGTAAACTGGTAATGCTCGCGAATAAGGTGGGTCTCGTCCCTGCTCAGGATTCGAAGAACGTCTAAGTTTTGGCGGTAAAATCCGAATATGAGTCTTAAAACCTTTCTCAGCTTTTCAGAAGCCGGATCGGTCTTTGCTACCTCCTTCTCAATAAGCGACTCTATGGATTCAAAACAGTTCTCTAAAATCTCAAGATATAGTCTCTCTTTAGACTCAAAGTAGAGGTATATAGTACCTTTAGCAATGCCCGCCTTTGTGGCAACCTCATCTATCGTAACGTCGTGATAGCTCTTTTCGGAAAACAGCTGTGTGGCTACTTGGATAATCTTCTTTTTGCGCCTGGCAGTCTTTGAGTGATAGGCGACTCTGGGGATCTTTTTGCTGAGTATCTCCTTTGCTCTCATCTCCGCTCTTCCAAATACTGAACTGACCAGTCAGTCACAATTGTAGGGGATTCCCTCGTGCTTGTCAAGTAGTTTTTTGTAGAGGTTAATAATCTGCTAATAGAATCACTAAAAGGTAGATTTTGTAATGTAATAGGTATAGAGAAGAATTGAATTTTTAAATTCTAACTGCCTGTAGACCTTAGAATTTTGCTAAATACTTGTTCATTATACAACAATGGCAGTATGGAAAAATCGGTTTGACACACATAGAGCGTTTAGTTATTTTTAATCTGCATGGCTTACGAGACCCTATTTGTGGCAACAAGAGTCGAGTCTATTAACAGATTGACGAGATCCTAATTGCGGTAGCAACTGATACGATGAATAACAATTGCGATGAGGAAGAGCAATTGGCAACCATTAACCGGCGTAGCCAAAGTAAAGGGTATTCTGAAGCTCCTACTCGTCGCTTTAGTAGTATCAGGACACCATAGCCAATAGGCAAGGTTAGCCAGGGGTTTCCATGAGTCGCTCCTGTGGTCGAGTTTATCAAGGAGAGGTGGCCGAGTGGCCGAAGGCACTCGCCTGCTAAGCGAGTAGGGGACTAAATCCCCTCGTGGGTTCGAATCCCACCCTCTCCGCCAGTATTATTCTTCTGCTCCTCCTAAGTCTGCCTCTGCATCTCTTATTTCCACCTCATCAATCAACCATCTTCCACCGATGTTCTTGAGTTTATAGGACTCCATTTTATGGAACGAGCCATCTTTAGTTGAAATAGCTTTTCTAAAATCTACAAAAGCATACTCCGACCCCCCCAGGATGTGTTTTGCCACCTTCCCCTCTATGGTTTTATAACCAATCTCTTTTAGTTTCTCGGACATTTCAGATGCCCACAGGTCTTTTGGTTTTCCCTCGCGGAATCTCTCGGTTGTAAATTCGGCGGCCTTGTTCATGTCAACCCCATAGGTCTTAGCCCATTCTTTGATTACTCTCTCAGGGGAGCCTTTTTCTCTAATTGCAATCTCCTTGTCCTCACGCCTCTTGGCCTTGATATACTCTATCGCTTGGGCTTCGCTATTTGCGGAACACATCCTTAAAAACCCATTTTGGATACTATATGGGGATCTCAGGTACTGACTGTATTCATCCCAGCAATTGTCAAATTTATCAAAGCTCTGTACGATGCTCACTTCATCACTATCTTTTGTAATCTTCACGATAAACCACATCTCTCATTTCCTCCTCTTACCACCATTTCCGATCTCTCGCATGGTGATGTCGGGTTTCGAATCTGCTAGGGGTTATCCCAAACAGGATAATATAACTATATTCCCCCAAAACTCCATAGGGTCTGTAAATATTAAAGTGAAGATGATAAGGCGTGGAAGGCAAGCGATAAAGTTATATCCTCAGATTCGGATGGAGCTTATAGTACCTCACTGTTTGGTGGTATTATATTGTTCTATAGGTACCAACCTTACACAAGAAAACAATCTCAAAAAGGGGATAATAGAATATGCGATGCCAGGCCTCTTATTTAATTTTGATTCTTTTATCAATATCCCTTCCCCAGATTTTACTAACTCAAACGTCATTTGGCTCACAAGAGAAACTCAATGCCGAATTGCTGGAAGCAGCAAAAGACGGTCAAGCTGAGAAAGTCCTGGATTTAATCAAGACAGGTGCTGATGTGAACGCTAAAGACGCATCTGGTGATACGGCCTTGATACTTGCGGCATATAATGGTCGGATAGAGACAGTAAAAGCCCTCATAAAGTCAAAAGCTGACGTGAATGCTAAGGGCAGTCATGGCTATACAGCATTGATGGTTGCAGCGGCTAATGGTGACACAGAGATGGTAGAAACCCTAATAGAAGCAAAGGCAGACGTGAACGCTAAAGAGAATAGCGGTGGTACAGCCTTGATATTTGCGGCAGTCAACGGTCGTACAGAGGTCGTAAATGCCTTAATCAAGGCAGGAGCCGACCTTAATGCTAAAGAGGTATCCGGCAACACAGCCTTGATGGTTGCGGCATATAATGGGCACACAGAGACGGTAAAAGCCCTGATAGAAGCAAGGGCTGATGTAAATGCTGAGAACAAGTCTGGTGATACAGCCTTGATACTTGCGATGAGGCAGAATTACAAAGGAATTGTTGACTTATTGAAATCAGCGGGTGCTAAGAGCCCTGATTCATATTAAATGTTTTATTATACAAAAAATGGCTTTGCTGAGATTGATAGTGAATCATTTTTGTGCCAGTTTGACGCACATTTTGAATTTTCATGTTAATATATCCCTTTGAGCATTAATAGTCTAGTGGTGCGCCCGTAGCTCAGTTGGATAGAGCGCCGGACTACGAATCCGTAGGTCGGGGGTTCAAATCCCTCCGGGCGCGCCAATTATTTCAGAGACTTACGCTTACCTAAACGACATTATCAGCCTCTTTGGTGTCCAAATAGGTGGACATAACATCAAAGTTTAAACGTTCAACTGCCTATTTTTTTATGGTATGGAGTCGGGTGAGAATACCGCTTTATCATGGTTATACCCTTGCGTCCCATAGGCTTCTGGACTGTTGATATATCTCCCCGGCCTGGATCGCAGGAGCACTCTCTGGAGTATTTGGAGATTTAGTTGGCAATCAGGGTGGCATCCGGTCGGCGGCTATGCTCGGCTTGGGTATTTCCAAAGAGGCATTTATTGCCACCGCCCCTGCCGTCGCATTGATGGTAGATGGTGCGAGGGTACCTGTCTATTTGTACACTGAGGTACACCAGCTTTGGCGGGTCTGGTCATTTATCACGGTGGCAATAGTGGGATTGGTGCTCGGTACGCTTGGTGGTGGATATTTGCTCAAACGAATCCCGGAAGCAATTTTTCATCGTATTGTTGCAGCAATCATTCTGATACTTGGAATTTATATGTTGTTCAGGCGCGGCAGCTTTTTAAATGAAGTTTGGTTTAAGCCTTAGGAGAAGGGAGTCGTATCTATGAATATTCTATTCCTAATCAGTTTATGGTAGCGACTGTGACGGGAATTGCACCATTTATGAGTATAGTCAGGAATTATTTACATAGGGAACTGGATTCACACACCTTTTATGTTCTACAGGGAGCGGGCTATCGGGATGAGCTTGCCTATAAAGACGAGCTGGAGAAGCTCTCGAAGGAGCATGAAAACATTATTTACATCCCTACAATGAGCAGGCATAAAGAGGAGAGAAACGGTGGCTGGCGGGGAGAGCAAATTTGATTGTAGAGAAGTATCTGGAGAAATTTTTTCTTGATCCTAAGAAAACTTTGGTATATGCCTGTGGTTATCCTAGAATGATTGAGGACATTAAGCAGAGGCTGAGAAGTAAAGAATATAAGGTCAAAGAGGAGAAATTCTGGAGAGAGTGAGAAGAATACGACCTTCTTTGTAGGGGAAAAAACTAAGTCGTTGCGGTGCAGCACAAGAGGTAGGTTAAAGGGTGAAAATTATATCCCTTCAGAACTTGACAAATGTTTTTAACTATCTATTGTTTTTATAACTCTCTAAGATTATTTTCTCTCTAAGAGAGATAAGCCCAATGATACTCCGAGATGGAGAAAACCTTAAGGTAAGGAGGAGCATCCCAATGGCGGTAAAAAAAGAAACATTAATTGAAAAACGAGAAACACTAAAGGTGAAAGACTTCACTGAAGTAGTAAAGGGAGTTACAGGACTGGTGAGGGAGAATTATCTAAATAGCTTTGAGTTTGCTTTATCTCTTTGGGAAGAGAATCTAAGGATTTTAAATGCTCAGGTTGATCAGTGGCAGAATTTTCAGCAGGATTACATCAATGCCGGAAGGGAGTTCTACTCAAAGTTTCCCAAAGAAGTAGCAACACCCTGGGGTGAAAACTTACAAAGAGCAACGAATAATGCAATTGACCGTTTTGTGGCTTTTCAAGAAGGCTATATTAGCTCAGTTACAAGCGCTTCAGATAAGTTTATAAAGAAAACTCTTAGCCTCACCCAGAACAACATTGAGAAAGCCTTTTCCCTTTTTGACGATTATCTCACTCTGTTTAGAGTATAAGCAGTTTATACGTATTATTGAAACCTACCAACCTGGCTCGATAAACGGTTGTTTAAAACTATAGGATTGGTTTACCTGATCTAGTCGAGAAAAGTGTTTACAGGTCAAGACTCAAACTCTTTTAGCTCTCTATCGAGCCTTTCTACATATTCCAGTTCGGATTGTGTTGGCGGTTTTTGGGATTCTTCTTGGGCTTTTTCTCCCTCTTCCTTCGATTTATAGAGAAAAAGCCCTATTATACCTCCGCCGATCAATAATGCGATGGCGGGTAGCGTCCAAAGAAGCCAGTTCACCCCTTTCGCAGGGGGAGCACCAAGGATTGTTTCTCCGTATCGGCTTACAAAGTAGGCGATTATCTCGTCTTTAGATTTCCCTTCTTGAAGCTTTTCTCTTATTATCGCACGCATTTGGTTGGCAAGCTGAGAATTGGACTCCGCTACAGTCTGCCCCTCGCACACAGGACACATAAGAAGGTAGGAGATCTCACGAGCTTCTTTATCAATGTCGTCTGCTATGGATTTCGGGATAAGCAGTACAAAAATAAATACCGCTAAAGCGATTATGTAAAAAATCCTTTCAATATGAACCTTGATAACCATCTCTAAACTAACCACCTTCTTTAGTCAGCCCGTTTAGTGGTGAGGATAAAAGCACTTTTCCCAAAAGTTGATCAACCATTTCATCTGTGAGTGGTCCCGTATATTTATTTACTATTTTCCCCGATGCGTCGATGAAATATGTTTCAGGCACTCCGCCAACCCCGTAGTCAACCGCTATCTCGCCTTTAGGGTCTATTCCGTTTAAGTATCCTCCGCCAAATTGATTTATATAGGCGAGGGCACTATCTTTGTCGTCCCACACATCTATTCCAATGAAAACCACCGGCTTGTCTTTGTATCTCTTCCACGACGCCTCAAGGGTGGGCGCCTCTTCCCTACAGGGCATGCACCATGATGCCCAGAAGTTTAAGAGCACGACTTTTCCTCTTAAATCCGAGAGCCTTAGTTTATCTCCGTTGAAAAGTTCGAGCGTAAAGTCCGACGCTTCGCGTCCAATAAGAGGAGAGGGCTTTGGAAATACCTTATTTCCAAAAACTGCATACCCAAGGAGGATAAGAAGAACCACAATTGCTGCAAACACAACCAATTTACCGGCTAAACCAAGACCCTTCATTGTTTCCTCAAATGTAGTTCCTTTTTGATTTACATAAATGAAATGACGCAAGAATATAATCTAATTCCAGTCAAACACTTTATAAGGTCACTCAATACAGCATACGGGTACCAGTTTCATTCAGGTGGATATGGGGTATCAGTTGATGGTTTTCCGGCGTACCTTTCATCTAGAATTTTTCTGATTTCTCTGAGCGATTTTCCTTCTGCCATTAGATGCTTAGTCGTGAGTGCAACATCCAGACATATATTGCACATGACACCATGTTCATCGAGAACGATTGACCCGTCTTCATTTACTCTGTTTATAAAGCAGCTCTTATTGCTTTTGTGTCCGACGCTCTTACATCCACAATAACACGCCATGTGCTGAAGCACGTCGGGTCTTGAAAGAGCAAACTCATAGGCCTCTTTTACTTCAGGGGGCGCAGTATCAAAATACCTTGGGAGCTTTATGGTAGACGCCTCTGCAGGAGAAGTGCCCAGGGCTGCCTTATCTTCCTCTTTAGATATAGATATGTAAGCCGCTAATCCGCCGACAATAACAAGAGTCGCAATCGCACCTAGTAGAATTCGTTTTCTAAAGTTAGTAAATATTTCTCTCCTTTTCATATCTGCCATCCTCTCCGGTTAAACCTCTCTTAATTTATTTCTATCTTTAAATGTAAGTGAACGCACTAAACCAGATATTAGAAGAATAGTTTTTACTCACCATGTTGTCAAGGTTATAAATTCTGGGGATTAACGGTTAAGGTCAATGAAAGAAGTATAAAGAGGACCTCATTTGTTCCCCTTATCTGTTAATGGTTGTACCTTTTTAGTTCCGTCGGATCAAACCGGATTATAACGGTCTGAGGTAGTAGAAATGTAGAAATTCTGGCTTATTTTCTTGCTAGATATGAGTCCGAGGCAACCTGCCAATGGCTAGAATACAGCCCGCCGGCATGCCCATATACTATAGGGGTGAACGAGTTGTTCACCCCTATCCTGAAATTCGGCTTATTAAAGAGAAGTAAGCCTGTAAAGGGAACTGAGCAATGGTTATGGCTCACCTTTCCTGATGGACCCCCGTTTTTACCTGGTCCCTTGGCCACTCTCTTGTGTTTCAGAGCTGGGCGGATTACTCAAGGGCTGACTGTCCTCATTCGGTCCCATATTAGGCGCATTCTCTTCGGGCGTTCCCGAGATCTTACTAATTGAGGCCGATTGAAACCTTACCTCAACGTTATCGCCGACATTGAGCCCTGAGAGCGTACTCGGGTCAGTAACCGTAACCGTGTGGGTATCTCCCAGTCTGTCTCTTAGCGTTACAGTGTTGCCCGTGATACTGGTTATCTCACCCCTTATCATATTTGATCCGTATGTGGTCTCTTGGGTTGTACTTTTCTGCATCGTGCTGGTGCTGCTCTTCATGTGTACATTTCCGCTAGTTCCTGTATTTGTTTGCCCACTTGCCCCCATATCAGCGGCAAAGACACCGCCCCCTCCAATGATAAGACCTGCCAATATGGCAGATACAAATAACTTCCTCATAGCGGTTTACCTCCTTGATAGTTTTGTGCTTAATCACTGCAATCTCCGTACCAGAAGGTTTGGTGGTGTTAATGCCTAATGTTAATGAGAGGTTATAGACAGAATGGCCTTTTGAGAATGGTGCAGATGTACTTTCCTGTGGATTAGTATACTGTAATAGCTGTGTAAATCTACACAGATGAATTTCTTGAAATTCCTCCCAAAGCACGTAGAATCTCTAATGTCTCAGGGAGGGAGAGGCTTTGAGCATTGAGAACAGTTCGATAAAAAGCGGTTGGGCTTTAATACTTGGAGCATCAAGCGGATTTGGTGAGGCAGTGAGTCTTAGGTTTGCGGAAGCCGGGATGAACGTATTTGGGGTTCACCTCGATAGAAAGTCCACTATGCCCAATGTTGAGCGTATTACGAGTCAAATTAAAGAGAGGGGAAGACAAGCGGTTTTTTTCAATATAAACGCTGCCGACCCTGAAAAGCGGAGGGAGGCGATAGGTTACATGGAACGTGTCCTTAAAGAGGATGGAAACCCTTCAGGGATAAAAATCCTCGTCCACTCGCTTGCATTTGGAACCCTGAAGCCTTACATCTCGTCCTCCCCTCAAGATATGGTAACGGACGCAAACATCAATATGACCCTTGATGTTATGGCACATAGCCTCATTTACTGGGTTCAAGAACTGGTTTTGAGAAAACTCATGGTATCCGGCGGGAGAATCTTTGCGATGACAAGCGCGGGAGGACACAGGGTCTGGCCTACATATGGTCCTGTCTCCGCAGCAAAGGCGGCGCTAGAATCCCATATAAGGCAGCTCGCGGTTGAGCTTGCCCCGACTGGGATAACGGTAAATGCTATAAGGGCGGGCGTTACGGACACCCCGGCTTTGCGAAAGATCCCGGGGAGCGAGACCATTATAAAAAAAGCGCTTGAGGCAAATCCAAGCGGACGGCTCACCACACCTGGAGATGTGGCTGAAGCTATACTTGTACTTTCCCTTCCCGGTGCATACTGGATTACGGGAAACGTGATTGGAGTAGATGGTGGAGAGGATTTGATTTGATAGAGAGAAAAATAAGAATCTTTAACACACTTTCACAAAAGAAAGAAGACTTCGTTCCCTCAGATGGAAGAACGGTAAGGATGTACGTATGCGGTCCCACTGTTTATAGCTCCGCCCACATAGGCCATGGGAGGGCCGCCATAACGTTTGACGTTATTCAGAGGTTTTTAAAAAGGGTGGGCTACAAAGTGGACTATGCGAGAAACTTTACGGATATAGACGATAAAATCATAAATAAATCGAAGGAGACGGGAATTCCGCCCGAAGAGGTAGCGCGTATATATACGGAGGAGTATAAAACGGATATGGCATCTCTGGGCATTGAGACTCCGACCTATGAGCCGAAGGTGACCGAGCACATATCTGAGATAATTGAGCTTATAAAGACGATTATTGATAAGAACTATGCCTACCAATCTGATGGTGACGTTTTCTTCTCAATTAAAAAATTCCGGGGCTACGGAAAACTATCTCGCAGGTCGCCAGATGAGATGCTTGCGGGGATTAGAATTGACATAAACGAACGGAAAGATAATCCGCTTGATTTTGCTCTGTGGAAAGGAGCAAAGCCAGGAGAGCCTTGGTGGAAAAGCCCCTGGGGAAAAGGGCGTCCGGGATGGCATATAGAGTGCTCGGCAATGAGTATGAGGTATCTGGGAAATGGTTTTGATATTCACGGAGGGGGCAAGGATTTAATATTTCCTCATCATGAAAATGAGATAGCCCAATCCGAGGCGGCGACTGGAGGGGAGTTTGTAAAATATTGGGTGCATAACGGGCTTATTCAGATAAACCGTGAAAAGATGTCGAAGTCCCTTGGGAACATCATAAGTATAAAAGATGCTCTATCGAGATGGAGCAGAGAGGCGATTCGTATGTTCTTTCTTTCTCACCACTATCGGAACCCGGCAGATTTTTCGGAAAAGGCTATGGATGAGTCAGAAATTGCACTCGAAAGGCTTTACGCTACACTCAAGCGCGCGGATGACTTGAGAAAAGAGGTTAAGAAAGATGACAAGGAGCTTAGAACCATCTTGGAACTATTTAAAACGAAGTGGATTGAAGCGATGTCCGATGACTTTAACACGGCAGATGCCCTCGGAAACCTCTTTGATTTGATAAGGGCTGTCAACAGATCAATTGACTCTTCTGGATGGACAGGTGCATTGGGAGCGGCTCTGGAAGAGATTCGGCGTTTTGGAGTGGTATTAGGGATTTTAGAACTCGCACCTGACGATTATCTAAAAAGGGAGAGGCTGAGCAAAAAATCTCTGGAAATAACCGAAGATGAGATTCAGCATCTAATCGAAGAAAGGACCGCGGCAAGAAAAGAGAAAAACTGGAAGCGTGCGGATGAAATCAGGGTATATCTGGATTCTAGAGGGATAACACTAGAGGACACCCCGAAAGGGACTATCTGGAAGGTTAAAAGCTAAATGCTTAAGCCCAGATTCCAAGATACTCAAGTGCCCGCTTAAACGTGAGAGGGGCTTGGGTTTCGCCCCGGCAGCTATACCAGCAGGCTGTGCACTTGGTCTTATCGAAAATTCCTGGATAGTATTCGCTCCCGTGAGCGATTATAGGCATCTCGGAGCAGCGCTTCATGTGCCCGCTTGGGGTGACCGTGATCATATTGAGTCCGGCAAGGCATTCGGGGACTCCGTCATTTTCAAAATATCCGGGGATTTCTTTTAGGTAATACTCTGTAGATACGATGACTCCTTTCCATTTTCTTCTAAGTTCTATAAGCTCATCAACCACTTTCTTAACCCTTTCGATATTATCCTTTATAAAATGGGAGCTATTGTTGGTTTTCATCACGGAATAAGAGCTGTATGAAACCTTAACGCCCCATTCTTTTGCCTGATGAGCAATATCAATGATCTGGTCGAGGTTGTCTTCCATTATAATCGTGTTAAGTACAATGTTGCTCGATATTTTCCCAAGCTGAGGAATGAGATTTGATAGGTGCTTCCAGAGTCCAGGAATTCCCCTATAGGAGTCATGTTTTTCACCTAGAAAATCAAGCGAAATAGAGATTTGATTGAGTCCGGCCCCAAAGAGTTCCTCGGCCTTCTCTAATGTAAGGAGATCCCCCTTTGTAACCATAGTATTGAATATGAAAATAGAGCACTCTTTTATTTGTCTTACTATATTGGGGAGGTCACGCCTCACCATAGGTTCTCCACCCGTGATCGAGATGACAAGGGGGTTAATCCTCTTTATTATTGGGCGGTAATCCGAAAGCCGTATCTCGTGTTTTGTTTCCCAGTAATCACAGAAGTCGCAACGGGCATTACAGAGCTTTGTTATCTCCAAGTTAAGAAGCTTGGGGCGCCTCGTACCATTTATATATAGGAACTTAAGGGTTCCATTTAAACCTTCCCTAAACCTTTCAATAGTCCCCAATCTTTGGGAGAGCATTAGACAGAGATTATATAGATTATCCGAAGAGAGTCAAGATATTTATTCGGTAATTTGACAGGTTTTAGATTTCGTGTTAAAAATTTCTGTCTTATTTTTAGGCCCCTTTGAGGACACATAAAATCCTGAATAATAACGGAATGATAATAGAGGGATTCTCTGCCGAAAGGTTTTTCTTAGTCCTTGCTCTAGCTCTTGTAGCCTCTAAAATTTTTGGAGAGCTGTCCGAGCGCATAAAACAGCCTGCGGTTTTGGGGGAGCTTCTCGCCGGGGTTGTTCTCGGAGGAAGCGTTCTTGCCCTTGTCCCATCTAATCCGGGAGAGCCGGGTTATGAAACATTTCACCTCTTCGGCGAACTCGGAGTCGCTATACTCCTTTTTGAAATTGGACTTGAAACGGATTTGAGGGATCTAATCAGGGTAGGAGTCACCTCAATGTTTGTTGGAGTAGTCGGTGTAATACTTCCGTTTTTTCTGGGGTTTATAAGTGTATTCACATTTGAGAAGTTTGAAGTGCTAAGTGGCGTTAGCTCCTCCTTTGCCACGCTTGTAGCTATAACTGTCGGTGCAACCCTTACGGCAACAAGCGTAGGGATTACCGCAAGGGTGCTTTCGGATATAAACCGACTTCAGAGTGAAGAGGCAAGGGTTGTGCTCGGCGCGGCTGTAATTGACGACGTTTTGGGTCTAATAATCCTGGCGGTGGTAACGGGACTTATAGAGTCGGCAAAGGAGGGAACGGGCGGGGGGATTTCCGTGTTGGGGGTTGGTGTTATTGCCTTAAAAGCCTTTGGGTTTCTCTTTGCCGCGATTCTGGTCGGAAACCTGGCATCCCGAAGATTATTTGACTTGGTTGAGAAGATGAAAGTTCGTGGTGTACTCCTTTTGAGCGCGCTCTCCTTTGCCTTTATACTTGCTTTTCTTGCGGAGTTATTTGGTCTTGCGCCAATAGTTGGGGCATTTGCAGCAGGACTCATTCTTGCGAGAACGAATCAGTTTAAAACCATAGAGGGTCAACTGAAACCCGTAGCCGATGTATTCACGCCTATATTCTTTATAATGGTTGGAGCCGCAGTAGATGTAGGCGTGTTTAACCCTTTTATTCCGGGAAACGCTCACATCCTCATGGTTGCCGCTACGCTCTTTATAGTCGCGATAGTCGGAAAGCTGGGAAGCGGCTGGGCGGTATTCAGAAAGGGCATAAAAAAGAGTGTTATCGGAGTTGGCATGATTCCGAGGGGCGAGGTCGGCCTTATTTTTGCCCAGGTGGGACTTACGTCGGGCGTTTTTGATTCGAGCCTTTTTTCCGCTATAACTGTCGTAGTAATACTTACAACATTTATATGTCCGCCCCTTCTTAAAATCACCTTCGCCGGGGGAAAAACATTATGAAAGACCGGCGAAATAGGGTAAAATCTTTGGGGGATTATGAAAGACGATGAGGATTACAGGGGTTTTGGTCCTTGTGGTGGCTATTCTCTTTATTTCAGTGTCTGACGCGGGAGCCGCTGAGGAACTTCTTAAAATTGATAAGACCCTAATAGTTCAGCTAATTATATTCATAGCCACAATCTTTATACTCAACTCGCTCCTTTTTAAACCCCTTATTGGGGTTGTAGAAAAGAGGGAAAAACTCACGACAGGAAGGATCAAAGAAGCCAAAGAGCTTGAGGAAAAGGTTGAGCAGATAATGAAGGAATACAGGGCAAAACTGGATGAAATAAGGGCTAAGGCTATGGAAGAGAGAAACGAGATAAGGCGTGAAGCTCAGGCTGCGGCTGAGGATTTAATCGGAAGGACTCACAAAGAAGCTCAGGCTCTTTTAGAAGAGGCGCGATCGAGATTGAACTTAGAGACTCGAGATATTCGAGAGAGGATAAAGCCAGATATCGAAGTTCTTGCACGAGAAATAGTTCTACAGGTTCTTGGGAGGAAGGTATAGATTTGATCGGCTCTAATTTGATAAATTTGATAGTTACAATTGCTACTGAAGAAGGACACGGATTTAACTGGAGGTATGTTGCCGAGTATACGATAAACTTCATTGTGCTTTTTGCTATACTTGGCTATTTTCTAAGAGACGCGGTGAGAAATTTCCTCATTGAGAGGCGTGGCACAATAGGAAATGCGATAGATGAGGCTGAAATGGTGATAGTCGGGGCGAGGAGCAGATACGAAGAGTACACAAAGAAAATGGCGGAAATAGATAAAGAAATCGGTGCTCTTAGGGAGACTCTTAGAAAAGAAGGAGAAATTGAGAGGGCCGAGATCCTCAGCCAGGCTGAATCTACTTCCCAAAAGATTAGGGCCGAGGTTAGAGAAACAATACGGCTTGAAGCGGCAAAGGCAAGAGAAGAGATTCAGTCTCAGACGATCTCGTCTGCGATAGAAATCGCAAAAGGGATAATTAAGCAAAACCTGGGGGATTCCGATGAGAGGCGATTTGTTGATGACTTCATAAAGAAGATAGAGGAAGAGAAATGGCATCAATCGCAACGCTGAGGGATTTAACAGAGGCGTTTATCGAGTCTGCAAGAGATGAGGGGAAACTGGAGAGAATCACATCCGACTTGGAGAAATTCTTCGAGTTTCTCTCTTCTCAGAAAGAGATTAAAAGTGCTCTGGGAAGCTCGGTTTATAAGGTGGAAGAGAGAAAATCAATAATTAGTGATATGGGAAAGGAGTTGGGGTTCGATGAAATAACGGTTAATTTCTTGAATTTGGCGATTGAGCTTGACAGGTTTAAAACCCTTGTAAAGTCTCAAGAGCCATTTATGCAGAAGATTAGAAAAGCCTCCGGACGTGTGAGGGCAGAGGTAGTTATGCCTGTAAACCCATCGGAGGCGGATTTGCGGAGGATTAAAGAGGCATTAAACAGGCTTGTAGAAAAGGACGTTGAATTAACACTCAAGATTGATCCGGAGATATTGGGTGGAGTAGTAACAAAGGTTGAAGACAAGGTGTTTGATGGAAGTGTTAGAACACAGCTTGAGAGGATTCGGCGTGCTCTCTCCAGAGCTTGAAGACCTTTTCGGTTAGAGAGCATAGGGAAGAAAAACAAGAGTTTTATCCTTAAATCTTTTCTCTGCAGCTAAGTAACCACATAACTTTGGCAAAGGAGCTATATATGGAACAAACCAGAATAGAGGAAATAGGTGAGATTTTAAAGAGGAGAATCAAGGGATTTGATCGTGAAATCGTAACCGCTGAGGTAGGATCGGTAATCTCTGTCGGTGATGGGATAGCACGTGCTTATGGACTTAGCGGTGCAATGGCGGGAGAACTTGTTGAGTTCCAAAGCGGAATTATGGGACTTGTTCTAAATCTTGAGGAAGATAATGTGGGAATCGCCATATTTGGAGAGGATAGAGAAGTTGAGGAAGGTGATGTGGTGAAGCGAACCGGTCGAATCGCTGAGGTTCCGGTCGGTGATGATATGAGGGGAAGAGTCGTAAACGCCCTTGGACAGCCCATAGACGGGGGGGAGGCGATTCAGGCAAAGGAGTACAGGCGGATTGAGATAAAGGCACCTGGCGTTGTTTATCGCCAGCCCGTTCGCGAGCCGCTTCAGACAGGGATTAAGGCAATTGATGCCATGATTCCAATAGGGAGAGGGCAGAGGGAATTAATACTCGGAGACCGTCAGACGGGGAAGACCGCAATCGCAGTTGATACAATAATCAACCAGAAAGGGCAGGATGTCTACTGCATATACGTCGCAGTGGGTCAGAAGCAGTCAACCGTCGCTCAGGTTTTAGACAAATTAAAGGAGTTTGGGGCTATGGAGTACACAACAATTGTTGCCGCTACTGCAAGCGACCCTGCTCCATTTCAATACATTGCTCCCTACACGGGATGCACTCTGGGTGAATACTTTCGCGATACGGGAAGGCATGCCCTTGTGATATATGATGACCTTACCAAGCACGCATGGGCCTACCGTCAGCTTTCGTTGTTACTGAGGCGCCCACCTGGACGAGAGGCTTATCCCGGAGACGTTTTCTACCTGCATTCCCGTCTCCTTGAGCGTGCAGCAAAGATGAGAGATGAGGACGGTGCTGGATCTCTTACCGCGCTCCCCATAATTGAAACACAGGCTGGAGATGTTTCTGCGTACATTCCGACAAACGTTATCTCCATTACGGACGGACAGATTTACCTTGAAAGTGACCTTTTCTATGCAGGTGTAAGACCTGCCATTAACGTTGGGCTTTCGGTTTCGCGTGTGGGCGGTTCTGCTCAGATCCGCGCAATGAAGCGGGTTGCCGGAAGGCTCAGGCTTGAGCTTGCTCAGTATAGAGAGGTTGAGGCATTTTCACAGTTTGCATCGGATCTAGACAAGGTCACTCAGGCTCAGCTTGCTCGTGGAAGCAGGCTTGTCGAAGCCTTGAAGCAAGACCAGTACCAGCCGATTCCTGTAGAAAAGCAGGTACTTCTCATTTTTGCCGTTACTAACGGCTATGTAGATGGGTATCCAGTAGAAGCAGTCAGAAAATACGAAAAGGAGCTTTATATCTTCTTTGATGCAAAGTATCAGAACATCCTTGAAGAGATAAGAACAAAGAAGGATATTTCAGACGATTTGGCGCAGAGAATAAGAAAGGCTCTTGATGAGCTTAGAGAGAAATTGGGAGAGTTGAAGTAAAATTATCGAAACCCTAACAATGATGATTACGGAAATGTAAATCAATGCCTAGTCTAAGACAAATCAGAAGAAAAATCGGCAGCGTAAAAGGCACTCAGAGAATAATGAAGGCGATGAAGCTGATTTCCGCTGTAAAGCTTCAGCGCGCACAGGGGCTTCTTCAGGCATATCGTCCGTATTCAAACGCCTTTGGAGAAATGGCAAGGAACGTGGCTCTCAGGTGCGATCCGGAGTGGCATCCACTTCTCAGACGCCCGGAGGAAATGAAGAGGCTCCATCTGGTATTCATGACCTCAGATAGGGGTCTCTCCGGGAGTTTTAACAGCAACCTTATTAGAAAAATCGAAACCTATCTTGTGACAGATGCCAAGGTATATGAACAGGTAACGTTCACGTTCATTGGAAGGAGGGGGAGAGATTACTTTGGAAGGAAGGCTCGGGCGGAAAGGAGCTACACGGGCGTCAATGAAAGGAATTTCAGCGATGTATCAACTGAGATTGCAGACGCTTTAATTAAGGAGTTTGTAAAAGGTGAGTGCGACGAAGTTATTTTGGTATTTAACTACTTTAGATCTGCGCTCTCTCAAATTATCACATTTGAAAGGCTTCTCCCCATAGAGCCTGCAAATACAAATAGTGACTCTAATACTGTAGATTATCTATATGAGCCGGGGAGAGAAGAGGTTTTAAGATATATCCTTCCTAAATACGTTGAGGTTCATGTAGAAAGAGCGATTCTTGAATCAATTACAAGTGAGCACGCAGCGCGCATGGCGGCGATGGAGAGTGCTACGAGAAATGCGGATGCCGTAATCAGAAGGCTTACTCTTTTATTCAACAAAACTAGGCAGGCTATTATTACGAAGGAGCTTATGGATATAGTAAATGGAACCGAGGCTTTAAGAAAAGGAGGTATAGATTAGGATGGAAACGACTGATGGTAGAATTGGAAAAGTCGTTCAAGTCATGGGGCCGGTTGTAGACATTGAATTTGAAAATGGAGAACTTCCGCCTGTGCTTACGGCTATTAAACTCACAAATCCTCTACTAAGTGACAAAAAATGGAACCTCGTGCTTGAGGTTGCGCAGCAGCTTGGCGGGAGGCGGTTGCGCTGCATTGCTATGGATTCAACAGATGGAATCAGGAGAGGAGAAGACGCCTTAAATACAGGCGAAGGAATAACAGTGCCGGTTGGGAAAGAGGCTTTAGGAAGGTTGATAAACGTCGTGGGAGAGCCTATTGATGAATTCGGTCCGATAAACACAAAGGAACGTTGGCCCATCCACCGTCCTGCACCTGAATTTGTAGAGCAGAGCACAAAGCTTGAGGTGTTTGAGACTGGAATTAAGGTGATTGACCTTCTTGCGCCATTTCTCAGGGGAGGGAAAATCGGTCTATTCGGCGGCGCCGGTGTTGGAAAAACTGTTCTACTTATGGAGCTAATTCACAACGTGGCGAGACAGCACGGTGGCGTTTCGGTCTTCGGCGGCGTCGGCGAAAGGACACGCGAGGGAAATGACCTCTGGCTTGAGATGAGAGAATCCGGGGTTATTAAAAACACCGGAATGGTTTTTGGGCAGATGAACGAGCCTCCTGGAGCAAGAGCGCGTGTGGGACTTACTGCCCTTACGCTTGCAGAATATTTTAGAGACACTGAAGGGCAAGATGTGCTCCTGTTTATTGACAACATATTCCGTTTCACTCAGGCTGGCTCTGAGGTGTCGGCGCTCCTTGGAAGAATCCCATCGGCTGTGGGTTACCAGCCTACGCTTGCAACAGACTTAGGAGAGCTTCAGGAGAGGATCACATCAACAGTTAAAGGCTCAATCACATCGGTTCAGGCAATATACGTTCCTGCAGACGACCTCACCGATCCTGCACCTGCGACAACCTTTGCGCACCTAGATGGCACAATTGTTCTTTCTCGTCAGCTTACGGAGCTTGGAATCTATCCCGCGGTTGATCCCTTAGACTCAACATCTCGAATTCTGGATCCGAGAATTGTCGGAGAAGAGCACTACAGGGTTGCACGCGAGATTCAGAGGATACTCCAGCGATACAAACAGCTTCAGGAAATCATTGCGATACTCGGAATGGATGAGCTTTCAGAAGATGATAAGCTTACTGTAGCAAGAGCGAGAAAGATTCAGAGGCTCCTTTCACAGCCCTTTAGCGTTGCGGAACAGTTTACGGGAACTCCGGGTAAATACGTGCCGATTAAAGAAACAATCGAGGCGTTTAAAGAAATTCTCGGGGGGAATATGGATGAGGTTCCCGAGCAGGCTTTCTACATGGTAGGGAATCTCGAAGAGGTCTATGTCAAAGCCAAACAACTCGTATCGGGGTAGAAAATCTAATTAGCCACGAATTAACGCGAAAAGGTTTAAAGGTATCTTTTCATTCGTGCTCATCTGTACTCATTCATGGCTAAATGTTTATAGGAGAATTAGAAGTTGGTGGAGAAAATTCAACTTGAAGTCGTAACACCATCGAGACTTGTCGTGAGCGAGGAGGTAAACGAGGTTGTAGCGCCTGGAGAATTAGGAGAATTCGGAGTTCTTCCGGGCCATGTCCCATTTATCTCTCTCCTTGTGCCGGGAGAGCTTAAATTTATAAGAGGTGGTGTTGAGGTGAAGATGATTATATGGGGTGGAGTTGCGGAGATTAGAGACAATAGGGTCAGTATCATCACGGATAATGTGGAAGACCCGGCAACTATAGACACAGAAGCCGCAAGGAGGGAAATGGAAGCGATTATGGATCAACTTAAAGATTTCAGCGGAAGTGATAAAGAATTCAAAGAGCTAAATAGAAGGCTTAAACTCGCTCAGGTTAGAGCGGGAGCCTGAGGTGTAAGGTGCTATCGTGAGGCGACTCACCCCTTACGGTATTTAATAATGAGCCATGTATCAATAAAAGAGTATTTTTATACCGTGTTTTTCAATCGTGCCCCGGAAGGGGGGTATATTGTTACTGTCCCTGCTCTAGCGGAATTTGCTGTTGAAACCGATGACCTGGAAGAAGCAAGGGAAATAACCCGTCATGCCATTCGAGACTTTTTAGAGGATTTAATTAAGAATGGCGAAACCATCCCAGAAGAAAAAGTCCCTCCAAAGGAGAATCAGGGCTTCTTCAGCGAACGCATTGGAGTGCAAGTCTTCTTCCCCGCACCAAAAGCCAAAAGCGGTTCTGAAGGGTCTTCAAAGGACTAGCTTTATATAATCAAACCGGAAGTCAATATACAAGGAGAATAAATAAATTGACTAAAATCGCTATGAAACTCGGACACAGCCCCGATGCCGATGATGCATTCATGTTTTATGGAATGGCGAGTGGAAAGGTAATATCCAATAGAGTTGACTTTGTTCACGTGATAGAGGATATACAGACCCTCAACAGGAGGGCTTTAAAAGGAGAACTGGAAGTTACGGCGGCCTCTGCTCATGCCTATATTCACATTCAGGATAAATATAGAATCCTCTCCTGCGGGGCGAGTATGGGTGAAAGATATGGGCCCATTGTGGTAGCAAAAAAAAATCTAAATGAACTTAGAGGGAGAAGGATAGGAATACCGGGAAAACTCACAACTGCGTATCTTCTCCTCAGCATCTACGCTGACGGTTTTATCCCTATTGAAATGCCATTTGATGAGATAATGGATGGTGTGAGGGATAATAAAGTTGAAGCGGGTCTTATTATCCATGAGGGGCAGCTTACATACAAGGATTTTGGGCTTGAAAGCATTCTTGACCTTGGAGAGATGTGGGCGAAGAATACTTCCCTTCCGCTTCCTTTGGGGATAAACGTTGTAAGGAGGAATATTGATGAAGATTTGCAGAAGGAGATTCTCAGAGTCCACAAAGGGAGCATTGATTATGGATTAAATCATATGGAAGATGCCTTAGAATACGCACTCAAATTTGGAAGGGGAATGAGAAAGGACTTGGGCGAGAGGTTTGTTCTTATGTACGTGAATCGGTATACGAGGGACATGGGAGAAAAGGGGAAGAAAGCACTGGAGTTTCTTTTTAAAAGGGCTTTTCAAAAGGGGATTATTAAAGAAGAGGCTAGGCTGGATATTTTGGAAGGGTAGGGGCTTACGTCTACATGTATGCTTTGATAGAACTTATATAATCCGTAAGAAACCTAATCAGCTTCTTAAATTCAGACGGGTTACTTTCTGGGCGCCTGAGCCTCTCATTAATCTCAATCTGCATAGCTGGTATTTCTAAATTTCTCGCAACGAATTTGGTTATGGTCATCTGGGTCGAAGCCGGAAAGACGTGGAGACCGCCGAGAACGAGTCCGTTTGATTCTGACGCTTCTTGGAGCTTGTAGAGATAAAAACCATTTCCAAAAAGGAACTCTCTGTCGTTTCCCACACCGGGGTATATATCGTCGCTCCATTCCCTTCTTGTGCCATGTAAATCGAGAATAAATCCAATTCCAAATTTTCTTACCACCTTCAGGAGCTTACTTTTGAAAGGTGCATCATCATAAAAATTCGGATCAACACCTGATGCCCAGTGTGTGTATAGTGCGTGAGAGCCGGTAAGCGTATGGAGAATAACGGAGAGTGTTCCGGTATATTCCTCCTGGTATTTCAATTTGCCCATTCTCAAGTGTCTTGTAGCATGAGGAGCCGTAACGAGAATAGGGATTTCTCCTCTAAGGAATGTGAGTCCACTGGAACCTTCAGGAGGAGGCTCTCCATAGCGTTGCTTCTGGGAGTTTTCAAATCTAATGGCGAATTCAACCGGATTCTTTAAAGCAACCGATCCGTGGCGTCGCCAGTTTCCGGAATTAATTCTATTTTCTGATCTAATAAAGCTCTTTAAAAGTTCCCCTGTTTCATAAACATAAAAGTGATGTCCATTGTATATTGATTTTCTTGTGTATAGACCAATCTCGGTGCCTTCTATCTCATCCAGTTCTCTTAGCTTCTTGCCCACATCTCCACTGATGGCATAAATCTCGCCCATGACAGTCTCTTTAGAATTACCATCGAACAATGCGGCGGGATAACCCCTTCCCGTATCGTATAGCCTTCCGGGAATTTCTGCGGATTTCATCAGATGGCATCCATCGAGATGATGGTTTCTTCTCTCTCCTTGAAGGAGCGTGCCGTAGACGAAGAGCTTATCTATTTCTCCAGCCATGCGAATTAGAGATTAGTTCTATCTTTGATAGATTGTTTTTCCTTTTACCATAACCAATTTCAAATCCTTTTTGCAAGAAGAGATTACTGAAAAGTATGGATCGAGAGAAGCGTTCTCGGGATCGAGAAAGATAAGATCGGCTTCTTTTCCTTTCTCAATGCTTCCAATTCTATCTTCTAAAAAAAGCGACTTTGCTCCTCCAAGTGTAGCGAGGTATACGGTAAAAAATGGCGCTTTCTCTCCAAGACTCTTTGCAAATGTCAGGTAAAAGAATCTGAGCTCTTCAAAGAAGTCTAGGTTGGGATTGCTTGAAAGCCCATCTGTTCCAATTCCTATTCTCTCAAGGTTTGTGTAATGTTTTACTGGGGGGGCACCGACTTTAAGAAAAAAATTGCTCCTTGGGCAGAGGACGATTCCAAGGTCATATTTGTTTATCTCCTCTATTTCCTCAGGAAGAACATGGACCATGTGAACTGCTGTGACCTTTGTTTCCTTAAAGAATCTTAACCTATTCAGGTATTGAAACGGGGTAGTAGCTTTTTCTATTGAAAAAGGCTCTTTCCCTACGATGGGGAGTATCTTCTTCTCAAAGCCATTTTTCTCTCCCCTTAAGAACCTTACTTCATCGGGGCTTTCGGCAAGATGAATTCCTATTGGAATTCTCCTCTTATGATAGAATTTCAAAACCTTTTTAAGAAAATCCGGCGAGCACGAATAGGGCGCGTGCGGAAATGGCCTTTCTTCAAATGTTCCACCTTTTTCGAATGAAAAAATCTCCCAAAAGTCTCCATGCCAGTCAAAAAGCTCTGAGAAAAGAATCGTTCTCAGTCCCGATCTCTTAAGTAAGGGCTTATCCAAACCGCCATAGGATGAAATCTCCCCCACTGTGGTTACACCACTCTCCAAGAGCTGACGGATCCCTTCCTCAACCGACTTTTCAATTTCATCTCTCTTCATCAGCTCCATCTTGACTTTTATGATCTGCTTTAGCCAATCTATGAATCCGTTGAATTGACCAATCCTATTTCTTATCCAACCAAGCTCAAGGTGGGTGTGGGCGTTTATGAATCCGGGGAGGAGGAATCCGTTTCCAAGATTAAGGTTCCTTATGTTTTTGTATTTTTTCTTGAGATTTGATGATTCTCCAAAGTCTCTAATCTCTCCGCCGACTATTAAGACAGCTCCTTTATTTATAGGTGGAGAGGAAATAGGTAAAACGGTTTTTGATATGATTAATGCCTTTTCCATTAGGTAATTATTTCAGCCACGAATTTACACGAATAAAAAAGTAGGGAGTAGGTTTGAAACCTGCCCTACAAGAACTATGATTTTCCATTTGATTTGTACTAGTTCTCGGCTGCTTTAACTCAAATTAGAGGAAATCTTATTTATCTTTTCCAAGAGGTCTCTGCTGATTGTGCCAGATGAGACTTCCTCTACAGGACCGCGCATCTTTATTGACCAGTCTTCCCTAATTTCAACCTGTAGCTCTCCACCGGGCATAGAGACTGTTACGTATCTGTCCGTAAAACCATTTCTCACACAAGCTGCTGCCACTGCGCATGAACTGCTTCCCGATGCGAGCGTATATCCGGCCCCCCGTTCCCATATGAGTATGTTCACTCTATCTCTTGAGGCGATCTTAGCGAACTGAACATTAGTGCGATTAGGAAATAGTGGGTGAACCTCAAGCATAGGCCCTAGTTTTCTCGTATAACCTTCATCCAACTCATCAACAAAAACTACACAGTGTGGATTTCCAACCGAGACCGCCGTGAATTTGAGTATTTCACCGTTTACTCTAATCTCCTCTCCGACTACTTCTCTATCCATTCCCTCAACTGGAATTGAGCTACTCCAAAAAGTAGCTCTCCCCATCTCTACCGTGACGAATGATACTCTGTCATCTTCGGCTTCAAGGTCGGCTGTAACAACACCTCCGGGTGTATCTATACTGAATGAATGCTTTTTCGCATATCCGTGCTCGTAGAGAAATTTAGCGAAAATCCTGAGTCCATTCCCACTCTTTTCTGCTGCGCTTCCGTCTGGGTTAAAAATCCTGAGGCCAAAGTCGGCTCTGTCGGACGGCACAAGAAGGAGTATTCCATCCGAGCCGATTCCGTAATTCCTGTGGCAGAGGAGTCTTATCACCTCTGGATTGATCTCAAATGAAATATTGGCTTTATCCAGGACAAAGTAGTCGTTTCCCAGACCGTGAGATTTAACAAATTGGTTCATCTTAATCCCTACTTTCTTGCCTTTATCAAAACGAGAGGCCATGAGAAATGTATATCTTCATTCTCCTCATAAACTTGAAACGCATCCATTACATTCCTTGGAGCGGAGCGAAAGAGGATGAGTAATTCTCCTTTAACTTCCTCGGTGCACCCGGCGGTTCTTGTCCAGTCGGAAAAACTCAAATAGGTTCTGCACAAATCGGCATCTATTTTTTCGATAGCCATTCCCGATTTTTCAATCATGCCTTTCCATGCACTTGGGAGATAATTCGTGACATGAGATGGATCTCTTAATTTTTCAATATGGTTATGCCATCTATTTATCTCTCTATCTTCAGGTGAGCATGAATCCACCAAAAGGAATATCCCGCCTGGAACCAGAACCCTTTGTACCTCGCTTAGAAAACAAACTATGCCTACAAAGTGGTGAGCTGCAATTCGGCACGTGACGATGTTGAAGGTGTTGTCCTTAAATGGAAGTTTCTCTGCCTCCCCGACCTGAAAGGACACATTTGCGATTTTCTGACCACGAGCAATGATCTTGGCTTGGTCTATCATCTCAGGAGTAATATCCATGGCAACTACATTCGACACATGAGGCGCAAAAGCAAAAGCGGTAAACCCCGTGCCGGTTGCAACATCAAGCAGGGTTTCATCTCCCTTTGGCTCTGCCCAGGAGACCATCACTTGGAGAGAATCTCCGCTTGAGTGCGGTTTGCTTTTGGCATAGTATGGGGCCTGAGCTCCAAATTGCTTTTTTACGCTTTCTTTGATCTGCTTTTCCTGAATCTGAAAAATCCTCTTTGAAAATCTGAAACTCGGAAGAAAAGCCTATAATATTTTTGCGGAAATTCAAGGAGATTAGATTATGGAGATTTGGCAAATAAAGCGGGATGGGCAATTGTGGGGGCAGTTCACGAACTGCCCCTATAGTGTCAATGGATTATTTTGACCTGGATATTAGCCAATCGGCGACCTTGGGCCAGAGGTCTCTTAGTGCCTTGCTGCTTACCGAAAGCCCAATATGTCCGGTAGGGTATACAATCGTATCCTTATCTTTACTGGATATTAAATCATTAAAAACCATGCTGGACGCGGGGGGTACAAGATGGTCCTGCTCCGCTATAAGGTTTAACACTGAGCATCTTATGTTCTTCAGGTCAACGACTCTTCCGTTGATTCTCAATTTATTTTGTACAAGCAGGTTCTCTTGGTAGCCATACTTGATGAATTCTCTAAAAACCTCCCCCGGCACTGGGATGTTATCGTTTATCCATTTCTCCATGGCAAGGAAGTTTTCAACAAAGTCCTCATTTTCAATGTTTTCATAAAAACTCACATACTTTGAGATGAGATTCTGAACCGGCTTCATAAGGAGAAACCCTGCCTGAAGAAATTCTGCAGGCACATTTCCATGGGCCTCTACAAACTTATCAACATCGAAATTAGGTTTGTCACCCCACAGGTTTAACATCCCGTCAACTTTAAAATCAATCCCGGCGGTCATAAGAATCAGATTTTTTACATCTTGAGGATATAGCGCTGTATACATAGCCGACATTGTCCCACCCATACAGTATCCCATTAGACTTATTCTGTCAGAGCCTGAAATGGTTTTGACCCTTTGTACCACCTTCTTTATATATCGGTTTATATAATGATCGAGGTTAAGATTCTTATCCTCATCACCGGGAATCCCCCAGTCTATCATATATACATCTATTCCCTTTTTGAGAAGTACTTCGACGACGCTCTTTCCCGGCTTTAGATCAAGTATATAGGGGCGGTTTATAAGGGCGAATATCATGATGAGGGGAACACGGTGAGTTTTCTCAGTTACAGGATGGTAGTGGAGGAGTCTCAGCTTGTTTTCTGTAAAGACGACATCATGAGGAGTTACTCCAACCCTGACCTCTGGCGGATTGAGTGCCAGCTCTACGCCCTTTGCAAGCTTTTGTACTATCTTCTCCGCCTCCTCAACCGGGGGTTCCCAACATTTCGTTGTCATTTTATATTTATAACCTCCTGATATTGTTCGTTCGATTGCGGGATATATATTATCATCAATATATCCGAATGCAATCCTGAGCCTCGCTATTTGCAAATTTCTAATTATATAATAGCACTAGCACTATTAAAGTAACCAAATCGGATTGGAAACCCGAAGAATTTATTAATGAATCACTCGGCGGATTTTTTAGGAGAAGCTTTCGCCGATAATTTTAGTTCGTCAATCTTATCCCAGAGGTCATTTATTTTTGCCTCAATGTTGTTGATAGAAGCGAGCACCCTATCAATGTCGCTCTTTGTAGGAAGGTGCATATTCTTCAGGCTCTTCTCCATTACCTCATCGAGGTATTTCTTAAACTCCGAGGATTTTTCAATGGTTTTTCCCATAGTTGCGGCAAAAAATGGGCTTTTAAGCCAGATCTCCAGAGCCTCGGACATTGTCTTTTCCCATACCTCATAAAACCTTTTGTAATAAACGACCGGGTCGAACCCTGGGGTCTTATCGCCCGTCTCACCAGCACTGAGTAAGGGGCTTTTTGTCCACATATCAATCCCTTCAGACATTGTTTTTTCCCAAGCCTCGTAGAACTTCTTATAAAATCCTATATAATCAAACTTTTCTTCGTTCATCTCTGTTTTCTCCTTTTCTTCGGTTTCACCTTCTTCAATATCGGTTTCTTAGCTACCTGCAACTCCTTAATTCTTTCTGATAATTCATTCACTTTAATCTCCAATTTATCTAAGGATGTTATTACCTTATCCATATCGTCTTTCATAGGGAAATATCTCTGCTTCAGAGTCCGCTCCATGATGCCGTGAATATAGTTCTTAAACTCAGCCGACTTTTCAACTGCCTTCTCCGAGGTATTGATAAGGAGGGGATTTTTCAACCAAACTTCAAGCGCCTGGGACATGGATTTCTCCCAAGACTCGTATAGTTTCTTAAAATAACTAAAATAATCTAATTCGCTCTCCCTCTTTTTCTCATCCATCCACACCCCTCCTGCCAAATTCTTAGGATTCCAAGTCCTCAAAATAAAGAGGAACCGGTTTTGTATACGCTCCTAAAAAGCAGCGTGTACAAAACTAGTTTACCTGCTGGGTGTTGAGACTTAAAGGCTCTTTAGATATTCTTCGAAAACTGAAAAAGCCTTCTCGACTGTCTTCTGTGTCAGATGTATTGCTTCCTTTGTAAACCTCTCTGATGCCCCTCTTGCAAGATTTATATACTCCCTCTGAACCTCTGCCAGACGATCAAGGTTCCCATCAAAAACCCTTGT
>Ga0209810_1001634_pt1 | contig 32249 bp, 29 predicted proteins | sample Coa_R1_7_FD_187159 | JGI IMG/M metagenome (GOLD analysis project Ga0209810, IMG submission 187159) | Surface soil microbial communities from Centralia Pennsylvania, which are recovering from an underground coalmine fire - Coalmine... | ecosystem: Environmental > Terrestrial > Soil > Unclassified... | reverse complement strand
CCATCCAGCTCCTGCGCCCCGGCGTGCGCACCCGCGCCCATCGCCACACCAGCAGTGCGGTGTACCACGTGTTCCGCGGGCGCGGCTACAGCGTGATCAACGGGCAGCGGTTCGACTGGGCGCAGGGCGACTTCTTCGTGCTGCCGCCGTGGGCCTGGCACGAGCACGCCAACGCCTCGCCGACCGAGGAGGCGATCCTGTTCTCGATCAACGACCTTCCCACGATGGAGGCGCTGGCCCTGTACCGCGAGCAAGCCTACGAAGCGAACGACGGGCACCAGCCTGTGTAAGGAGGGCACCGATGGTCCTCACACCAGAAGAGACCCGCGGCGTCTGGGCGCTGATCCCCGCCTGCGCCACCCCCGACGCCGCCGACCCGGAGGCGCGCAACACCGTCGATGTCGACAAGCTGGCGGCGATGGTGGAGCGGCTGATCCAGGCGGGCGTGAACGGCATCGCCACCACCGGCACGCTGGGCGAGGGGCACACCCTGCTCTGGGATGAGCACCAGAAGCTGATCCAGACGGTGGTGGAGGTGGCGCGCAAGCGCGTGCCGGTCTTCACCGGCACCACCAGCCTGAACACGCGCCGCACGATCGAGAAGACCCGCTGGGCGGCCTCGGTAGGAGCCGACGGCGTGCTCAACGGCGTGCCGATGTGGCTGCCGCCCTCGTGGCAGAACGCCGTCCAGTACTACGAGGACATCGCGGTGGCCTGCCCGAACATGGCGATCATGGTCTATCACAACCCGCCGGTCTTCCGGGTGACCATCCCGCCTGCGGGCTGGAAGCGGCTCGCCCAGGTGCGGAACGTGGTGGCCGTGAAGCAGACGGTGACGGAGCTGCGCCACTGGCTCGGCGTGCGGTACGCGGTGGGAGACCGCATCACCATCCTGGTCTCGGACAACGTGGCGTACCCGACGGCGATGTTCGGGGCGGGCGGGGTCTGGTCGACGCGAGCGTCTGGCGATCCCGGGCCGGTGCTGCGGCTGTGGGAGGCGTGCAGCCGGGGCGACTGGGCACGGGCGGAGGCGATCCAGCGGGAGATCGCGGACGCCTGGCCGCCGGTGACGCCGGAAGAGTTCCACATGTACGACACGCCGCTGATGAAGCGGATCATCGATCTGGTCACCGATGGGCAGGCGGGGCCGACACGGCGGCCGTTCGTCCACCTGCCGGAGAACGTGGAGCAGGCGGCGCAGTGGGCGGCGGCGCAGTGGAAGGCGCTGGCGGCGAAGTATCGCGAGCCCTTGTACGCCCAGGCGTGAGGGGCTGGCAGGAGCACTGGAGGAGGGCACGATGGCCATCGTCGCGGAAGGAGTCGTGCGCTATAGCCCGGAGGAAGCGGCGGCGCTCGTCGAGCGCCTGCGCCAGATCGCGGCCACGGGCTTCGAGCGCCAGGTGTTCAGCCATCCGTTCATGCAGGAGCTGATGGCCGGCACGCTCCCCATGAGCAAGATCCGGGGCTTCTTCCGAAACTGGTACCGCTTCGCGCTGGAGATCAACACCGTCAAGTCCGACGCGTACAACCATTTCCTTCCCTTCCTGGAGCGCCACCCGGACTGCTACGACCTGTTCACGGAGCAGATCGCCGACGAGCTGACCCATCCCGGCCCCGGCGGGCACGTGAAGATGCTCTACAAGGCGGGGGAGGCGCTCGGCCTGTCGCGCGAGGAGCTGGTAGAGAGCTTCCTCATCCCCGAGGCGCGCGCGCTGGTCGACTGCCGCATCCGGCTCTGGCGGGAGGGGCCGCTGGCGGAGGCGCTGGCCTCGTCGATGACCGAGGGCCCCATCGGGGTCTGGCTGGGCATGTGGCACGAGGCGCTCACCAAGCACTACGGCATCTCGGAAGAAGACGCGATCTACTTCAGCAAGCACTACGAGGCGGACACGCAGGAGCACGAAGGGGGCGTCATGGCCCACGGGGAGGGCAACGCCTACCTCCTGCGCAAGGTGCTCGAGGACGGCTATCGGCCCGAGCGGCCGGGCTGGAACCTGGAGTACAGCACGCAGCTCTCCGTGGACCTGTACGAGCTGTTCCTCAACGGCGTCTACCAGCGCTACTAGCGAGCCCGCGCACCGGCGGAGGGCCTGTATGACGGAGCTGGAGCGGCTGCGCACGGCTCTTTACGAGGCGCGCGCCGCGCTCCGGCGAGAGGTGGAGGGGCTCGATCCGGCCCTGGCGGCCCAGCGCCCGGCGCCCGAGGAGTGGTCCATCGTGGAGAACCTGCTCCACGTGGCCGACATGGATCTCCTGACCGTCCAGCACCTCCGCCGCATCCTGCAGGAGACCGAGCCGGTGCTGCCGGCGACGCGCGGCGACGAGTTCGCCGCCGAGCGCGCGGCCGCGGCCGCCGCAGGGCTGGACGGGGTGCTTGCCCGGCTGGACGCGGCGCGCGCCGAGCTGCTCGCCCTGTGCGAGAGCCTCGACGAGGCCGCCCTGGCCCGCGGCGGGCTACACCCCAAGTTCGGCCGCCGCACGGTAGCAGGCTGGCTGGAGCAGCGCATCAAGCACGACCGGGACCACCAGGCCCAGATCCGCGCTACGCGGGAGAGCCTGGCCCGGCAGCGCCGGGGCTGAGGCGCGCCGGCCCAGCGGCCAGGTCGAGCATGCCTTGGTGCTGCCACTTCAGGAATGCGCTAGTGCAGCCGCGCTGCGGGCGCTGCCGGACCGCGCTGCATCCGGCCCGAGGAAAGGCCCCTGGGGGCAGGGCGCACCCTAGGCGTCGGGGCCGGCGGGCTCGGGCAGCGGATGGCCAGCCAGCAGCGCCTCGAACGCCGCCTCATCCAGGAGGCGGGTACCGAGCTGCTGGGCGCGGCGGAGCTTGGAGCCGGGCTCCGCGCCGACCACGAGGTAGTCGGTCTTGCGGCTCACCGTGTCGCTCACCGTGCCGCCCAGCTCCTTGATGCGCGCCTCCGCCTCCAGGCGGGTCATGCGCTCCAGGCGGCCTGTGAGCACGAACGTCTTGCCCGCCAGCGGGAGGCCCGCGGTGGGCGCCGCCTCCTGGGTGAACCGCACGCCCGCCTGGCGCAGCTTCTCCAGCACCGCGAGGTTGCGCGGCTCGTCGAACCAGGCCCGCACGCTGGCGGCGATCACGGGCCCCACGCCCTCCACGGCGGCGATCTCCGCCTCGCTCGCTGCGCGCAGCGCGTCCAGGCTCCCGAACCGCCGCGCGAGCAGGGCGGCGGTCTGCGCCCCGACGTGGCGGATGCCCAGCGCGTACAGCAGGCGCTCCAGGGGTCGCTCCCTGCTGGCCGCGATGCTGCGGAGCAGGTTCTCGGCGCGCTTCTCGCCCATGCGCTCGAGCGGCACGAGCTGCTCCTTGCGCAGGTAGTAGAGATCGGCCACGTCGCGCACCAGCCCGGCCTCGAGCAGCGCCGCGGCCAGCTTCTCGCCCAGCCCGTCGATGTCCATCGCGTCCCGCGAGGCGAAGTGCTTGAGCAGCTCGAACAACTGGGCCGGGCACTGCACCCCGCCCGTGCAGCGCGCCATGGCCTCGCCGGGCGGCTTCACGATGGCCGCGCCGCAGCGGGGGCAGCGGGTGGGGAGCTGGTAGGGCTGGGCATCGGGCGGCCGCTTGCTCAGCACCGGCCCGATCACCTGCGGGATGACCTCGCCAGCGCGCTGGACGATCACCGTGTCGCCGACGCGGATGTCCTTGCGGCGGATGTCCTCCTCGTTGTGCAGGCTGGCCAGCTTGACAACGACCCCGCCCACCTGGACCGGCTCCAAGACGGCGAAGGGGTTGATGCTGCCCGTGCGACCGACGTTCACGTCGATGCGCAGCAGCCGCGTGGTTGCCTGCGTCGGAGCGAACTTGTAGGCGATGGCCCAGCGGGGCTCGCGCCCCACGGCGCCCAGCTCGGCCTGGAGGTCCAGGTCGTCGATCTTGACCACTACGCCGTCGATATCGTAGGGGAACTGCTCGCGCCGCGCCTCCCAGCGCTGGCAGGCCGCCACGACCGCCGCGAAGTCAGCGAGCCGCTCGTTCGCAGGGTTGATCTTGAAGCCCAGCTCCCGGAGGTGCTGGAGCGCCTCCCAGTGGCTGCGCGGCAGCGCGCCGTCCTCGTAGTAGCCCACCTGGTAGATGAAGATGTCGAGCGGGCGGCTGGCCGTGACGCGAGGATCGAGCTGGCGCAGCGAGCCCGCCGCGGCATTGCGCGGGTTGGCGAACAGCGGCTGCCCCTCGGCCGCCCGCTCCGCGTTGATCTGCTTGAAGGCCTCGCGCGAGAGGTACACCTCGCCGCGCACCTCGAGGTAGCGCGGTGCGCGGCCGCGCAGTGTCCAGGGCACGCTCCGGATAGTGCGCACGTTCTGGGTGACGTTCTCGCCCCGGAAGCCGTCGCCGCGCGTGGCCGCCACGGTGAGCTTGCCGTCCTCATAGACTAGCGAGACGGCGAGCCCGTCTACCTTGGGCTCCAGCACGTAGACCAGCGGGCGCGGCCCGATGAGCCGCTCCACGCGCGCGTGCCAGGCGCGCAGCGCCTCTGGCCCGAACGCATTGGCGAGGCTGAGGAGGGGGAGGCGGTGCTCGACGATGCCGAACGTCTCGACCGGCCCCGCGCCAACCCGCTGCGTCGGGGAGTCAGGCGAGGCGAGCTCCGGATGCTCTGCCTCCAGGCGGCGCAGCTCCTCCATGAGCCGGTCGTACTCGGCGTCGGAGATCTCCGGCTGGTCGAGCACGTAATAGCGGTAGTTGTGGTATTCGATCTGCCGGCGCAGCTCCTCCACTCGCTCGCGCACGGTCAGCAGGTCTTGCATCCCTTGCCCTCCCGCGCGGTGCCGCGCTATCGCATCTAGCGTCCAGCCTCGAGTATACTGGCGGCACCAGCAGGCCGCCCCGGCACGGCGGTGGTTGTGAGCGCCTTGTAAGCCCTGCCCTATTCGGTAAACTTGACGGTAGCAGTCCCCGCCGGCCGCCGTGTGGGCGTGGGGCACAAGCGCGTCGCAGGGCCGGGCGAGGAAAGCGCCCTTAGCCGCCGGCCGCACACCAGAGGAGCACTGTGGCCAGTAACCATGATAATGAGGTAGTCGCCTGCCGCGAGGCGATCGACGCGATCGACCGGCAGATCGTCGCCCTCCTGAACGAGCGGGCCCGGCTAGCGCAGCGCATCGGCGCGGCTAAGGCCCGCCATCAGCTCGGTATCTTCGCGCCGGACCGCGAGCAGGCGGTGCTCGCCAACGTCGTCCGCGCGAACCAGGGGCCACTGACCGAGCAGCACCTGCGGGCCGTCTACCGCGAGGTGCTCTCGGTCATGCGCAGCCTAGAGGGTCCCCAGCGGATCGGCTATCTCGGGCCGGCGGCCACCTTCACCCACCAGGCCGCGCTGGAGCGCTTCGGCTCGGCGGTCGAGTACGTGCCCTTGCCGAGCATTCCCGATACCTTCCTGGAGACGGCGCGCGGGCACTGCCACTACGGCGTGGTGCCGGTCGAGAACTCCACCGAGGGGCCGGTGCACGAGACGCTCGACGCCTTCGTCGACTCCGACCTCAAGGTGATCTCGGAGATCGTGCTGCCCATCCACCACCAGCTCCTGGCGCGCTGCTCGCGGGAGGAGATCCGCACGGTGTTCACCAACCCCGTGGCGCTCGGGCAGTGCCGGCGCTGGCTGGCGACGCACCTGCCGCACTGCGAGATCGTGACCGTGGTCAGCACGGCGCGCGCGGCCGCCCAGGCAGCGGAGACGCCTCACAGCGCGGCCATCGCGCCGCGGCTGGCGGCCGAGGTCTACGGGCTGTCGATCGTCGCCGCCGATATCGAGGACTTCGCGCAGAACTATACGCGCTTCTATGTGCTGGCGCGCGCGCTGGAGAGCCGGCCCACCGGCGACGACAAGACCGCGCTGCTGTTCAGCATCCGCGACCGGGTGGGGGCGCTGCGCGACGTCGTGCACTGCTTCGCTGAGGCGGGCATCAACCTGACTAGCATCCAGTCGCGCCCGTCGCGGCGCCGCGCCTGGGACTACGTATTCTTCATCGAGCTGCAGGGGCACGCCGCCGACCCCCACGTGCAGGCGGCGCTGCGGGAGGTGGAGCGCCACTGCGTGTTCCTGAAGGTGCTCGGCGCCTGGCCACGCACCGAGGCGGCGGCCGTCGGCTGACCCCGCGCGGATACCACATTTGCCCTGCGTCCCAGGCTGTGCTTAAATTCCCACGGTCCGGCGCGGGCGATGGCGCCGGGGCCGGACTCGCTACACCACGCTGACACGCGCCTCATCGATGCGGGAGGAGAAGAGCATGCCCGTTCAAGCCGAGTGGGTGACCACCAGCACGCCCGATGGCGACATGCGCGTCTATCTCGCCCGTCCGGAGGGCACAGGGCCGTGGCCCGGCCTGATCGTGATCCAGGAGATCTTCGGCGTCAACGATCACATCCAGGACGTCACCCGCCGCTTCGCCGCCGAGGGGTTTGTCGCGGCCGCGCCTGAACTCTACCACCGCTTCGAGGAGCGCGACATTCCCTACAGCGACCTGCAGCGGGCCTTCGCGGTGCGCAGCCGGCTGAGCGACGACATGGTCATGATGGACGTCAACGCGACTTACGACCTGCTCAACCGCCGGCCGGATGTGCGCCAGGGGCAGATCGGCATCGTCGGCTACTGCTACGGCGGGCGCGTCGCCTACCTGGCTGCCACGCGCAACCCGAACCTGAAGGCCGTCGCCTCCTACTACGGCGGCCGCATCGTCGCCGACGAGCCGGATGCGCCGATCAACTTCAGCGAGAACATCCGGGCGCCGATCATCCTCTTCTTTGGTGAGCAGGACCAGTCCATCCCGATGGAGCAGGTGCGCCAGATCGAGGCGACGCTCAAGCGGCTGGGCAAGCAGTACGAGCTGTATACCTACCCGCAGGCCGGCCACGGCTTCTTCTGCGATCAGCGCCCGGGCAGCTACAACGCCGAGGCAGCGGCCGACGCCTGGCCCAAGACGCTCCAGTTCTTCAAGCGCTACCTGGCGGCCTGAGCGCCGCCCGTGGTGGGGAGACCGATGGCGCTCTCCCCTCCTGTCGACCGGCTGCTGGTCTACCGGCCGGGGGCGCTCGGCGACTTCATCCTCGCCCTCCCCGCGCTGGCCGCGCTGCAGGCGGCGTTCCCCACCACTGCGCTCACGGTCATCGGCCCGGCGGCGGCGCTGCCCCTGGCGCGCGCCGCCGGGCTCCGTGCCGACCTCCTGCCCGCCGATGACTCGTGCCTGACCCCGCTGTTCGCCGCGCCCGCCGCGGCTGCGGACGGGGCCGCCATGGCGGGGACGCTCCCGCCTGTGCTGCGCCCCACGCGGGCTGTGGTCTGGGCTGGCGCGGCTGCCGCCCCGCTGGTCGCTCGGCTCCGTGCGCTCGGCGCCGCGCCAGTCGTGCACGCCGCCTCACGCCCGCCGCCGGCGGCGCGGCAGCACGCGGCTGACTACCTCGTCACGACCCTCCAGCCGCTCGGAGTGCCCGCGGTAACGCCAGCGGTGCCACGGCTGTGCCCCGGCCCCGACGCCGCGGCCGCGGCCGCGGCGTTCCTCGCCCAGCAGGACCCGCCGCCCCATGGCTGGCTGGCGCTCCACCCGGGAAGCGGCAGCCCGCGGAAGAACTGGCCCGTGGCCCAGTTCGCGGCCGCCGCCGGGGCATTGGCCGGCTGGGGCCTGCGGCCGCTGCTGATCGTCGGGCCTGCGGAGGAGCCCCTGGCGGAGGCCGCGCTCGCGGCCTTGCACCCGCTGCGGCCCGTCCTGGTCCGCAACTGGCCGCTCGAGGCGCTGGCGGCCCTGCTCGCCCAGTGCGCGGGCTACATTGGGGGCGACTCCGGGATCACCCACCTCGCCGCCGCAGTGGGTACTCCGGTGGTAGCCGTCTTCGGACCCACTGATCCGGCGGTCTGGGCGCCGCGCGGGCCGCGCGTGACCATCATCCGCCGACCAGTGCCCTGCCAGCCGTGCAGCTGGGAAGCGATGTGGCGCTGTCCCCACCGCGCCTGCCTGACCACGCTGGCCGCAGAGGCGGTGGTCGCAGCCGCCGTGCGCTGCTTCGGCCTCGAGGCGCTGGACGGCGCCGGCCCTGTGGAGCGCGCCCACTCCCTTGGACCGGCTGGTCGCTCTTCCCCGCCGCAAGGATAAAAAGCCAACGGCGCAGGGCTAGAGGGTGGCCTCTAGCCCTGCGCCGTTGGAGCGTGCCCGTGCAGCTAGCGCTTGTAGTAGTCCGCGTTCTTCTGGATGTACGCCTTCCACTGCTCGGGCACGTCGCTCTCGGCGTAGATCGCCGTCACCGGGCAGACCGGCTCGCAGGCGCCGCAGTCGATACAGGTGTCCGGATCGATGTACAGCTGGGGCTCGTCGTCGAACCCTGCCTCTCCCTGATGGGGATGGATGCAATCGACCGGGCAGGCCTCGACACAGGATTGGTCCTTCACCCCGATGCAGGGCTCGCAGATCACATAGGCCATCGACTACCCTCCAGTGCAGGTGCTCCAGGCAAGCGGCGGCGCCGAGGCACAGCGTCCCGGTCTGGCGCACATAGCCGGAGCCGCTCCATTCTCAGGGCCCGCCACGGCGCTTGTCAAGCCCGCCGCACAGAGCACGCAGCGGCTCAGGATGCCCGCCGCCCGTAGTTCTGCACTAGCAGACTGAAGTCAAAGATGTCCACCCGTCCATCCTCGTTGCAGTCGGCAGGGGTGCCCGCCTCTCGCTTGCCGAAATCTCGGACCAGCAGGCTGAAGTCGAAGATGTCTACCCGTCCATCGTGGTTGATGTCGCAGGACAGGAGCGTCGGGGCCGGCACCACAGTGGCCGTCGCCGTGGCGGTGGGGGTCGCTGTCAGTACTGCGGTGGCAGTCGGCGTAGTCGTAGCGGTCGCTGTCGGCGTCAGCGTCGGTGTCCCTGTGGTGGTGGCCGTCGCTGTAGGAGTGGGCGTCCCTGGCAGGGTCGCGGTAGCCATGGGCGTGGGAGGGTCAGTAGGCGTTGGCGTGCTGGTGGCCGTGGCGGTGGGTGTAGGCGTTTCGGTCGGTGTCTGAGCCGGTGTCGGAGTGAGCGAGGGGGTTACCGTCGGGGTGGCGGTGGCGGTCGCGGTAGCGGTGGGGGTACTTGTCGCCGTGGGCGTGGGAGTCGGTGTTGGCGTTTCGGTGGCCGTGGGCGTGGGGAGGTCAGTAGGTGTGGGCGTGCTGGTAGCCGTGGCGGACGCGGTGGGCGTGGGGGTCGGCGTCGCGGTCGGTGTAGCAGTAGCAGTCGCCGTCGCGGTGGCCGTAGCCGTGGGTGTAGGAGTCGCCGTTGGAGTGGCGGTGGCTGTTGCTGTAGGGGTGGATGTCCCTGTAGGAGTGGCGGTAGCCGTGGCCGTAGCGGTGGCGGTCGGTGTCGGTGTTGGAGGAGCCAACTCCGTGAGTTTGGCCACGAACGCGTCTGAGGAGCCGCGGAGAGTCGTCTGGATTGCCCCCGCTGTTGTCGGAAAGTCTATGGAGGTGGTAGACCCAGTCACATAGACGTTGCCGGTACTATCTACCGCGATGCTCTCGCCTGTATCGCTACCGCTCCCACCCAGATAAGTCGAGTAGACAAGGCCACCGGTCGCGCTCAGCCTGGTCACAAACGCGTCCTGGCTACCTTTTAAGGTGGTCTGGACCGCTCCCAGTGTCGTTGGGAAGTCCGCGGACCCACTGCGCCCCGTTACATAAGCATTGCCGGCACTATCCACTGCGATGCCGTTGCCAGTCTCACTACCACTCCCACCCAGGTAAGTCGAGTAGACTAGCCCGCCGGTCGCGCTCAACGCCGTCACAAAGGCATCCGAGCTACCACGGAGAGTCGGCTGGAACGCCCCCGCTGTTATTGGAAAGTTCACGGAGGTGGTGTCTCCGGTGATATAGGCGTTACCAGCACTGTCCGCCGCGATGCTGTAGCCCGCATCGCTACCGCTCCCACCCAGATAAGTCGAGTAGACCAGCCCTCCAGTCGTGTTTAGCTTCGTCACAAAGGCGTCAGAGCTACCGCCTTGAAAAGCAGTCCGGACTGCCCCCGCTGTCGTCGGAAAGTCTGTTGAGGTGGTATGCCCGGTCACGTAGGCATTGCCGGCAATATCCACTGCAATGCCCTCGCTCACATCGCTACCGCTCCCGCCCAGATAAGTCGAGTAGATCAGCCCCGTCCCCGACGCATTCAGCTTCGTCACGAAGACATCGTAGTCCCCCCTCCAGCTAGCCTGGACCGCACCCGGCGTCGTCGGAAAGTCGGTAGAGTTAGTAAACCCAGCGACATAGGCATTGCCGCTACTGTCCACCGCAATGCTGTAGGTCTGGTCAATAGCACTTCCGCCTAGATAGGTCGAGTAGACCAATTGCCCTGTCGCACTCAGCTTCGTCACAAAGGCATCCTGAACGCCTCCTTGGAAAGTGGTCCGAAACGCGCCTGGCGTCGTCGGAAAGTCCGACGAGAGTGTCTGTCCAGTCACATAGGCATTGCCATTACTATCCACCGCAATGGCGAAGCCTTGATCAAGGTTGCTCCCGCCCAGATAGGTCGAGTAGACCAGCTGCCCCGTCGCATTCAGCTTCGTCACGAAGACATCATGAGTGCCCCTCAAGGTGGTCTGGATCGCCCCTGACGTCGGAAAGTTCGTAGAGCTAGTCGTTCCCGTCACGTAGATGTTAGCGGCACCATCTATCGCAATGCCGTAGCTGCTATCATCACTGTTCCCACCCAGATAGGTGCTGTACATTACAGGATCGATCACCAACATCCGCCCTGGGTCATACGCTCCCACCCAGAATCCCACCTCCTGCCCCTCTCGCACCACATACGCACTTGCTACTGCTTCTCGCCCCTCCGCTCCCTCTTGATATGCCACTGGTGCTGGCTGCCGTAGTTCCTTCCCGCCTGCTAGCCGCACCACCAGCCCTCCCGCCCCATCTCCCTCTACCGCCTCTACCCCCTCATACCGCATCCTTATCCCTTCTACCACCACTCCTGGCGCCACCACTAGGTCATATTTCACCCCCTGCTCCATTCCGTACCATACTACCTCCACCCCTGCCCAGACCCCTCGTTGCCGTACCCGCTCATACAGCGGTACTCCCCACCGCCATTGCGCTGGGTCCGCCCCCACCGCGTAGTTCACCCATCCCTCACGCCGCCCTTCCCCTTCCAGCAGCGCCGTTCCCCCTCCAACCCACACTAGCCGCAGCATCCACTCTTGTCTCTCATCCCCGGCCCCTTCCTCCCAGCACAGCATTGCCCCTTCGTTCAGCAACCCCACCGTATACCCCCGGCCCCGCGCCAGATACCGTACCTCCGCCGCCGCCTGCCCCACGTTGGGCTCAAAGCCCAGCGGCACCTGCGCGAAGGCCCCCCCTACCCTCAGCGCTGTCTCGCTCCGCCCCACCACCGCCGAGTGCCCACCACGACCGCCAGCAGGGGCAGACCCGCCTCCCCGTCCCACAAGTGAGACCTCCATGACTAGCGCGGCTAGTAGCGTCAGCCGCAGCGCCCGGCAGGCTATTAGGCGAGATAGCGTGTAGTGCATCCTCAGGTGCTGAGCCGGCCCGCGCTCGCCACGGGCACAGTGCCAAGAGCGTTTGGTTACAAAAGTAAACGATTAACGGACTAAAACGTTACGGAGCGCTACGGCCTGGCACGCTATTTCGTGGCCTAGCCTTGCCACGGTAATACCGTGTGGACGGCGTAAAGCCTGCTCTCCACGCGCTGCGAGTCGACCTATGGGCTTGTGCCACATCGTGCTGTGCGTGCACAGGCCGCGTTCCAGTGTGCTAGCCAGGTGCTAGGAGGTCCCAGCCCATAGCGGTGATCCGTCCTCGCACACATAGGATCAGCCAGTAGCACCTGCTGTCGATGCCGCCCACAAAGTGCCAAAATACAGATGGCGCGCGGCAGTTTTGGTCGCGCGGGTCGCGACCCGCACCGTAGGCCGCGATAGGAGCCTCAGCAGGCGGCTCGCCTGCTAATAGGCGAGGGGGAGGCGCCACAGCATGGGGGCGAAGATCCGAGAGCCCGCGCGGTGGACGCCGGTCATCCGCGAGGCCGACGTCGTCGTGCTGGGCGGTGGGCCAGCAGGGATCGCCGCCGCGGTCGCCGCCGCCCGGCTGGGGGCGCGTACCCTGTTGGTCGAGCGCTACGGCTTCCTAGGGGGCATGGGAACGGCGGCGCTAGTCACCAGCTTCTGCGGCCTCTACGCCAACGTCTACGGGGAGATCCGCCAGGTGGTGCGCGGCATCGCCGACGAGATGCTGGCGCGGATCGCGGCGCTAGACGGGCTGAACACGCCGCAGCTCTTCGCAGACCGGATCGCTGTCCAGAGCTACGACGTAGCGGCCTACAAGTGCGCCGCCGATGATCTCGTGCTTTCCGCGGGCGTGGAGCTGCTGTTCCACACGCTCGCCGTGGGCGCTGTGGTCGAGAATGGGCGCATCGACGCACTGCTGGTCGAGAGCAAGTCCGGGCGCGGGGCCGTGCGCGGCCGCGTCTTCATCGACTGCTCGGGCGATGCCGACCTCGCGGCCTGGGCCGGCGCGCCGTACGCCAAGGGCGACGCCACGGGCTTTCTCCAGCTGCCCACGCTGATGTTCCGCCTCGGCAATGTGGACAACGCCCGCGCGCTGGCCGAGGGCCTGCCCCGCCTCCAGGCGCGGATGGCCGAGGCGCAGGCCCGCGGCGAGTACAGCTTCCCCCGCCTGTTCCCTATCCTCCGGCCGCAGACCCACCCTGGTGAGTGGCGGGCGAACCTCACCCAGGTCAGCCGCCACGGCGCGCCGATCGACGGCACGAACGTCGATGATCTGACCTACGCCGAGATCGAGGGGCGGCGGCAGGTACAGCTATACCATCGCTTCCTGCGCGCCGAGGTGCCGGGCTTCGAGCGCTGCTACATCCTAGAGATCGCCCCGCAGATCGGCATCCGCGAGACGCGGCGGATCGTGGGCGCCTACGTGCTCACGCGCGAGGACGTGCTGGGGGCGCGCGACTTCCCCGACGCCATCGGCGTGGCCGGCTGGCCGGTGGAGATCCACCTGCCGGGCACGATCCGCTTCGAGTTTATCCCCGGCCGCGGCTACTACGGGCTGCCTTACCGCTGCCTGCTCCCCCAGGGGGTGGACAACCTGCTCGTCGCCGGCCGCTGCCTCTCAGCGACCCCGGAGGCTCAGGCCTCCGCGCGGGTCTCCGGCCCGTGCTTCGCCATGGGGCAGGCCGCGGGGACTGCGGCGGCGCTCGCCGCACGCGCGGGGTGCCGCCCGGCGGACATCGAGGTGGCCACGCTGCGCGCCCTCCTGCGCCAGCAGGGCGCTTACCTGGGCGAGGACCCCGCGGCCGCGCCCCCGCTCGCGAGCTGGCACACCGCTTGCACTGCGCCCCGCTGAGGGCGCGGCCGGGCGCAGGCAGACAGCGCCGTCGCGCTGCTCTCGGCCACCCTCACCTGCCGCGCTCAGCGGCGGAAGGCGTCTACGCCCGCCTGTGCGATCTCCTCGTCCTCCTGGGGGCGGGCGCCGCTCACCCCGATGGCCCCGACCACCTCGTCACCATCGCGCAGGACGAGGCTGCCCTGGGAGGGCACAAACCGACCGCCCGTGCGGATCATCATCGCCATGGGGATCGGCGCGCCCGGCGGCCACTGCTCCCCCAGCTCGCGGCCCGAGCGCCGGAAGGCCACGGCGGCGAAGGCCTTCCCATGGGCGATATCGGGCGTGAGGAGCGCCGCGCGGTCCATGCGCGCCGCGCAGACCAGTGTGCCGTTGCCATCCACGATGGCGATAGAGACGTTCAGCCCGCGGCTGCGCGCCTTCTCCAGACACACCTGGAGCAGCCGCAACCCCTCTTCCAGCGTGACCATCGTCGCCATGGCGCTCTCCCCTCTCCAGGGCTCAGCCGGGCGAGTAGCCCGCAACCGGGCCCTACGCCCTCCCGCTGGCCCGTGCCCTTTTCGGTGATCCCGCGCCGCGCCTCTGCCCGGCGGGCAGCGCTATCGCGCGGGGCTTCGCCGCGGGATCAGTGTAGCAGGATCGCGCGGGCCGTGGATGCTCCGTCCCGTAGAGCGCCCCGCGGCTCCCGGTCACGAGGCGCCCGCTACTGCCCGCAGTGCGACGCAGCCAGCCGGACAGCTAGCAGACGCGGCCACCTAGAGCGTCGCGAACAGCTTGCCCCAGAGGAGCCGCTCGAGAGGCGGGGGAACGGTCTCCTCGTCGTAGATCGTCTCGAGCGGCAACAGGCGATAGCCCTGTACCTCCGCGCTGCCCTCCTCGGGCCAGTAGGCAGCGAGCACCATCGCGTCCAGCATGCGCTGCTCACGCGGGTTCAGGCTCTCACGAAAGGCCTTCAGCTTGCGCATGTACGCGCGGTGCTCGTGTGCGGTGGGGAAAGTGGCTTGCTCGGGCATGATCGGCTCCTCTACTGCGTGCCCGGCCGGTCCAACCCGACGAGGCGCTTGTTGCTGTCATCTTACTGCAAGCGCGCCACAGCGTCCGTCGCCGGGATGACAGAATCGGCGACCGCGCCGCCAGGCCCTGGAGCAGGCGCCGCCCTGGTAGAGGCGCCGGGAAGAGCGGGGACCTCGACCGCCGGCCCTACGCCGAGGGCAGAACGGGTGCGGCCACCGCGGCAACCGCACCGTCCTGGCTTGCTGCGGCCGGAGAGTCGAGCGGAGGGAGGGGAGCGGATGCCTCCGACGGCTTCGCGGGCTCGGGATCCTGCGGGTTGAAGTAGCTGAGGACCGGCGGGGCGTCGGGCGTCCGGTACTCGAAGATGATCGCCGCGCCGCGGGCCGGCGCCAGCGGCTGCTGGAGCAGCTCGGGCGTGACCTGCGCGCCGCCCGCCCAGAGCGCGAGGATGGCGATCGGGTCTCCATGCCCTACACAGACCACCGTCTGGCCGGCATGCCGCCGCAGCAGCCGGCGGACCAGCCGCTGCATGCGCGCCAGCACCGCCGCGATGTCCTCGTCGTCGTCGCGGCGGCGCTGGACGTAGAAGCTCGTGCCCTTCGGGATCTCTTTATTCGGGGTGCCCTCCCAGCCCGTGCGGATCTCGAGCAGGAGCGTGCTGCGGCGGACAGGGACGCCGGGGTGGCGCGCGGCGATCGCGGCGGCGGTCTGGCGGGCGCGGAGCAGCGGGCTGGTGTAGATCGCGGCGATGGGCAGGTCGGCCAGGCAGTCCGCCAGGCGCGCCGCCTGCTCGCGCCCGCGGGCGCTCAGGCCGAAGCGGGGCAGGCGCCCATAGACGACGTCGCGGGGATTGTGCACCTCGGCGTGGCGCACAAAGAAGAGCACGGTGCTCACTGCTCTTCCCTGCCGACCGTGTCGGGCCAGACCGCGCGTCGGAACGCCGCTTCCTCCTCCGGCCGGAGCTTCAGGAACAGCCCGCGCGCCTCGGCCACCACCGTCCCATCGGGCAGGCGCACCTCGCCGGCCGCCTCGACGAACCGGCCGCGGTCGCGGACGAGCCGGGCCGTGGCCGCGAGGCGCGCCCCGACAGGCACCGGCTGGCGGTAGCGCACCTCCAGCCGGGCGGTGAAGGTCCAGTGGCCGTGCAGCGCGACCGCCCGGCCCAGGGTCTCGTCGAGCAGGCTGGCCAGGATCCCGCCGTGGGCGCGTCCTGGATAGCCCTGGTGGTCCGGGTCCACGGCCAGCTCCCCTTGCAGCTCATCGGGAGCCTCCCCCAGGCGGAAGCGCGCGCGGAGCCCTTTGGGATTGCTCTCACCGCAGACGAAGCATGCGGCGTACGTGCGGAGCGCCTCGATCATGTGGCGTTTCCTTCCGAGACAGTATACCGCGGCCCCCGCGCCGCGCCGCCGTGCGGACGGGCGCGCAGGCGCCGCGCCTATCCTAACCCAGTCCCTCCCCCCATGCTATACTGAGCCACCCCGGTAGCGCCCCCGCACACCCCACCTCGCAGGAGGGGCCAATGATCATCGACTGGCACGCGCACGTCTACCCGCCGGAGCTGCTCACGGCGCCGGAGTGGGAGGGCCGGTCGCCGCTGCAGCTCGAGAAGCTCCTGGAGGCCCACGAGCAGGCCGGAATCGAGCTGTGCGTGGTCAGCAATCCTATCCACTACGTGAAGGGCAAGCCGCTGACCGAGGCCTTGGCGCACGTGCAGCGCTGGAACGAGTACGCCGCAGAGGTCCAGCAGCGCTACCCCGACCGGACCGTGGCGTTCAGCAGCACGATCCCCGGCGGCGGGCCGGCCTACTGGCGCGAGCTAGAGCGCGCCATCCGCGAGTACGGCCTGAAGGGCGTGCTGATCAACTCCAGCCACGACGGGGCCTACCCGGACGAGGACGCGGCGCGTGGCTTCTGGGAGCTGGTGACCGAGCTAGACATCCCGGTGATGATCCACGCCCCGGCGTCGAGCTTCGGCGAGGAGCGCATGCGGGAGTACCGGCTCACGTCGAGCATCGGCCGGCCCTTCGACGAGTGCCTGGCGCTGGGGCGTCTGATCGTGCGGGGGATCTTCGAGCGCTTTCCGACCCTGAAGGTGGTAGCGGCGCACCTCGGCGGCGGTATCTGCGAGGTGATCGGCCGCATGGACTACGCCTACGAGCTGGGCGACGCGGCCTACTTCCTGGGGCCTTACGAGCCGGTGCTCATCACCCACCGCCCCAGCTACTACCTGCAGCGAGTGTACCTCGATACAGTCAGCTACCACGCGCCGGCGGTGATGGCCGCGCTGCTGACCGTGGGCGCACGGCAGCTGGTGTTCGGGAGCGACGCACCGCCCCTGCTGCCGCTGCTGCCGCGGGCGCGGCGGCTGATCGAGGAGCTGCCGATCGCGCCAGCCGACAAGGAGGCGATCCTGTGGCGGAACGCCGCTGCCCTGCTGAAGCTGCCAGCGGCACCCGCTCCGTAGGAGCCTAGCGCGGGGAGCAGGGGTAGCCTATAGTGCCCTCATAGCCGTACGCCGACGCGTCTGCCAGCAGGCGCCTCGGCCTTGAAGGCGGCTTGCGCGCGGCAACGGGTGGCGACGCCGGGTCGATGCGGCTTGCACACGCCCGTACCCGTAGTAGAGCGGGGGTCAACATGAAGTACGTCGTGACGTGGTGGGAGCGGCCCGGCGGGTCGGCCGCCGACTATGAGCAGGCCCAGAAGCGCGTGCTGGGGCTGTTCCAGCAGTGGCAGATGCCGGAGGCACTCACCTTCCACCAGTTCCTCGTCCGCGTGGGGGAGTTCGGCGGCTACGCCGTCGTCGAGACCGACGACCCCGCCGCCCTGCACAAGACCGCGACGGCGTTCGCCGCCTTCCAGTTCCGGGTAGAACCGGTCTTGGACATCATGGACGCCGTCGCCGCCGAGACAGCAGCAATCAGCTGGCGCGACGCCGTCGGGTAACCGCGGCACTCCCCAGGGGGTCTCGCGGGTAGCCACGCGCCAGGCGGAGCATGCGGACGGCCTGTCACGCCTGCAAGCGCCAAGCCGCAGCGCTAGCTACCCTGCGAGCAATCCGAGTCGGCGCGCTTGGGCCACAGCCTGGGTGCGCCGTTGAGCACCCAGCTTGCCGTAGATAGTTTTAACATGCCATTTCACGGTATTGATGCTAATAATGAGGGTTCTTGCGATTTCTTCATTAGAATATCCTTCGGAGATGAGGCGAAGTATTTCGAGTTCACGCGCAGTGAGTTGTTCGATAGACGCGTGGTAACGGCCACGGTATATATCCGGACTTCTGGAAAAGGCATCTAGTACATGCCGAATATAGGTAAGCAATGTGGGCCGTGTCACGCACACGTGGGTTAATACGCGTAATGTAGCTCTGATCAGCTCATCTACTCGCACCCCTGCATCGAGAAAGGGGCGAATATAGCCCTCTGGTTCGCCTAACTCGAACGCCGGTATCAGCGTGTTGAGTGCCTGCGTGCGGCGCCCTAGATGGTCGAGTGCGAGTGCTTGCAAGGTGAGGATCTCGATCAGGTGGTCATGAGCACGCGTAGCCTGCGCCTGCGCGCTTAGCGGTGCTAGGATCTCCAGGGTAGCCGCGGCGTCGCCTTTCAACAGCCGTACGTGCGCGAGATCAAGCAAGACGATGCGGCACAGCCAACCGGTTGCTGGGCCATGCGCGGTCATAATAAGCGACTCGGCGTCGTTCGCGGACCGCTCGGCAGCTCTTGAGTCACCATATGCCAGCTGGACTCTAGCGCGACACGCCATGACATGCGCCTGCCGCCAGGGAATAGCTGCTGGACTAACGCTGCTAGCGGTCAGCGGAGCAAAGGCAGTATCGGCTTGGTCACATGCATGGAGTGCGTTTTCCAGATCGCCTTGTGCTAATCGTAGTCTCGCTACTTGGATCCAGAGGTAACCGAGAAGTTCTAACAGTTGTCCCTGATAAGCGCGCTCGATACCGCGTAGCAACGCTGACTCAGCGCCGGCCAGATCGTTGCGCTGATAGCGAATCCAAGCCAAGAGCTTATCGTTGTGCGCATTGATCGGCAGATCCTGTATACCCCAGGTAGCGGCCAGATGACGGGCCTCAGCAAGCAACTCGTCGGCTTTGTTCAGATGTCCGAAGTTGATCTCGACAAATGCCCGTGCATTATAAGTAGAAAGCGCTTGATAATAGTTGCCCGCTTTCTGGGCTAGCACCGCAGCGTCAGTGAAATACTGCCAAGCATTGCTGAGGTCATCGCTCCAGTAACTTAAAATCGCTAGATCATGGATGACCGAGGCGCGCCAGTCATCGTCGATTGGTAGCTGTTCGAGAGCGTGCTCTGCGGCAGCTTTGGCCCGCGCGAGGTCGCCGGTCTGCCGAGCAACCTGTAGTCGGATGGCAGCGATGCGCCCCCGGAGTACAGCGGCTGACAATCGTGAACTCATTCCCTCGCTCGTCTGGAAATCGGATTCTTGGAGAGCGAGGGTGCGCTCGATCTCTTGTAACATCGGTTCTACTTCATCGAGCTTGCCTCGGCGAGCGAGTAGGTAAGCATGTCGTACTTTCAGCTGAGGGCGTTGTCGGATTACGTCGGCCGGCAACCTACCGATCCAGCGCTCTAATATGGTGAATTCGCCCCGTCGGCAAAGCGTATCGGCGACTATCTCGATTAGTCGCGCCGCACGCTCCCAGTCTTTACCAGATAAAGCTTGCTCTATCGCCTCGGTCATATATCCTTCACGCTCGTACCAGGCGGATGCGCGGCGTCGAAGCACCGGCTCGTGATCGGGGGCGATGGTACGTAGCTGATGCCGCAATGCCTCCGCAAACAACGGATGATAGCGATACCAGCACCCCTTGTCATCGAGTGGAGTGATGAATAGATTAGAGGCTTCGAGATGTTCTAATATCGCCTGTGAGCCCCGAGCTACAGCGGACGATGCCATGACTTCGCCGGACGATGCTGCTCCATCTTTGTCGAGAACAGCATCGCACAGGGCAGCACACATACGGTCTAAGACCGATGTGTGTAGCAGAAAGTCCTGCACTTCGCTAGATTGATGCGCAAGTACCTCGTCAACTAGATAACGAAAGATTTGGCGATCCGAGCCGCTGAGGCCGGTGACGAAGGCTCTCCGATCAATACAGTTCTGTAGCGAGCGTGCAGCAAGTTGAATTGCGGCAATCCATCCCTCAGTGCATGCCACTAACGCGGTCACCACCTCGGGATCAGGCGGTGATGCCATTACCTTCTGCAGGAACACCGCTGCTTCATCGACATTGAACGCCAGATCAGCCGTTCGTATCTCGACTAGCTCATCACGTACCCGTAAACGAGACAGAGGCAACGGTGGATCGGTTCTACTGATGATGACAAATCGCAGACATGATGGCCGTCGTTCAAGCAATGTGGCTACTGCCGCGTGGATATGTGATAATGTAACGACATGATAGTCATCTAATACGAGTAGCGCCGGCCGGCCTTGAACATCGCTGACTAACTGCGCCGCAAGATCGTTTAGTAACACGGGTAGGACTGTCGTGATCGGCGGTGGCGGCGTTGCCCGTAACAGGCCAAGAGTGCGCCGCCCGACGCCGGGTTGCAAGATATCTAAGGCGGTAGCTACTGCGGTCCAGAAGCGGACTGGATCGTTGTCGCTCGTGTCGAGTGATATCCAGGTGGCAGCACGTCTATCGGCAGAGATCCAGCTGGTAATGAGTGTTGTCTTGCCATATCCCGCCGGCGCCGAAACCAGAATAACAGGTCGGGAATCGTCACGCAATCGATTAAATAGGCGCTGGCGTGCGATACTATGTGGATAGTGTGGTAGAAAGAATTTTGTCCGGGGGAGTGTATCTAATTTATCTAGCGGTGTTGCCGTGGTCTCCATACGACTTGAAGGGAGCTTAGCTGTGCCTCCCTCTCCCGCTGCGAGCCGCCGCGCCGCGGCTCGCAACCGGGTCAAGGTTAGATCCTGTGAGCGGCCGAGATATGCTGTGCGGAGCTTGCCTGCATACCACCGATAGGCTTTCCAATACCAGCCGGCCGGCCGCCCCCGCTCCTTGCGCGCCGTGAAGCGCCCCTCGCCATTGACAAAAGCAAAAGCGTTGTGGTCCTCCAACCAGGCGAACCAGGCAGGCGAGCCGACCTGGATTGAGCCGAGCTCATCCTGTGGCAGGTGCAGCCGATCGTCGTCGACGCGTGGAAGCGGCCGTGGCATTGCTGCTCCCCACTCAGCGCTTGGGGCTACCTGCGTCACGCTATTCGGTAAGACCGGCTCGGTAAGAGCAGTATAGCAAGCCACCCGGTGTTGGACTACTCTTTTGGGTGGGACGGCCAGATGAGCGCACGTCTATACTAGAGCCACTCTAATCTAATAACACTCGCTGTGACGAATTCCCGCTCATGCCAGTGGGAGGCAGGCAATGACCATAACGACGGCACCGCAGACCGGGATACCAGTTCTGCACCTGGTTCACAACTCTGTTTACCTCGATCCCGCGATTTTTGCAGCCGAACAGGAGCGCATTTTCGGCAAAGTCTGGAACTTCGTGTGTCATGAGTCCGAAATCGCGCGACCGGGAGACTATATTACCCGCGATGTGGCCGGCTGCCCGATGATTATCACGCGAGACAAGACCGGTCGACTCCATGCCTTCTACAACACGTGTCCGCATCGAGGTTCCCTGGTAGCGCTGCAGCCGCGCGGCAACTGCAAGGCCTTTCTCTGCCCGTATCACAACTGGACTTTCAGCCTAGATGGTCGTTTAACCGGCGTTCCCGGCCTAGAGTCGTTTGCTGGAACGGGATTTCGGAAAGAAGACTTTGGCCTTCACGAAGCACGCATAGACTCGCTTCACGGGCTTGTATTTGTCTGCCAAAGCGACGATACACCTTCGCTAGCCGATTATATTGGTCCCGAAATGGCCGCGTGGCTATATAAACCACTTGGTTTAGCGGAATTCGAGCTAATCGAATATCGCACAATCGAAGTACGAGCTAACTGGAAGCTTAACGCCGAGAACGCACGTGATGGATATCACGTGCCCAACCTTCATCCATTTCTCCGTAAAGCGAGCCGTCGCGCGCCATATCACATTTATGAACCGCACGCACTCCAGGAGATGAATGTAAATGACAAAGCTCTCAGCCCAGAGCTCTGGCGTAGTATGAACGAGAATGCCCTGCCTGGAATGAACCCGCACGGCGGCTACGTGGCGGTGCTATTCCCGGACACTTTCCTCAAGGTTATGAGCGACCATGTAGCGATACACTCGCAGATCGCCCTGGCTCCCGATCGCATTATCACTGAAGATCGCGTACTGGGGCTAAAGGGCGATCCGGAAGAGGTAAAAGAGTGCCGTCGAAAAAGCTGGAGGCCTTGGTTGGGTGATCGTGTCGAGTTTGAGGACCTACCGCAGTTCGAGCGAGTGCAACGGGGTATCACTAATCGCCATGTGCCTATTGGAATCATTCCCCGTCAGGGCGAAGCGTTCGGTAACTCCAATCAAGGCGATGATGAACGCATCCGTGTCTTCTGGAAGTACTGGCGGGAGATGATGGGACTGAGGCAGAACGCAGCTCCCACAGTACAGCTTATATAGCAGCGTCTCCGAGCAGGCTTCCTCCGAAAGGAAATAACACATGACACTAGACGATGTGGCTGTCGGCCAAGCTCGCACCGCCCAGGGCATAGCACAGATTATCGCCCGTATCGAGCGTTTACCCTTTACATGGTTTCATCTTAAGGCGCGCGTTCTTGTCGGCACAGCCACCTTCTTCGATGCGTTCGACGCTCTAGCTATCGCATACGTTTTACCGGTGCTCATTCCCCAATGGCGCCTAACACCGACGGACATAGGCGCTCTGATCTCTGTAGGCTATGTGGGACAGGCCCTTGGTGCGATCTTCTTCGGTTGGCTTGCGGAGCGCCGCGGGCGCATGTTAGCATTAACGCTAACCATAGCCATCTACGGTGTTTTCAGTCTGCTCGCCGCTCTCGCCTGGGATTATACTTCCCTTTTCATTATCCGCACTATTCAAGGAATCGGGCTCGGCGGAGAGGTACCGATAGCTGCTACATACATTAATGAAATCAGTCGAGCAAGGGAACGTGGCCGTTTCGTTCTATTATACGAATGCGTGTTCCCACTCGGTCTCTTCTGCGCAGCGCTCCTAGGTGTCTGGATTGTACCGACGCTCGGCTGGCACTGGATGTTTATTATCGGCGCCCTCCCCGCCCTTCTCGTTCTGCCGCTTCGGTGGCTGCTACCAGAATCACCGCGTTGGCTCGCTCAGCGCGGACAGTTCACCCAGGCAGACCACATTGTAACCGGCCTAGAGACGGAAGTACGCAAGAAAGGCGTGGAACTACCGCCTCCTAACCTGGCGCTGACCGTCATGGAACACGCAACGCGGTGGCAGGAACTCTTTCAGGGGATCTACCTACAACGCACACTCGTGGTATGGCTACTCTGGTTCTGCGCGTACTTCGCTACCTATGGGATTGTGACTTGGTTGCCGAGTATCTATACTTCAGTATTCCGACTGCCGCTCAACCAGGCACTACAATATTCGCTAGTCACGCAGGCTTTTGGCCTGCTGGGAACGCTCATTTGCGCGCTAACTATTGATCGAACCGGAAGGCGTCCAGCTTTCACCTTGGCTTTCCTACTAGGAAGCGCATCACTCACTGTCTTATGGTTAGTCGGCGCCAATTCACCCGTTGAGGTAGTAGTACTCGCCACGCTTGCCAACGTATTTATCTACATGATCTCACTAGGGTTGTATCTCTATACACCAGAGATTTATCCCACGCGCATGCGAGCACTGGGCAGCAGCATCGGTTCTGTCTGGCTTCGCGTCGCGTCAGCCATTGGACCGATGGTCATGGGCGTCATAGTTGCTAACTATCCTCTCTCCACCGCCTTTCTCCTCTTCGGCGCTGTACTTCTGTTGGGCGGCATTATGGTCGGACTATTCGGCATCGAGACCAAAGGAGCAGTATTAGAGGAAATCTCCCCATAGCTGCGGATTCATGAACCACACACTCCTGCTGACCCGCCAATGGCATGTTCAATGCGACCCGCCCGCTGAGGAACAGGTTGCATACTGATGGAGGGGAACGATGGCCGAATACACACGCCAGGAGGCGCGCGAGTGGGCGCGAGAACACATGCGCGGTGTGTGCGGATGTATGATGCCCACTTTTAATAGCTCGCTGACTGCAATTAATGAGCGCGCCATTCGACACGACATCCGATTAGAGAAAGAATACGGTTTCTGGGGCACACTATTGGTCAGTGAATGCGGCACAACCAATGCAGAGATGCGCCAAGTCGTTGATATCGCTATAGACGAGGCCAAAAAGATAGGATTGCGCACCGTCATGCAAGCTTCATTTCCAACACTCCGCGACACTATCGAGATGGTCCAATACGCCGAAAGCGCCGGCGCAGATCTGGTCCTGCTCTCCTACCCAATGACGTTCTTCCCACGCAGCGAGCAAGAGGTCTACGATTTCACTCGCTTAGTGGCAGAAAGCACGAATCTGGGCATCATGTTGTTTGCAATTCACTACTGGGGTTTCGATCGGTTCCACCCAAGCAGCTTCTCTCCTGCGTTGATCGGACGTTTGATCGACGATGTTCCGAACATCGTCGCCGTCAAGGCGGAGATAGGTGCCCCAGGAGTAGCGGGTATTGCGGAGATTTTCCATCGTTACCGCGATCGTGTGATCGTCTGCGATCCATTCGAGCGAAATGCACCGGCTTGGATCATCACCTTCGGCATGCAGTTCATGGGTACATCCAATTACGAGTACATGGGCGGCGAGGTCGTCAAGTATTTCAACCTACTGCAAGAAGGACGCTACGACGAAGGGATGCAACTCTACTGGCGACTGCACCCTGCTCGCCAAGCGTGGGCGCAGATCCAGGCTAGCATCAGCGGCGCCGGCCTCGTTCATCGGATGGTGTGGAAGTACCAGTACTGGCTAAACGGCTTCAACGGAGGGCCGATCCGCCAGCCCCACATGCGTCTTAGTGAGAGCCAGATGCGGCTATTACGACAAGGATTGCTCCGCTCCGGCATAACACCAGCACCTGGTGAGGATGCCGATTTCTATGTCGGCCGCAATCCAATGGAGTAGCACACGGTGGCACCGCTCGTACTCACCTACGACGATACCTGTCGTGCGATAAGCATCGCGGAAGCTATCGATGCCATTGAGGCGGCCTATCGAGAAGAGGCGGCAGGCAAGGCTCTGGCAAGCGAGCGCGTCACCCTCTGGCTACCGAACGGTTGGCTCCGGCTAATGGCTGCAGGGTTGCTCGATAGCGGTGTGATCGGCTATAAAGCCTTTCACCGAACCGAGTTTGCAGACAGCGCAAGGCGTCCGGAGGTGCGCTACGCCTTCCATCTGTTCGACTATACCAGTGGACAGCTGCTAGCATTGATGGATGCAAATTACTTGACCGCGATTCGCACCGCTGCAACGGCCGGCGTGGCCGCGAAGTATCTAGCGCGAACCGATGCCACGCGGCTCGGTGTTTTGGGATCCGGTTCCGAGGCACGCGCTCAGCTCGAAGCAATGGCCGTAGTCCGACCGATCAGCCAGGTAAAAGTATACAGCCGCAGCGCTACACGCCGCGAGATGTTTGCTCAGCGAATGAGCGAGCGTCTAGGTATCAATGTTCAAGCGGTCGAACGGCCCGAACACGCTATCGACGGCGTGGATATCTTGGTTGTTGCGACTAACACTGGAACAGAGGGGCCGGCGTTGCTGGGTAAATGGCTGTATCCTGGCTTACATGTGAGCTCGATTGGATCAACACTGCCGACACAGCGAGAGATCGACGCACAAGTATGGGTTTGGGCGGATAAAATTGTGCTAGATACGCGTCGAGTGCTACAAGAGAGCGGCGACGCGCTGGCTGCGATAGCAGAAGGGGTGATAGACGATCGAAAATTGTTCGAGCTGTCCGCCATAGTAGCCGGTCATGTTGCGGGACGCATGCGCTCGGAAGAAACAACGCTATATAAATCGATCGGCACTAGTGTGCAAGACGTCGCTGTAGCCTTCCGCATCTATAAACGGGCGCGCGATTGTGGTCTAGGACAGCAATACATGGACTACCAATCGCCAAAGCAGGCCTCTTAAAATTAGCTTGTAGGACAATCCGCTGCTAATTGGGAGGGAGATAGTTTATGATGGATGTCCAATTATACCGCATCCCTGTTAATGCGCCGCAGGATGTAAGCGGTCTCGTGACACTACTCGACGATGGTGTGATACGTGCTGAGGAGATTGCGGCCATTTTGGCGCAGAATGAAGGCGATGGACATGCACGCGGCTTTACTCTACATGTCCTGGAGGAAGTGATCGCTTCCCGCACGGGCGAGACGCCAGATGAAGTTGCCAGACGGGTACCAATGCTCATGATTGGGCTGGCAGGAATGGGTATCATGGTACCTCATCTGAACGTCTTCGTGCGGCGCGAGGTGGCCCCACGTCCTGGCCTTGGCAAGCGTCTAACGCTTGGCACAGCGGTCACACGGGTGCTCCAGCCTGAAGAGTATGGTACGATGGCTATGTTGCGCGAAGTTGCGCGCGCAACCCGTGAGGCCTTGGCCCAAATCGGTGCCCCTCGTCGTCCAGATGTGCCTCTGATTTACGTTAAAGTGCCAGAGCTTACTCCGGCTCGGATCCGCGATGCCGAGGCGCGCGGCGCTCCCTTGCGCACACGCCACTACCGGCAGGCAGCAGCGTTTAACCGTGGGGCTGCCGCGCTCGGCGCCGCCGTGGCGCTTGGCGAATTCGCAGAGAGCCAGTTTGAAGATACGATGCTGGGCACACGCCTTGATATCTGGACGCGGCATGTTTCAGTCTCCTCAGGTACTGAAAACGCGTTCTGCAAGATCGTCGTTTTTGCCAACACGGAACAGTCGGTAAGCACTCTGGTCGCTGGCAATGGCGTAATGCGGGATGCCATCGATCTAGATGGAGTACGTGAAGCGTTTCGTGCAGTCGGGATCCCTGTAGCAGACCACTGCTGCCCAACCCCAGAGCAGATGGAGCGAGTAGCGGCGATCTTCGTTAAAGCTAACGGCGACGCCGTAGACGAGGTGCGCGGCTATCGCAACGCGATGCTCTCCGACTACCTCTGGTCTTTCTCAGGGATGCAAACCAAAGCCATCGCTCAGGCGGTCATCGCGGCCTTCACCGGCAGTCCTCTCATCCTGACCGCCTCGGGCTCAGAACACCAAGGCCCGCCGGGGGGGAACGTGGTGACCGTGTTCGCACGCGCGGGCTAAGCGGCCCCCACGCCGCTGACCGCAGCGCTGGGCGCTCAGGGATAGAGGCGGCGGAAGAACCCGCCGCGGTCGAGCGCTTCGACGAGGCGGTTGTCCACGAACTGCTCCGGCTGGGCACTGCGCGCCGCAGGGTTGTCCTCCACCACCGCCTCGAGGTCGGACCGGATGGCTTCAGGCGGCGCGTAGGGGATGCGCTCCCAGCCGGGCACCAGGGCATGGTAGGTGCGCTCGAGCGTCACGGGATCTGCGTTCTGCGTGTACTGCCCGATGATCTCCTTCGTGCGCTCCTTCTGCTGCTGGGCGAAGGCGAGGCCCTCACTCAGCGCCTGCAGGACACGTCGTGCGAGGTCCTCGTGCTGGGCCAGCCAGGACCGGCGCGCGGCCACCCCCTGAAGGATGGTCGGATAGCGGTACTCGGCGGTATCCACGAGCAGCCGCAAGCCCTCGTCCTCCGCCCGGAAGGTCGCGGGCGGGCTGAGCATCGCGGCGTCTACGGCGCCGGCGAGCAGGGCGCTCAGCGAGTTGGGCACGTTGCCCGTCGCGACCAGCGTCACGTCGCGCTCCGGATCGAGGCCGTTGCGCCGGAGTGCGAGGTCGGTGGCCCGCCGGATGATCCCTGCGCGGCCGGTAATGGCGACCGGCCGGCCACGCAGGTCCTGGACGGTCGCGATCTCGGGGCGGGCGAAGAGCTGGAAGCGCAGGGTGTTGGCGTAGCTGCCGATGAACACCAGATCAGAGCCCCCGAGCACCGAGTTGATCAGCGCTGGCGCGGCGAGGGCGGTGATCGGCACCTCGCCGGACAGCACAGCGGCAATGATCAGCTCTGCGCCGGGAATGGTCTCCAGCGTGGCCTCGATCCCGTAGCGGGCGAAGAACCCCTCCTCCTTCGCTATCCAGAAGGGCGCTACCTCCGCCGAGGGGGTGTTCAGTCCGATGCGCAGGGCCACAGGCGTCGGCGGCGCGGCCGCGGGGACGGTGCTAGATCCTGCGGCGGCCGCCCCACTCGCCGCCGGCAGCGGTGAGGCTGCAGCGGGCCCCGGCGGGGCCGCGGGCGCACAGGCGAGCGCGAGCCACAGGAGCAACGCCACGCCGCCGGGCCGCAAGTCGTCCATGCCTCTCCGCCTCCTTGGAACCGCCGCCCGCAGCAGCGCTCGCCGGGGACGCGCTGGCGGTGCTCCCCAGGCACGCCGGCGTATCCCACGCCGCGCTCCCCCCCTGCAGGGAGAGCGAGGAGGTGGGAGCACGCTGGTGGCGCTATTATCGCCGACCGCCGCGCCGCCAGCGGGCTCAATATTTGCGCAGGGCGGGCAGGCCCTCGCCCAGCAGCAGCCGGCGCACCGCGGCCCAGGCGGCGGCGAGCGCCTGCTGCGCGCCGGCCGCGGTCGTGCTCAGCACTCGCGCCACGGCACCGCTGCCGTTCGGCAGCACGCTGGCCCCTAGCGCGACCGCCGGCCCGGCGGGCACGGCCGTGGCCATCGCGTCCGCCAGCGCTGTGGCGGGCACGACGTCGCTGAGCACGAACAGGCTCCCCACCACAGAGTAGGGCCCGAGCAGGCCGAGCGTCCGGGGGTCGCGCCGGCCCGGCTCCAGCAGCATCACGTCGCGGAACAGGAGGGTGCCGTCCAGGGTGCGGCCGGTGGTGGCTATCCCCACCACGTCGTAGGCGAAGGCCTCGGCCGCCGCCACACGGCCGGGCAGCAGGATGTCCCAGGCGAGCAGCGTCGCGCCGGGCGCCTTTTCCAGCACGATCTCCTGGTAGAAGCGGGCGTGCTGGTAGGGGATGGTGGGGTCGGGCAGGTACTCGAGGTAGCTGTCGGCCTCCGCCCGCAGGCGGACGTGCTGGACGGCGTAGCCGTAGGCCATGCGGTAGACCTTGGTCATGGCCTGGGTGGTCACGTGCACGCGGCTGCCCGGGCGCGCCACCACCTCCAGGAAGAGCCGGTCGCCCTGGAGGATGCCGCCGGTCGGCGAGGCGACGTAGACGAAGGCCTGGTCGGGGCGCGCGGGGTCGCAGTACAGGGCCTTGAGCACCTGCAGGGGCACGCGGTGGAAGCTGCGCACGATGCGCGTGATGCCCTCCACGGGCGCGAGCTCCACCTGCAGCACGCCCACCTTGCCTGGGCGCCCGACCCCGAGCTGAGGCGGCTCGGCCGCATAGCGCGCGATCTCCGGCGGCACCGCCACCTCGGGCAGCGCCGCGCCGGGCCGCGCCCCGGAGAGCACCGCCGGGTCACGCATCGACGAAGAGCACATCGCGGCGGATCTGCCGCACCACGTCGGCGATCCCCTGCCCGGTCACGCAGTTGGTGAAGATAAAGGGCTTATCGCCACGCATGGCGCGGGCGTCGCGCTCCATCACCTCCAGGCTCGCGCCCACGTAGGGAGCCAGATCGACCTTGTTGATGACCAGGAGGTCGGACTGGCAGATGCCCGGTCCGTTCTTCCGCGGGATCTTGTCGCCGGCCGCGACGTCGATCACGTAGACGAAGTAGTCCACTAGGGCGGGGCTGAAGGTCAGGGTGAGGTTATCGCCACCGCTCTCGATGAAGGTGAGGTCGGTATCCGGGAACTGGCGCTCCAGCGCCTCCACCGCCGCCAGGTTCATGCTGGGGTCCTCGCGGATCGCCGTATGGGGGCAGGCGCCGGTCTCGACGCCCACCACGCGCTCCTCGGGGACAACGCCCTGGAGCGTGCGCTTCACGTGCTGCGCGTCCTCCACGGTCACGATGTCGTTCGTGACGATCAGCACGCGGTAGCCCTGGCGGACGAACTCCGGCACGATCCGCTCGATCAGGGTAGTCTTGCCCGAGCCAACCGGCCCACCAACGCCGACGCGGGGGATGCGGGGTTGCGTAGCCATGGTGCCTATCCTCGCTGCACAGAGATCGCGCCCACCTAACTGTCTGGTACAGCCGGGTACATCAGCCAAGCGCGCCGGGCCGCGGCGGGCGGCTCAGCTCGTGAACAGCCGCACGCGCGCGCGCTCGTGGGTCATGCTTGCCACCTCCCACTGCGGCCCGAAGGCGCGCATCGCCTCCCACGGCCGGGCCTCGAACGCGGCGGCCAGCGCGGCCAGCTGGGGCCGGAGCCGGGCCAGGATGCCCTGCGCCGCCAGGTGGTCCAGGCGCATCAGCCGCAGCGCCGCGCCGAGGAGCCCTACCGTCGATGCGTAGAAGTAGACGAGCAGCGCCGCCCGCGCCGTGAGCCCCAGCGCCCGCGCCACCACGCCCAGGGCCACCGCGTAGGTGCCCGGCGCAGCACCCTCCGCGACCGCGCGGGCGTACGCGGCCAGCACGGCGTCCTCCACCGTGGGCCCGACGGCCTGGAGCAGGTTGCGGCCCGTCCGCTGGGCGCCCTCGCGCACCTCCCGCGGCAGCTTCAGCGCCAGGAGGTGGCGGTCGATCGCCAGCACTTCGGCCAGGTCCCCGCGCGCCGCGGCCCGATGGGCGTTGGCCACGGCCACCCCGTCGGCCGGCGCGAGCTGCTCGGCGAGGTAGGCCGTCAGGGCCGCCTCCAGCTCGCTGGCCGTCGTCACCCAGCGCAGCTGCACCAGCGACTCCAGCCCCTGAGAGAGCGTGTAGGCGCCGGTTGGCAGGAACGCATCGCCGAGCTGGAGCGCGGCCAGCAAGGCGATGTCGCCGTGCTCTGCCCCGGCGCGTGCCCCCTCAGCCATGGCGGTGGGACGGATCGACCGTGAGGTTCGGCTCGGGCGGGGCGGCGGCCTCGACGAACTCGTACCGCACCCCCTCGAGCTGGTAGGTCTTCAGCACGCTGCGGACGACGCGCTCATCGAGCGGGAGCAGCACCTCCACCCGCCGCCCCTGCACCCGCGCGGGCCAGTGCTGGTTGCCGAGGATGTGGCCGAGCCGGACCGCCCGCGCCGCCACCTCGGTGGGGTCGTCGCCCTCGATCGTGAGCACCAGCACGGGCTGCCCGGCCACCCGCGCCACGATAAGGCGGCCGCTTGCTGGGTCGTAGTCCAGCACGGCGCCGTCGCGCAGCTCCCCGGCCGCCAGGGCGATGCCCAGCTCGGTGCCGGCGTCGGTGGTCGCGCGGAGCCGCCGCTTCGCCACCTCCCAGGGGGCGAGCGTGACCGTCTCCAGCACCCCGGCGGCGGCCGCCGCCTCGCAGCGCTGGCGCCAGGTGGGATCGTCGTGGACGTTGCCCAGGAGGTGCTCGATGCGCCGCATGGCTCATCCTCGCTGCCGGGTGTGGTGAGCGGCGAGCCAGGCGAGGCGCCGCGCGTCGACGTCCACACGCCCCAGCGACGCCATGGCCTCCGGCGCGGGCCAGGCGAGCAGGAAGCCCCCCGCAGGCTCGTAGAGAATCGCCGCGCCGCGCTCCAGCCGCTCGGCCACGATGCAGGGCCCGAGCTCGTGGCCGGGGAAGTCGCGGTTCAGGTGCGTGGCGGGGTCGATCTCGCCCGCGAGGTCCGCGATGCGCCCGGCCACCACGATGCAGTGGCGCGCGCGGCGCGGGTCGCGGATCACTCCCGCCGCGTCGACGTTGTCGCGCGCGACCACGTGACGTATGCGCATAGCCGCCGGCAGGCCCCGGGCCTGCCCCACCTCCTTCCTAGACCAGATAGTAGCGCTGAGTGAGCGCCAGGCGCTCGGCGGGCCCCACCGTGGCCAGCTCCCCATCGACCCGCACCTCGTAGGTCTCGGGATCGACCTCGATGCGCGGCGCGCGGGAGTTGCGCACCATGTCGCTCTTCTTCAGGCCGCGACAGTTGTGGACGGGGATCACCTCGCGCTGGAGCCCCAGCCGCTCCTTGACCCCCAGCTCCGCCGCCGCCTTGGAGACGAACGTGACGCAGGTCTTGGGCAGCGCCAGGCCGTAGGCCCCGAACATGGGCCGGTAGTACACCGGCTGGGGCGTGGGGATCGACGCGTTGGGGTCGCCCATCGCCGCCCAGTTGATGAACCCGCCCTTGATGACCATCTTGGGCTTCGCCCCGAAGAACTGGATCGGCCAGAGCACGATGTCGGCGAGCTTGCCGACCTCCAGCGAGCCGACCACGTGGCTGATCCCGTGGGCGATGGCCGGGTTGATCGTGAGCTTGGCGAGGTAGCGCAGCACGCGGAAGTTGTCGTTGCGGTCGCTGTCCTCGGGGAGCTTGCCCTTCATGCGCTTCATCTTGTCGGCCGTCTGGATGAGCTTGGCGAAGCTCTCCCCGACGCGGCCCATCGCCTGCGAGTCGGAGGAATACATCGAGATCACGCCCAGGTCGTGCAGCACGTCCTCGGCGGCGATCGTCTCGGCCCGGATGCGGCTCTCGGCGAAAGCCACGTCCTCTGGCACGGCCGGGTTCAGGTGATGGCACACCATGAGCATGTCGAGGTGCTCGTCCATGGTGTTCACCGTGTACGGCCGTGTCGGGTTGGTCGACGACGGCAGCGCGTTGGGCTCGCCCGCGAGGCGGATGATGTCCGGCGCGTGGCCGCCGCCCGCACCCTCGGTGTGGTAGGTGTGGATCGTGCGGCCATCGATTGCGGCGATGGTGTCCTCGACGAAGCCGGCCTCGTTCAGGGTGTCGGTATGGATCGCGATCTGGATGTCGTACTCGTCGGCCACGCGCAGGCTACAATCGATGGCGGCCGGC
>Ga0209810_1001632_pt1 | contig 32307 bp, 28 predicted proteins | sample Coa_R1_7_FD_187159 | JGI IMG/M metagenome (GOLD analysis project Ga0209810, IMG submission 187159) | Surface soil microbial communities from Centralia Pennsylvania, which are recovering from an underground coalmine fire - Coalmine... | ecosystem: Environmental > Terrestrial > Soil > Unclassified... | reverse complement strand
CCGCGGTTCACGGCCTGGCGACGGCGCAGCCGGTCGCTCGGCCGCTGGAGCGCGCTGAGCTCCGCCGCGCTCACCGGACCAGAAGCCCCTGTCTTCTCGCCACACGGCGCACGACCGACCGGGCGAACACGTTCACCACGAGCGAGAACACGAGCAGGATCAGCGCGAGATAGAACAGCCCGGACGTCTCGAGGTTCGAGGTCGAGCTCTGGAACTCGAGGGCGAGCTTTCCCGCCAGCGTGTTGCCGCCGTTGAACAGGTTCCAGCTGACGAGATTGTCGATGCCGCCCGCCACCTGGGCGACGGCGATCGCCTCGCCGACCGCGCGGCCGAGGCCGAGAATCATCGCCGCCGCGACGCCGCCCCTCGTGTACGGGAGGATGACGCCGCGGACCATCTCCCAGCGGGTCGTGCCGAGCCCCAGCGCCGCCTCCTTCAGCTCGGGCGGCACGCCGAGGAAGAGCTCGCGCGAGATGCTCGCGATGATCGGGAGGATCATGATCGTGAGGACGACGATCGCCGTGAAGAGGCCCAGTCCGGAGGGATTCGGCGTCCCGAAGAGCGGGATGAAGCCCAGCGTCGAGTGCAGCGCCGGCATGACGTGGTCGCGCAGGAGCGGGCCGAGCACGATGATCCCCCACAGGCCGATCACGACGCTCGGAATCGCGGCGAGCGTCTCGACGAGCGCAGTGACCGGCGCCCGGATCCAGCTCGGAGCGAGCTCGGTGAGGAACAGCGCGATCCCGAGCGCGAGCGGCGTTGCGAGGAGCAGCGCGCCGATCGACGTGACCGCGGTGCCGAAGAGGAAGCTCCCGGCGCCGAAGTGGCTGTGCACCGGGTCCCACCCGATGTGCGCGAGGAAGCCGAGGCAGAGGGTCGAGAGCGCCAGCCGGGAGCCCTCGACGACCTTGTAGACGACGAGGCCGAGCAGGACGGCGGCGCCGAGCGCCGCGAGGCCGGCGGTTCCCTGCAGGACGAGGTCGCCTGGACGCACCCGCCGCCCCGTGAAGGGGCGGCGGGCAGCGGTCCCGGTCGTGTCGATCGTGCTCATCTCAGCTCGGCGCGACCGTCTCCTACGAGTGGATCTTCTTCAGCCTGTTGTGCGCCACCTTGGCGACGAGTGCCGGCAGCGGGGCGAAGACGTAGTGCTGGATCGCCTTCTGCTGCTTCGCGCCCAGCGCCCAGCCGATGAAATCGCGAAGCTCGGTCGCCTTCGCGGACTTCGTGGGCACGATCGCGTAGGTGAAGGTCGAGATCGGCCACGCGTTCCGGTACTTGTGCGAGGCCGGCGGATCGGTGATGGAGATCACGGTGTTCGCCGGCACCCTCTTCACGAGCTGGGCGGCCGACTCGATCGACTTGACGCTCGGATACGTGTAGTTACCGGCCGCGTTCTGCAGCCGCACCATGTGCAGGTGGTTCTGGATCACATACGCGGTGGACACGTAGCCGATCGAGTACGGGGTCGAGTTCACGACCTGCGCAACGCCGCTGTTGCCCTTGCCGCCGACACCGCCCGCAGGCCAGTTCACGGAGGTGGACTTGCCGATCTCCGAGGCCCATGTCTTGCTGACCTTGGACAGGTAGTCGGTGAACGCGTAGGTGTCGCCCGAGCCGTCGCTGCGGTGGACGGTCGTGATCGAGTGGTTCGGAAGCTTGAGCTTCGGGTTCAGCCTCTTCAGCGCCGGATCGGACCAGTTCGTGATCTGGCCGAGGTAGATCTTCGCCAGCGTCGCACCGGTCAGGTGGAGCTGGAGTCCGTTGACTCCGGGGATGTTCTCGATCGGCCCCGTCGCGGCCAGCGCCCAGGGGATCTCGATGCAGCCGTGACAGTGACGTGCCTGGTCGGGCGTCATCGGCGCGTCGCTCGCGCCGAAGTCCACGGTGCGGGCAGTGATCTGGGCGATGCCGGCACCGGAGCCGACCGCCGAGTACTGGATGCCCACGCCCGTCTTCGACTGGTAGGCGGGGCCCCAGACTCCCTGGACCGCGGGTGCCACGAGCGACGAGCCGGCGCCGACGAGCGCGCCGCCCGATCTCTTAGCTCCGGCCGCGCCGGCCGCCGCTACCGCGACGGCTGCGAGAACCGCCGCAGCGGCCAGCACGCAGGCGATCCGAACGAGTTTGCCGTTTCTCGGCATCTCTCTTTTTCCTCCTCCTCAGGGTTCGTGAGCACCGTACGGCGGCCATTGCCACGCGTGGGATACGCCGGCGTTGCGAGGTGGAGACGAAGTGGTGACACGCCCTGGCGCGACCCCGGAGCCGAGCTAGTACGCTGGCTCGCGATGTCGATCGACGCCGCGCTCGAGCAGGTCGAGGCGCAACTTCAGGAGATGGGGCAGCGCGTCCTCAGCGCCGTCCACGGCGCGATCCGCGCACTCGAGGAGCGCGACGAGGAGCTCGCGAGCGAGGTGATCGCGTTCGACGACGAGGTCGACCGGTACTTCCTCGCCATCGAGCACCAGATCGAGGCACTGCTCGCGCTGCAGACGCCCGTCGCGCGCGATCTGCGTCTGCTGCTCGCCATGCTGCACATCAACCTGCTGCTCGAGCGGAGCGCGGACGGCTGCGTGACGGTCGCGAAGCTGTCTCAGCTCGTCTCCGACGTCGAGCCCGATCCCGCGCTCGTCGAGGTTCTGACGGAGATGGGCGAGCGGGCCGAGGAGATGCTGCGCGTGGCGCTCGACTCCTTCAGCCGGCGCGACCTTGCGGGCGCCGAGAGCCTCGTCGAGCTCGACGAGCTGATCGACCGCGCCAACCGCCGCTTCGTGGAGCGCCTGGTGGACGTGATGGGCGAGCCGGAGTTCCGCGAATGGGGACTGCGGATGGTCGTGGTGGGACGGACGATCGAGCGGATCGGCGACCGTGCCGTCGACGTCGGCGAGCAGACGGCCTACCTGCTCACGGGGCAGTTCCGCGAGTTCACCGACGCCTCACATCCCGTCACCTAGGACCTCGGCGTGGACTGGCGCTTCTACAAGGCGATCTACGACGTTTCCCTCCACCACCACGCGATCGGCACCGCGTTCTCTGACATCGAGATGGTGAGCATCCCGTTCATGATCGTCGTCACTGTGGCGCTCTGGCTGCTCGCGCGGCCCGGCGGGAGCACGAAGTGGAAGCTGGCTGCGGTCAGCGGCCTGGGCTCGGCGGCGCTCGCGCTCGGGATCAACCGCTTGATCTCGTCCGAGATCTGGGACCGGAAGCGCCCGTACCTCGCGCACAGGATTGCGCACCCGTGGATCAGCTCGCACGATGCCTCGTTCCCGAGCGACCATGCCAGCGCGACGTTCGCCATCGCCTTCGCGGTGCTGGCGTTCGACGCGGTCGCGGGCGGAATCTTCCTCTTCTTCGCCGTCGTCATCTCGGTCGGACGTCTCTTCATCGGCGCCCACTACCCGGGAGACGTCGGCGCGGGATTGCTCGTCGGGCTCGCGGCCGCCCTCGTGATAGCGCGGCTCGCGCGGCCTGCGGTCGCGTTCCTCGTGCGGCACGTGCAGCGGTTGACCGACCCGGTCCTCGCGCCGCTCTGGCGGCTCAGGACGCGCTAGCGCGACCATGTTGCTCGGCGAGGCGGCGCAGCCGCTTCGCGAGCGCCGGCGCCAGCGCTCCGCGCTCGAGCCGCCAGCTCCAGTTCCCCTCCGAGAAGCCCGGCCGGTTCATCCGCGCCTCGCTGCCGAGGCCGAGCACGTCCTGCGCGGGCACGATCGCGAGCGCGGCGCGGGAGGAGTACGCGAGGTCGATCAGTCCCCGGCTCGGCTCGGCCGGATCGAGGCCGGTCGCGGCCCGCTGCCTCGGCGTGAGTTCCGAGAACCAGCCGGCGGCCGTGTCGGTGTCGTGCGTGCTCGTGTACGCGACCGAGTTGGGGCGGTGGTTCGCGAGCGCGTGCGGGTTGTGCCGGCGGCCGCGGAAGGCCCAGAGGAGGACGACCATGCCGGGCAGGCCGAGCTCGTCCCGCAGCCGGTGGACGGGCGGCGTGATGTGGCCGAGATCCTCGGCGATCAGCGGCAGGTGGCCGAGCTCGCGTTCCACCGCGTGGAAGAGCTCCGCACCCGGCCCCGGCCGCCAGCGCCCGTTCTTCGCCGTCCGGTTCCGTGCGGGAATCGCCCAGTACGAGACGAAGCCGCGGAAGTGGTCGATGCGGCAGAGATCGACGAGCTCGAACGTGCGCCGGAAGCGCTCGCGCCACCAGCGGAAGCCGGTCGCACGGTGCACGGACCAGTCGTAGAGCGGGTTCCCCCAGCGCTGACCCGTCACGCTGAGCGCGTCGGGCGGAGCCCCGGCGACCTCGCCACGCGTGAAGAGCTCCGGCCACCCGGTGAGATCTGCGCCGTCGTTGGAGACGTAGATCGGCAGATCGCCGATCAGCCGGACGCCGCGTTCCGCCGCGTAGGCGCGCAGGGCTCCCCACTCCCGCTCGAACCGCACCTGGTCGGCGAGCGCCTCTCCGCCCGCGAAGCGGGCCCAGCCGCCCGTCCAGTAGGAATGGCGCGCGACGAAGTCCTCCACCTCGCCGGCGGTCACGCGCGCGTCAGGTCGGGCCAGGAGCTGCGGGGACCCGGCGAACGCCGACGGCGACCGGTAGGGCGAGCCGTGGTCGTCGGGCGGCCCGAGCGGCAGCAGCTGCCACCACGACTGGCCGGCCGACGCGAGCCAGTCGACGAACCGGTACGCGTCGCGATCGAGCTTCCCGGACGGAAGCGAGGTGGGATGGAGAAGGATGCCGGCCGAGCGGGGAAGCTCCACGTTTTTGATCCTTCCTCATCAGTGAGACTCCCGGAGTGTCCATCCCGAAGACCGCGCCTGCCCGGATCCAGATCCAGGAGGTCTCGCCGCAGGTCGATTGCGGCCGCTATGCGGTCAAGCGCACCGTCGGCGACCGCGTCGAGGTGAGCGCCCGGATCTTCCGCGACGGGCACGAGACGCTCGGCGCGGCCGTTCGCCACAAGGGCCCCGACGCGACGCGCTGGAGCGAGACGCCGCTCGAGCCGCTCGGGAACGACGCCTGGGCCGGTTCCTTCGAGGTCGACCGGCCGGGTCTCTGGAGCTTCCGGATCGAGGCCTGGGTCGACCGCGTCGCGTCGTTCCAGGACGAGCTGCGGCGCAAGGTCGCGGCAGGGCACGCCGATCTGACCGGCGAGCTGTCCGAAGGAGCCGTGCTGCTCGGCGACGAGGAGCTGACGGTCGAGAAGGCACTCGCTGCACCGGCAGGCGCCCGCTCCGAGAAGGCGTGGTCGGCGACGTATTCGGTCGACGTCGACCGCGTGCTCGGCCGCTTCGGCTCGTGGTATGAGCTCTTCCCACGCTCCTGGGGCGGCTTCAACGGCGTGCGCAGACTGCTGCCGCGCTTCGCCGAGCTCGGCTTCGATGTCCTCTACCTCCCGCCGATCCACCCGATCGGCGTCACCAACCGCAAGGGCCGAAACAACTCCGAGCGCGCGGAGCGCGGCGACGTCGGCAGCCCGTGGGCGATCGGCTCGAAGGAGGGTGGGCACGACGCGATCGACCCATCCCTCGGGACGGAGCGCGAGCTCCGCGCCCTCGTCGCCGACGCGAAGGAGCTCGGCATCGAGATCGCGCTCGACTTCGCGATTCAGTGCTCGCCGGACCACCCGTGGCTGAAGGAGCACCCCGAGTGGTTCTTCCGCCGGCCCGACGGCACGCTGAAGTACGCCGAGAACCCGCCGAAGCGCTACCAGGACATCTACAACGTCGACTTCGCAAGCGAGGACTGGCGCGGCCTGTGGCAGGCGCTCCTCGATGTCGTCCTCCACTGGGTCGGCTGCGGCGTCACCGTGTTCCGCGTCGACAACCCGCACACGAAGCCCCTGCCGTTCTGGGAATGGCTGATTGCCGAGGTGCGGCGCGAGCACCCGGACGTGATCTTCCTCTCGGAGGCCTTCACGCGGCCGGCGCCGATGACGACGCTCGCCAAGGCCGGGTTCGCGCAGAGCTACACGTACTTCACGTGGAAGAACACGCGCTGGGAGCTGCTCGAGTTTCTCGGCCAGCTCCTCGAGTGGCGCGACTTCTACCGGCCGAACTGCTTCGCCAACACGCCCGACATCCTCCACGAGTACCTCCAGTCGGGCGGCCGGGCGGCCTTCGAGGCCCGTCTCGTGCTCGCCGCGACGCTCTCCCCCTCCTACGGCATCTACTCGGGCTTCGAGAGCTGCGAGAACGTCCCGGTGCGGCCCGGCTCCGAGGAGTACCTCTCGTCGGAGAAGTACGAGCTGAAGAAGCGGAAGCTCGACGGACCCCTGCTGCCGCTCGTCGCGAAGCTCAACGCGGCGCGCCGCGACAATCCCGCGCTGCAGTGGCTCGAGCCGCTCACGATCCTCGAGACCGAGAACGAGCAGCTCTTCGCCTTCCTCAAGCGGCACGGGGAGTCGAGCGTCGTGACGGTCGTCAACCTCGACCCGACCGCGACGCAGGTCGGCGTCTGCGTCGTCCCGGTCTCGACGGGCCTCCCACCGGCCTACCCGGTGCGCGACCTCCTCTCTGACGAGACGTGGACGTGGCGGATCGGCCGGAACTACGTGAGGCTCGGCCCGGGGAAGAGCCACCTGCTTAGGATCGGCGGCTGATGAGCGAGCAGTGGTTCGAGCGGGACCCGCTGTGGTTCAAGCGGGCGGTCTTCTACGAGATCCACATCCGCGGCTTCTTCGACGGCAACGACGACGGCTCGGGCGACTTCCGCGGCCTGATCGACAAGCTCGACTACCTCGAGTGGCTCGGCGTCGACTGTCTCTGGCTGCTGCCGATGTACGAGTCGCCGCTCCGCGACGGGGGCTACGACATCTCGAACTTCTTCGCACTCCACCCGGACTACGGGACGGTCGAGGACTTCCGCGAGTTCGTCGAGCAGGCACACCAGCGCGGGATGCGCGTGATCGCCGATCTCGTCATGAACCACACGTCGGCCGACCATCCGTGGTTCCAGGAGTCCCGTGCGGATCCGGCCGGGCCCAAGGGGGACTGGTACGTCTGGTCGGAGACGGACGAGCGCTACCCCGATGTGCGCGTCATCTTCATCGACAGCGAGCCGTCCAACTGGACGCTCGACCAGCTCCGCGGTGAGTACTACTGGCACCGCTTCTTCCACCACCAGCCCGACCTCAACTACGACAACCCGGAAGTGCAGGAGGCGATGCTCGAGGTGCTGCGCTTCTGGCTCGACCTCGGCATCGACGGCTTCCGGCTCGACGCCGTGCCCTACCTCTTCGAACGCGACGGGACGAACGGCGAGAACCTGCCCGAGACGCACGAGTACCTGAAGCGCGTCCGCGCCGAGGTCGACGCGCGCTACCCCGACCGGCTGCTCCTCGCCGAGGCGAACCAGTGGCCGGAGGACGTCGTCCAGTACTTCGGGGACGGCGACGAGTGCCACATGGCCTTCCACTTTCCGGTCATGCCGCGGATGTTTATGGCGGTGCGGCGCGAGGACGCAACGCCCATCTACGAGATCCTCGATCGGACTCCGAAGATCCCCGACAACTGCCAGTGGGGCCTCTTCCTCCGCAACCACGACGAGCTGACCCTCGAGATGGTGACCGACGAGGAGCGGGACTACATGTACGAGGAGTACGCGAAGGACCCGCGCATGAAGCTCAACCTCGGGATCCGCCGCCGGCTCGCGCCGCTGCTCGACGCCGGTTTCGACGAGATGCAGCTGCTGCACGCGATCCTCTTCTCGCTGCCGGGTTCACCCGTCCTCTATTACGGGGACGAGATAGGCATGGGCGACAACGTGTACCTGGGCGACCGGGACGGCGTGCGCACGCCGATGCAGTGGTCGGGCGACCGCAACGCCGGCTTCTCGCGCGCCGACTGGGCCCAGCTCTACCTCCAGCCCCTCATGGATCCCGTCTACGGCTTCCAGGCGGTGAACGTCGAGGCGCAGCTGCGCACGCCGAACTCGCTGCTGCGCTGGATGCAGCGCTTCATCGCTCTCCGCAAGGAGCACCCCGTCTTCGGGCTGGGCTCCTACGAGGCGCAGCGCGCCGAGAACACGCGGATCTTCGCCCACATCCGCACCTGGGAGGAGGACGTCGTGCTGTGCGTCCACAACTGCGCCCGCTCGGCTCAGGCCGTGCAGCTCGACCTCTCCGCGTACGCCGGCATGGTGCCGGTCGAGATGCTCGGCCGGACGGCGTTCCCGCCGATCGGCGAGCTGCCGTACCTCCTCACGCTCGCACCGCGCGGCTTCTTCTGGTTCCAGCTCAGGCAGGAAGAGCAGGTGGACTGAGATGGACGAGCGCTCGCTGATGGAGTACGTCACCCGGCAGCGGTGGTACGGGGCCAAGTCGCGGACCGTGTCGCACTCGGAGGTGCTCGACACGGTCACGATCCGGCAGGCCGAGCCCCAGCTCTCGCTCGCCCTCGTCGAGATGCGCTTCGACACGGGAGCGCACGACATCTACCAGCTCCTCTTCGCGGGCGGCGACGACGGCGGCCTCGACGGCCTCGCCGAGGATGCGGGAAGCGCGCGGGAGATCGTCAGCGCGATGCGCACGGGACTGACGCTGCAGGGCTCGCAGGGCGTGGCCGAGTTCCGGCCGGCGGAGGATTTCTCCGCGCTCGGCCGCGAGCTCGGGGCCGCCCGGCTCGTGTCCTCGGAGCAGTCGAACAGCTCGGTCGTCTTCGACGACGCGCTGATCCTCAAGGTCTTCCGCCGCCTCGAGCCGGGCATCAACCCCGAGCTCGAGATGCTCCGCTTCCTCACCGAGCAGGGCTTCCGCAACATCCCGGCGCTCGGCGGCTGGTACGCGTACTCGGGCGGCCCGCTCACCGCGACCCTCGGGCTCCTGCAGGAGTACGTCGCGGGCGCCATCGGCGGCTGGGAGCTCGCGCTGGGGGAGATCGCGTCGGCGCCGGAGAGCTTCCTCGACAGGCTGAGCCGGCTGGGCGAGGTGACGGCGCACATGCATACCGCGCTCGGTGCCGACCCGAACGACCTCGCCTTCGCGCCAGAGGAGCCGAGCGTCGAGTCGCTCGGGCTGCTGACGGCGACGGTCGACGAGGAGATCGCGCGCGTCTTCCTCTCGCTACCCGAGGACGACGAGCGCCTCGCGCCGATCCTCGGCCGCGGCGAGGAGGTGCGCGAGCAGCTCCGCCTCCTCACGCATGCCGGATCGAGCGGCCGCGTCATCCGCACCCACGGCGACTACCACCTCGGCCAGACCCTCTGGAAGGGAAACGACTGGATCATCCTCGACTTCGAGGGCGAGCCGGCGCGGACGCTCGTCGAGCGCCGCCGCAAGCGCTCGCCGCTGCGCGACGTCGCCGGGATGCTCCGCTCGTTCGCGTACGCGGCGACGGCGGCCGAGCTGACGCGTGACGCCGACATCGCCGACGACTGGGAGGAGCGGGCACGCGAGCGGTTCCTCGAGAGCTACCTCTACACGGTGGACGCGACGCTGCTGCCGCCCGGCGAGGCGGCGATCGACCGGCTCCTCGCGGTGTTCGAGCTCGAGAAGGCGGTGTACGAGCTCCGCTACGAGCTCGACAACCGGCCGGACTGGGTTGGAATCCCGGTCGCGGGTATCGAGCGCCTCATGCACGCGGCCACGGAAGCGTTGTGACCGTAGACCTCGGTGCCAACCCGCACGGCGTCCTCGGCGCCCACGAGGCAGAGGACGGCGTCGTCGTGCGCGCACTGCGTCCGGAGGCGCAAGCCGTGCGCGTCCAACCGGCGGGAATCGAGGCCGAGCTGAAGGATCCGGCCGGGCTGTGGGAGGCGCTACTGCCGAAGGCGCGGCTCCCGCTCGACTACGAGCTCGAGGTCGAGTACCCGGACGGCAACACGTACACGGTGCGCGACCCGTATTCGTTCCTGCCGACGCTCGGCGAGCTCGACGTCCATCTCGCCATGGAGGGGCGCCACGAGCACCTCTACGAGAGGCTCGGCGCGCACGTGCGCGAGCTCGACGGCGTGGCGGGCACGGCCTTCGCGGTCTGGGCCCCGAACGCACGCTCTGTCTCGGTGGTGGGCGACTTCAACTCCTGGGACGGACGCCTGAACCCGATGCGCTCGCTCGGCGCCTCGGGGATCTGGGAGCTCTTCGTACCGGGCGTCGAGGAGGGGACGAAGTACAAGTTCGAGATCCGGACGCGTGACGGCCGCCTGCGCCTGAAGAGCGACCCGCTCGCCTTCCACACCGAGGTGCCGCCCGCGAACGCGTCGGTCGTCTGGGAGGCGAAGCACGTCTGGCGCGACGAGGAGTGGCTCGAACGCCGGGCCGCAGCCGATCCGCTGCGCGGCCCGATGTCGGTCTACGAGGTGCATCTCGGCTCGTGGCGGCGGAACCCGGTGGAGGAGAACCGCCCGCTCACGTACCGAGAGCTCGGGGACGAGCTCGCCGACTACGTCTCCGATCTCGGCTTCACGCACGTCGAGCTGCTGCCGGTCATGGAGCATCCCTTCTCCGGGTCGTGGGGGTACCAGGTGACCGGTTACTACGCGCCCACGTCACGCTTCGGCACGCCCGACGACTTCCGGCACCTCGTCGACCGCCTCCACCAGCGCGGCATCGGCGTGATCCTCGACTGGGTTCCCGCCCACTTCCCGCGCGACGACTGGGCTCTCGCCACCTTCGACGGGACCCACCTGTACGAGCACGCCGACCCGCGCCGCGGCTCGCATCCCGACTGGGGGACGCTCGTCTTCAACCTCGGGCGGACCGAGGTGCGGAACTTCCTGCTCGCGAACGCGCTCTACTGGCTGCGCGAGCACCACGCCGACGGGATCCGCGTCGACGCCGTCGCCTCGATGCTCTACCTGGACTACTCGCGCAAGGCCGGCGAGTGGGTGCCGAACATGTTCGGCGGCAACGAGGACCTCGATTCGGTCTCCTTCCTCAAGGAGCTGAACGAGACGCTCTACGGGCGCGAAGCGGGAATCGTCTCGGCGGCCGAGGAGTCGACGGCCTGGCCCGGCGTCTCGCGGCCCACATACCTCGGTGGGCTGGGCTTCGGCTTCAAGTGGAACATGGGCTGGATGCACGACACGCTCACGTACTTCCAGAAGGACCCCGTCTACCGGCACTTCCACCATCACACCCTGACGTTCTCGCTCATGTACGCCTTCAGCGAGAACTTCGTGCTGCCGCTCTCGCACGACGAGGTCGTCCACGGCAAGCGGTCGCTGCTCGACAAGATGCCGGGCGACCGCTGGCAGAAGTTCGCGAACCTGCGCGCCCTCTACGCCTACATGTGGGCGCACCCGGGCAAGAAGCTCCTCTTCATGGGCGGCGAGCTCGGCGAGTGGGAGGAGTGGAACGCGGAGGGCTCGCTCCACTGGAACCTCCTCGAGTACGCCGAGCACGAGGGGATCCAGGCGCTCGTTCGCGACCTCAACCGGGCCTACCGCTCGACCCCGGCGCTCTGGGAGCTCGACTTCGACGCGGCCGGCTTTCGCTGGCTCGAGGCTAACGACGCGGCGAACAACGTGCTCGCGTTCGCGCGCGTCGGCGAAGGGGACACGCCTCCCCTCGTGTGCGTCCTCAACCTCTCGCCGGTGCCGCGGCACGACTACCGCGTGGGGATGCCCGTCTGCTGCCGCTGGCGCGAGGTGCTCAACACCGACTCGGCCTTCTACGGCGGCAGCGGGATCGGCAACCTCGGCGGCGTCGAGGCCGAAGCGGTGCCATGGCACGAGCAGCCCTTCTCGGCGACGCTGACGCTGCCGCCGCTCGGCGCGGTCTGGCTGGTCCCGGAGTAACGGGGACGTGCGGAGGTTGGGGGCCGTGCCGGTGGGCGACGGCACGGTGGAGGTTTGCGTCTGGGCGCCCGCTGCCCGGGGGGTCTCGGTTCGCGGGGACGAGGATGTAGGGCTCGAGCGGGAAGGCGAGTTCTGGGTCGGTTCGTTCGGGGGTGGCGACTACCGCCTCGTCGTCGACAGCGAGCGGTGGCCCGACCCGTGTTCGCGCTGGCAGCCGGACGGCGTGACCGGCCCCTCACGTGTCCTCGACACCGGGGCTTTCGAGTGGAGCGACGCGGGCTGGGGAGGCGTCGCGCTCGACGAGCTCGTGATCTACGAGCTCCACGTCGGCACGTTCAGCGAGGAGGGGACGTTCGACGGGGTCGTGCGTCGACTGCGCGGCCTGCGCGAGCTCGGCGTGACGGCAATCGAGCTGATGCCCGTGGCCACCTTCCCGGGCGAGCGCGGCTGGGGCTACGACGGCCTCTACACGTATGCCGTGCATCCGGCGTATGGGGGCCCGGCGGGGCTCGCGCGCCTCGTCGACGCCGCCCACGCGGAGGAGCTCGGCGTGATTCTCGACGTCGTCTACAACCACGTCGGTCCGGGCAACGAGGCCCTCACGGCGTTCGGCCCGTACTTCACCGATCGCCACGAGACGTTCTGGGGTGACGCCCTCGACTACTCGCAGCGAGGAGTGCGGGAGTGGGCGATCCAGAACGCCGAGCAGTGGGTGCGCGACTTCCACGTCGACGGCCTGCGCCTCGACGCCACGCATGCGATCTTCGACGACTCGCCCTTCCATGTCTGCGCGGAGCTGAAGCAGCGCGTCGGCGACGCGCTCGTCACCTCCGAGATGGAGGTGGGCGACTGGCGGCCGATCGAGGAGTGGGGGCACGACGCGCAATGGGCCGACCGCTCGCATCACGAGCTGCACGTCCTCCTCACCGGCGAGCGGGAGGGCTACTACGCCGATTACGGCTCCGTCGCTTCGCTGGCCGAGGACCTCGCCGGCGCGGGCCACGATCCCCGACGCAGCGTGATCTGCGCCCAGAATCACGACCAGGTCGGCAACCGGGCGCTCGGCGACCGACTGCCGGAGGATGCGCTCCGCGTCGCCGCCGCCGTGACGCTCTTCTCCCCCTGCACTCCGCTCCTCTTCATGGGCGAGGAGTACTTCGAGACCGCGCCCTTTCAGTTCTTCACCGACCACATCGACCCGGCCATCGCCGAGGCGACGCGCGAGGGCAGGAAGCGCGAGTTCGAGGACTTCACGTCGTTCTCGGGCGAGGAGGTCCCAGACCCGCAGGAGCTCGAGACGTTCCTCCGCTCGAAGCTCCACCCGCGCGAGCCCGATCCCCTCTATCGCGAGCTGCTCGCACTGCGGCGCGACCTGCCGCGAGAGCTCGAGGCCGAGGCCGACGAGGCGGCGAAGGTGCTGCGGCTGCGGCGCGGGAACGCGACGCTCGTCGCCGACTTCGGCAACCGGCGCGTGGAATTCTCCCGCCGATGAACGTCTGGCCGGGACGGCCGTTCCCCTTGGGGGCGACGTGGGACGGGGAGGGGACGAACTTCTCGCTCTTCTCCGAGCACGCTGAGCGCGTCGAGCTGTGCGTGTTCGACGGCGACGGCGAGACGCGCGTCGAGCTGCAGGACGTCACGGCGCACAACTGGCACTGCTACCTGCCCGGCGTCGGGCCGGGCCGGCGGTACGGCTACCGCGTCCACGGGCCCTACGACCCGGCCTCCGGGGACCGGTTCAACCCGAACAAGCTCCTGATCGACCCGTACGCGAAGGCGATCGAGGGAGCGGTCGAGTGGGACCGCGCAAACGTCCTGCCCTACGTGCCCGGCCCCGCGGAGGACGCCGATCTCGAGCCCGACGACGAGGACGACGCCGACGCGATCCCGAAGTGCGTCGTCGTCGACCCGGGCTTCGACTGGGAGGGCGACCGGCCTCCCGAGATCCCGTGGAACGACACGGTCATCTACGAGGTGCACGTGAAGGGCTTCACGCAGCGACACCCGGAGATCCGCGACGACCTCCGCGGCACATACGCGGCCCTCGCATCGGAGCCGGCGCTGGCGTACTTCCGTGAGCTCGGCGTCACCGCTGTCGAGCTCCTCCCGATCCACCACATCGCCGACGAGGGGTTCCTCCACGACCGCGGTCTCTCGAATTACTGGGGCTATTCCTCGATCGGCTACCTCGCGCCGCACGCGCTCTACGCGGCAACCGGCACGGCCGGCGAGCAGGTGCGGGAGTTCAAGGGGATGGTGAAGGCGCTGCACGGAGCCGGCATCGAGGTGATCCTCGACGTCGTCTACAACCACACGGCCGAGGGGAACCACCTCGGCCCGATGCTCTCCTTCCGCGGGCTCGACAACCGGAGCTACTACCGCTTGATGCCGGACGACCTGCGGTACTACATGGACTTCACGGGCACGGGCAACTCGCTCAACCCGGTCCACCCCTCGGTGCTGCGGCTGATCATGGACTCGCTGCGCTACTGGGTGCTCGAGTGCCGCGTCGACGGCTTTCGCTTCGACCTCGCGTCGGCGCTCGCGCGCGAGTTCTACGACGTCGACCGGCTCTCGGCCTTCTTCGACACGATCCACCAGGACCCGGTGCTCTCACAGGTGAAGCTGATCGCTGAGCCGTGGGACGTCGGCCCCGGCGGGTACCAGGTCGGGAACTTCCCGGTGCTGTGGGCCGAGTGGAACGGGAAGTACCGCGACTCGGTGCGCGACTTCTGGCGCGGGCAAGCGAACGTGGGCGAGTTCGCGCAGCGCTTCACGGGCTCCTCCGACCTGTACGAGGAGGACCGCGATCCGTTCGCGTCGATCAACTTCATCACCGCCCACGACGGCTTCACGCTGCGCGACCTCGTCTCCTACAACGAGAAGCACAACGAGGCGAACGGGGAGGACAACCGGGACGGCACCGGCGACAACCGCTCCTGGAACCTCGGCGCGGAGGGACCCACCGACGATCTCGGCATCAACGCGGTGCGTGCCCGGCAGCAGCGGAACTTCCTCGCAACGCTGCTTCTCTCCCAGGGCGTGCCGATGCTGCTCGGCGGTGACGAGCTCGGCCGGACGCAGGGCGGCAACAACAACGCCTGGTGTCAGGACAACGAGATCTCCTGGTTCGACTGGGACGACGCGGACGAAGACCTGCTCGAGTTCGCGCGCCGCGTCATCGCGCTGCGGCGCGAACACCCGGTCTTCCGGCGGACCTCGTTCCTGACCGGCAAGGCGGGTGAGAGCGGCCTGCCCGACGCCTGGTGGTTCCGCCCCGACGGACGGCGGATGACCCAGCGGGAGTGGACGAGCCTCGACACGCGCACGCTGGGGGTGTTCCTCAACGGCCGAGAGATCCGCGAGCGGACGGCGCACGGTGAAGAGCTCTTCGACGACTCGTTCCTGCTCCTCTTTAACGCGCACTCGGAGCCGGTCGTCTTCACCTTGCCGACGCGGCGGTTCGGCTCGCGCTGGACGGTGGAGCTCGCGACGGGGGAGGCGCCGGGGGAGACGCTCGGCGCCCGCGCCCTCGTCGCCGTGCAGGAGCACTCGCTGCTGCTTCTGCGCAGGGTCTGAAACGGCCATGGCCGGTGTCTGACACCGGCCGTGGCCGGAAAGGACTGCGGGACGTGCCCGACTTCCGCTGCACCTACCGTGTCCAACTCACGCCCGAGCTCGGCTTCCGCACCGTGCGCGAGGTCGTGCTCCCCTACCTCCGCGACCTCGGCGTCTCGCACCTCTATCTCTCGCCGGTTCTGAAGGCCCGCTCGGGCTCGACACACGGGTACGACGTCGTCGACCCGACACGCGTCTCCACCGAGCTCGGCGGTGAGGAGGAGCTGCGCGCGCTCTGCGAGACGGCGCACGGATCCGGGCTCGGCACGATCTTCGACGTCGTGCCGAACCACATGGCGGCCTCCGAGGAGGAGAACCGCTACTGGCGCGACCCGGAGCTGCGCACGCGGTTCTTCGACTGGGATCCGCAGAGCGGCTGGTACCGCCGCTTCTTCGACGTCGGCGAGCTCGCGGGCGTCCGTGTCGAGGATCCGGAGGTCTTCGAGGCGACGCACGCGAAGATCCTCGAGCTCGTCGGATCCGGGCTGGTGGACGGGCTCCGCATCGACCATCCGGACGGGCTTGCGAACCCGCGCGAGTACCTCCAACGGCTCCGCGACCGTGGAGTCGAGCGAATCTGGGTGGAGAAGATCCTCGAGCCCGGCGAGCCGCTGCGGGCCGACTGGCCGGTCGAGGGAACGACCGGGTACGAGTTCGCGAACGACGTGACGGCGCTCTTCGTCGATCCGGCCGGCGAGGAACCGCTCACCGAGCTCTACGCCGAGCTGACCGGCGAGCGGCGACCGTTCTCCGAGGTCGCCCACGAGGCGAAGCTCGAGGTGGCGCGCACGACGTTCGAGCCGGAGTTCGAGCGGCTCCGCGCCGTCTACCCGCACGACGGGCTGGAGGAGGCCGCTGCCGACCTCCACGTGTATCGCACGTATGTCGAGCCCGACCGAGTGGACGAGGAAGACCGGAGGGCGAGCGCTGTCCTCCCCGAGGATCTCCGCCGCGTCATCCTCGGCTTCGAGCAGCCGGAGTTCGTCACGCGCTGGCAGCAGACGACCGGCGCAGTGATGGCGAAGGGAGTAGAGGACACGGCCTTCTACCGCTGGTTTCGGCTCACGGCGCTCAACGAGGTGGGCGGCAACCCCGACCGGTTCTCGCTCTCTCCCGACGACTTCCACCGCGCGGCGCTCGAGCGGCTCGCGCGTCATCCGCACGCCCTGCTCGCCTCGCAGACGCACGACACGAAGCGCGCGGGAGACGTCCGCTCGCGCATCGGAGCGCTCGCGGCGCTGCACGAGGAGTGGGCCGAGCGGGTTCGCCGCTGGAATGCGCTCACGGGTGGGATGGACGACCCGAACGAGGAGTACCTCGTCTGGCAGACGCTCCTCGGCGCCTGGCCGATCGTGCCGAACCGGCTCGAGCGGTATCTCGAGAAGGCGCTGCGCGAGGCGAAGCGGACGACCAACTGGATCGAGCCGAACGAGAGCCACGAGCGCCGGGTCAAGGAGTTCGTCCGCAGCCTCTACGCCAATCAGGAGTTCCTCGACGACTTCGAGCCGTTCGCGATGCGGGTCGCGCGGGCGGGCGAGCACGCATCGCTCGGAGCGCTCCTGCTCCGCCTCACGAGCCCGGGCCTCCCCGACCTCTACCAGGGGGACACGCTCTGGTCGCTCAACCTCGTCGACCCCGACAACCGCCGGGCGGTCGACTGGCCGACGCACGTCTCGGTGCTCCGCGAGCCGGCGCCGACCCGGCGGACGCTGAAGGCGCACCTGATCCGCCGGGTCCTGCACCTGCGCATGGAGCAGCCCGCGGCGTTCGCGGGCGATTACGAGCCGCTCGATCTCGGTCCCGACCGGGTGGGCTTCGTGCGCGGCGGCGCGATTCGCGTCGTCGTGCCGCTGCGCGTCGGCGACCGGGCCGACGGCGGCGATCGGGACCTCCTGCCCGAGTACGACCAGGAGCTCAGCGTCCTCGCCTGAACCGTCCTATCAGCCGCTCAGCCCGGCGCCTTCACCGCAGGGGATCCGGGAAGACGCCGGACCGGGCTGGCCGCGGCCCGCCGAAGCGGCCGAGCCGGGAGGGGTTCGATGCAATGCGAATCGAACCACGGCAGCATGAAAAGGAGCTAAGAGCGCGCGGCGCCGTTGAGGCTGAGCCGCACGACAGCGCCGCCGTCGCCGGCGTTGTCCGCGGTGACCGTGCCGCCGTGCGCCTCGGCGACCTCGCGGACGATCGCGAGGCCGAGTCCGGCCCCTGGCATCGCCCTCGCCGCGGCGGAGCGGTAGAAGCGGTCGAAGACGAGCGGCCGATCCTGCTCCGCGAATCCCGGCCCGTGGTCGCGCACCTGCAGCTCGCCGCCCTCGAGCGAGACCTCGACCGAGCTTCCGTCCCCGCTCCACTTGCCCGCATTCTCGAGCAGGTTCCAGACGGCGCGCTCCATCCTGTCGCGGTAACCGTCGACGACCGTCGGGTCGAGGCGGGGGGTCTCCCAAGAGATCTCGGGGAACCGCGCGCGAGCCCGATCGAGAGCTTCTTCCACGACCTCGTCGAGCTGGAACGCGTGCTTCTCGACCTGCGCGCCGCCGAGGGCGAGCTCTAGCAGCCCGCCGATGAGCGTGCGCATCTCCTGTGACTCGCGGTGAAGGTCGTCGAGCAGCCGCCGGCGCTGATCCGGCTCGAGCGCGATGTCGCCGCGCAGGACGTCGATGTTCGTCTGCAGGCTCGTCAGCGGCGTGCGCAGCTCGTGGGAGGCGTCGGCGACGAAGCGGCGTTGCGTCTCGAGCGACTCCTCGAGCGAGGCGAGCATCGTGTTGAACGAGGCACCGAGGCGCGCCAGCTCGTCGCGCCCTCCCTCCGGAACGCGCTCGCTCGGCTCGCCTGTCTTCGCGATCCGTTCCGCGGCCGCGGTGAGACGGCGCACCGGCGCAAGCGTCGCTCTGGAGACGAGTGCTCCTCCTGCCGCCGCGAGCCCGATCGCCCCGAGCGAGACGAGAATCAGGATGAGCCGCAGCCGCTCGAGAGGACGGTTGATCTCTTGCAGGTTCTTGTAGGCGATCACCGCGCCGGGCGTGAAGAGCTCTGGCAGGACGAGCTCGCGTAGATGAAAAACCTGTTGGGCTTGGTTGTGAGCGGTTATGTCTCGATAGAAGCCACGGCTCAAGCCTGCCGCGACTGCGAGGACGCGGGCGTCCGGCGTGACATGGAAGCTGGCCGCCAGAACATTGCCGTCCTGATCGATGATCTCGATCGAGTTTCCCCCGAAGTCTTCGACGCCGGAATACGCCCCAGGGTGGAGCTGGACTGCGTGCACCTCGTTCCTGAGCGAATTGTTGAGCTGACTTTGGAGCTCGTGGCGCATCACGAAGTACGTCGTCAGCGACGCGAGGGCGACGACGAAAGCGACGACGCCGGCCGCCACGAGCGTCAGGCGGGCCCGAAGAGTCATGGCTCGCGCAGCACGTAGCCCGTGCCGCGGACGGTGTGGATTAGGCGCGGCTCGTCCTCGGCCTCCGTCTTCCGCCGGAGGTAGCCGACGTAGACATCGAGCGCGTTCGAGGAGTGGCTGAAGTCGTAGCCCCAGACGCGCTCGTAGATGAGCGAGCGCGGCAGCACCTGGCGTGGGTTGCGCATGAAGAGCTCGAGCAGGTGGGCCTCCGTCGTCGTCAGCTCGAAGCGGCGGCTGCCACGGCGGGCGTCCATGGAGCCGAGGTCGAGCGTCAGGTCGGCGAAGCGCAGCACGGCGCCGGGCTCCTCCGGCTTCGAGCGGCGGAGCAGGGCCCGCAGGCGCGCCAGCAGCTCCTCGAGGTCGTACGGCTTCGGGAGGTAGTCGTCTGCGCCGGCGTCGAGCCCCTCGACCCGGTCGCCGACGGCGTCCCGCGCCGTGAGGAGAAGGATCGGGATCCGGTTCCCCTGCCGCCTCAGACGACGTGTCACGTCGAGGCCGTCGAGTCCCGGCATCATCACGTCGAGCACGACCGCGTCGGGCGTACGCATGTCGACCGCCGAGAGCGCCGTGTCTCCATCCGAGGCGAGCGCGACCTCGTAACCGTGCAGCTGGAGCGCGCGTTCGAGCGCCTCGCGGACCGCACGGTCGTCGTCTGCGACGAGTACGAGCATTTCGTCTCTAAGTTTGCCGCGGGACGTGAGAGGCCGCTAAGCGGCCGGCAGATCGACGACGAACGCGGCCCCCTGACCGGGCTGCGAGCGAACGGTGAGACTGCCGCCCATCCGGGAGACGAGCTCCCGCGAGATGAAGAGGCCGAGGCCGCTGCCGCCCACACCGCGCGTGAGCGCCGGATCGAGGCGATAGAACTTCTCGAAGATCCGTTCCTGCTCGCCGGGCGGGATCCCGAGCCCGCTGTCGCGAACCGTCAGCCTCGCGCGCCCGTGTCCTCCGGCGAGCTCCACCACCACGTCGCCGCCGTCCGGTGAGTACTTGATCGCGTTGTCGAGGAGGTTGACGAGCACCTGCCGGAGCTTGTCCTCGTCGGCGAGCGCTACCGCGGGGGCACCGTTCTGCTCGAGCCGCAGCTCGATCTGCTCCGGCGTGCGCAGCCGCGCCGAGTCGAGTGCGCTCTCGACGAGTGGCCTGAGATCGATCGCCCCGGTCGAGACGTCCACACGGCCCCCCTCGAGCTGTCCGGCGAGGAGGATCTGGGAGACGATCACGGTCAGCCGCTCGGTCTCGCTCACGATGATCTCGAGGAAGCGGTCGCGCTGCTCGGCGGGGATCTCGATGTCGGTGCGTCGCAGAGTGCGGGCGGCGCCGTAGACCGCGGCGAGCGGCGTGCGGAGCTCGTGCGAGGCGGTCGCGACGAAGTCGCTCCGCGTTCGCTCGAACGCGTGCTCGTCGCTGACGTCCCGCAGCGCGTAGACGATGCCCTCGTCGAACGCGACGCCTGTCACGGCGACCCAGCGGTCGCCGGACGGAGTCTCGATCGGCACGGTCACCGGGCGCGCCCGCTCGGGCGTCGCCGCGTCGGCAAGCTCCGCCAGCCGTGTCAGCTCCTCCCACGCCGGCATGACCTCGGAGGGGTGGCGCCCGACCGCCTGGCCCTCCCGGACCCCGGTGATCGCGGCGGCCGCGGCGTTCCAAAAGCGCACGCGGCCGTCCTCGTCCAGGAGAACGACGCCGTCGCCGACGTACTCGAGCGCGAGCGCCGCCTCGGCCCGGCGCTCGGCCTCTCGGTAGAGCCGGGCGTTCTCGACCGCGATCGCGGCGCGCGCGGCAAGCTCCTGCGCGAGCTCGAACTCGGAGTCCTCGAGTTCCCGTGACTCGGCGACGAGCGTGAGCGCGCCGAACGTCCGCTCGCCGGAGCGAAGCGGCACCGTGATCGCGCTCCGAATCGAGATCTTCTCGAGCGCCTCGGCCGCGTTGGGATCCCGCCGCACGGCCTCGTCCAACAGCTCCTGCGGCACCTCGCGGAGGAAGACCGGCTCGGCGGTGCGGATCACCTGCGCCGTCAGATCGAACTCGTCGTCGATTCGGACGGTGCGGGTGCGTTCGCGCATCGCCTCGGCCCAGCGCCTGCGCTCGGGGTCTTGATGAGCGACCACGACCTGCTCGATCTCCCCGGTCTCCTCGACGAGCATCGAGATCGTGCACCAGTCGGCGAGCAGCGGCACGGCGATCTCTGTCAGCCGCTCGAGCGTACGCTCGAGCTCTAGCGACGAGGTGAGGAGCGCGGTCGCCTCGCCGAGGAAGGAGAGCCGCTCGCGCAGCGTCTGCTCGGCCACGGAGAACCGGGCGCGTTCGAGCGCGAGCGCCGCCTGCCTGGCGAGCGCGACCTTGAGCGCGCGCCGCTCGGGCGGGAAGTCCTCGTCGGTCGGGAAGGAGAAGACGAGACCCCCGATCGTGCCGCGCTCCCCGACGAGCGGGACACAGACGAGTCCGTGGCCGGGCTGCGAGCGGTCGATCAGCTCCGGGTAGCGGGCGTCGCGCTCGGCCTCCGAGCTGATGAACACGCCCTCGCCCGTTCGCACGGCCTCGGAGAGCGGGTAGTTCCCGCTGACCGGGAAACGCAGGAATGGGTCGATGTACTTCATGTCGTAGCCCCGCGAAGCGATCACCTCGAGCCACTCCCCGTCTTCGCTGAGGGTCGCGATCAGCCCCCCGCGCGCCTCGGCTGCGCGCACGCCTTCGACGAGGACCGCGTCAAGCACCTCCTGCGGGGTGTGCGCCGTCGCGAGCGCGTCGGCCACCTCCTGCAGCCGGGTCGCCGCATCGAGCGCCATCCTGCTCTCGCGCGAGATCCGCTCCGCGCGCTCGCGCGCGGCTCGCTCGCGCCCGATCACCTCGCTGCCGAACAGCGCGGCGACGACGAACACACCGAGAGCGGTCGCGCCCTCGGCGTTGAGCTCGGAGCGGTCGTAGCGGGAGGCGAAGAAGTAGAAGAACGGGAACGCGGAGGCGGCGACCGCGGCGAGACCACCGATCCGGCCGCCCGCGACCGTGGCGAGACTGATCGCGACCGTGTAGAGCAGTCCCGGAACGACGGTGCGGACGCTCGTGAAGGCAAGCAGCGTGACGAGGCCAGGGGCGCCGAGCGCGACCACCGCGGCGATGGCGTAGCGCTTGGTCGCGTGCGACCACCGGGCCGCCGGCGCGTGCCCGGACGGCGCCGCGTCGGCGATCATTCGTGCTCCGAGAGCTCGCGATTGAGCTGCTCGCGCTCTCCGCGGGCGATCCGCTCGAGCACGCCTCGCACGATTCCGGCTAGCTCGAGCGGGTCGAAGGGCTTGACGACGTAGCCGACGGCGCCGAGCTCCTGGGCGCGCAGGCGATCCTCGCGCGCGGCGCGCGCGGACAGGAAGACGATCGGAACGTCGCGTGTCTCGGGGTGCGCGGCCAGCTGCTCGGCGACGCTCCAGCCGTCGACGCCCGGCATCATCACGTCGAGCAGGAGGAGCGAGGGCTGCTCCCGGCGGAGCTCTTCGAGAGCCTCGGCGCCATCCTTCGCTTCGAGCACCGCGAGACCGTCGCCTTCGAGATTGACGCGGCAGATCGCGCGGATGGAGCGCTCGTCGTCGGCGAGGAGAACGAGCGGCGCCGATTCCTCGGGCCGTCCTCCGCCTGCTCCGCCGCCGGGGTCGGGCCGATGCCTGACGCGGCTGCGCCAGGTTCCGTGCACGAGATGGACGGGCCGGTGGGCACGCGAAGCCCGGAGCGCCTCGGACCTACTCAGTTTCGTTCTCACTACCCCGGTCACGGCTCCCCCGAGCGTCGTGGCTCCGAAGTGTGCCCGAAGGCACGTTCCTGCGCTAGGAGATTTCCCTGCTCGCGGTTCCAGTCCTCGGCCAGCTCACGGAGGCCGGGGCCGCGGACCCCGATTGCATCGCGCGCGTGCAAGCGCATCCGGCCGGCGAAGTCGCGGTCGCGTGCCCGAATCAGCGCACGCGCCGCGTACTGCGCGCCCGTGCAGAGCGCGGCGACCCGCGCGCCCGCGGCGGAATGGTGCTTCCCCCAGTAGCGGTGACGGCCGCGCCACATCTCGTTGATGCGCCGCTCGGGGATCCCCGCGCTGAATTGCGACTCGTGGTGGACGACCGTCACGTGCGGGAAGTACTGCGTCCGCCAGCCGGCCCGGCGAAGGCGGCGCGCCAGGTCCGTCTCCTCGGAGTAGATGAAGAACTCCTCGTCGAAGATACCGACCTCGTCGAGCGCCTCACGGCGAAGGAGGAGGGCCGCGGCCATCGCCCAGTCGACGTCGCGCGTCTCGCGCCCGCCCGACTGCGCGACCCCGGCCCGCCCCAGCGTCACGAGCCCGAGCGCCGCGGTCGCAGGCGACGGGAAGCGCCACGCGGAGGCCTGTGGGCGCCCGTCGGGGTAGACGAGCCGCGGCCCGAGGGCGGCGACGCGAGGGTTCGCGTCGAGATGCGCGACCATCCGCTCGAAGCCCCAGTCGTCGCTCGTGGTGTCCTCGTTGAGGACGAAGACGTAGCGACCGGTCGTGGCGCTGATCACGGTGTTGTGGTTGGCGCCGAAGCCCGCCCGGTGCCGCTGCTCGATCACGCGGACTCCCGGGAAGCGCTCGCGGACCGCGGCCGCCGACCCGTCCTCCGACGCGTTGTCGAGCACGACGATCTCCGCGTCGGCTCCGCGCAGCGAATCGAGGCACGCGAGCAGAAGCTCGCGCGAGTTCGTGTTGACGAGCGAGACGGAGACGTCGGGCAAGAGCTAGCGCGCGAGCCCGCGAGCGACGAGCGCTTCGCGCGCGAGGTCGGCGGCGTCGACCGCCTCCTGGCCCTCGAGCCACGCAAGGAGATCGCGCATGCCGTCCGCGAACGCGATCTCGGCCTTGAAGCCGAGCATCTCCTCCGCGAGCCGCGTGTCGGCGAAGCAATGCCGGATGTCCCCCGCGCGGTACTGCTGCACGATCTCCGGCTCGATCTCCTTGCCGAGCCCGGCCGCGATGGTGCGAGCGACCTCGAGGATCGACGTCGGGCGCCCCGTGCCGAGGTTCACCGTGCGTCCGTCCGCCCCGTCCGTCGTCAGCGCGAGCGCGCAGCCTCGAACGAGGTCGCGCACGTCGATGAAGTCGCGCGTCTGGGTGCCGTCCTCGTACACGATGGGGGCGCGGTCGTTGAGGAGGCTCGAGGAGAAGATTGCCGCGACGCCCGTGTACGGGTTCGAGAGCGCCTGGCGCTCGCCGTAGACGTTGAAGAAGCGCAGGGCGACGGCGGGAATGCCGTAGGCGGCGCCGACGGAGAGGAAGAGCTCCTCGTGGTCGCGCTTGGTGACGGCGTAGACGGAGGTCGGGCGCAACGGTTTCGCCTCGGCCGTCGGCTCCGGCTCGAGCGAGTCGCCTTCGTCGCCGAGGAGCTCCCACTGCTTGGCCGCAAGCTGGCTCTCCGGCCGGAGGCCCGGCGCGATCCCCGACTCGCCGGTGCGCGGGTTGCGGTACTGGCCTTCCCCGTAGATGGACATCGACGATGCGACGACGAGCTTGCGGATCGCGTCGCGCCGCTCGAGCGCCTCCTCGAGGACGACCGCGGCGCCGATCGTGTTGACCGACGTGTACCGCTCGATCTCGTACATCGACTGGCCGACGCCGACCGCCGCCGCAAAGTGGTAGACCGCGTCGGCGCCGTCGAGCGCGCGTGCGACGGCTTCGTGGTCGCGGACGTCTCCGACCTGGAGCTCCACCGCCGGGTCGAGGTAGTCGGGCCGCTCCCCGTCCCTGTGCACCTGCGGGTCGAGGTTGTCGAGGGCCCTCACGTCGTGCCCCTCGGCCAGCAGCCGGTCGGCGAGGTGCGAGCCGATGAAGCCGGCCCCGCCCGTGATCAGGACGCGCATCGGAGCGTGAGGCTAGCAGCGCGGCCGCGCGAACCCGGTTCATAGACTGCCGGCATGCGGCGTCGCCGCCGGGCCGTCCTCCGCTTTGCTCTAGGCGTCGCGCTCGCCGCAGCCGTTTTCGTCGAGGTGGTCCCCCGCATCGCGAGCTACGGCAGCGTCGGGCACCGCATCGCATCCATCCCCGCCCTCTGGGCTGCGGCAGTCGCAGCGGCAGCCCTGCTAGACGTGCTCACGACGCCGCTGCCCTGGCAGGCGGTCCTGCCGCAGCTGCCGTTTCCCGGCGCCCTGGCGTTCACGCAGGCTTCGACGGCGTTGACGACCGTGCTGCCCGGTGGGGCACCGCTCGGAATGGCCCTCTCGTTCGGCTTCCTCCGCAGACTCCGCATCGACCGGGGACATGCCGGCTTCGCCGTGGCGCTGACGGGAGTCTGGAGCCAGGTCATGATCCTCGTCTACCCGCTCGTCGGCGCCGTCCTCGTCTTCGCAACCGGGCGTCTCTCGACCTCGACCGCCGTGATCGCCGGGGCCAGCGCAGTGGCCGGCGCCCTCATCGTGGGGCTCGCCGTCGCCGCATTGCGAAGCCCCACAGCGGCCCGCCGGCTCGGCGACACCGCGGCGCGCGTCGCAACCCGCGCCGCGCGCCTCGTGCGGAGGACTCCCCCGGACTGGAGCGGTGAGGCCCTCGTCAACCTGCGGGCCGAGCGGCTCGTCCTGCTCCGGCGGCGGTGGCCGTGGCTGACCCTGGCCACGCTCGCGAATCAGTTGACGGCGTATCTCGCCTTCGAGCTGTGCCTGCGGGCAGTGGGGATCTCGTTCGGGAGCCTGCCGCCCAGCGAGGCGTTCCTCGCGTGGGCGATCGGACGCGTCATCACCTCGCTACCCCTCACGCCGGGCGGGATCGGAGTCGTCGAGCTCGGGATGATCGGCACCCTCGTCGGCTTCGGCGCGTCGAACGCGCACGTCGTCGCCGCGGTGCTCCTCTACCGCGGAGTGATCGTCCTGCCCACGCTCGTGATCGGGCTGCTCGCGCTGCCCGTGTTACGACACCTGGCGACGGCGACGGCCGAACCTACCTAGGGAAGCGCCTCGACGACTTCCTCGCGCGGATCGTCGAACCGCAGGCGCTCCCGGACCGCCGAGACGATCCATTCGAGCCGGCGGAAGACGAGCGAGTCGCGCCGCTCGGACTCGAGCCGCCGGCGCGTCCTGGCAAAGCCGCGGTCGATGTAGCGGAGCGGCTCGAGCGGCGCATCCGGATAGAGCCGGCGCAGCGCGGCCTCGAGCGGCCCGTGGTCCAGCACGGCGTCCGCGTACTCCACGGTCACGCCCGGCAACGCGTCGAGCACCGCCTCGGCGCGGACAAGCCCCTCGACGAGCGCCCACGGATGCGCCTCGAAGACGCTCGCGGCACGCGCGGGGTACAGCCACTGCCGCTTCAGCATCGTGTAGGCGACCTCCGCCAAGTTCCGCCGCACCTTGAGGACACGGAAGTCGCCGAGCCCCTCCCAGCCGCCGATCACGAACGGCTGGACCACGTCCTTGTAGGCGAAGCCCTGGCGCGACGCCGCGCGGTCGAGGTAGCTCGTCAGGTTCGCGAAGGTGTCGGGCGCGGAGCCCAGGAGGGTGAAGCGCTCGTCCGCCGGAGCCAGGCCCTGCAGCCGGCGCGGGACGCGCTCGCGGTTGAGGATCTCCCCGTCGCTCGTCCAGGCCGGCTCCGCAAGCCCGATTGCGCGGGCGGCGGCGACGTAGAGCAGGCTCGAGAGCGAGCGCGGGAGGGAGACGACGAACAGTGACCGGAGCTCCTCGGCGTGGGTCGAGGCGTTGCCTCGCTTGAGTACTCGGAGCCTGCTCACGCGGGGGAGCCTACGGACGGCGGAGTCGAGATTCATGTGAGAAAGATGTGAATAGGTCTCCGGCGCGCACCGACCGCAAATACCCGCATGCCTGCGAGCGAATCGGCTCGCTTTACGTCGGGCTTACGACGCACTGCCCGAACGCTGACATACGACCGCGAGGGTTCATCCGACAACGGGCGAGCGATAGGAGAGATCAAACGATGAGAAACGCAATTGTCTGCCTCGCGGTGGCGCTGGCGCTGCCCACCAGCGTCGCGTTCGCGAAGTCGCCGCATGCGCCGGGCACGCACGGCAAGTCCGCGCCGAAGGTCCTCTACATCCTCAAGGGGACACTCTCGGCGTACACGCCGGCGGGCTCGAGCGACGGCCAGATCTCGATCACCGTCAACCATTCGAACTATCACGGCCACGCGCTGAAGGGCCAGGTCCTGACGTTCACCGTCACGACGAAGACCCGGATCACCTTCCGGAACGGCACCACCGCCGACCAGGTCGACGGTGCCAAGGGAATCGTCACGCTGAGAGCGCCGAAGCGGGTCGCCCCGACGGACCTCGCCGCGACCCTGCAGACGTACGACGCACGTCACGTCATCGTCCAGAAGGCCGCGAGCTAGAACACCGGCACCTGGCGAGAGCGGCTGCGCGACAGGGCGCGGCCGCTCTCGCCAGGGCGGCCGGAGCCGGAAGCAGGGACGGCTTCCGGACGTTCTACCTCACTGGGCGCCGCGGTTGCGATGCCTTGAACGCGGCCGTTAGGGTCGCCCGAAAGGAGGTAGTCAATGGCACTGACGATCGGGGATACGGCGCCGGACTTCGAGGCGCAGACGACGGAAGGGACCATTCACTTCCACGAGTGGATCGGCGACTCGTGGGCCGTGCTCTTCTCGCATCCCAAGGACTTCACGCCGGTTTGCACGACCGAGCTCGGCTACATGGCGAGGATCAAGCCCGAGTTCGACCGGCGGAACGTGAAGATCATCGGCCTTTCCGTCGACTCCGCCGACGACCACGAGGCGTGGGCGCGCGACATCGAGGAGACCCAGGGGACCGCTCCCAACTACCCGCTGATCGGCGACCCGCTCCTCACGGTGGCGAAGCTCTACGGAATGCTCCCGGCCGGCGTCGACGGCGAGGCGAAGGGCCGCACGCCGGCGGACAACCAGACCGTCCGCAACGTGTTCGTGATCGGGCCGGACAAGAAGATCAAGCTGATCCTCGTCTATCCGATGACGACGGGCCGCAATTTCGACGAGGTGCTGCGCGTCATCGACTCCCTCCAGCTCACGGCGGGACACAAGGTCTCGACGCCGGCGCAGTGGCAGCCCGGCGAGGACGTGATCATCGCCGGCTCGGTGTCGAACGACGAGGCGAAGGAGCTCTTCGGCGAGTGGCAGGAGCCGAAGCCGTACATCCGGATCGTCCCCGACCCCTCCGGGGTTCCCGCCGAGGCCTAGCAGCTCACCCGGCGTCTCGAGCCGGCGTCGCGTGGCGCCGGCCCGAGCGCAGGGAAAAACACCGCAGTCGCGAACGTTCAGGCATGAAGCGTCGCCCGAGGCGCCCAAGCCCCGCGTTCGCGGTCTCGCTGCTCGCGCTGTTCGTCGCGCTCGGAGGGACGAGCTATGCCGCGGTCGGCCTGCCGAGGAACAGCGTGGGCGCGAAGCAGCTGATGAAGAACGCCGTCACCTCGTCGAAGATCAAGAACCGTGCCGTCACGGCGGCGAAGCTCAACACGCACGGTCTGACCGTTCCGAACGCAACGAACGCGGCCACCGCGGCCAACGCCGCCACGGTCGGTGGGCAGACCGTGAAGCTGATCCAGTGGAAGGCGCCGCCGGGCACGACGACGCAGACGATCTTCAGCGCCGAAGGACTGACGATCACAGGAAGCTGCGACGCCTCGAGCAACATCACGATCGACGCGACCGGCACCACGACGAAGAATGCCGAGCTCAGGATCCGGGGCGACGTCATGGGCACCGCCTTCTTCCAGAACGTCCATTCCTTCTCGAGCGCGTCGACCGTGTCGCTCGTGCACACGGACGGCGGAGAGCACGAAGGCTCTGGCCAGCTCGTCTACGCAACGGTCGACGGTCACGTGGTGACGCTTTCCTACGGCTTCGACTGGGGCAATTCAACGTCGGGCGCGTACTTCAACAACTTCGTCGGCTGCACGATGTACGGCGAAACCGTCTACGGCTGACCCAGCCCGGCTTCGCGCCTATACCCCCTCCGGGGGAGGCGCCGTCTCCCGAAGTCGCCGATTTCGTGATGGTGTCTGCGGCGCCAGTCCCTTTCCGCGACTACGACGACAGCCTGTCCGCGGACGAGGTCGGACGGCGCTACCGCACGCTGATCGAGCAGCTTCCGCTCGTCGTCTATCTCGATGAGCTCAATTCCGCCAGCTCGAACATCTTCACGAGCCGTCAGATCGAGCCGATTCTCGGCTACACAGTCGAGGAGTGGGCGAGCGACCCCGAGCTGTTCACGCGCCTTCTCCACCCGGACGACCGGGAGCGCGTGGTCGCCGCGCACGTGCGCACGCACGAGACACACGCACCGCTCAGCCTCGAATACCGGTTGATCGCACGGGACGGACGCGTCGTCTGGCTCCGGGACGAAGGGGTCGTCGTCGTCGACGAGCAGGGGCGTCCGCTCCATCTCCAGGGTTACCTCCTCGACATCACGCGCGAGCGCGAGGCCGAGCAGCAGCTCCGCCAGCTCGCGCTCTACGACCCCCTGACGGGCCTCGCGAACCGCGCCTTCTTCCACGAGCGGCTGCGTCACGCGATCAAGCTCCGTCATGACGACGGGCACGCGACCGGCCTCCTCTACATCGACCTCGACGACTTCAAGGGAATCAACGACCGCTGGGGACACGACCTGGGCGACGAGGTGCTGCACGAGGTCGGCGCGCGGATCGAGCGCTCGGTGCGCCCCGGAGACACCGCGGCGCGCCTCGGCGGGGACGAGTTCGCGGTCGTCCTGGCCGAGCCCGTGACGCCCGAGGACGCAGTTGGAGTCGCCGAGCGGCTCCTCGCCGAGATCGCAAGGCCGTTGGACAGCGGCGCCGGACCCCTCTACACGAGCGCGAGCATCGGCATCGCCTTCGGGAGCGACGACGAGTCCCTCCTGCGGGAGGCCGACATCGCGATGTACCGGGCGAAGGGCCATCCCGAGCTCGGCTACGCGTTCTTCGATGCCCAGCTCGACCGCGCCGCCGTGGAGCGCTCGGAGCGCATCGCGGAGTTGCGCGAAGGCATCACCCGCGGCGAGTTCCGGCTCGACTACCAGGCGGTCGTCGATCTCGACCGCCACCAGATCACCGGCTACGAGGCGCTCGTCCGCTGGGAGCATCCGACGGCCGGAGAGCTCCCGCCCGCCGAGTTCATCCCGCTCGCGGAGGAGACGGGCCTCATCGTCGGCCTCGGGGAATGGGTGCTCAACGAGGCCTGTACGGAGGCGACTCGCCTTCACCGCCTGCACGGTCGGCCGGTGCACATGTCCGTGAACGTCTCGGCCCGTCAGCTCCACCATTCCGACTTCTTCCGCCACGTCAGCCGCGCGCTCGACGCCTCGGCCTTGATGCCGGGCCTGCTCACGCTGGAGCTCACCGAGAGCACGCTGCTCGCGTCCGACGAGCGGGTCGCGCACACGCTCGCGAAGATCAAGGACCTCGGCGTGATCCTCGCCCTCGACGACTTCGGGACGGGCTACGCGTCGCTCTCATACCTCAGGCAGTTCCCGATCGACGTCGTGAAGATCGACCGGAGCTTCACCCAGAACGCCGGCACCCAGGAAGGCGACCTCGTGCTGCTCAAGGGGATCATCGACCTCGGCCATGCGCTCGAGCTCAATCTCGTCGCGGAGGGGATCGAGACGCCCGAGCAGCACACGATCGTGCGCAAGCTCGGCTGTCACCAGGCTCAGGGCTTCTACTTCGGCCGGCCGTCTCACCCGGCTCAGCGCGACCTCGACAGCTCGATCGGCTAGCGGGGCTTCGCCTCCGGAAAGCGCTCGAGGCCGTCTGCGGGGAGCGGCTCCCACTCGCACGCGTAGTTCACATAGCTGTGCCATTGCGGCCGGATCCCGTGGCCCGGGTCGAAGAGCCCGAGCCGGACGCTTCCCACCTCTCCGGTTTCCGGGTACTTGCTCCACAGCGCGCTGCCGCAGGCCGAGCAGAAGCACTTCGGCCAGCCGTCGCCGGGGGCGTACTCCGCGACGAGCTCCTCACCGGCCAGGAGGCGGAACGAGCCGGACGCGAGCCGCGCCTGGGCCGAGGCTGCCGTGCCGGTGCGCCGCTGGCAGCGCGTGCAGTGGCAGTAGCCGGCGCTCAGCGGCTCCTCGGTCACCTCGAAGCGCACCCCGCCGCACATGCAGTGCCCGGTGAAGGGAGGCCCGCTCACCGCAGCAGGGGCGACGGGGGGATCCGGGTCTCGCCGGCGATCCCGTCGATCGCGAGCATGACCTCGTCCTCGTAGCACCAGCTCCACTCCTCGCCCGGCTCGAGCGAGCGAATGAGCGGATGCGAGGAAGCGCGGTGGTGCGCGGTCGCGTGGCGATTCGGCGAGCTGTCACAGCAGCCGACGTGGCCGCAGCTGAGACAAATGCGGAGGTGCAGCCACTCGCCGCCCGTGCGGAGGCAGTCCTCGCAGCCCTCCACCTCGGCGGGGAGCTCACGCACCGCGACCTCTCCGAGGTGAGAGCAGGGCGGGACTGCCACGCCGCCGAGCCTACCGGCGTGCCGGCGCCCTACGCGGGCATGCAACGCGTCCCTCGGTCGTTGGTGCGTGCATGAAGCCACGTCTCGTCGGGGTCAACCACGTCGCGCTCCAGGTCGACGACATCAAGGAGGCGGTCGGGTTCTACACCGACCTCTTCGAGCCCACCGACGTGAGTCGCATCCCGGGTGCCGCATTCCTGCGCATGGGCGACCAGTTTCTCGCCCTGTTCGAGCGTGGCCCGCGCTCCGAGGAACCGCATTTCGGGCTCGTCGTCGACGACAAGGAGGCGACGCGCCGCAAGCTCGAGGAAGCGGGCGTCGAGGTCCTGCCGGGCCGGTTCTTCGACGTCCGCGACCCGAGCGGCAACCGCGTCCAGATCGTGCAGTACGACGAGATCCAGTTCACGAAGACCGAGCGGATCCTCGCCGGGATGGGCCTGCAGCTCGGGAAGTCGGAGCAGGCCCTGGACGAGCTGCGCGCCCAGGGCCTGGCCGACTAGGAGACGAGCTCGGCGAGCTGCTGCCGCGTCCGCTCGGCCTCCCGCTCGAGGCTCGGCGCGTAGGCGCCCGCAGCCTCGAGCAGGAGCTGTCGCCGGCGCTGGGCGTCGATCTCGCGGAGCAGCTCGTCGACCGGCTGCCTTCGTGCGGACCGAGCGTCGCTCATGCCGCCTCCCGCAGCTCGGCCACCTCGACCTGCTCGGCGGGCTCTCGCGCCGGCCGGAGGAACACGACAGCGATCACGATCGCCGCGACGAGCAGGCCGCCGAGCACGTCGAACGAGGCCTGGAAGCCGCTGACCGTCGCCGGGGCGCTGCCGATCGCGAGCGCGTGGGCGTGCGCGTAGCTCGAGCTGGCGCTCGCGGCGACCGTGCTGATCGCGGCGAGCCCGAGCGCGCCGCCGATCTGGCGGCTCGTGTTCACGAGGCCCGAAGCAATCCCCGCGTCGGCACGCTCGACCCCTGCCAGGCTGGCGATGGTGACGGGCACGAAGGAGAAGCCGATCCCCGCGCCGCCCAGGACGAAGGCCGGGAAGAGATCCCAGAAATAGTGGCCGTCGACGGGCACCTGGGTCAGCAGCCCCACCGAGATCGTCGCGAGCGCGAGACCCGCGGTGAGGGTCGCGCGGACGCCGACGCGCCCGACC
>Ga0209810_1001631_pt1 | contig 32354 bp, 27 predicted proteins | sample Coa_R1_7_FD_187159 | JGI IMG/M metagenome (GOLD analysis project Ga0209810, IMG submission 187159) | Surface soil microbial communities from Centralia Pennsylvania, which are recovering from an underground coalmine fire - Coalmine... | ecosystem: Environmental > Terrestrial > Soil > Unclassified... | reverse complement strand
GCGGGCTGCGCATAATGGCGGCGATAAAACCCTCGTCCATGAACATTTCGAACGAGCGAATATCGGGCGCATAGGAGCGAATCCAGCCTAGCAGGAAGACCATACCCAGAAAAACGACTTCGGTGGCGAGTATGTAGCCAATATTGACCCGCAGCTGCTTGACAATATCGTGTTGCACGCGCAAAAAGCCGACGATATTGAGGGCGAGAATGATGAGCAGCACACCCAGGATAAAGAGCTGGCTGTAAGGCAGAATCTGGAAGCACATCAGGGGCAGCCAGACGGCAAAAGCCAGCACAGCCATACCAATTGCCTTGCTAAAGGCCCAGCCACGATCTGGCAGGTTATGAAAGACGGTGAAGGTGAGCGGCAGGCAGATCAGGCCCAGAGCTTCGACCAGCGCCCACATCTGTAATAACTGGATCATCTATTTTCTCTAACAAGCTTTCCGATTCGTAAATAGTCAGGTCTCTTCCAGGGTGTGTTTACACGCCGAAGAGGTACGATCAATTTTATTATACTTGATAACGAACGAATCCCTTTACAGGTTCCGCGCAAATGCCCCTTCTGGTCTATTGAACCAGTCAATTATAGCACTTTGTATATGATTACGCCATTGTACTGGTACACAAGTTTCAGCGTATCGCCCACCATACGCTGAAACTTGTTCAGGCCAACCATTGAATGCAATCCATAAAGCTGGCGTTCTAAGGGGCCGATGTAGATATAGCCCACCTGATAGTAACGCAGCAAGGCCAGGGCCTGCGCCGTGCTGTCAGTGGTGTAGATGATGTTGATATCAGCCTCGCGTGTCAGCAATTGATCGCCGTAACGCTGCTCGCCCTCGTGATCGACCCAGCCAAGCACGTCAGGCAGGCCGGTGTAGACGGAGACGCGACTGTACCACTGGTACGAGAAGGGAGCAGCGGCCTCAAGAATGACCGGCGACCCGGCAATGTTCTGATTGATCCAGCTAATGGCGTCGGCATCGGCGGGATACCACGCGCGCACGAAGGCAAAACCGTCCAGCGTGGGCGTGTAATCGGCGCTCCCTGCCGGTGGCTGCACGGCTATCCATGTCTGGTGATCGCTCACACGGGCCAGCGTCCCCTCGCTCAGAAAGATCGAGCAACTCACGATTAGCACCACCAGCCCGATGGTCCAGGCGCGACGGAAAAGACCGCCGGGGTAACGCCAGATCCGCCCCAGCGCCAGCGCCCCGCCAACGGCGAAGCAGAGCCATGCCTGCATCGAAAACTTGAACACGGTGTTCATGCGCTCATAATCGCCGCCGTCCAGAAAGTCGCGCACATAGACGATTTCTTGCCCCAGACAGATACACAGCCCCATTAGCAGCAGCAGGTACGTGAACCATTCAACCGGCACAGGCAAAGATTGCTGCCCGCTCGCCGTTATGGCAACAGGCGTTGCCGGGGCCGTCAGTCTCCTGCGGATGGAAAGCGCGGCCAGCGCGGCCCCACAGAGTAGCACAACGGCCAGCAAGGCTTTCACGCCCATCGACCACGCCACCAGCAATACGAAGCCACAGAGGAGAAGATAACCAGCTTTGCTCCATAGCGCGCTGCCCTGTCTACCGGCAAACAGGCTTTTCACAAACGGAGCGTTCTGCCAGAAAGGGTAGAGTTCAAAGAGGAAGAAGCTGAGCGCGAGAAAGAGCCAGAAGCCGAAGACGGTGAGAAAATCGCTCATTGTCGTCCCCTGCCGCACAAAGCCGAGGCCGTTGACATAGAGTTCCTGATACCAGGCATAGAAGGGCCAGTAGAGCAGATAACCCAGGCCGCACAGGATAAGCCACGTCACCAGCGCGAAGCCCAGCGAGACCAGTCGCGTCACGCCCCGTTCCTCTCGCCGCTCGACCAGCACGCGCAGCAGCAAGACCGCACAGAGTACCAGCGCGTAGGTTGGCATATCCCAGGGATTGACACAGGCAATGGTGCCAAAAACGAAGGCCGCTAAGCCGTATAAGAACAACCTGTCCCACTGAACAGCGTTCAGCCAGCCAGCAACCAATGCTCGCAGACCCGCAGCCGACACACCCGCATTCGATAGACCCGCGCCCGACACACCCGCATTCGATAGACCCGCGCCCGACACACCCGCATTCGATAGACCCGCGCCCGACACATCCGCATTCGATAGACCCGCGCCCGACACACCCGCATTCGATAGACCCGCGCCCGACACACCCGCGCCCCGCAGGCCACCCGCAAGGGGTGGCCCTACTATATATGCCCCGTTATGGTCTCCCCCGTTGCGCTCGCTGCGTAGCGAGCGGGCAAACCGCGTATAGTAGGGCCACCCCTTGCGGGTGGCCTGCGGGGCGCGGGTCTGCGCTCCACTGGCCTGGCTGTCACCGACTGTCGTGGCTGGCCGACTTGCTGGCCTTGCCGAGAGGCACAGGGTGGCCGCAACGCCAAGTAGCAACATGGCGACGGGAAGATCAATAACGTGGGGATGCAGGTCGGCAAAGAGAAAGCTCCAGAAGGGAAATTCGTTGATGGTGAAGGGGATGATGCGACTGCTTTGCCAGTAATCGAAAGCGGGAACGGGAGTATGGGCGAGCAGGGCCGCGAACTGCGCTTTGAGCTGTTCCAGCCCGTTGAGGTTGCCGATGAGGGCCGCGAAGTAACCGGCGAGCAGAGCCAGCGAGAAACGCCGCGTCAGATTGTAGACAAGCGTGACGGCGCCGCTAAAGGTCAGAGCAAACAGAGTCGGGATTGCCAGGTTGAAAGCGGTGGTGGGAATGATGCCGGTCAGTTTGATCAGCGCACCGAAGATGACATAGCCATAGTAGTAGTAATTGATATAACCACCGGCGAACCAGGGGTCATAGGGAGGCATGTAGGGGCTGCGCAAAATGGCGTTGAGAAAGGCCAGTTCCATCGGTTTCTCCCCGCCGAGGAAAGGATTCCAGAGATCGGGGTTGAGTGAGCGAATACCGATGAAGAGCAGAAAGGCCAGCGTGAAGATGCCCTCTTCGAGCAGCAGCAACCGCCAGTGCTGGCGCAAAAAGTGCTGCAATGGCCGCCATTGTACGGCAATGCAGACCAGCGCGCAGAGCGAGAGCGCGCACAGCACAATAAGCAGCGAGAGATGGCTGAAGGCAAGCAGGCGCAGATTGGCAAGCAGCCAGGCGATATAGGCAAAAAGCAGGATGCCGACGGTTTTCGCGAATATGTAGCCGCGATCGCGCAAAGGACGAAAGGCGGGAAAGAGCAGGGGAAAGGCGAGCCAACCGAGCAGCGCGAGAACCAGCCACCAGATAAAGACCGGAGCGGCATTGGAGAAGCTATCTTGCGGAAACTGCACGCCGAAAGGCGGCGACTGCTGATCGTCGGCGATCTGCTGCGGTGAGAGCAGCAGCGAACGCTGCGACCCTGCCAGCCCGGCAACGGGCGGCGGCAACTTCACACCCTGCAACAACAGTTGATAGAGCTGGCCGGATGTGTACGGGTAAGGATTGTCGCGCACGAAGATACGCACATGGGGATGGTCGAAGACGGAGTAGCTTTCATCGGCGCCGCTGTCATCGAGCGTGATGCCAAAGAGATTCGGGTGGTTCTCGAACTGCGCGGCGAGGTGGAAGCCAAGCTTGCCGCTGAACAGCAACTGGTAATAATGAATGGTAAGCGGATAGCGGGCAGGCAGGCGTGGAATGGACTTATCGAGCCGGTCGGTCGCCATCGTGATGACATCGACGGTTGGCAGCAGGTTCGCCAGCATCTGCGCCTTCTGAACGGTATCGTCTCCATACAGGTCAAGACCGGTCTGGGGCTGCCTGTTCGCATCGAGGTAGGTGGCCTGCCGGTAGATATCAGGGGTATTACCATCCACCGGGAAGGGCAGAGGGTCATCCCATTGCTCGTAGGTAAGGACGCTGCCGGGCTTGATATGGCTGTAGAGCCAGCGCGAAGCCTGAATGCGCGTGTTGGGCTGGCTGTAGACGTTGAGCAGCGCCAGCCCCTGAAACATCGTCCCCGCCAGCACGACGGCAATGGCAGCGTAGGGCAGGAAGGCAAGCAATTTTTTCCTGTTGCCCGTCCCTACCTGGGCAGCGACAGAGCGAACCAGCGCGAGCAGAACGGCAGCCGCCATTAACGTCAGAAAGGGATAGAGCGGCAGCATGTAGCGCATGTATTTAACGTAGAAGCTGCCGGTGATGGCGAAATAGACGACGACCCAGGAGAGAATCACCAGCCAGGGACTCGACTCCCGCTTCCAGACGCGCCAGAGCAGCCAGAGCAGCCCGACAAAGGCGGCAAGGCCGAGCATCAAACCCAGGCCCCAGAGCAGCATGTTCTGTATTTCATAGATATATGGCGTTGTTCCCGCGAATTGTTCCGTGTAGGGCAAAACCACCGTTCCCCGCGCCAGATCGCCCTGATCGCGCACCTGCTGCACAAAGTTGCTGAAATCGAGCAGCGCGTAGGGCATGGCTATAAGAAATGTAATAAGAGTGACGGCGATGGAGAGCAGGAAGGAGCTGAGCGCGCTGAGCAGGTCGGTGCGATACCAGCGCAGGAGAGCGGCGACGAAAAGCGGGACGATCAACGGGGCGGCGCTGAACTTGGTTGCCATCGCCAGGCCAAAGCCCAGCCCGGCCAGCAGCGACCAGCGAATCGGCGCGTCTGTATCGACAAGGGCCACGCAGGCCAGCAGCGTCAGTGCGATGAAAAAGAGCAATACGCTATCGACGGCGTAGAAGTGCGAAAGTTGCAACTGCAGCGGGGTAAAGGCAACGAGGGCGGCGGAGAGGAAGGCGAAGGCCCAGGCGTAACGGCGGGTCGGCGTGAAGTCATCGGCCAGCAAGAGGGCGAGGCAGCCGGTAACAGGCACAGTGCCGCTATCGAATAGGGCGGAGAGAACGCGGCCCACTAGCGTCAGGTTGGCAAAATCGTTAATGGCCGGGAAAAAGTGAGCAAGGATGTTGCCGAGCAGGGCCAGCAGGTAGAGCGGGAAGGAGCCATAAGCAAAAAAGTGCGGGTTAAGCGGTGAACTGGCCGGATCCAGGAATTGGGCAAAGCTGTTCGGCCAGCCGAGGGCGGTCACGTGGAAGAGAATCTGCCGCTCATCCGGCTGAAAGCTGTTGCCGGCATCCCAGTTCAGGCCGTAGAGACGCAGGGCAAAACCCAGCAGGGTGATGCCAGCAAGCGCAAAGGGACGCCAGCGCACTGCAAAAGCTTTGTTCACCATCCCCCCCTTTTTCGCTGCGAGTTATGGCTTCTCGCCAGTGACCGTGACGAAATACCAGAGAGCGGAGAAATCATCGGACATCATCTCTGCCAGCGCCTGCTGGTAGAGTTGATCTAGTTCCTCTTCGGTGGCGAGACCCATTTTAGCCAGGAACGGCTGAGCGAATTTGAGAGCAATCATCCAGTTGTGGAACATGCCATCATGGGCCTCAGCCCCCGTAGAGTAGTCGATCACATGCGCGGTATGGCGGATATGCTTACAGCCTGCCTGCTGCAAGAACCGACTGAGCATCGGTGTGATCCCCCAGTTGCGGCCTTCAGGCGAGAAGCTGCGCCCGGCGCGCAGGTAGGCGAGTCCGCCCATACGCGAGAGTTTTTCGAATGCCGGGCTGGTCGTGGTTCCCATATCATCACATTCGGTGAGGCGAATCATGCCACCAGAGCGACTGATGCGCACGCACTCCCGGACAAATTCCGGCCAGGCAGTCGGCGTCATAAAACCGACAGCGCCACGCAGGTTGACGAGGTCGAAATGGGCATCGGGAAAATCGAGCGGTCTGGTAGCATCCATGACGAGGAAACGCACGTTGTCCAGGCGCTGGACTTTTGCCTGGGCGCGGCCATACTCGATCATAGTATGGCTGATGTCGATGCCAACCACCTCGATATCAGGATGGGCAAAAGCGACTTCCAGAGCCCAGCCGCCAGGGCCGCAGGCAACGTCCAGCACCCGGTTAATACCGGTGAAATCAGGGTTTTCCGGCAACAAGCCTCCCATATACTTTGTGACCAGCAAATCCTGGGCCACCAGACGGGCCATTTCTGCGGCGCTTTCAGCATCAAATAAATAGGTGTTCTCATTTTGTGAGGTATCCTGCATAAAACCTCCTTTCATGGAACGTGCTTGCTCGACAACGCTTCAGTGTTCTAAGAACTCCGCTGCTAACAGTTCGTCTTCTATCTGCTGCCAGGCCAGTTGTTCGGCCCGTACAATATCCATCTGCACGCGCTCTCTGGTCGCCTGAATGAGTATGCGAGAGACACGCTGGCGAAACGTCGCAAAGGCTTGCCTTTGCCTGTCATAGGAAGGCATGACATGGATCTCAATATCCTCTGGCCGGTAGAACTCCTGCGGCTCAAAGGCGATGGCCATGAGTTCGGCATACCCACGAATGAGGGCCAGGCGTCCAGACGTGAAATAGTTGGGCCGGGAGCAGGAAACATGCAGGCATCCGGCAATAGCGGCCCCACGTGTTATGGGATGTCCGGCGGCGCTGCGTTCCCCTTCCATCCAGCGAGCAGGGTAGAGGCTCTGCCCTTCCTCTGCGTTCTGTATGGCGGCGGCGCGACCAGAGGTGACAATATAGCCAACCAGAGCTTCCGCCCCCAGCAGCACTGGCGGTCGCTCCAGTGTATTGCTCCAGGGTGGCGTGCCTCGCCCCATTGTCTCGCGCAGGCTGCGCACCTTCCGCTTCTCCGTATGATACATGCAGCGCACGACGGTAATCTCCATACCAACACGTCTGGGGTCGAGTTGCCGCAGCGCCTGTTGCAAGATCAGGTCGCACATTGACCAGCCGCGCATGGGAGACGGTAGTTCGCCATAGGCATGCAGGACACGTTCGTAAAAGCTGGAAGGAATTTCTTCCAGGGCTTCATCGGCAGCGACCGAGTCATCGAAGGCATTGCCATACTCTACTTTAAGCAGAGAGAGCAGGACAGCACGGTATTCAGGCAAGGCGTCGAGCAGTGGGCGCAAGCTCTGCGGGCGCGGTCTGACCTCTCCATTGAGCCAGCGCGTGAGCGCCTGAAGGCTTATTCCCAGAACATCGGCAATGCGCTGTTTTTCCTGAGCGGTGTTCACCACGCTTTTCAAGAGCGCGCGCCAGTCCTCGAAATGCTCTCTCTCCGTCATTTCCTGCTCTATCAAAAAACTACGCAACCTCTACAGTTTGCGCCCAATATAATAACAGCTTGCTCGCACTCCGTCAATGTCAATCTACATGCTACATTATCTGCTCTACGATTTCAACAATTTTACTTCTGTCTTTCCCCGGTGCAAGACGAAATATAGAAAAACCCTCTTCTCGCAGCAAATAGTACGGCCAGTATTGCCAGCACACGCAGAACATGATAGCATACAGCCAGCACGAGCAACTGTTCTAGAGAATTTGATGTGTTGAGGAAATGTATGGCAATAGAGCATGTACAAAGATATCAGTTGCCGCTTCATGACCTGCGCAGCCTGGCGCCGGATATTGCATGGCACAATGCCCCGGTGATCTTACCTGGCCTCTCGCCCGTGCGGGTATGCCAGATAATCGGGGACTGGTATGTCGCTCAAACGAACTTTACACGCCGTCATGCCGCCGGGCAATACTTTACGCCGCCGCTCGTTGCCCGCTATATGGCATATCTCGCAGGAACATTGGGCGATCATTTGCGCATCCTTGAGCCAGGGGTAGGAACAGGCATATTAGCCAGCTATGGCTTAGAAATTTCGACCGGCCCGGTCGTGCCTTTTCGCAGCACAGATATACTCACCTCCGCTATACAGGCACAACAAGGCAAAGCCATCCCGCTGCTCTGGCTACAGCACGTTCACAGAATGGACATCCAATGGCCGCTGCAGGATTTTGATAAACCACAGGGGATACTCCGGCAAGCAGGTCACAAGCTCCTCGTAAAAAACAAAACGCAGGTTGTGATTAGAAGATTCAGTGCTAAAGAAGAGCTACGTCGCATTACAGCGGCAGTCTTGCCGGAAGGCGCGTTTGGCAGCGAATCCATCGGTCTGGAAAACCATTTGAACTACCTTTACCGGCTCAATGGAGTTCTCTCTTACGAAGAAGCGGTTGGACTGGCCGCTTTCCTCAACAGTTCGCTGGTTGATCGCTACGTTCGCATTGCTAACGGCAACACGCAGATCAACGCCACAGAATTGCGCAAGCTCCCCCTGCCAGGCTGGCAACAACTGGTTGCTATCGGCAAACAGGTGGTCGTTCAACGGTTGGAACGTGACTTTGACGCAACCGAACGCATCATCATGGATGTACTCAAGAAAGATTTGATTCTGGGTGATGAAGAGAATGACCTTCAGCTTCCAGTATTTACGGATTCGAGGTTACAGATGGGAAAAATTCAAGAGGCACAACGTATCTTGCGTGAGCTTGGCCTTCCACCTGCACAACAAAACGAAATAAGCGCACTCGCCTTGCTTGCACTCTGCAATTTAGACGAAGATGCCGCGTGGTCAACCGTGACACAGCGGCCCATCACTATCCATAACATGTTGGGATTTATGAAAGAACATTACGGCAGAACCTATGCAGAAAACACTCGCGAGGTTGTTCGCCGCCAGGTTATTCATCAATTTGAGCAGGCCCGCCTGATAGATCGTAACCCTGATGAACCTTCTCGTCCTACGAACAGCCCGAATACCAGCTATGCGATTACAACAGAGGCCCTGAGCGTTCTGGCCCAATACGGCACCGAAAGGTGGGAAAAAGCTGTTACATCCTTCCTGGAGCAACATCGCGCTTTATGGGAAACACTACCAACAGAGCCGTCACGCGATGGCGCTGCCATTAAAGTTGGCCGACGGCAAGCAAATTTATCTTACTCCCGGTAAACACAACGAATTACAAATTGCCATCATCGAACAATTTGGCCCACGCTACGCTCCAGGAGCAACTGTACTTTATCTTGGCGATGCAGCCAGCAAATTTGTTCTTTTTGAACAAGAGGGTCTGCAACGCCCGGGTGTACCAATCACCACCCATGATAAACTACCAGATGTTATTCTGTACGACGAAGCAAGAAACTGGCTGTATCTCATTGAGGCCGTTACCTCACACGGGCCTGTTTCCCATAAACGCAAATTTGAATTGGAGCAACTCTTGAAGGGGAGCCAGACAGGACGCATCTACGTAACGGCATTTCTCACATTTGCTGAATTTAAGCGCCATAGCCCCAATATCGCGTGGGAAACGGAAGTCTGGATTGCAGAAATGCCAGAGCATATGATCCACTATAATGGAGAGCGATTCATGGGGCCGCGTGAGTAGCTAAAAACTACTCATGCGACTTTTTCTACCCAACGTTACACTACTTCTACACCCCCTTCCTCAGTATTGCTGCTTTACAGGATGCTAGCTCTGCTTTACGTATCTCTAGTTCGCCATCGCATACATCGACGAGGACTGTGTCGCCGCCGCTGAGGGCGCCTTGCAGGATGGCTTCGGCGAGGGGATCTTCCAGCAGGGTCTGGACGGTGCGACGCAGGGGACGCGCCCCGGAGAGGGGGTCGTAGCCGCGCCGGACAAGCAGGTGGCGCGCGGTTTCGCTGACCTGGAGTGTGATGGATTGTTCGGTGAGGCGGCGCTGCGTCTGCGCGATCATCAGGTCGACGATCCGCTGCAAGTGCTGTTGCTGCAAGGGATGGAAGACGACAATTTCGTCGACACGGTTGAGCAATTCGGGTTTGAAGAGGTCTTTTAAGGCTGCTAAGACGGTTGTCCGGGCGCGTTCGCGCTCTTTCGACCGGCGTTCTCCCTCACTGAGACGCGACTGGCCGAAGCCGAGGGAGTCATGGGCAAGCGAGGCGGTACCGGCATTGGAGGTGATGATGACGATGGCGTGCCGGAAATCGACCGTCTGGCCGTGCGAGTCGGTGAGGCGGCCATCGTCGAGCAGTTGCAAGAGCAGGTCGAAGACGTTCGGGTGCGCCTTCTCGATTTCGTCGAAGAGGATGATGCTGTACGGGCGGCGGCGCACGGCCTCGGTGAGCTGACCGGCCTGATCGTAGCCGACATAGCCCGGAGGGGAGCCGATGAGCCGCGCGGCCTGGTGGCTTTCCATGAATTCGGACATGTCGAGCTTGATGCAGGCGTCCTCGTCTCCAAAGAGCGTTTGCGCCAGCGCCCGCGCCAGTTCGGTTTTACCAGCGCCAGTGGGGCCGACAAAGATGAAGGAGCCAATCGGTCGTCGGCTATCATGGATGTGCGCGCGCCAGCGGCGCACGGCCTGGGCGACGGCGCGCACGGCTTCGTCCTGGCCGATGACGCGCCGATGCAGTTCGTCTTCCAGCCGCAGCAGGCGTTCAGCCTCCTGAGCGGCGATGCGCGTGGCGGGGATACCCGTCCACATGGCAACAACCTCGGCGATATCCTGCTCATCGACAACAGGGCGTTCCTGTCGACATGCCATCATCCCTTCCTGCTCAAGCCGACGTAGTTCCTGTTGCAGGCGCATCTCGCTCCTCCGGTGTTTTGCCGCCCCCGCAAAGTCGCGATGCATGATGGCGACATCTTTTTCCCTCTCCGTCAGTAGAATCTGCTCACGCAGCATACGCACCTGTTCGGGGGCCACCACACGACTGACGCAGACGCGAGCGGCCGCCTCGTCAACGAGATCAATGGCTTTGTCCGGCTGGAAACGGCCGGTGATGTAGCGACTGGACAGACGTTCGGCGGCTTGCAGGGCCGCGTCGGTGACGGTGACCTGGTGGAAATCGGCATAACGGGAACGCAAACCGTATAAAATCTCTAACGTCTCCCCTGGCGTCGTCTCCGGCACCTGCACAGGCTGGAAGCGGCGTTCCAGCGCGGGATCGGCCTCGATGGTTTTGCGATAATCGGTCAGGGTTGTCGCGCCGATGCACCGGAATTCGCCGCGCGCAAGCATGGGCTTGAAAAGGTTGCCCGCATCGATTGAGCCTTCGGCCACGCCCGTACTAACAAGGGCATGCAGTTCGTCGATGACGAGGATGATGCCTTTGCTGGCAAGAATTTCCTGCATGATGCGCTTGAGACGTTCCTCGAAATCGCCCCGGAAGCGCGTGCCGACGGTGAGCATGCCGGTATCGAGCGCGACCACGCGACAGTGCAGCAGGTTCTCCGGCACACGCCCCTGCACGATACGCAGCGCCAGCCCCTCGGCGATGGCCGTCTTGCCGACACCGGCATGGCCGAGCAGAACAGGGTTGTTCTTCGAGCGGCGTGAGAGAATCTGCATCGTGCGTTCCAGCGTCTCCTCGCGCCCGATCAACGGATCAAGCGTCCCATGCAAGGCAGCGGCGGTCAGGTCGCGGCTGACCGTATTGAGGACGGGAGTGGCATCATAGCGCGCCTGGTACTGGCTGGAAAGCAGCAGGGCCTCCATACTGGTACCGCGCAGGTTCAGCAACTGCTCCGCGACGTCGTCTTTGTAGATGCCAAAGCTTTCCAGCACGCCAGTAGAGATGCCATCATGCTCGCTCAACATGCCCAGCAGCAGGTGTTCCAGACCTATCGTCTCTACCTGCCTGGCCAGAGCCTCCTGCTCCGCCCGCGCCAGCGTTGCCCGTGCCGCCGCCGTCAGTATGGGGTCAGACAGAAACGGCTTGTTGCCGCGACCGAGGACAAAATCCAGCGCCTGGATCACACGCTGCGTGCTGACATGCAGGGAAGAGAAGAGAGCTTCAATCAATGGATTCCGCAGTTTCAGCAGACTCAGCAACAGGTGTTCCGTATTGACGGTCCTGTGTCGCAGCCGCTTCGCCTCCTCACGAGCGCCCGCCAGCACCTGCCGCAGCTCATCGGTATAGCGATAGTGTTGATCTTGTTGGTTCTGTCTGCTCATTATACCTACCCTTCTTCTCAAATTCTTCTCTTTTCTATGAGGTAAATATCGGGCAGGTGGATAACTTATATAAGGGGAAACAGAGGATAGCCTGGGACAGGGACCACTGACAACAGAGGTGCAGTACAAAATCCCTCAGCAGGCCATGCCCCGGACGGTTTTCAAGAACGGGCTAATGGATAATGGTCTCCTCAGGCACGGCCAGCAGGACGGCGGCGCCGACGAGGGGAGCGTCTTCGCGCAGGGTTGCCAGGCGCAAAGTGAGCGCCGCGCCGCGTATGCGAGCGTTAATCTGACGCTGCACCTGCTCCAGCAACATGGGACGGTTGAGGGCGATGGCGCCACTGACGGCAACGGTCTCGACGCGGGTGAGCATGGCAAGGTTGAGCAGGCCGAGGGCCAGTTTTTCGCTGAACTGCTCCCAGAAAGATTCATCGCCGATCTGCTCCAGCGAGCGTCCAGAGCGCAATTCTAGCTGCCTGCCGCCAGTATACGTTTCCAGGCAGCCCGTTTGCCCGCACAGACACCTGCGACTATTGCCATCGAGCAACTGGTGGCCGATTTCGATGGAAACGGTCAGAGGCGGTGAAGCTGCGTCCTTGCGCAGTTGGAAAGCAGCGCCGGTTCCGGTGGAGACGGTCAGGTAAGCGCAGCGATCAATAGCACGCAGCGAGCCAAACTGCTTCTCCGCCAGCAGGCCGCAAACAGTATCGTGGGCGAGCCGGACGGAGCAGCCGAAACTCCCGGAGATATCCTGCGCGAACGGCCTGCCAACATAGCCGGGGAGATTGGGCGCGACATCCACAGAGCGACCATCCCTGGTGATACGCCCCGCCAGCGAGATACCGATGCCAGTTATATCTGCTCCCGCATACCCTTGCAGCGCCTTGCTGATGTATTGAAGCTGCTGTTCGTAGTCCTGCTGCGTGGGAAATTTCACCAGCACGGAAAAATCTGGCGTATCGAGCGAGGGAAATATCCCGACGCGCGTATTGGAGCCGCCAATGTCGATGCCAGTGTACATACCTTTCCTCGATGCGTGTATTACACTCATACAAGATAACGATTTAGCGCAAGCTGTGTTCGCGTCTCAGACTTGCCAGTTGCTCCGGGGCACCCACAACGATAATGGCGTCTCCCGCTTCGATGGAGAGCTGTGTCCGTGTCCCCGTCAGCAGTTTGCCCTCCTTTTTCAGAGCCACAATCATCGTGCCATCTTTCATGGTATTCTGGGCGACAGCCATTGTTTTACCGATCAGGGAGGAAGCCGGGGAGAGGATGACTTCCTGAACGGCAAGCTCGATATTGCCCGCCCTCGTGATGGCGTCTAGAAACTCTACTACGGCAGGCTGAAGCGCGAGGGTTGCCATACGGTGGCCGCCAATTGTGTAGGGCGAAATCACGCGGTCGGCCCCCGCCAGCTTGAGCTTCTCTTCTGTCTCATCGTGATTCGCCCGCGCCACAATAAAGAGCTTCTGGTTCAGGTGACGCGCGGAGAGCGTGATGTAAATATTGTTGGCATCGTTGTCTGTAGCTGCCAGCAAGCACTTTGCGCGTTGAATGCCCGCCTCACGCAGCACCTCGTCGCTGGTTGCGTCACCCTCTACAACCAGATAGCCTCGCTCAATACACCGCTCAATCAATTCTTCTTTCTCATCGATGATAACGAATGGAACCTTCCTGGCTGCGAAATCTTCGGCTATCTGCGAGCCGACACGGCCATAGCCACAGACGATATAGTGGTCACGCAGAGCATCGATTTTCCTGTGCATAAAGCGCCTCCTGATCGCCTTGTTCAGATGCCCTTCGATCATGAACTCCATGCCAACGCCAAAGGCGTAGAGAAGCGAGCCAACCCCAAGCACTAACACAAGGACGGTAAACAATCGTCCGGCGGTAGAGAGAGGATGCGCTATACTACCCACCGTAGCCATCATATCGACCGTTGTGTAGAGGGCGTCGACAAATGAAAGATGCTCGATGAGCATGTAGCCGACGGTGCCGAGAATCAGGACACCGAGTACCCAGACAACAGCTATTTTGAGATGGCGAAAAGATTCAGGGGCCTTCATAGACAGACCCTCGCCTTCATTTCATAGAGAGACTATTCGCTCTCTGTTCATTTATGGTAAAATTGTAGTACGAACGAATACAAATGTACAGGCGCTCCTTTGTTCACAGGAGAACGAGGGAGCGCCTGTGGTATGCTTACATACAGGAGAAAAACAAACCAGTATGACCCAGAAAGCACGAACTCCCGGCAGATATGGCATTGAGGAGATTGAGGCGAGCCAGCTAGAGGCATGGCCCAACTCTAACCCTGAACGCGACTATGTGACACATTTCGAGATTCCAGAGTTCACCTGTCTCTGCCCGCGCTCCGGCTTCCCCGATTTCGCCACGATTACGGTTGACTATGTACCCGATCAGTCGGTGGTAGAGCTGAAAAGCCTCAAATTGTACATCAACAAGTATCGCAACCGGCAGATCAGCCACGAGGCGGCCACCAACCAGATTCTCGATGACCTGGTGGCGCTGCTCTCTCCACGCTGGATGCGCGTGGTGGGCGATTTCACCGTGCGCGGCAACATTAAGACCATCATCTTTGCAGAGTATGCGCGTCCTGATTACAACGGGCCGCGCCCGGAGTACCGCCGCTACATGCCGGGGATATAAGTACAATCCATCCCCGGCGATTGATCCGACTCAGGCCCCACTCTCGCTCTTCGCCCGCGCGGAGCGGAAGAGGATGGGGCTGAAGTTGGTGCGATAATCGTAGGTATCGAGGCCCTCGCGCTTCTTGAGGAAGCCAACGACGAGATAGGTGAAGGGCGTGGCGACCACTTCGTAGAGGACTTTGAAAATCCACTGCGTCAGGATAGCCTGCACCATCGCCCCCGGCGGTATGATGCCCCAGAAAGCGATGGTGATGAAGATGAGCGTGTCAAAGCCCTCACCGATCAGCGTCGAGCCTATTGTGCGCGTCCACAGCCAGCGCCCGCGCGTGGCGATCTTGAGGCGAGCCAGCACGAAGGAGTTGGTAAATTCGCCGACCAGGTAGGCCACAAACGAGCCGAGCAAGAGGCGCGGCGTGAAGCCCAGAATGGCGTTGTACGCGGCTTGCTGCGTCCAGAAAGGCGCGGCAGGCGCGATGCCCCCGATATAGATGGCGATGACGGTCAGCAGGTTGCAGGCGAAGCCGAGCCAGATAACACGCCGCGCCGCCGCGTACCCATACACCTCGGTCATCACATCACCGAACAGATAGCTGAGCGGGAAGACGATAATACCGGCAGGCACCAGGAAGCCAAGCAGCAAAATCAATTTGACGGCAATAATGTTGGCCGTGATGAGACAGGTGACAAAAACAGCGGCAATGACCACAAACCAGAACGAAACTTTCAAGCGACCTCCCTCAAAGAAACATAAAAGATGACGCCCTTTCCCTGACGAGACCGGACGCCTCCTGTACAAAGTCCTGATTTTCTACCCGATAGGCTATCACATCCACGCCGTTCTGTCTACAGCCGACGCTGGAATTTTAGCCATAGAGGGCGTAGCATCAAGGGACGATAATCTGAACAGAACAGAAGTTAAGCACAAGAAATGGGCAGTGCTGGCACACGCCAGTCACCCATCAGCAGTCGAATACCGACCAGCAGATGTCGTTTCGCAACCGCTGATCGTCCAGGACAAGACCGCGAATCGCCTCCGGCAGCTGGTCGCGCTGCCAGCGGCATTCGAGCCGACCGGCGCTCTCGCCCTTGCCTTCAGGCGCAGCCGCGCGCGCGGCCTTAATCGCGTAGGCTGCCGCGCCGAGTTCGTGCGCGGCGACATGCGCGACCAGCGCCGCCTGACCGGCAGCATATGCTGCAAAACGCGGCGCTCCACGTAAATCCCTCGCTGCACCCATTGCATGACCGCCTGATGCGCGTGTTTCCATCATTTTGAGTTCTCCACATGTCCACGCCCGAACTGCTTCGATCGCCTGACGTGGGCGTGGATCATCTGGCCGCACCGACTCGAATAGCGGGAGGACATGTTCCGCACATGCGGCCGCCCACAGGGCGAGAAGACGATGGTCTGAATCCGTGAGCGTCCCACCGCGACGGATGGTGATGAAGCGAGGGTCGCGATCTCTGGGAAGGATCATACGGTACCTTTCTTGAATCACTACCAGACTCTAGTCTGCCAGCAACGCCTCTACCAGTTGCACAATTTCCTCGTGAATCTTCTCAGGAGATTGTGAGGCGTCAATAACCTTGATGCGGTTCGGATAGGTGCGGGCGAGGGTGAGGAAGCCTTCACGGACGCGGCGATGGAATTGCTCGGCTTCGAGATCGAAACGGGTCCGGGCTTCGCGCTGGCCGCTCTGATCGTTGATGAGGTCGGTGCGGCTGTGAACGAGTTCGGGGTTGAGGTCGAGCAGAATGGTGAGGTCGGGAACGTGGCCCTGTGTGGCGAGCAGGGAGAGCCGCTCGATCAGGTCGGGATCGAGGCCGCGCGCGTAACCCTGGTAGGCGATGCTGGCGTCGAGGCAGCGGTCGGTGATAACGAGCTTGCCTGCTTGCAGCGCGGGCAGGACGAGTGTGGCGAAGTGCTGGGCGCGGTCGGCCTGGAAGAGAAAAGCCTCGGCCAGCGGAGTCATGCCGTATTCAGGGTGATGGAGCAGTAGCTCGCGTATCTCAGTGCCGAGCGGGGTACCCCCAGGCTCGCGGGTGCGCACGTATGGGATATTGCGCGCAGCCAGCCACTTTGCGAGTAGCTCCATCTGCGTCGTCTTGCCTGCGCCATCCAGGCCCTCAAAGGAGATCAAGCGTCCGTTGGCCGCAGTGGTACCGCTATCTGTGTTCATTTCGACCGGCTCCCTTTGTCGGTGCGGTAGAGGTCGTAATCCCAGTCGAAGTAGGGTTTGGGCAGCATATCTTCGGGCGTCCATTCATAGTCGTCTTTACCGTACTTGCCGTGATACTCTTTGAGCGTTTCGCCGACATACTCGAAGGTGAGCTGGCAGATGCGGAAGCCGACGGGTATCCAGATAGTTGTTTGCGTGTGATTGGAGATTTCCATTGTCCAGCGACTGATGTAGCCCACGTCGCCAACGCCTGCGCAGCGGCAGACGGAAAGGCCGGAGCGCGCGACCGTGCTGCGCGAATACATCTTCGCCAGGTAGCCGTTGTGGCCGCCGATGATCTCCTGAGTATGCGCCAGGATGGTCGTGCCGGGCCGGATGGAGATTTTGCCATCCTTCGCCCGGCGCGGCTGCCCCCAGTAATGGCGAATATCGTCGGGGTCATCGAGGTGAATGACTTCTACATTGGCATCGCCCTGAAAATACCACTCGCCCAGGCGACAATCGTAAGAGTTGGTGCCAAGCTGGCGCTCGTCGAACGGCTCAATGACAATGTTGCCGCGCTGCAACTCTTCCATAATACGCTTATCGGATAATAGCATGTTGTCAGGTTTCCTCCGAAGGTGACAGGGTAAAATACGTGTGCCTATTCTATCACAACGTATCCTCTCCGTCATCTTCGTTTTCGGTGGCAAGAATGGGCAGCGAGCGCGCAGCATCGACTTCTACCCAGATGCGCTGAGCGAGCAGGCGGGCCTCGTCTTCGCTGGCAAGGGCGTGCTGGAAGGGGAAGAAAGCGCGGTCATCGCTGTGACGGTGTATCCAGCGACTGATAATATTGATCTGGTCGACTTCGGCGCGGCCCACGATTTTCGGCGGCTCCCCCGGTTCGGCAGCGATTTTGAGGAGTTCGCGCACGGCCTGTCTCATGGCCTCCGGTTCGTGGCGGATGGAACGCTGCTCGACGAGGCGACCGTGCCGGATGAGGAAGAGTTCGTTGTGATCCTCTTTCGACGAGGGGTAGACGATGAAGAGGTTGTTGGCCTCCACCGCGCCGGTGATGAGCCGCTGCCCGATCAGCACCTCGTCGACGCTGCGGATGGTGTCGCGCAGCCAGGCCGCGCGCTCGAAGTTGAGTTGTTGCGAGGCCTCAAACATCTGGCGGCGCAGGCGGTCCAGCAGGTCTTCGCGCTCGCCGCCCAGGAAGGCGCAGACCTCCTCGATGGTCTTGCGATAGGGTTCAGGGTCAACGCCGCCGCGACAGGGGGCCGGGCAGCGATCAAGATGCAGGCGCAGGCAGGGTTCGGACGGCCCGGCCTGGGGTGGCAGCGAGCGGATGCAGGTGCGCACAGGAAAGATTTTCTGCACGACATCGATAGTCAGGTTGACGATATGGCGGCTGCGGAACGGGCCAAAATAGCGCGCCCCATCGGCAGCCACCTCGCGCGTAGCATAGACGCGGGGAAACGGGTGCTGCACATCGATCTTGATGAAGGGATAATGCTCATAGTTGCGCAACTGCACATTGTAGGCAGGCTGCAACTGCTTGATAAGCTGCGATTCGACCAGCAAGGCCTCCAGTTCGGAGCCAAGCACGCGCGTCTCGATCTCATGCACATTCTGCAACAGGCCATCCATCTTGCGCGTATAGCCCAGCGGCTGGCTGTAGTACGAGGCAAGGCGGTCTTTCAGACATTTGGCCTTGCCTACGTAGATCACCTGCCCGTTGGCATCCTTCATCAGATAAACGCCGGGCTTTGTGGGAAAGTGCTGCTTCCAGGCCGGATTGAGGAAGAGACCACCGTTGGGGCGAGAGGGCGCGCCCTGGGAGGAGAGTTTGCCGTCGGAACGCCACTGCTCTACCTCGCGCGTCATGGTAAGATCGGAGATGGCGCCGTTCCAGGCGACGGGAAGTTGCAAGCGGCGGCGCAACTGCCCCAGCGTTTGCAAACCCTGCTGCCGCGCCCGTTCCACCAGCTTGAGGAAGATGGCCGCCGTGACCTTCGCATCTCCCATCGCACGGTGCCGTTTTGTGACGGGGATTTTGAGATGTTCGGCCACCGCATCCAGCTTGAAGCGGCGCAACGCGGGCAGATAGCGGCGGGCAAAGAGGATGGTATCGATACCATCGAGGGGAAAGGGCTGTCCGAGCAACTGCGCCTCGTAGGTCAGGAAGCCGATATCGAAACCGACGTTATGCCCGACGAGGATGGCCCCTTCGATGAAGCTAAGGAAGTCCGGCATGACCTCTTCGGCAACCGGCGCATCATCCACCATCTCCTGCGTGATGCCCGTGAACTGCACGATGAACGGCGGCAGGCGCCGACCGGGATTGATGAGGCTCTGAAACGAATCCAGCACCTCACCTGCGCGCAGGCGGATGGCGGCAATCTCGATCACGCGGTTCGGGCCGGGGCGCAGGCCGGTGGTCTCCGTGTCCAGCACCACGAACTCGACCTCATCCAGTCCCTGCTGCGTACTGCGCCATTCCCGTAAGGCCCACTCCTGCTCGCCCACCTGCTCAAACAGGGCAGAGCTGCTCAACGCCTGGCGCAGCAACGCCGTCCATACACCGGCCTTGCCCGGCGCGCCACTCGCGCCGAAGAGATGCTGCACCAGCGCCTCCTCGGCCACCGGCCTGCCCAGCGTCTCCAACAACTCGTGCGCCCGCCGCAGCAACGTCCCGCGCTGTGGCTGAGCCGTTGCACTGGATGCATTGCTATCGCTAATGTCCTCTTGCGCCATACAACTTCCCTCTTTACGCTTGCGAGACGAAATAGTTATCGTACATTTGTACAAACTGAGATTAACATATCCATAGCTAGAATGGCAAGAGAAACATGACTTTTCTGTACTCAAATGAGGTGAAGTGGTTACTATAGATGAGGACATTGCACGTCGAAACAGAACTCTTCGTTTTGTCTGTGTAAAGGAGACCGATATGGCCTGTCATATCGGTGGGAACAATGCTATAACGACCCCTGGATCATCACCTGCATTATACCTCCACGCGATGAGTGGGTCGTTCTGCAATAAACATCATGGATAAGAGAGCAGGAACCGAGACAGGAGCAGGCGAAGTTCTGGCTGGCCCGTGACGTGGGGGACTTTGAGGTGCTGCGCGCCACGCGCATCAGTGGCCTCGCCTTAATGAGCCGCCTCAAACTGTCGAAGCGCATGGAAGCCTGGCTGCGCTATATTCCGGGTACCGTTCTCGTCTCCCTCGCCGCCCCTACCGTGCTAACCGGCGGCCTGGCAGAAGCCCTTGTCGCGCTAATCTCCTGGCGCGCACGCAATCTGCTGCTTGCCATGCTGGTGGGGGTTGGTGTCGTCCTGATTGCACGGATACCGGGTTTGAAGTAGAAAACCTGACACAGGGTGTCAGGAATATGCTGGTATAGTAGCCGCAGGAAGTAGAGCAATAGATAACAGAGAGGAAACACGATGCTGCCATACATTGGAAGCGGCGATTACTGCTATGCCAATAGCCTGTATATGAGTATGCTGGGCAGTGGAGCGAAGGCGGACAATTTGCCCGCGCCCGGCTTTCTGGAATGTCTCACCACTATGCCCTTTGGCAACACCTATATCAGCGCGAGCAAACTCTTTTTCTTCGATGGCCTGGACCCACAGCGGGGATTGACACGGGCGATAGAGACGCTGGGATGGGCCTGCAGGTTGGAATATGGCGGTGATGAAGAGGAAGCTCTGGAACGCCTGCGAGCGGCGATAGAGGACGGCCCCGTTTTGATCGGCCCCCTGGATATGGGCTACCTGACGTACAATCCCAATCATCCGTTTCTGGGCGGCGCCGATCACTTCCTGGTGGTACTGGCGGTTGAACCTGACTGCGTGGTGGTTCACGACCCGAAGGGCTTCCCCTGCGCCACACTCCCGTTTGACGACCTGCTCAAAGCCTGGCGCGCCGAGCGTATTCCCTATGTCGATGAGACATACATCTTGCGGGCAGATTTTCGACCGGTTGAAACGGTCAGCCGCCAGGAGATGATCGCGCGGACATTGCCCTTCATCCGCGAAAATGTGCAATCAGATCCAGATGGGCCGGAGGTCTATGGCGGCGTGCATGCCCTGAGCATGTTGAGACAAACACTACGCGATGAGGTACCCGAACATCTGGCCGAACACCTGCTCTACTTTGCGCTCCCGCTGGCCATACGCCGCAAGCTCGACGCTCAGGCTTTCCTGCGAGAAGGGAACAGGTCGGAGGCGGCAAACCTGCTCGAACAACAGGCTCGTCTGCTCGGTCAGGCGCAGTACCCTGGCGTGCAACGCCGCTGGCCAACCGTTGCTACCTTGATCGAGCAGGTCGCCGCGTTAGAGGAGCAATTGATTGCTGCCTGCGCTTCCTGGTAATGCCCTGTCTTACAGCACCTGCGCTTCATAAAGACGCCACTCCGGGTCAAAGTCGAACTGCGCCAGAGGTTTCTCGCCGCAATCGCCCTGGCGCAGGATGACGCGAGAGTTTTTGCCGTCGACGAGCAGCCAGCAGTTGTAGCGACTGTTGTAGCTGCAATCCTGTAGCCAGCTTGTTCCGGCATCTACTTCCTGCTCGACATGTCCCCGGCCATCCTTGATCTTCACCAGCAACGCCTTGCCACGTACGGTATCGGCAACGGTGAAATACGTCTCGTCCAGCACCCTGATGGAGTGGGGGTGGTCTAAGCCTTCCAGGATAGGATGCCACTCGCCGCTCTCGCGGTCAATCTGGATGACCATGCCCTGATGGAAGAGGGAAGCCAGCACCTGACCATCGACCAGTTCGGCGGCGGAGTTGACATGCGTGGTCTGGCTGAGCGTGCCATAGCGAATGAAACGATGATCGAGTGCTTTATCCAGCGCGCGGGGCTTGCCGGTAGGGGTCAAGACAAAGCCATGATCGGTCGCCCACCAGTGCCAGAGAACCTCGCCGTGCCGGTTGAATTCGACCAGTAAGTCTAAGCCGGTGCTGGCAACCAGATAGCCGCGCCGCGTGCGAGACAGAGAATGCAGCGCGTTGAAAAGCGGCAAACTGACGACATCCTGCCGCAGGGAGCCGCGATCGGGGTCTATCTCGTGGATACCGGCGAAAGAGGCGACAAACACCCCGTTCTCAGAAGCGACCATACCGGCTGCCATCGATACATCCAGTAGCGTGCGCGAGCAACCCATGTCTTCAACCAGGCACAACAAACCGCCCATATCTTCCTCTGGCTTCTGATAGCTGCCCAGAACGGTGAGCGGGCATTGAAGCTGTGATTGCTGTCCCGTCTCCTGCCAGTGCTGTTTAAGCAGCGAATGCTTCGTCGAAATGCAACTGACCAGCAGTTTCATAGTATGTATCTCCTTGCTGATGGAAGATTTATCTCGAATGTGTCATGCCACTTAAAAGCGGGTTGAGTATATCAGCCAGCGCAGCGACCGCGCCGATAACGATGACGGCAGGGGCTTTGATACCGGCCTCACGTACACTGTCGACGAGCCGGGCAAGGGGAGCCGTTACCACGCGCTGATCGGGCAGCGTGCCTTGCTGCACCACTGCGGCAGGCGTAGCAGGAGCAAGCCCACCGGCAAGCAGGCGCTGGCAGATACGGGGCAATGATTCCACGCCCATCAAGATTACCAGCGTCCCGCCCGGCCTCGCCAGTTGTTCCCAATCCACCTCCTGCCCATCGCCGTCCTGCCGCTGGTGGCCGGTCACGATGGTAACGGAAGAGGCGAGACCGCGCTGCGTGACAGGTATGCCCGCGCTGGCAGGCACGGCCATAGCGGAACTGATGCCTGGTATCACCTCGCAAGGAATGCCCTCGGCAGCCAGGGCAAGCACCTCCTCACCGCCGCGCCCGAAGACGAAGGGGTCGCCCCCCTTGAGACGAACCACGAACTTCCCCTGCCGCCCATAGTTGATGAGCAGCGCGTTGATCTCTTCCTGTTTCAGGGAGCAGCGCCCGGCCTCTTTGCCCACAAACACTTTCAGCGCGCGCGCCGGGACCTCATCAAGCAGTTCCAGACCAACCAGGCGATCATAGACCACAACATCGGCCTTCCGCAGAGCGCGCAGACCCTTGAGCGTGATCAGTTCCGGGTCGCCGGGTCCCGCTCCCACCAGCACTACTTTGCCAGTCTCATTTTCGGCGTAGCTATAGCTTTTCTGCTTATCGATGAGTATTGACATGCGCCTGCTCCTCCTCAAATTCCGCTAACAGAACGCTGGCGGCGCCATCCACGCCATACGCTTGCAACAACTCCGTCGTTCTGGCGACTGCCTGTGCCTGCGCCCCCCTGACAAGCAGGGCAAGCACGTCCGAGGCAAAGAAAGCGCCGAAGAAGGCATCACGCTGCTCGTAGGAGACGCCGACACTGCGGAGACGGGCGCGAGCGATTGTTGCCAGGCGCAGGTAGGCATCATAAGCCGAGGGGAAGCTCTCTTCCAGTTGCTGGCGAATGCGTCTGGCAAGGCCGGGGCTGGCGCCCTCCGTGGAGACGGAGATCGTGAGCTGCCCCCGTCGCAGAACTGAAGGTATGATGAATGAACAACAGGACGGCATATCGACGATATTTATCAATTGTCTATTGGCCTGCGCTTCCTGCCAGAGAGCCTGCGCAAACGCTCTATCGCCGGTCGCGGCAACCACCACAAACGCGCCTGCCAGATCGCCGGGTTCATATGCCTTCTGGCGCAGGCTGATGCGCTGTTGCCCGGCAAGGGCCAGCAGTTGCGGGCAAAACTGCTGGCTCTGCACGATCACGTCTGCTCCACTGGCGGCAAGCGAAGCCGCTTTCTGCGCCGCTACCTGGTCGCCGCCGATGACGAGGGCGCGCCTGCCGCGTATATCGAGCATGATAGGAAAGTAGTTGGGCATTTACGAGTACACCTCATCTGGCTGGAGCTTCCTGTGGGCGGCGTGGCCGTTCAAGGCAGGCAACGCTATACGAGCATGCAGGTAGTCCATGCCGACACGGGCGCAGAAATCGCCGAAAGCCTCTTGCGGGTAGCGTTCCTGCTTCCACAGAACGAGCAGGGGGCGTACCGTCGCCGCCAGTTGTTCAAGCCGCACCGAAGGGGCATAGAGCGTGTTCAGGCGCGTGTTCTGCCGGTCGCCGCCAATGTAGATGTTGTAGACGCCCTTTGTGCGGCCAACGAAGCCAATATCGCCCATGTAGGGCCGGGCGCAGCCGTTGGGGCAACCGGTCATGCGAATACTCAGCGGCTCATGCCCCAGCCCCAGTTCGCGCAGGTCTGCCTGGATCTGCTCGACGATATCCGGCAGCACGCGCTCGGCCTCGGCAAGGGCAAGGCCGCAGGTTGGCAGAGCCGGGCAGGCCATTGCAAAGCGGTGCGTGCCGACTTCATCCGGGTTCGTGGAAATACCGTAGCTGGCGAGCAGAGCCGTTAGAGGCTCCTTCAGTTCGGTGGGAATATCGGTCAGAAGGATGTTTTGCTGCGGCGTGAGGCGCACGCCGAGGCCAAATTGTTCGATGGCGTGACGCAGGCCGCTGCGCAGTTGCAGCGTCGCCCCGTCTTTGACGCGCCCATTCTCGATGTGCAGGCCGAGATACCAGCGACCATCGTACTGCCTGTGCCAGCCGAGATGATCTTCGGCTTCCTGCCAGCTAAGGGACAGCGGGTTCCGTACATGGCGCCCCAGCCGCTGCTCCAGTTCATGTCGGAACCAGTCGATGCCGCGCTCTTGCACCACATATTTCATACGGGCATGTTTGCGGTTCGCCCGATCACCGTAGTCGCGCTGGATGGTAACAATGGTTTCCACGATCTCCACCACCTCGTCAATGTCTGCAAAGCAGAGCGGGGTAGCCAGGCGCGGGTAGGTTTCAGCTTTGCCGTGCGTCATGCCCATGCCGCCGCCGACCAGCACGGTGAAGCCTTTCAATCGCTCGACTTCTAAAGCGGCAACGAGGCCGATATCCTGAGTGTAGACATCAATGCAGTTGTCGTCGGGGAAGGCAACGCCTATTTTGAATTTGCGCGGCAGGTACGTTGGCCCATAGATGGGCTCCACCTCTTCCGCCTCTGGTTCAGGCGCGCTGATCGTTTTCACCTGCTCGCCATCGACCCAGATTTCGTGATAGGCGCGACTGCGCGGAGCAAGATGCATGGCGATGCGGTGCGCGACCTCCTGCACCTGCGCGTGCGCGCGACTGGCAGCCGGAGCCGGACAGGCCATGACGTTGCGGTTGACATCTCCACAGGCGGCCAGCGTGGAGAGCAGCGCCTCGTTGATCTCGTGGATCGTCGCGTGCAGATCGCCCTTGAGTACCCCATGCAACTGAATACCCTGCCGCGTCGTTACCCGCAATGTGCCGTTGCCGTAGCGTTGCGCCAGGGCGTCTTCCACAAGATACTGCTCGGCGGTCAGTACGCCGCCCGGAATGCGCGAACGCACCATAAACTGGTACGCCTTCTCTTCGTGCGCGGCTTTGCGCGCCTGGCGCACATCCCGATTCTCCTGCTGGTAAATGCCATGAAACTTGATAAGCTGTACCTGGTCTTCCGTGAAGCGCGAGCTATCCTGCTGCAACTCTTCAGCGATCTCCCCACGCAGATGGTCGCTTTCCAGCTTGATGCGCTCCACCTTACTTCCTCCACCGGGTCCCAGGTCAATCAAGGCCTTCTTTTCCTCGTCGGACATTGGCAGTTGTTTCCTTTCCCGCGATATACCAAAAAAATTCCTCATCCCAGACAGGGACGAGGAACTATGGCATCTTCGCGATTCCACCCTGATTCGCCGGTATCTCACAATACCGGCCTCTATAAGTGTGCGATACACTTCAGCCTGTAACGGGGCCTCCCGGCACAACCTACAGATTTACAAGATCGTTCGGTCTGCAACTCCGAGGTGCATCTTCAACGCCCGGTGACGCTGGCTTCTCAGCCCCGCCAGCTCTCTGTAGTCACCCCCAACGTTTACTCGTCCTCTTCACCGTCTTTTCAAAAACGCGCCGTTGCTTTCTGTTTTCTTTTCGATATCATCATTGCTCATTACTAATGATAACCAAGTTGATCTAGTAAGTCAAGATTAATGGATAGGAAATTTTTCTCATGCCTTTGAGAAACTGGTCATGGCTTATTTCAGACGAGATAGTAAAGTTATGGCGATCAGAGTATTCAGAGCGTAATGAGCAGGCCGACGGCGATGCCGAGCAGGCCGCCAACGAAGACCTGGATGGGGGTGTGGCCGATGAGTTCGCGCAGGCGCTTCTCTCCGATGGGGTGGCCCTTCCAGGCCTCGTCAATCATCTGATTGATGATGCGCGCCTGGATGCTGACGGCGCGACGGACACCGGCGGCATCATACATGACGATGCTTGCCAGCACGACGGAAATGGCAAAGGCGGCTGAACCCGGCCCCACGATACGGCCCGTCGCGGTCGCCAGGCCGGTGACAAGGGCGGAATGCGAACTGGGCATGCCGCCAGAGGAAACAAGACGACTCAATTTGAGTTCGTGAAAGCGGATCAGTTCATACAGCGTTTTGCTCACCTGCGCGATGGCCCAGGCAAGGAATGCGGCGATCAAGATGCGATTCTCTAAAAGTGCAGCCATCGTTTTTCGTGTTCTCGCCTCTTCTTCTGAATGGAATAACTACTGATATCAGGAATCGACCCCGGAAGTGTCATGCTGAGAGAAGCGAAGCATCTGTGGCAAGCCAGATCGACTGATACGGCGACCAGATGCTTCGCTTCTCTCAGCATGACACGCCGCGAGTCATTTCCGATTCTATTTGTCAAACTACCTGTATTCCTATGATAACTCAAACGGGCGAACGATCAAGACACCATTGTCATCGACGCTGAGTTGCTGCACGCGCAATTCGGCTTGCTGGAGCAATTCGTTGCAATATTGTGCAAGTTTCATGCCCTTTTCATAGTGGCGCAAGGCATCTTCAAGCGGCATCTGCCCGTCCTGCAATGCTGACACGGCGGCCTCAAGTTGCTCAAAGGCTTCTTCAAAGGATAATGATTCCATAATGCACCTCACTCCCCTGACACCTTGTTGTGGGATTGGCGTACCTCAACCGGGATCGAGCCGTCCCTCACCTGAATGGTCAATTGCTCGCCCGGCTGCACCTGCTGTGTACTGGTAATCACTGTCTGGTCGGAGTCGCGACGCACAACGGCATAGCCACGCGCGATGGTGAGCAGCGGGCTGAGCGAGTGCAGGCGCAGGGCCTGACCGCGCAGGCGTTCGGAGCGCAGGGAAAGCAGGTGGCTTATGCGCGTTTGCAACATCTCGGTCAGGTCATCAAGCTGCTGGCGGCGCTGGTTGAGAACGCTCTTCGGGCTGGCGCGCTGCAGATCGTAGACAGCGCGTTCAAGCCGCTCTTTCAGCCGCTCCAGCTTCTCATCCAGAATAGCGGTGAGAATCTGCCGCTTTTCGTCCAGCTCGGCCTGCAAGTTGGCGATATCGGGAACGGCCTTTGTCGCCGCCGCAGTGGGCGTAGAGGCGCGATAATCAGCCACGAAGTCGGCAATGGTAAAATCGGTTTCGTGGCCGACGCCGCTGATGACGGGGATGCGGGAACGGGCAATGGCCCGCGCCACGACCTCTTCATTAAAGGCCCAGAGTTCTTCAATCGAGCCACCACCGCGTGCCACGATAATTACATCGGCCTCGCCATGTTCATTCAGGCGGTCAATGGCGGCAGCGATGGCGGCAGGGGCCTCACTTCCCTGCACCAGTGTAGGGGAGAGGATCACCTGCACGAGCGGGTAACGGGTGCGCAGGACACGCAGCATATCGCGCAGGGCCGCGCCATCGGGGGAAGTGACAAGGCCAACTACTGCTGGCTGTTCGGGAATGGGACGCTTGCGCTCAGGTTCGAAAAGACCTTCGGCGGAGAGGCGAGCCTTCAACTGCTCGAAGCGCAGGAAGAGCGCGCCTTCGCCGATCAGCTCAACGCTTTCGACATAGAGTTGCAATTTACCGTCGCGTTCGTAGAGGGAGATAGAGCCGTTGGCGGCAATGGCCATGCCATCGCGCAGTTGTGGCGCGGCAGAACGCTGGCGGGCGTGCTTAAAAAAAACGCAGGGCAGTTGTGCCTCTGCATCCTTCAAAGTGAAATAACAGTGGCCGGAGGCATAGGTGCGGCAGCCGGAGATTTCGCCCTGCACCCAGACATTGTGCAGGAGGTCATCTGTCTCCAACAATTCTTTCAAATAGCGCGCAAGGACAGAGACGCTTAACACCGGCGGCGCCTGGTACGCAAACATTATTCCTCCTCCACGCTCTCAATCGTCATCAGCGGTTGGCCATACTCCACGGGCTGGCCATCATGCACCAGAATCTCGCTGACGCGACCGGCAATGCCCGATTCGACCTCGTTGAGGACATTGAGCGACTGGATGGTTCCCACCCGCTGGCCTACTCTGACGGTGTCGCCGGGAGAAACCAGCGCCTTGCCTTCGGGTCTGGCCCAGGTATGAAAGATGCCGACCAGCGGCGCCACTACCGTATGCCTGGTTTCCTTTGGCCCGGCTGGCGGCTCCTCCGGCATGATAACAGGAGTCGGAGCGGCGAGCGGGACGCTGCTCCCTTCGGGCGCTTTCGCCTTGCGCAATACCAGGCGCGTACCTCCATCCGCCTGCTTGATTTCCAGTTCGGATACCTCGCTGCGATCAAGCAGGCGCACAAGATCGCGCAGTTGCTCGATATCGATACTGCCGCCCACGTTGACCTCCTGGTCAGGCCGGGTATGCGAGTCGCCATTGTAGGAAGAACGACGATTACCATCCATTCTACGAAACCTCCAGGCATGCTCTCATGCCCATCATACAACTTACGACGAGATAGATCGATTAGACACGCTCTACGTATTGACCGGTGGCGGTGTTAACGCGGATGCGATCGCCGGTGCTGATGAAGAGCGGCACCTGGACGGCGAGGCCGGTCTCGGTGGTAGCCGGTTTGGTGCCGCCGGTCGCGGTGTCACCCTTGAAACCCGGTTCGGTATAGGTGACGGTCAGCACAACTTTTTCGGGCAGGTCGACGGAGATCGGTTCACCCTCATAGAGCATGATGTCAAGTTCCAGGTCATCTATCAGGTAGTTTTTAGCTTCGCCGAGCTGCTCTTCGGTAAGGACGATATCGTCAAAGGTGCTGGTATCCATAAAATGGTACTGGTCGCCATCCTGGTACTGGTAGGTGGCCGTGCTGCGGTCCAGGTAGACACGCTTGAACTTATCGCCCGCGTCGCAGGTGCGATCAAAGATAGCCCCCGAACGGATATTGCGCAGCTTCATGCGCACAATGGCGCCGCCACGCCCGATCTTCACATGTTGCCAGTCGAGAATGTTGCACAACTGGCCCTCAAATTCAATGGTCAGACCCTTTTTCAGGTCGCCGGTAGATATCATGGGTCAAACTCCTTATCTCTGCATATCCCCGCTTAGCGTTGGATGACCAGTTCGGTTGGCGACTGTGTCAGCACCTCGTGGCCGCCTTCTTTCACCAGCACGCAATCCTCGATGCGCAGGCCGCTCCAACCGGGGATATAAACGCCTGGCTCGACCGTGACCACGCTGCCTGAGGGCAGGCCGACATCTTCAGGGGCGCGCATCGAGAGTCCGGGGCCTTCGTGAACTTGCAGGCCAACGCCGTGTCCTGTGCTGTGAATATAATATTCTCCCAGATTCGCGGCCTCTAAGACATCGCGCGCCAGCGCATCGGCCTCTTTGCCGGAAATCCCGGCCTGCAGCCCGGCTTCGCAGGTTCTCATCGCCTTGAGAACCGTATCATACAGTTCCTGCATGCGCGGCTCGGCTGGCTCGCCCAGGCAAATGGTGCGCGTCATATCGGCGCAATAGCCTTTGTAGCGCGCGCCCATATCGATGGTGATGAGTTCGCCGCGCTGGATACGCCGGTCGCTCGGATGGGCATGCGGCATCGAGCCGTGCGGGCCGGAGGCGACAATGGAGGGGAAAGCGACATCATCCGCGCCCTGAGAGAGCATGTAGCGAGAAATCTCAAAGGCCACTTCTTTCTCCGTCATGCCGGGCTGAATCCACTCACAGAGGTGAGCGAAGGTCTGGTCGGTGATGGCGATGGCGCGCTTGAGCAGTTCGATCTCCTCCGGCTGCTTCACTTCGCGCAACCGCATCACCTTGTTCTCTTCAATCGGTTGCAGAGTGAAAACGCCCTCTCCGGCGCTGCGCAACTTCTCATATTCGGCAACGGTCATCACAGAGGCTTCGATGCCAATTTTTTGCCAGCCAAGCTCTCTGGCCAGCTTCGCGATGGTTTCAGCGTATTCACGCGCGGGCGGCACAATCACCTGCCAGCCCTGCGCCTCTTTCGCCGCCACCTCGGCATAGAGCGGATTCGTAAGCAAAATCTGCTCCTGCGGCCCTATCAATAAGGAACCGGCGCCCTCAACATCGTCGTTGAGCCAGCCGCTCAGATAGGAACGATTCTGCGGCTGTGTGACCAGAAAAGCATCCAGACCTTGCTCCCTCATCCACGAGCGGAGCGCGTGCATTGTCTCTTGATTCATCGATATGTCCTTCTTAAATCCCTCTTTATCTCTTCATACCCTGAAGCAATCGGAGCGCGCTATCTCTCGGCGGATGATTCCCCTGCAAAGAGCGTTGTCAGCACACGTTGCACCAGTTCGTCGGGCAGGGCTGAGGTCGTCACCTGACCGATACGTTGCGGCAAAATCCAGCGCACGCGCTTCGCAGCTATCTTCTTATCCAGTTGTATAGCGGCCAGGATAGCCTCGACCGGAGCCACGCCCGCACAGGAAGTGGGCAGTCCCAGCGCGGCCAGCAGGCGATTCTGCCGCTGCGCCCCGTCCGGTGCGAATATGCCTGCCTGCTGAGCGAGCGCGGCTACCGCGACCATGCCCAGCGAGACTGCTTCGCCATGCAACCAGGTACCATAGCCGGCAACGTTTTCCAGCGCATGGCCAACGGTATGACCGTAGTTTAAGATGGCTCGCAGCCCCTGTTCGCGTTCATCCTGCTCGATCACCGCTACTTTCAACGCAATGGAGCGAGCGATGAGCTGGCAGAGGAGCGCGGCAGGAGGAGGCCGGAAGTCTCGCAAAAGGGCGGCGTGCGCCTCAAGCCGGGCGAATAACCCGGCATCGAGTATGATACCATACTTTACCACTTCTGCCCACCCCTCTGTCCGCTCGCGCTCCGGCAAGGTCAGCAAGGTAGCCGGGTCGGCCAGAACGAGCTGCGGGTGGTAGAAGGCCCCAATCAAATTTTTGCCTCCGGGATGATTGATGCCTGTCTTGCCGCCGATAGCGGAGTCGACCTGTGCCAGTAGCGAGGTGGGAACCTGCACCAGCGGCATGCCGCGCAGATAGGTTGCGGCGGCAAACCCGGCAAGGTCGCCGACCACGCCGCCGCCGAGCGCCACAATAGCCTCGCGGCGCTCGGCTCGCTGTTCGACCAGCCAGTCGTAGATGGCGCTGAGCTGTTCCAGCGATTTACTGGCCTCGCCCGGCGCAACGGCGTAAAGATGTGGTTCGTAACCCGCCTCTGCAAGACCGGACAGCAGAGAAGGCGCGTAGAGCCGCTGCAGGTTGGTATCGGTGATGATAAAGAGGCGCGGCGGCAGTTGCAATGGCTTCAGGTAGCGCGCCAGCCGCCCCAGCCCACCCCACTCAACAACGACATCATAGCCATCGCCAATTTGCACATGCTGAATGAATGGCTCGCTCTCCACCAGCTCTCCCCGGCCAATCCGGGTCGCAATATCTTCCTGATTCACAGCAGCTCTCCCACTTTAGCTGTCCAGGCGAGCGATAGCAGGCTTTCCGCAGCCAGAAAGCCTGCTGAAAACGCTCTTTCACCTGCAACTATTGTATCACTTCTGCCTGCTTTCCCCGGCAATCAGTAAAGTTCCTCCCCGTGAATGGTGGTAGTGAGCGTTTCCAGCAGGCTGAAGCTCGTGGTATCGACCATATTCAGATGGCTGTTCGCGGCAGGAGCCAGCCCTTCACGCACAAACGCCTGCACGCGATTATCAAAGACCTGGAACTGGCGACCGAAGGAGAAAAGATACTGCTGAATCTGGCCCGTCTTGCGATCCAGCACCAGAATATCATCGCCCGTCGCGCAGTTTTTCGCGGCCAGGCAGCGCGAGCGATCGACAAACGAGCCGACCAGAATCTGCCAGTGATTATTCCAGTTCTGCGCGCTATACTGATGAATGATTGTCAGCGCGCTATCAAAGGCGATGAAGGTAGCACCGCCCGCCTGCGGATCATAAAGCATTACGCTCAGCGTGGGCAGCCCGAAATGACCTACATAGAGAACCTGGTTGGTTTGCCAGCCACTGTAGCTCTGCTGGCCGGTCAGCGAGAGGTCTGACTGCTTAAAGAGCAGAAACTGCGCATCGCCGCTGCCGGGGTCGTAGAGCAACACCTGCGCGTGGCCAGAGCCATTGAAGTCGCCGCTATAGACCTCCCAGTTGCCGCTCAGGTTATGCACCTTCTGATAGTGCTTGACCTGCAAACTGCTATTGAAACCGATCATACGCGCCTCACCGAGGATGCGGTCATAGAGGAAGAGAGCATCCTGATTGGCGCTCACAAAACGCCCGACATAGACTTCCCACGCATTATCCATAAGCGTGTAATCCTGCTGGCGCGTGACGCTGAAGTTGCTGTTGAGGCTGATGACCATGACATTGGGTGTCA
>Ga0209810_1001630_pt1 | contig 32364 bp, 27 predicted proteins | sample Coa_R1_7_FD_187159 | JGI IMG/M metagenome (GOLD analysis project Ga0209810, IMG submission 187159) | Surface soil microbial communities from Centralia Pennsylvania, which are recovering from an underground coalmine fire - Coalmine... | ecosystem: Environmental > Terrestrial > Soil > Unclassified... | reverse complement strand
ACCGCCTGCTCAAGCGTATTCGCCTGCCCGACGCATGCCTTACCCCTCACGGCCTGTTCATCGACCCGCGCATAGAGATGGCCTATATCGCCTGTATCGATTCCGACCCGGACCCTATCCTTATACGAGTCGATCTGCGCACACAGAAGCCCATTGTGGAAAACTATCCGGCAGTGGGCGTCAAGCCTGATGTTCTCGCGATGGATTATTCACGGCACCTGCTCTTTGTGGGCTGCGCGACGGGCGTTTCGATCTTCCAGGAAGAGGGGCGCGCGCTGGTAAAGATTGGCACCTTCACTATCGGTTCAAACTCGCACACGGTGGCCGTCAACCAGCAAACGCACGAAATCTACCTCCCACTCTTCAGCGTTGGCGGCAGGCCCACTCTGCGCATCATGACCTATAATGCCAACGGCGTAAACTGACAGAGCGGAACCTCAAGCGTACCCTGCTTTTTCATGATATGACAAGGCAGCGATACTTGCATCGCCTTATGCTTCTTTTATGTATGATATGAAAAATTACCAGAGCGGGTGTGGAACAGGGAACAGTCTCTTGCCTTCAAGCAGGGTATACTATACGCAAATAAGCATATATACCTGAAAAACCCGAATCCTGGAGGAGAGACTCATGTTATTCACATTTCTTTACCGCAACCTGAAAGGGTTTCGCTTACTGGTTCTGATTGCTATTCTGGTCACGTTTATGCAGGTCGGCTCTGATATCCTGGCCGCCACACCGCTCAAGTTTATTACCAGCAAGGTCAGTAATCCAGCCGCTGACCCGGCCTGCATCTATCCATTTCTGGATGCGCCCCTCACCTTCATCGACCAATCGTTCATCGTCAGAGCGTTGCAGGGGAATGAGACGAAGATTGAATCATTGAAGTGTCCAACCAGCGGTGGAGAAAAGGCATCACAGACGCCGTCTTATCGTCACAGCGTCATCGGGGTCGTCGCCTTTTCGGTGCTGGTATTGATGATTTTTAGCACGCTGAGCGCGCTGCTTGCCTACATCGATCTCTTTCTCTCCTCGTTTATCGCCCAGAACCTGAGCGCGAGGCTGCAGAAGCAGTTATTTGAACACCTGCAACGGCTCTCGCTGGACTGGCACGGGCAGCAGAAAAAAGGCGATCTCGTGCAACGAGTGACGGGTAACATTGCCGATATCCAGAAACTCGTCACTGACGGGCTGGTCGATTTGCTGGCGGGTATTTTGACCATCCTGGGCGTCGCGGGCATCATGCTCACGGTCAGTCCGCAGTATACCTTGCTTTCGCTCTGTATCGCCCCCCTTCTCTTTCTGGTTGTCATTACCTATACAAAAACCATCAAGGCGGCCACAAAAAAGCAGGCGAAGGCGGCAGGCGCGGTGGCTGATGTCGCGACCGAGGATATCAACGCGCTGACCGTCATCCGCGCCTTTACGCTGGAAGAGCGCGAGGCACAGCGTTTTCGGCGCTACGTGGGCAAGCAGCAGGAAGCAGGCATGCGCGCGGGCGGGTTGCAGGCGCAGTTCACGCCGCTGGTCGCTATTCTGGTCACATCAGGCACCTCTATCATCGTCGGTATCGGCGGCTACATCGCGTCCGGGCATCCATTCAAAGCACTCTTCTTCAGCATACCGGCCAACAGCGTTGACGTGGGGACGCTCATCCTCTTCCTGACCTACCTCAAAATGCTCTACCAGCCCATGCGCGACCTGTCGAAATTGACCAATCTGGCCAGCAGCGCAGGGTCGGGCGCGGAGCGTATTCAAGAGGTGCTTGAGCAGGCGCCGGAAGTTATCGACAACAACCGACCTTACTATGGGCCGGCCAGGCTGCGTGGTGATATCACCTTTGAGAACGTGGTTTTTGGCTATACGAAAGATCACCCTATTCTGAAGGGCATCAACCTCCACATTACGGCGGGGAAAAAGGTGGCTCTGGTCGGCCTTTCCGGCGGTGGCAAAACCACGCTGGTCAAACTGCTGCCGCGTTTCTACGAAGTTCAGGCCGGTTCGGTCAAACTTGACGGCATGGATAATCGCATGTATCCGCTGGAAGTTGTACGCCAGAATATCAGTATGGTGCTTCAGGAATCGGTGCTGTTCGAGGGAACGTTCCGCGAAAATATCGAGATCGGGCGACCGGGCGCGTCAATGGCAGCGATCATCGACGCGGCAAAGAAGGCTCACATTCACGAGACCATCATGAGCAAGGGGGGCTATGACATGATAGTGCGCGAGCAGGGCAAGAACCTTTCACTTGGGCAACGCCAACGGATGGCGATAGCGCGCGCCATCCTGCGCGACGCCCCTATCCTGATCCTCGACGAGCCGACGGCCAGTCTGGATGTCGAGGCCGAGGCCGAGGTAATGCATGCCCTGGATAAGCTCGTCGTCGGGCGCACCGTCCTGATGATCTCTCACCGCCTCAGTACGCTGGGCAATGTTGACGAAATTATCGTCCTCAAAGACGGCCAGATTGTCGAGCAGGGTTCGTACCGCGAGTTGAAACGCCTGGGCGGCGTCTTTGCCGGGCTACTGGAGGAACAGAACCGCTACAATATTGAACACGTCGGCAACAAGTCTATCCTGCGCTCGGCCTACACGCCTCATCCAGAGTCGGCTGAGCCATACCAGTCAGCTCCAGCCTACGTTGCTGCTGCCGCTGGCGTGCGTGGCGCGCAGCAAGCGGCTCCGTCTCCCGGCCCCATCCCGGTCGAGGTCAACAGGAACAACGGGCAGAGACAGCCCTCTCCGGCAGCTGGCGGTCAGCCAGTGTTAGTTCTCCCGGCCCCACCACCTTCCGCGCGCATCTTGATCGAAGTCGATGGCAAGATCATCGGTGAGCGCAAGCTGGATCAGCCTCAGCTCACCATTGGGCGGCTGCCTGCTAACGATATCCATATTCCAAGCATGCGCGTCTCGCGCCTGCACGCGAAAATACAGCAGAGAAACGGTTGCTGGGTGATTGAAGATGCCGAGAGCTTGAACGGTCTACTCTACCAGGGCAGGCGAGTGGATCAGCGCGTCCTCTCTCATGGCGACGTGCTGACTATCGCGCCGACGGTCGCGTTGCATTACCGTATCTCGTGAGAAGATGCGGGCAGCGTGTAACGCCTCTATTCCTGATCCTTTTCCAGCAGCGCGGCCAGCCGGTCGATAGCGATGGTACTCCTGGCTGTTGCCCGTATAGATCAGTTTGACGTTGTCCACTCCTCATCTTATATTGATTGATAGATAGCTGTGATCTTTGTTTGAATGGAAGCTCTACAATCAACGGGCGTAGAATCACAGGCCACACAGCGAACAGGTTGTGCCACGCTACAAGGAGAGACGCAATTATGCCTATCGAGATCAAGGTCACGTCACCGGGCATCACCATCAGTCAGGGGCGCACGTTCATGGTGACGGACGAGCAGGGCGAGATCAGTCCGAACGGGGATCAGGGGGTGTATGCACTTGATACACGCTTTATCAGCCTGTATCGCCTCTATATCAACCGCATGCCGTGGAAACTGGTTAATTCGAGCCAGGTCAGCTTCTACGCCTCGCGCATCTATCTGACGAATAACCCCGTTGAAACAGAAGAGGGAGAAATCCTGGGCCATGCGCTCAACCTGACGCTCAACCGGATGGTCGGCGAGGGAATACACGAGGAGTTTGAAATCGTCAGTTATGCGACCCATCCGATCAGGTTTGTGCTGGAAATTGCTATGCACTCAGACTTCGCGGATATTTTCGAGGTGAAATCACATCATATCATCCAGCGCGGCAGGCAGGAGACGCACTGGAATGACCAGAAGAAAACGCTGAGTACGACCTACAATGACCGGGACTTTCATCGCGGGGCCATCTACCAGGTTTCTTACAGCAGTAGCCCCGCCGGATATGCTAATGGACACATCTATTTTGTGGTGAAACTCAACCACAATGAGAAATGGCATGCCTGCGGCGACCTGATGCTCGAACATGGAGAAGATGTCAAACGCTCCATCTTCCCTTGCAGCTTCTCGCAAACCGTTTCGCATGAAACGGTATCGAAGGAGGCGCTACTGACACCTACCGTGTCGAAACAGGTGGCCGCAGCAGCGCAGCCGGGCCAGGGTGCAACAGCGCCGTCTATGGCCCGACCCGAAACAACCGATCTACCTCACAGGACGACACAGAACCCGGCTCTATCCGACGTCCATCAGGCTCAGACGATGACCCGAAATACCACATCTCAGCCAGCTACGCAGGATGTCCCTGGCATCCCGGCGACTATCCAGCCGCCAAGTCCAACGGGGATATATAATGTAGCACTGCAGATCGAGTTACTGACGCATTTTGCGCGCCGCCAGTTACAGTGGCGGGAGAACTGCACCTCGCTACTCAGTCCCTACAACAGTCTGGAGCGCATGTACCAGCAGGCTATAGATGATATGGGCGCGCTGCGTATCTATGACCTGGATGTGTCGGAGACGGCGTGGGTGCCAGCCGCCGGCGTTCCCTGGTTCGTCACGCTCTTCGGACGCGATAGCCTGATCGTTTCCTACCAGAATATGGCGGTTTCTCCGGGGTTTGCGCGTGGCGCGCTCTACCGGCTGGCGCAATATCAGGGGACGGAACGGGTTGACTGGCGCGACGAGCAGCCGGGCAAGATCATGCACGAGATTCGCTTCGGCGAACTGGCCTTCTTCCACAAAATCCCCTTCACCCCCTACTATGGCACCGCCGACGCCACTATCCTCTACCTGATCGTCCTTTCAGAAATCTACCGATGGACGGGCGATGTCAGCCTGCTTACAGAGTACCAACCCATAGCGGAGAAGTGCCTGGAATGGATTGATCAGTGGGGCGACCTGGATGGAGATGGGTTTCAGGAATATAAGACCTTCTCGACGCTGGGCTACAACAATATGGCGTGGAAAGATGGGGCAAACGCCGTCGTCTACGGCGATGGCAGGCAGGTGCCGCAGCCAAAGGGGACGTGCGAGCTTCAGGGCTATGTCTACGACGCGAAGCTACGCATGGCCGAGATCTTCGATGTACTGGGAGACCACGCACGGGCGCAGACGCTACGGCAGCAGGCGCAGACGCTACGCCAACGCTTCAACGAGGTCTTCTGGATGGCCAACGAGGGCTGCTACGCCTTTGGACTCGACCCGAATAAGAAGCAGATCGATGCGGTGGCCTCGAATGCGGGGCAATGTCTGTGGTCAGGCATCGCCGATCAGGATAAGGCGGTTAGCACGGCGAAGCGGCTGTTGCAGGAAGATATGTGGAACGGCTGGGGCATCCGCACGCTTTCCAGCAACAACCCGGCCTACAACCCATATGATTACCAGCTTGGTTCCGTCTGGCCGCATGACAACGGCATCATCGCCGCCGGTTTCAAACGCTATGGGCTGGTGGACGAGGCCAACCAGGTGATCCACGCCCAGTTCCAGGCCATCGAACTCTTCGACTCGTTTCGACCGCCAGAGCTGTACGCCGGCGTCCCCAGAGTGAGCAATATCACCGGTTTCCCTGTCCTCTATCCCGGCGGGGCCAATATCCCGCAGGCCTGGGCGACAGGCAGCATCTTCCACATGGTACGCACAATGCTCGGTCTGCGCGCCGATGCCCCACACGGCAAGCTCTACGTCAACCCGACGCTGCCGCAATGGCTGCCAGAGCTGACGCTGCGCAACCTGCGCGTCGGCAAATGCAAGCTCGACCTGCACTTCTGGCGTCAGGGCCAGGCTTCCCACTGGGAAGTCACCGGCATCGAAGCCGAACCCGGCACCCCCGACGCGGAGAAAATCCAGGTCGAGGATGAGCCGGAGAGCAATGTGGTGTAGAGGATGAAAGCTGGCGCGCCGCAAGCCCCACGAGTACCCGTAGTATAGTAGGGCCACCCCTGGCGGCTGGCCTGCTCGCTCCTTATTGCGTCAATTCCCGGACAACCTTTTGCACGCGAGCGCCTTCAGCCCGGCCTTTCGTCTCTTTGATGGCGAGCGGCATGACCCGCCTGAAATCCTTGCCTTGCTGCTCAACCAGGCGGGCAACGATGGCATGGAGTTCCTCGTCGCTTAGCTGCGAGGCTTGCAGGTAGTGCTGGAGAATCTCCATCTCGCGTTGTTCTTTTGCTGCCAGTTCTTTACGCCCACCCTGTTCGTAGAGTGGGATGGCCTGGCTGCGTTTCTTCACTTCCTGCTCCAGCACGCGCAACGTATCGGCTTCGGTCAGCGGTTGCCCGTATTCGGGGTGCTTGCGGTCGGTGCGCGCCACTTCCAGATTGTGAATGGCTCCCAGCGCCATACGCAGCGTGTCCAGTCGCAACTGGTCGCGCGCGCGCTGGGCATCCTGAATATCGCGGCGCAACTCCCGCTCTATCGGAAACTCCTGTCTCGCCTCAGCCATGAGTTTCTTCCTCCTTCCGAGAAATCTGATTTGCTATGTGTCAAATATACTACACGAAGGAAGAAAAATCATCACCCGGCATTGTCTACATCACCCGCGTCCCCAACAGTAGCTTGCCGCGCTTCACAATCGTCTCTTTTCCCACGCGACCAGCGCCGGCGATGGCGCTGATAGCCTCTTTCAACGGAGCTTCTCCGGCGGGGAGACGCAGGCGCAGGACGAACTCTTTGCCGGTGCCGAGGCCGAGTTTGCGCTGCCAGAAGGAGCCGTGCCGCAGGTTGATCTGTTCGGCAATCTGCTCCATCAAGGCGGAGACTTCCTGGCGGAAGGGGCTGTAGTGAATGGGGCCTTTGCTGAAGGCGAAGGTGACTTCCTGCATTGCATCCCCGCCCCCGGCAGGCAGATCTGCGGTCAAACTTTCGCCAAGCTGGTAGACGAGGTTGTAGGTGCCGAAGGCGGTACGACCCACGTTTTGCAGGTGGTCGCCATGCGTGCCAACGTAGATGCCCATGCGGTCGCGCACGACATGCTCCATAACGTCATAGTGGATGGAGCCTCGGAAGAGCAGCCAGGATTCGTGCAGGACGCCCTGCCCCGGACGAAAGCCGAGTGAGGCCAGATATTCACGCCCATCGGCCACGCGCTTCGCCAGATCGGGGTCAGAAGGCATCTCCTCGCTGAAGACCTCTTCGCCCGACCCCTGCATGCCCACCATCGAGACCGAGCCGAGCCGGTTACCCAGGCGCGCATAGTCGCGGGCCAGCGTCTCCTGCACCTGCTCCAGATCGGCCCCGGCTGGCAGCAGGCCCAGCATTTGCAGTTTGCGCGCCGTCTCCTCCGCCTGCTCGCTATACTGCTGTTCCAACCACAACTGCAAGCCTCCGGCAACGTCATACGCCTGCTCGCGAATATTTCTCTGCAACGCGATGGCCGTGCGGTTATACTCCTCACCCGTCACGCTCGGCCCCCCCTGATGCGTCACCGTAAACAGCAATTGCGGCACGTCCGCGTTCAACGCGCGATACACGTCCATAATGATTCCTCCCTGCATGACTATTTCTGGTTCGCTCCAGCTTATACACCAGTATACGATAGTTTTGCGAAGCCTGTATGTGATGTTTGTCGCAAGAGACGGAAAGACAAATGAACCCTGTAAGAATGCCCTTGAGCTAACACTCTAAAAGTGGGAAGTAGATATGAAAACCAGGGGAAACCGGCCATGAATGTGTGAATTGCCAGTATGGAGAAACTGAACCAGGAACTACAACCGTCACACTTACTCGCAGTTTGGAGCAACGCCAGCATCGGCTGCCCGACGATCTGGCAACCGTCCTCACAATCCTCTTTCCTACCGGGCAAACCTGGATACCGGCTTCCGACTGGTTTTAGAAAACTTGCTGAATCCCCCACAGACGGGCTATATTGCTCTTATCACCTGCATGCCTCTTCCGGCGCAGATAGTGATCTGGCATATTATCTGGCTATATGAAAGCGAGAAAGGGAAACATGGAAGGCGCTATTTTTGAGGCGATGGCCGCTTACGGATACGAGAATGTCTTCTTCTGTCAGGAGAAGGAGTTGGGGCTGAGAGCGATCATTGTGATTCATGATACGACGCTGGGGCCTGCGGCTGGCGGAGTGCGCATGAAGCCCTATGGGACGGAGGCGGAGGCGCTTGAGGATGCGCTGCGGCTGGCGCGGAGCATGACGTACAAGAATGCGGCGGCGGGGCTGAAATACGGCGGCGGCAAGTGCGTAGTGATCGGCGACCCCAGGCGGGAGAAGACGGAGGCGATGTTCCAGGCGCCTGGCCGCTTCATCGACCGGCTCGGTGGCCTCTTCCTGACGGGGCCGGATTCGGGGACGACGCTGCACGATATGGAGATTATGCGGCTGGAGACGCCGTATGTCGTGACGCTGCCAGAATCGTGGGGCGGGCCGGGCGATAGCGCGCCCGCTACTGCTTTCGGCGTGTTTCAGGGCATGCGCGCCTGCCTCAAGGCTGTCTATGGCAGCGCCGATGTGCAGGGACGCCCGGTTGCTGTGCAGGGAGTGGGCGCGGTGGGCAAGGGCGTGGTGAAATACCTGGTCGAAGGCGGCGCGCGGGTCACCATTGCCGATATTGACGAGGAGAGTGTGCGTGCCATCAGCAGCCAGTATGGCGTAGAGGCTGTATCCCCGGAGGAGATTGCATACCTTGACGTAGATGTGTATTGCCCATGCGCGATGGGAGGGACATTGAGCAAACGCAGCATTCCTGAGTTGCGCTGCAAGATCGTCTGCGGCTCCGCCAATAACCAGCTTGCGCACGATAGCGATGGGGAATTGCTGCACCGGCGCGACATCCTCTACGCGCCGGACTATATCGTCAACGCGGGCGGCGTCATCTGCGGGCTGGATAGCCTGAACCCCGGCGGCTTCAATCGCGAGCGGGCGATGGAGAAGGTAGGCCGGTTGTACGAGGCGATGGAGAGTGTAATCGCCATTGCCAGAGAGCGGCAAATCCCCACGTACCGCGCCGCTGATCTGCTGGCCGAGCAGCGCATTGCCGAAGGCCGCCTGCTGAAGCGGTTGTCGAATTACAAGATATGAGCTTTTTGGCTTCACAGCGTTCTGACAAAGATCACAAAAGCAGACTGTCAACGAGAAAGGATAGAGCTTATGCCCGAGGCGGCATCAACCGACATCAACCGGGAGCCAGAAGGGGAACATATTCGCTGGGGAGCATTGGTCGCGCTTTTTCTGGCAACGGCATTTATCTTTGCCAACATGTACACCACGCAGGCGATTCTGCCCGTCCTCAGCCAGGATTTTCAGGTAAGCGCGCCCACTGCCGGGTTGACCGTCTCGCTACTGGTGCTGGCCGTCGCGGTGGGGTCGCTGCTTTACGGGCCGCTCTCTGATCGCGTTGGCAGGAAGCCGGTGATGGTGGGTGTGAGCCTGCTGGTGACGCTGCCAACGTTCCTGTGTGGGCTGTCGCCAGATTTCGCGGCGCTGGTCATCCTGCGCACTATGCAGGGCTTTTTGATGCCGGGTCTGACGAGCGTAGCAATCCCCTATGTCAACGAGGAGTTCGCGGGCGATGGGCGCGGGCTGGCAATGGGCATCTATGTCTTCGGGCAAACCATCGGCGGTCTGTTCGCGCGTTCGGGCAGCGCCCTGCTGACGGGGCTGTTCAACTGGCGCATCGCTCTGCTGGCCTTCACGCTACCCACGCTGGTGGCCGCGCTTGCCATGTGGCGATTTCTGCCGGAGACGAAAAGCAAACGGGCCGTCGAACTGAATCAAAGCGGGTTGAAAATGAAGGCGGGAACAGCGGAGCAGCGTGTGGGCAATCGCGAGTTTGTGGGTCAGACGCTACGCAATATGCTGCTGCACCTGCACAATCGGCGGCTGGTGGGCGCGTTCGTGATTGGCTTCGCCAGCTTCTTCGGCTTCATCGGCATCTTCACCTACCTGCCTTACTATCTCACGGGGCCGCATTTTCGCCTGCCCACGACCACCGTCGGCCTTGTCTACCTGCTCTGGCTCACGGGTATCTTCTCCCCGGCAGCAGGAACGTTCGCCGGTTGTGTTGGCTCGCGCCGCTCAATCTTCCTCAGCATGGGGCTGGCCGCTGCCGGGCTGCTCGTCAGCCTCATTCCGATGCTGCCTGTCGTCGTGGTGGGGCTGGGCATGCTGACAATCGGCATGTTCTCGACGGTGCCAGCAGTCAACCTGTATCTGGGAGAGCAGGCAAGCGTTGCAAAGGGAACAGCCGCCTCGATGTATCTCTCACTGTACTACTTCGGCGGCAGCATCGGCGCGGTGCTGCCCGGCTTCGCCTTGCTGCGCGCGGGCTGGCCGGGCGTCGTCTTCCTCTGCCTGGGCATGATCCTCGTCGCGCTGAGCGCGGATGCTGTTCTTTGCATCTGAACACAGGAGATCGTGGATAAGCGAGCCGGTACGCACGCTTTCGTCATACCATTGGGCGACGCGATCATAGCTGGCTGTCATAGCTTCAATTGCTCACATTCAAGACCATAAGGCGGCGACGGTGGCGGCCAGCTCATGGCCCTGTGCGCGACCGGCACGGGCTGAAGGCTCGCGGGTTGCCGGGTCGAGCGGATTTGGCCCGATAGCGGCGGTGGATGCTGTATCTGGCTCGATCACGAGTACCTGGCTTCCTTCGCGTTTCAGGGCTGCTGCTTCCGAAGCCGGGCCGCCGGAACCGAAGGCGTTCGCGTTTGCCCCCAGCGGGTTCAAGATCAAGATGCGACTGTAGCCTGTTGCCAGGTCTGCGTTCGTTGCCGAACGCATTCCGCCATCCATGTAGCGGCGTCCTGCAATGGTGACGGGAGGCCAGATGCCGGGGACGGCACAACTGGCCGCAACCGCATCAACCAGGGGAACCCCAGACTCGCGGTCAATGATGTATTCTTCGCCAGTCTCCGTATCTACCGCGACGATCAGCAGGCGCTGCTGCGGCCATGTGCGGGCGGGTAGCCGGGACTCGATGATGGCGCGCCTTTCCGCTTCCGGGATGGTCGGCGCGGACAGGGCATAGGCTCCAATGCGCGCCCGTATCGCTTTGATGTCGGGACCCGCTCCTGCTATTGCCTTGCTGAACGCCTCCACCATCTGCGAGGGATCGAAGGCCACATTGCGCTCTTTCGATTGTTCGGGCGGGGTCAGTTGAGCGGCGAAGAGGCTTTCAAGATCGGCGCCACTGGCGAGCTGCGCGCCGACCACCGACCCGGCGGAAGTGCCGATGATGATTTCGGCGTTTCTTACATCCACGCCTTTATCGCGCAAGCCCAGAAGGATGCCCAGTTCCCAGGCCACCCCGGCCACGCCTCCCCCTCCCAGCACCAGGGCGCGTGTCTCTGTTTTATTCGATGTCATTTCACGTTCTCCAAAGGCATGCCGTATGCTGGCTCCCCGTCACAGGTCGGCACCGCAGGCCACCCCTGGCGGGTGGCCTGCGGTGCCGAGTCGTATAAGAGGAATCCGGCAGGCCAGCATAGGGAGCCAGCATACAGCATGTGATTTCTCGACAGTATCCTCATTGTATCACTTTCGGCTTTGCTTTTCGTCTCTCCTGTACCACTGCCAGAAGCTGCGCCAACGACATATCTGTAAGTGATGTCAGGTGAAAATCGGCATGATCTAAGGCAAGTTGAGCTGTCACCGGGTTCGGGACGGCGACGCAGAAGATGCCTGCTCGCTGTGCCGCCGTGATACCGTTAGGTGAATCTTCTATGGCGATGGCCTGCTCGCTCCGCAAGCCTGAGGCATCGAGGGCAGCCAGGTAGAGCGCGGGATCAGGCTTGGTGTGCGCCACATCCTCGCGGCACTTCACGGCGTCAAAGTAGTCGAGCAGGCCGAGCCGCTTCAGGTGGCTGTCTACCCACTCGTGCGTTGAGCTTGAGGCAACGCCCAGTTTCAGGCCCAGTTGTCGCGCCTCACGCAGATAGTCGGTGATGCCGGGCATCGCCAGCTGTGTTGACATGAACTCGATATGCCGTTCGCGCCGCCGACGCCGCAGTTGTTCGCGCGGCACGGGGCGGCCTATCTGTTCTTCCAGGTAGACTGCGGGGTCAAACAATTGCGGGGAGCCGCCAATACAAATTGCCCACGTGGAAAAAGGGAGGTCGCAGCCATATTCTTGATAAATCTCCAGCCATGTCTGATAGGCTGACATTTCTGTGTCCAGGATGACGCCATCAAAATCGAAAACAATGCCCTGTATCATCTTGCTCCTGATAGCATAGCTACTCGTCAATCGTCTCGTAAAACGCGCGCTCGCGGCTCTCCAGGTTGGGGATGCCTTCTCCTCTGGCGTATTGCTCAAAATGGGGGGTTGCCAGATGCGCTTCGTAGGCGGCTTCGTTGACGTATTGCTCATACAGAAAGAAGATGGTCGGGTCGGTTGGCGAACGCTGGGCCTGATAGTAGAGGCAGCCCGGTTCCTGACGCGAAGGCGGCGTCAATTTCTTGATCACTTCCAGAATCTTCTCTTCCTGCCCCGGCTTCGCTTTCCAGATAGCGGCAACGACAAATGCCATCTTGTAACCTCCTCGTTTTTCTCTTGTCGGACAAAATACCTGCCTACAGTGTAGCACAGAGAAGACTCGTCTTGCAGGTGGTACGCGCTTTTTTGCATCTCGCGTCCGGTGCTGGCGCTCTAGCAGGGAGGGAACGCCAGCACCGGGCGTTCCTCTGCTCTAGCCCTGTTGAGCATTTTGCGCGAAAAATTGCATGATATCCTGCGGCCCGCTATCATCGAGGATACCCTGCATGCGCAGTTGTACGGCAAATTTCGTCGTCGGGTGCGTGAGAATGTAGAATCTGTTCTCGCGGATGGCGTCAAAAACCATATTCGCAACCTGAGAGGGTGGAATGCCCTCCTGTACCAGTCGGCGAATAGCCTCAATGGCCGCAGTAATTTCAGGTGTGAGCGGCTGCTGCGGATTCTGCAAAGCGGCGGGGCGGTTGCGTTCAGAGTCCATGATGCGCGTATTCACCCACTCCGGGCAGAGGACGGAGACGTTGATGCTGGCCCCGGCCTGCCTCAGTTCGAGCGCGAGCGTCTCCGAAAGCGTGACGACGCCATGCTTGGTCACTTTGTAGATACCCAGGCCCGAACTGGCGATCAGCCCGGCGGAAGAGGCCGTGTTGACGATATGTCCTTCGCTGCCCTGAGCAAGCATGCGCGGCACAAAAAAGTGAACGCCGTGAATGACGCCCCAGAGATTGACGCCGAGGATCCAGCGCCAGTCGGCCAGACTGCTGCCCCAGACGGTCGTGCCGCCGCCGACGCCCGCATTGTTAAAGAGCAAATGCACCGCGCCATAGGTATCGTACGCTTTCTGCGCCAGCGCCTCCACCTCTTCGGCCTTTGAGACATCGGTCTGCACGGCCAGCACATCCGCGCCGCCCGCGCGCATCTCTTCCCCGGCCTGCTTGAGCGCACCGGCCTCCACGTCGGCCAGCACCACCTTCATGCCCAGCTGCGCGCTCTTCTCCGCCAGCGCACGCCCGATGCCGCTGGCCGCGCCGGTAACAACAGCTACTTTCCCCTGAAAATCTTCCATGTTATTGCCTTTCCTCTGTATCGCAAAGAGATTACAGCTACGTATGTCTCTGTATTGTATCTTCAAAAACGGCGGAGAATCCAGCATTGGCTCCTCTCCTGTTATTTTCCGATCATAGACCCTATCCCCTGACAGACAAATTTGATACAATAGAAATACTGAGAGGTTATCTCATCAGCAGTTAGCGCAAATCTTGTAATAAGACAGGAGGGATATATGGCCAATAAAGAGCAGAAGAGCGTGCAAAAGCCGAAACCGAAGTCGAACAAGCAGAAAAAACAGATGCAGAAGGAGAAAAAGGCGGCTAAAAGCAGTAGCGGCCTCTCATCGTAACAGGCAGGCGACCCTTGACATTGCTGTTACAATGCAGGGAGAATGCCTTCCAGAGAACACCTACCCGAAACAGGAGATTTCTTGCAGGAGAGTCTACCCTTTCGGGGGGGACAAGGAGAGAATGGGGGTGCGCATGCAATCGATGTTTCACGATAATGCATCCAGGCGCGAACGCGAGAAAGCCCCGGAGCAATGGGCTGGCAAGGCAGAGGCACATCCAGACGTGCGCCGGGCGCAAGAAGATCAGTGGGCCGTCCTGCGGCACGAGGTGGAAGGGGAGAAGATGAAATGGCAGGAAGAACGTGTTCAGCCGGGATGGGGCCAGCGAGACACGGGCGATGACGGCCTGGCCGCTCAGGCGGATTATGGCATGCTGGAAGAGGCGCTGCATCACGTCGATATCGTGGTAGCGGGTGTCGGCGGCGCGGGTACCAACGCGGTCAATCGTATGATGAGCGCGGGGGTGCGCGGCGTGCGCTTCATTGCCATGAATACCGACGGGCAGGCGTTGAGCCTGTCGACGGCGCCAACGCGCATCTGTCTGGGTCAGCATTATACCAGGGGGCTGGGTGCAGGAGGAAATGCAGCGATTGGCAAGCGCGCCGCCACCGAAAGCGCGGCGGAGATTCGCGCCGCCCTCGGCGAACCCGATCTGGTCTTCATCGCCGCCGGTATGGGTGGTGGAACCGGCACAGGAGCGGCCCCTGTCGTCGCCTCGATAGCGAAAAAACTGGGCGCACTGACCATCGGCATCGTCACCTATCCTTTTGCCTTTGAAGGCTCGCGCCGCCGCCGTTTCGCGGAAGAAGGGCTGGCCGAACTGAGCGCGGAGATCGATGCGCTGATTACCGTTCCCAACGATCGCCTGCTCTCTCTTTCCAGTCGCGAACACAGCCTGAACGCGGCCTTCAAACTGGCCGATGATGTGCTGCGTCAGGGCGTGCAGGGCATTGCTGAAGTTATCAATGTTCCTGGCATGGTGAACGTTGACTTCGCGGACGTGCGCAGCGTCCTCTTTGAGGCAGGCACGGCGCTCATGAGCATCGGGCAGGGGTCCGGGCGCAACCGGGCGCAGCGAGCCGCCGAAGAGGCTATCGCCGGTGGCTTCCTCAACGTCTCTATTCGCGGAGCCAGCCGCGTGCTGTTCAACATCAGCGGCGGGGAAGACATGACGCTTTTCGAGGTCAACGAGATCGCCGAGCGCATCGGCGAGGCTATCGATGGAACGGCGGATATCATCTTCGGCGCGGTCATCGATCCGTCCCTGCATGACACTATGCGCGTCACCCTGATCGCTGCCGGTATGGAGGAAAACCACACGGTGCGCCTGCAGGCTGTGCGCCCGGAGCAAGTCCGACAGGCGCAGCAGTTTGCGGGAAGCAATAGCGGGCCGCAGGCGATGCCATCCGCTCCTTCGAGGCCCGCGCCCATGCCAGCGAGCAGCTATCATGAACCGGTTGCGGACGCGTCGGCCACGCCTGCGCCGCCAAGGCCGTCGGCCCGACCGGCCCCGGCACAGCCGCCTGCGCCGCCGTTTCGGCCCTCCGGTCCGCCGGAACGCCAGAAACGCAGCCTTGACGATCTGCGCGGCATTCGCGGTATGGGCCGCCGCCAGGAAGCCCTCAGAGGCAACCTGCCCGACGATGACTATGAGGGCGAGGCGGTTGATGTGCCACCCTTCATCAAACGTCGCAATACATGAGATTGCACAACATTGCTTCTGTCATGTAGAGCGGCAGCGATGTATCTAAAACCGGCTGGCCAGTATGGCCTACTCAGATGCATCGCTGTCGCTCTACATGGCAGAAGCGAGAGGCAACAAGGCCGGTGATAGATATTCTGGTGGAATATCTATCACCGGCCTCGTTTTCAAGCGAACAGCGTTACGCCGGAATTATTCTTTTTCAGGTGCGGCAGAGATGCGCCCCCGCTCTCCACCCTTTTTGCCAATACGCGAATAGAACTCAGACCCCTGCTGGCGCTTGGTCGACTCCCCGCCCTTTTTCCCGATCTCAGCGTAGAATTGCGGGCCGCGCTTCTCTTTCACGGTCTCCCCGCCCTTCTTGCCGATGCGCGAATAGAATTCGGGGCCGTACTTTTCCCGTACCGCCTGTCCACCATGCTTTGCCTTTTGCGAGCCTGGCTCCGGTCCACGTTTGTTGTTTGCCATAACAATCCGCCTCTCTTTCACTCAAACTTACCACTTGCACCCACAGACAGACAACTTCGGCGAGATGTTCCCCACAGAGAGACAGGCTCTCCACAAAAACATCTCGCGCCTTCCTACTCCACTTGCTGTCCTCGCGCCTGCGCCACACGGTTCGCGATCATGGCCGCAGTGATGCCCGCGCCAACGCCATTATCGATGTTGACAACGGACAGGCCTGGCGCACACGTCTGTAACATTGCAAGTAACGCGGCAAGCCCCTTGCCACCTATTCCATAGCCAATCGATGTAGGCAGGCCGATGACAGGAACAGGAACCAGCCCTGCAACTACCGACGGCAATGCCCCATCCATACCGGCAGCTACGATGATCGAATCTACGCCGGATGTAAGTAGGTCACGCAGGGGATGCATCAAACGATGCAAACCTGCAACACCCACATCATAGATACATGTGACATGACAGCCCATCTCCCCGGCAATGAGCGCAGCCTCTTCCGCCACCGGAATATCAGATGTGCCTGCGCTGATGACCCCCACCTGCCCGCCGGTGCGCCTTTGCACGTAGTCGGGCCGGTAGATGACCATTGCACGAGCCGCCTCCCGCTCACGTATATGGTAATCGCGAAACGTCTCCCGCAGCGCCGGTCGCGCCTCCGGGCGCACACGACTGATGATCGCGCGCCCGGTTCCCGCCAGCAGTCCCTGCGCCATCGCGATGATCTGTTCTGTCCCCTTGGTTTCGCCCAGAATGACTTCCGGGACTCCCTTGCGAAACTCACGCCCGGCATCGGGCCTCGTTTCAATTGCCTGTGCGCTTGCCGCTCCCTCACCGGGGTGAATTCCCTCTAATGACTCACCGGAAAGCACCTCCGCACCTCCTTCTCTCCCTGCTCCTCCACTCTGTCCAGCCGGTTGCTGAAATACCTCTTCCCCAAACCACTGGCTCAAAAGCTCCAATCTATCATCAGTATGAAAATTCACGGCAATACACACCTCACGAAGTTTTGCATAAAACTTTCGGCAATCTGGGAAAATCTCCAACCAGACTTAGTTTAACACAGTTTCCCTTCATTGAGCAAGATGAGAAGCGTCGTATTTCAATACATTTCAAATATATCTCGGAAATTGCGTTCAACTACCATACAGTATACTCATGCATGCAAATGCTGATATGGCGCACCCGCTCATCGTATGCCTCCGGGAAGATTGCTCACGGGATGCTTTTTTCAAACAGAACGTACCTCTGAATGATTGCTATACGTTATGATATATGTATGACTATTCTGGAAAAGGGTAGAGACAGGAAAAAGATGAATCGTCGTATTTTTTTGCTCGCGTTCGTCTGTGGGTGCCTGGCGCTGCTCGCCGCCTGTGGCTCGGCGACGAATAGCGCGCTGCAACCGCAGAAAACGGTAACAATCGGGCCATCGTTTCAGGCGCAGCTTTCGCCGATTCCCACGAGGGCGCCCTACGCCTGCGGGTCATGGGCCTCCAATAACGCGCCCGGCCCCTATTCAACCATTACCATCTACGCGCGATTGACAAAAAATAGTAAAGGGGTCGGCGGGGCAACCGCGACGGGGGTAGTGCATTTTCAAGAGGGGGATATGCAGTTTGATACGCAGCCAACAAGCGATAGTGGGGGCTATGTCTCCTTCTCGCTGCCTCTGCAGGGCCGCCAGCCGGTCAACGTCCCGGCCACCGTCAGCATCACCTTCAGCAACGTGCCGGGCTACTCCGGTCAGGTGCAGTGCAGCGCGTTTTTTACGCCGATGTGAGGCTCTGGCAGACCGGGCAGTAGTGCGCGCTGCGCCCGGCAATCACCATACGCTCAATGGGGGTGCCGCAGCGTTCGCATGGCTGCCCCTGGCGCCGGTAGACGCGCACGTGGTTGTAGTTTTCGCCCGCCTCACCCCACAGGTCGCGATAATCATTGAAGGATGTGCCGCCATGCGCAATGCCGCCGAGCAGGGCGCGCACAATGCCCCGGCGCAGTCGCTCGATCTCTTCTGTGGTCAGCGAGCTGGCCGGGCGCAGGGGATGGATGCGCGCATCATAGAGCGCCTCGTCGGCGTAGATATTACCCAGACCGGCGACAATCTCCTGCGAGAGCAACGCTGGCTTGATGGCGCTTTCGCGTCGCGCCAGCGCCTGCGCCAGCCATTGCGCCGTAAATTCCTCGCTCAACGGCTCCGGCCCCAGCCCCTGCAACGCCTGCGCTTCCTGCGAACGCGGCCAGAGTTCGATGCGCCCGAATTTGCGTGGGTCGGTAAATAAGAGGCGTCGCCCATCCTCCAGATTGAAACAGACGCGGCAGTACGCCGTCTCGCTTTCTGTGTAGGCCCGCGCCGCGTTACCAGCCTGTCCTGTGCGAACAGGCATCAATTCGCGAAACGTCGGCCCTTTCGTATCCCACGCCGCCCGGTCGGTCTCGCGCAGGCTCGTATCGACCTCCCAACCAGGGGGCAGCAGCAGCAAATTGCCGGTCATGCGGCGATGAATGGAGAGGAACAGCCCGCCGCTCAGGTCGATCAGCAGGAATTTCCCGCGTCGGCGAATACCCTCGATGCGCTTCCCGGCGATCTCGGCTAAAAATTCAGGCACATCAGGATGGCCGATAGTACGATCCCAGAAGACCAGCGCGTCCCGAATCGTTGCCCCCACGATAGCCTCGCGCAACTGGCGCGCAGTATACTCAACTTCCGGTAATTCAGGCATATCTTTTTAGTCCCGGCAGGCGCTGCACAGGCCGAAAAATTCCAGGCGGTGGCCCTCGATGGCAAAATCGGCCAGACGGGCCACTCTGGCGATCTGCTCCGCGCTCAGACAGGTATCTACCTCGATCACCTTGCCACAACGGGAGCAGGAGAGATGGTGGTGGTGCCGCTCGGCGTTATTACAGAAACGAAAACGATGCGAGCCGTCCACGAAATCAATACGGTCAAGCAGGTGCAGCTCTTGCAAAATTTCGACGGCGCGAAAGACGGTCGCGCGCCCCACATTCGGGTCTCGGGCCAGCGCCATATCCCACAACTGCTCCACTGTGAACTCCGATCCAGCGGTCTCGACCAGCAGTTGCGCCAGCGTCCGGCGCTGGCAGGTAATGCGCAGCCCCTTCTGCTTAAATGCTGAGAGGATCACTTCGGGAGTTATGGGCATGGCGCAACCATCTTTCGTGATAAGACGCTATTGAGATACGATATCATTTCCTCTTTATTCTATCATTTGTGGCATGGGACGTCAACCTGAGAAAGACGGCGACTGTTTCCAGGCCATCCCTGGCGGCTGGCCTGTTCACTCTTACAGGGATAGCTGTGGAGTAAGTACCCAGGCCTGATAGCCGTCCGCCGTGTCCTCGATCAAGCTGTTCGGGGGCAGGCGGAGAACGCGCGCGGAAGTCCATACATCTCCCGCCGCGCCGGAAACATTACCGACGGCGGCGAAGAAGACATATGATGCCACAACGGGAGCAAGCAGCGTCAGTACGATAGCGGCCAGCGAAATGACGACAAGCGGAGCCAGGGCGACGACAATATACTGGTTGCGGCGGAACAACTGATTTTTTGCGCCACAGAAGAGGGCCAGCGGCAGCTTCGCCCCGAAATAAGGCCTGCCGCCCAGCAGGGCAATCACCAGCCCGTGAATCGCCTCGTGCAGCGGCAAAATGACGACGTAGGCGACAATGTTGCTGAGCAGCCAGAGCAAAACGCCGCCGAAACTGAACCCTGACGGCAGTGTATGCCGTTGCCAGAAATAGGCCGCCAGATTCAACGCGCCGAAAAAGACGGCGCCGATGATGAGCATATTCAGGCTCAGCAAGGCCAGGGGCCGGAGCATCTCCGTTCCCAGTAACTCCACCGACTCCAACTTGCGCAGCCCGCCCACGTCTATCTCCGCCTGCCACTTTTGCCGCAGGCGAGGCTGAAAGCGATCAATCAGTTGTAATGGCATAGCCGACCTCTCATCCAGGTATACCTGTCTACTGTATTGTACCTGCTCAGAATGGCTTCTCGCCAGACCTGTGTTCAGGAGCGGTTTTTTCTGCTATAATGAAACAAAAGGAGAAAACGAAAAGATAAGCTATGATTGATATCTGTTTACTTGGCAGTGGGGGCATGATGCCTTTGCCGGGCCGCTGGCTCTCCAGCGCCCTGGTGCGCTATGGCTCGACGCTGACGCTTTTCGATGCGGGTGAGGGGACGCAGATTCCGTGGAAATCGCTGGGCTGGGGCTTCAAACAACTGGGGACTATCTGCCTGACCCATATGCATGCTGATCACGTGGCAGGGCTGCCCGGTGTGCTGTTTATGCTGGCAAACGCAGGCAAGACGGAAGCACTGGACATCTACGGCCCGCCCGGCACGCGCTACGTGTATGAAGGGCTGCATCGTATCGTCCACGAAATGCCCTTCCCCATTCGTATTCACGAACTGAAAGGCGGGGAGCAATTTCCGCTGCCCGGCGGCCTGAAAGGATCGGCGGCGGCGGCTCTTCACGGCATACCCTGCCTGGCGTACCGCATTGATCTCGAACGGGGGCGGCTCTTCCTGCCGGAACAGGCGCGGGCGCTGGGACTGCCCGTGCAACTCTGGTCGCGGCTGCAACATGGGGAGACGGTGACATACAACGGGCGCATCATTACGCCTTCGCAGGTGCTTGGCCAGCCGCGTCGCGGCCTCTCACTCGCCTTCATCACCGATACGCGCCCGACGCAGGCCCTCAGCCAGTTCGCCAGAGATGTCGACCTGATGATCTGTGAGAGCATGTATGACAACCCGGAAGACCTGGGGCTGGCGCAGGCCCATTACCACATGCTCGCCTCGGAAGCCGCCGGGCTGGCAAAGGCCGCCGACGCGCACGAACTGATCCTGACGCACTTCAGCCCGAAGATCACCGACCCGGCGGTGGCCGAACGTGCCGCCCGCCGCGTCTTCCCCAACACTCGTGCCGCGAAGGATGGGATGATCGTCTCTCTCAATTATCCCGATCAAGGCTAACTTGCTTCTTGCAGATTGTCCGAAACGTTACCTGTCTTCCCCTTATCGCCATTGTCCAGTAGTTGCAGGTGCGGCTTTTTGAGGGCTTTGTCGAAGAAATCGATAACCTTTCTGGTGTAGGCGAGGCGGTCGACGAAGTAGGAGCCGCAGTGGTCGGCAGTGGGCAGCGTCCATAGTTCCTTAGGTTCACCCGCCGCTTTATAGAGCAGCAGGGCATCATGCGGGTCTACAATGGTGTCTTTGCCACCCTGGATGAGCAGTAGCGGGCGAGGGGCAAGGCGACCAATCTCACGCAGTGGCTCAACCTGGCGGAAATGGTAGCCGGCGCGCCACCAGAGCAGGTAATCGGCCATCCAGATGAAGGGCGCGAAGGGAATGTGGGCAACACGGCGGAAGTTATAATCGACCGCGCTGGCGTGCGTGGCAAAGGCGCTATCGGCAATCAATGCTTCAACGTCGTCGCAATGGGCCGCACACATGATGGCAACCGAAGCCCCCATTGAGAAGGCCATCGCGCCCAGCCGGGCCTGCGGCGCTCGCTGCTTCGCATAAGCAACCGCGCCCAGAAAATCGTTCATCTCGCGGTAGCCCAGCGTCACCGACGCACCCACAACTTTGCCATGTCCGTAATATTCAAAGACCAGTACATTGTGACCGGCATGCCAGAGTTTGGCGCACAGCCCCAGCACATCAGTTTTAGGTGTGCGGTAGCCCGGACAGACCAGAATTGTGGTGGTCGCCTCCTCAGCCGGAATATACCACCCACTCACCATATGATCGCCCTGCTGTGGCGGAAAAGCGACAGATTCGGCGGGTAGATCCAACTCATAGGGACTGACGGTATAATCCTCAAATGGCACGTGTTTCTTGGGGCGAATCAGTGTCTCCACTACATAGAGCGCCACTGTAAACATGACTCCCAGTATGCCAATACTTCCACCGAGGCCGCTATAGAGAATGTGCTTCAATGATGGCTTATGCAATTTTAGCTGTTGAAACATACGTGGAGCTAGCCTTTCCAGTCCATGCTCGGCATAACAGGACAGACATCCTCTATTATATAAACACTTCCACGCCTTCTATTTATGCCCACCCCTACTTCTATTACGCTCGGTCGAAAAGAAAAGTAATTGCCTGCTTACTACATCCGCCGCATTCATCTTCCTTATACTCCAGCCATATCATTCCTTCCAGCTATATATTTTATAATAACTATGTATTGGAATTATGTTTCATTTTGCGCTACACTCTGTTGTAGAGACAAATTGAGACATAGATACACATGCTGACATTCAATGAACAGGCAGGCGGGCCAGGGGGAGCAGCTGCGTCCCTACTAACCTGCGAAGCTATGGGAACCTCCGTAGTTCGTAGGGGCTGACTTCCAGAAGCGACAAGGATGAGATAGCAGGAATTTTTACAGGAGAAATGGACATGACTGTGGAAAGAACATATGTTGCCGCAGCTGCGGTGCAGGAGGAGCCGGTGAAATTACCGACGCGGGAACTGGTGGAGAAGGAAAAACGCCTTACCACGCCTCAACAGGATATGATGGCTGCGATTATTGGCTGGATTCTTCAGGGTGGCGTGCTTGCCAGCGCGGCGGTTATCCTGTTCGGCATCCTGCTGCTGCCCTTCCGAACGGGTGGGCTGACTCCTCAACGATTGCAAACTTTCCCACACTCGCCCGGCGCCGTGTGGGAAGGGCTGCTCGGTTTGCATCCGCAGGCGTTTATTACGCTGGGTCTGCTGCTTTTGATCGCTACGCCGGTGCTGCGCGTTGCCGTTTCGGTGATAGCCTTCGCCATTGAACGTGACCGGTTGTATGTTGTTATCACGCTGCTCGTGCTGGCAATTCTGATTGCCAGCTTCATTCTGGGCAAAGGAGGGGCATAATGCATCTCTCTGCGCTCATTATTCTTCTCATCTTCGGCGGCGCCATTCTGGCCGGGGTGCTGGGTTCGCTCGTCGGCCTCGGCGGCGGCGTGCTGATCGTCCCCATGCTGACCCTGGCCTTTGGCCTGCCGATTCAGTACGCCATCGGCGCGAGTATCATAGCCGTGATCGCCACTTCGAGCGGGGCGGCGGCTGCCTATGTGCGCGACCGCCTGACGAACATGAGGGCAGGCATGTTTCTGGAAATAGCGACGACAACGGGGGCCATCAGCGGTGCGTTTCTGGCCAGGCTGCTGGCTCCGGCTATCCTGTTCGTCATCTTCGGCGTCATCCTGCTGATCTCCGTCGCGCCGCTGATCTTCAAGCTGGGAGAGGAACTGCCTGTGGGCGTGCAAAACGATGCACTGGCGAATAAGTTGAAACTCGCCAGCACCTACCCGGACCAGCGTTTAGAGCAGGTTGTCTCCTATCAGGTCACGCGCACCCCCCTCGGCTTCGGCATGATGTACGTGGCGGGCCTCATATCCGGGCTACTCGGCATCGGCAGCGGCACCTTCAAAGTGCTGGCAATGGACACGATTATGCGCCTGCCCATGAAAGTCTCCACCACGACCAGCAATTTCATGATCGGCGTGACGGCGGCGGCCAGCGCGGGTATTTACTTTGCGCGCGGCGACGTGCCGCCACTGGTCGCCGCCCCCGTCGCGCTGGGCGTCCTCGGCGGGGCCATCATTGGCGCGCGCTTGCTACCCCACCTGAGCAACCGCACGCTGCGCCTGATCTTCATTCCCATCCTGGCGGCTATCGCCATCGAGATGGTGCTGCGCGGGCTGGGACTCGGCTCGTTCTAAACCTGTGACAGGCCATAAAAACCATCGTGGGGGTGTCTTCCTGGGTGCAGCGAAAGATGACACCCCCACGATGGTTTTTATAGTTTGCTGCTGACCTGTTTCACCATCGGCTTTGTATGCTCTACTGTCTCCACCAGAGGCAACGTAAAGAAGATGGCAGTACCGGCGCCTGGCGCGCTTTCGGCGCGAATCGTGCCGCCGTGCGCGCTGATGATGGCTTTGACGATGGAGAGGCCGAGGCCGGAGCCGCCGGTTGAGCCGGTGCGCGAGCGGTCGGCGCGGTAGAAACGCTCGAAGATGTAGGGCAGGTCGGCGGGGTCGATGCCGATGCCGGTATCTTTGATCTCGACCTCAAGCTGTTTGCTCACCGGTCGCGCGCTCACGGTGATGGTGCCGCCTGCCGGGGTATGGCGACGAGCGTTGTCGAGCAGGTTGAGCAACACCTGCGTGATACGGTCGCTATCGGCCAGCACGGCGGGGGCAGCCGGGGGAATCTCATTACGGACGGTGATGGCCGCCTGCTCGCATTCCGGCTCAATCACGGCCAGCGTCTCATCGACCAGAGAACGCAGGTCGAGGGGGGCAAGCTCAAGGTGGGCGCGGCCCGATTCGAGTGAGGTCATCTGCTGGATATCGCCCACGAGGCGGCGCAGGCGCTGCACTTCGCGGCCAATCAGCTGCGCGGTCTCCTGGCGGGCTCCTGCGTCCGTGATTACGTCATCGGCCAGCGCCTCGCTGAAGCCCTGAATGGCGGTGAGGGGGGTCGCGAGGTCATGGGCGATGTTGGCGATGAGGTCGCGGCGCAATTCTTCCTGGTGGCGCAGTTCGTTCACGTCGGACTCGATACGTTCGGCCATGGCATTGAAGGAGAGGGCGAGGCGTCCAAGTTCGTCTTCGCCCTGTGGCGGGTCGACGCGCTGCGCATAATTGCCCTGGCCCATCTGCTCCGCCGCCTCTGTCAAACGCTCCAGCGGGCGTGTCAGGCGGCGCGCCAGAATCAGGCTGAAGGCAATCACCCCCAGCGTGATGAGAATGCCGACGATAAAAATGGCCTTATTGACATTGGCGAGAAAATCGTAGGGGGAAAAGCCCCGGTAACGCTGCGGCATGGCGTAGAAGACTGCGCCCACAATCTGACCCGATGATTGCCCGTTGTAGCGCACCGGAAGGCAGGCATAATAGCCTGAGAAGATGTCATCACTCGTGACACCGGCAGTATCTGACGCCTGCAACTGACCATAGACCGATTGGCCTTGCAACGCCTGCTGCAAAGCGGACTTGATAACTGCGACTTCATCATCGCTCACCGGTAAAAATCTGCTGGAAGTGAAAAAATTGCCCTGACTATCCTCAAGCACCAGCATAGCAGGCTCGGACAGGGGCAATGGGACACCGTTCCAGCTTCCATTATTGCTGCGATAAGCAATGCCTAACTGCTGCGCCAGATAGGTCGCGTTGGTGCTGACCAGTTGTTGCTGCGAGTTCACAAAGTAGTTCTGGATCGCCAGCGAGACGACGACGGCCAGCAGGATGATCGCGCCCAGCGCCACGCCCAGAAAGCTGAGCAGCAGTTGGATACGCAGGCTCAAGGTCGGCCTGGTCGAAAGTATCGTCGTCTTCATGGCTATTCCTCAGGCGTCGGCACAAACTTGTAACCCACGCCCCAGACCGTCTTGATGTGATGCGGCGCGCCCTCGACCGCTTCCAGCTTCTTGCGCAGCGTGCCAATATGCACATCGACCGTGCGACCATCGCCCAGATAGGTATAGCCCCAGACGTTGTTGAGCAAGGCTTCGCGGGTAAAGACGCGCTCCGGCGAGGAGGCCAGGGTGACCAGCAAATCAAATTCTTTGGCCGTCAGAGACACGCTTTTGCCGTTGACTTCGACGCGGCGCGCCGGAATATTCACGAGCAGTCCGTCGAAGCGCAGTATCTCTCCGCCTTCGCCGCTCTTGCCCGCCGCGTTCTCGCCCGGAGCCGCTTCGTCCTCTTTAACCGCCGGAGGCGTGGCAGAGGCCGTGCGGCGCAGGATGGCCTTGACACGGCTCACCACCTCACGCGGGCTGAACGGCTTGACCAGGTAATCGTCCGCGCCGAGATCCAGACCCGCGATACGGTCTTCCTCGCTCTGGCGCGCCGTCAGCATGAGAATGGGCGTGCTGGCCCAGGCGCGAATGCGGCGGCAAACTTCCATACCATCCAGCGCGGGCAGCATCAAATCAAGGATTACCAGGTCTGGATGCTCGCGGGCATGCATCTCCAGCCCGGCCACGCCATCGCTGGCAATCACCACGCTATATCCGGCCTGCTCAAGGTACAGGCGGATCAACTGCGCAATATTTGTTTCGTCTTCAATCACCAGTATTTTCATCGCTTTTTCACATTGAAGAATACGCAAAAGGCTCTGTATATCCCTTCATCCATACATATTACAGCATACAAACAAAAGGTCAAGAATGCGCAAGCAATGTGTAAAAAATGTATGAAGTCCTGTCACGAAACGACCCTGGGAAACTTGCCCACTGCCTTACAAACTCTTTACACTTTCTTGCCGCTTTTCTGATGATGCTGCGATACAATCCAGGCAGATCAAACGAAGAAACATTATCGTGTATCAAGTAGATATTACGCGAGGACACTGTGAGAGCTTAATGGAGGTCAGGAATTATGTCAAATCCCTATATTAATGACGATCAGTCAATGCTCTACCAGACACATCAGGCGAATGCGGAGCAGCCAGAACAGCGAGAGCCTGAAGATGACTTCACCGCGCCCTATACGCCGTATCAGCATGGGGCCGGGCAGCAGCAACAGAACACGTTTTCAGCATATACGCCACCGGCCATCCCGGCCACACCGGCGCCCGCGCGTCGGCGGCGCAGCGGCATGCGCACGTTCTCGATTTTCCTGCTGGCGCTGGTGCTGGCAGTCGTTTTTGGCACGGGCCTGTTTGCCGGATGGGAGTTCGGGCATAGCAGCGCGACGGTGACGCCACCGGCAGCGACCTCAACCTTGCAGCCAGGGAACGCGCCCACGTCGCCCGTTCCCACGCTCACCGGCACTAACGCTGACGCGGTACGCGAGGCGGTCATCGCGAAAGTGCGCCCGACGGTCGTGCAGGTCAACGTGACGCTGGCAAACGGGGCGGCCATTGGCTCCGGCGTCATCATCGACAAACGGGGCTATATCGTGACCAACAACCACGTGGTGAGCGGCGCGCAAAGCATCACCGTCGTTCTCTATGACGGCACGAGGCTGCCCGCGCAGTTGACGGGGACTGATCCGACGGACGATCTGGCCGTCATCAAGATCAACCCGCCGCGTTCTAACCTGGCCGTTGCCACGCTGGGCGATTCGTCGAAGCTGGTCGTCGGGCAGGAGGTGCTGGCGATTGGCAACCCGCTGGGCAACACGCAGACGGTGACCAACGGCATCATCAGCGCGCTGGGCCGCACGGTGACCGAGGGGCAGGGAGGGGCGATCATCCCCAACGCCATCCAGACCGACGCGCCCATCAATCCGGGCAATAGCGGCGGCGCGCTGGTCGATATGCAGGGCAACGTGATCGGCATTCCCACGCTGGCAGCCATCGACCCTGAGTTCAACACGCCGGCCAACGGCGTCGGCTTCGCCATCCCGTCGAACCGCGTCAGCTTCATCGCCGGCCAGATCATCGCCACCGGCAAAGTTGAACACACCGGGCGGGCCGAACTCGGCGTGCAGGTGGCCGATGTTGACCCGACGCTGGCTGCGCAGGATAACCTTGCCGTCGATCACGGCGCGCTCATCGTGAACCTGGTATCCGGCGGCCCTGCCGCGCAGGCGGGCTTGCAGGCAGGCGATGTCATCGTCCAGATTGGCAGCAAAGCCGTCAACGATACCGCCTCCCTGGGTGATGCCCTCTCCAGCTACAATCCGGGGCAGACCGTCCCCGTCACCGTCTACCGGGGCAACCAGCAGCTCACCGTCAACGTCAAACTCGGCGAACTGCCCTCACAGGGGGGTTAAAAGCCTGATTACGAACTGTTACGTAATCCCGCAGGCGCCGATTGAGCGCGCACAGGCCAATGAACTGGCGGCGCGCGCTCAATCGGCGCCTATGGGATTACCTCAAAGCCTGCTTTCTCCCATGCATCCATGCCACCCACAACGTTTAATAGTTCTGTGAAGCCGTGCCGTTGCAATAACGAACAGGCGATAGTGCTGCGCTGGCCGCTGGCGCACAGGACGGCCATCTTCTGCGCAGGGTCAAGTTCCCGCACGCGCTCTTCAATGAAGTAATAGGGGATATGCTTTGCCAGGGCGATATGGCCCTCGTCCCATTCGCTCTGATCGCGCACGTCCAGTATGGTAAGATGGCCGTTGGCGACAGAGTGCAAGAGGGTATGAAGTTGCTCAACCGATAGCTGGGTCAGTGACTGTACGGGGAAACCGGCCTCTTGCCATGCCTCCATGCCGCCCGCCAGATAGCCCGTCACCTGGTCATAGCCGACGACCGCCAGTTGTGTCTTTGCCTCGCGCACATCCTGCTCGTTCTCCGCCACCAGCAGCAGGCGGCTATCGGGGGCGGCGACGAAGCCGACACGGGTAGGGAACGAGGAGCCATGCAGGTAGACATGCAGGGCGCCGGGGATATGCCCCTCGCCAAATCGACGAGGCGAGCGCACATCGATCACGACCGCGCCGTCATCCATTGCGCGTTTGAAACTGGCGGCATCGAGCGGTAATGGTTCAAGCGGCGAGGCCTGATGTTCGTAATCCTCGCGGTTGCGCTCGACGATATTGTACATATTGGGCGGGCGCTGCGGCAGGTTCTCGTTCATGTCGGCAATGAAGGCATCACGAGGGCGCGGGGCTATAGCAGGGTTATGCTTGCGCTCAAAGCCAATGGTCGAGCTAGTTTTAGGATTCATGCCGCGCCCACAGAGCGAACCGGCCACGTGGGCCGGGTAGACCTCCACGCCGTCATCAAGCTTGAGCAGACGATCAAAGATGCTGTCGTAGAGCGCGTCGGCCCCCTCTTCGCCAGCGACGGCAAGGTCGGGGCGGGCTACATCGCCGATGAAGAGCGAATCGCCGGTCAGCACCAGCCAGGGGTCGTCGCTCCGGCTCGTATCGGCGACCGAGAGGGCGATATGCTCCGGGCGATGGCCGGGCGTATGGATGACGCGCAAGCGCACGACGCCAAATCGCAATTCGTCGCCGTCACGCAGCGTTTTATGCGGATATTCGGCGTTTGCCAGTTCGTGAACATAGATGGTCGCGCCCGTGCGGCGGGCAAGCTCGCCATGCCCGGAGATATGGTCGGCGTGATTGTGCGTCTCGATCACCGCCGTCACCCGCAGGCCCTTCTTCGCCGTCACCTCCAGAATATCGTCCACCATATCTACACGCGGATCAACGACCGCGCACACACCGGCGGTGGTACAGCCAACGATGTAGCTGGCACAACCCAGGTCTTCTTTGACCAGTTGCTTGAAGTACATATACCCCTCCTGACATCTATCGTTTAAAAGCATCTGTCGCGGGACGATAAGGACGAATCATCCACAGGGGTCGGCGCAGGCCGTCGGCTCTCTCCGTCTGGGGCCGCGTCATCGCCAGCCACTGACGGTACACTTCGTAGGCCCTGCGCGTATCTACACAGACATCACCATAGCAGTCTCCGGCATGGGCGCGTTCCACCCGCACCTTCTGATGCCAGCAGTGCATGCCGCTGACCGGGTCGGGGTGAACGGCAAAGGTCAGGTTTTGATGCACGCCGCCCTCGCGCCAGAAGATGCGCGCCGAATCGGGGTCGTCGCTCTCGAAGGGCCGGATACCTTCGCGCTGGCGCATGCGCCACGTGCCGTCCTCGCTCCTGCTCAGTTCGACAAGGGCCGAGGACCAGCGATCAGTCCCCTGGCTCGTATCGAGTCGCCAGCGTCCCAGATGATGGGAGCAAGCAACGATGCCGGGGCGAATGCCATCTGTCACCCACGCTCTATTCACATAGTAGCCGATTTCTGTCGTCACGCGCAAGAGGTCGCCGGTCTGCACGCCAATGCGCTCAGCGTCGAGTGGATGAACCCAGACCGGGTTGGCATTGGAGATCTCATACAGCCAGCGAGCGTTGCCGGAGCGCGTATGAATCAGCGTGGGCAGGCGGAATGTCGGAATGAGCAGGTATTCGCCCTGTTCGGGGTCGATGGCCGAGCGATGCACATGGCTGCGGATATAGCCGGGTGCCGCGTATTCCGGCCAGCCCCACTCTTTGAGCGTCGGCGAGTAAAATTCGAGTTTGCGCGAGGGCGTCGGGAAGCCTTCATACGCTTTGCCATCCACCATCACGCCAAGCGGCGAACCATTGCGCGTGATCTTGCCGCTCTGTTCTTCAACCTGCGCGCCCTCCAGCTCGGTCGGCAGCAACTCGCGCTCGTTCAACTGGAAGACCGGGGCTTTCTCCGGCGGAATCTCAAAGGCCCCGTACTTCTGCATATATTCCAGGGGCGTCAGGCCCTCTTTGGAAGCGGCTTCGGGCAGGCCAGGGACGCTGTTCTCAAAGATCCAGCGATAATATTCCGTAATTGTCAGCTTCTCACCGGGGCGATAGGGCGACTCGAAGTATCTGCGAATGCCGAGGCTGCCGTCGGGGTCGATGCGCCAGGAAAGCTCAATCCAGAACTCATCCTCTTCCCACACCTCGCCGGGATTGGCCTGATAGGTGTAGGAGACCGGTTCGCCGTGCCGCTCTTTGTAGACGCGCAGGACGGGCTGACGAAAGCCGATCCAGCGGCCCGCGTGCGTCTCCTGGCTCATCAGGTCGTGTCGCTCGCTGGCATGTCCCATTGGCAGGACGTAATCGGCATACCATGCCGTTTCGCTCCATACGGGCGTCAGAGCGGCGTGCAGTTCGATTTGCTGCTCGTTGATCAGCATCTCAATCCAGCTGGTGCCATCGGGATTGGTCCAGACGGGGTTGTAGACGCGGGTGAAGTAGGCGGCGAGCTTGCCCCGGCCCTCACGCAGGAAGTAGGGCAGCAACATGCTCATCTCATAGTTTGCCAGGGGATATTCCGGCGGGTAAAGCAGTTCGTTCCAAACCTGCGAGGGCGCAGGTTTGAGGAAAGGGGCAGGGACAAACTTGTTCCAGCTATTGGGGGCCGTGCCGCCGGGCGTGCCAACGCTGCCGGTGAGGACAGAGAGGAACCAGAGGGCGCGCGCTACCTGCCAGCCACCGAGATTGCCCGCGCAGGCCGCGCGCCACGTGTGGGCCGAAAAGGCCGTTCCCGCCTGCCCGATCTGTCGCGCCACCTCCACGATCTGCTCCTCGCTCAACCCGCTCTCCTGCGCGGCGAAGGCGGGGGTAAATTCGGCATACAGGTCGAGCAGCAGTTCGATGAACCGCTCGAAGGTCTGAGGCTCATCAGGGTGTTCCGCCGCCATGTATTGCTGCCAGTTTGTCCAGCGTCGCATATACTCGGCGTTGTAGAGCTTTTCGGCGAGAATGATGCGGGCCATCGCCAGCAGCACCGCCGCTTCGGAGCCGGGCCAGGTGGGCAGCCAGTAATCGGCCATGCTGGCCGTATTGGAGAGGCGCGGGTCCATCACCGCCAGCTTTGCCCCCTTCATCTTGCCCTCCATGATGCGCTGCGCCTGCGGATTGAAGTAATGGCCTGTCTCCAGGTGCGAACTGATGAGTAAGATGAACTGCGCGCTGGCATGATCGGGCGAAGGGCGGTCGGCTCCGCACCAGACCTGATAGCCGAAACGGGCGGCGGACGAGCAGACATTGGTATGGCTGTTGTGTCCATCGACGCCCCACGCGCCCAGCACGCGCTCCATGTAGCCATCGTGTCCCGGTCGCCCCACATGATACATGATCTCGTCGCGCCGCCCATCGACGAGCGCCTGCCGGATCTTTGCGGCAAAAGTATCGAGTACCTCGTCCCACGTCACGCGCTCCCACTTCCCCTCGCCGCGCTTTCCCGCCCGTTTCAGCGGATACAGAATACGTTCCGGGTCATCGATCTGGTTAATGGTGGCCGGGCCTTTTGCGCAATTGCGTCCCCGGCTCCCCGGATGGTACGGGTTGCCCTCAAAGCGGCGGATGCGCCCCGTTTGCTTATCCACATACGCCATTAGCCCGCATGCCGCTTCACAGTTGAAGCAGATGGTGGGGATAATCTCATAATGTTTCTCGACTTTGCGCGGCCACGCCTTCGCATCATACTCTACCCAATCCTGCCACTGCTCCGGCGGCGGACACGAGGCCAGGTCGCGCACCATCATCTGCTCCCCACCCGGAGCAATCTCTCCCTGCAACGGTCTATTGACCATAATACACGGCTCACTTTCTCAACCCGCTTCAGCTTAGCGGCACAATCTGACCGGCGACAACAAAGCCATGCTCGTAGGCAAACAGGCCCACCAGCGCCAGTATGCCCGCAAAGCCGAGCAGCGCGGCCTGCGCCCCCGGCGGCATAAACAGAGCAACGGCCAGCATGGCTACAGGAAATAGCGAACCGACGGTGAAAAATGGCCCCCAGAAAAGGTCTTTCAAACCGCCGCGACTCAGAAATTTCGCCGCCGTCGCCACGTGCCTGTTACTGTGCGGCCCAAAAACTTCCAGCATCACCAGCGCGACGTGCAACAACAGGGCGACGAGCAGCGTTATGGTGAGCAGCTGGC
>Ga0209810_1001629_pt1 | contig 32379 bp, 29 predicted proteins | sample Coa_R1_7_FD_187159 | JGI IMG/M metagenome (GOLD analysis project Ga0209810, IMG submission 187159) | Surface soil microbial communities from Centralia Pennsylvania, which are recovering from an underground coalmine fire - Coalmine... | ecosystem: Environmental > Terrestrial > Soil > Unclassified... | reverse complement strand
CTCGGCGGCGTTGCGACCCGGCTCGTAGCGGTCGGCCACGCGGTCGCGCAGCACGAGCAGGCCGCAGCTCTCGTTCGGCAGCTCCTCTCGCGCATGCTCCGCGAGCGCCTCGCGCACGGGCGGCGGCACTACCACCACAGCTTGCTCTCGTCGATCTCCTGTCCCTGCCAGAAGCCCGCGGAGAGGTACTTCCAGCCGCCGTCGGCGAGGACGCACACCACCACGCCCTCCGCGAGCTCGCCCGCGAGCCGACGGGCGATGTGGAGGACGGCGCCGCTCGAGACTCCGGCGAAGATCCCCTCGCGCTCGAGGAGCGCGCGCACGCCGGCGACCGCCTCCTCGTTCGAGACGAGCAGCTTCCGGTCGAGCTTCGCCACGTCGAGGATCGGCGGGACGTAGCCCTCGTCGAGCGAACGGAGGCCCATCACCGGATCGCCGGGCAGCGGCTCGGCGGCGGCCACGACGACCTCGGGGAAGCTCTCGCGCAGTCGTGCGCCGGCGCCCATCAACGTGCCGCCGGTGCCGAGGCCCGCGACGAAGACGTCGACGCGGTCGAGCGCAGCCGCGATCTCCGCACCGGTGCCTTCGTAATGGGCGCGCGGGTTCGACTCGTTCGCGTACTGGAAAGGCATGAAGTAGCGCGGCTCCCGCTCGGCGAGCTCGAGCGCGAGGCGGACGGCGCCGTTCGAGCCCTGCTCGCCCGGCGAGTCGACGATCGTCGCGCCGTAGAGGCGAAGGAGCCTTCGTCGCTCCTCCGTCGCGTTCTCCGGCAGGACGCATGTGAGCGGGTAGCCCTTCAGCTTCGCGACGAGCGCGAGCGAGATTCCGGTGTTTCCCGAGGTCGGCTCGAGCAGCTCGCGACCATGCCCATCGAGAGCGGGCTCGAGATCGCCTCCCGCCTCCGCCGCCTCGATCATCGCGACCGCGACGCGATCCTTGATCGATCCGGTCGGGTTCTGTCCCTCCAGCTTCGCATACAGCCGCACCGTCGGCTTCGGCGCGAGCTGCCGCAGCTCGACGAGCGGGGTGTTGCCGACGAGCTCGAGAAGGGAGCCGGCCGTGCGGACGCTAGAGCCCACCGGCCATGGCGGGGAGGAGGATGACGGTCGATCCGTGCTCGACCGAGGTGTCGAGCCCCTCGAGCGTCCGCACGTCCTCACCCTCGACGTAGACGTTCACGAAGGGAGCGATCTCGTCGTCCTCGACCAACTGCGGGCGCAGAGACGGGAACCGGTCCATCAGGTCGTCGAGCAGCTCGCGAACCGTGCCGCCCTGGGCCGGCACCTCGCGCGCGCCGCCGACCTCGCCGCGGAGCTGTGGTGGGATCCGAACGCGACTCATGCGTGGGTTGGCCTTCCTGAGCAGAATTCGATGTAGTCGACGTACTCGGTGATCGTCGGCGAGTCGCCGCAGACCGGGCAGGCCGGGTCGCGCCGGAGCTTGACCTCGCTGAACTCGGTCGCGAGAGCGTCGAAGAGGAGCAGTCGGCCGACGAGCGGCTCGCCGATGCCGAGGCAGAGCTTGAGCGCCTCGCTCGCCTGGAGCGAGCCGACGATGCCGGGCAAGACCCCGAGCACGCCGCCCTCCGCACAGCTCGGTGCGAGCTCCGGCGGCGGGGGCTGCGGGAAGAGGCAGCGGTAACAGGGCCCATCGCCGGGCTTGAAGACCGTCGCCTGGCCCTCGAAGCGGTAGATCGAGCCGTGCACGAGCGGAGTGCCGTGCCAGACCGCGGCGTCGTTGATCAGGTAGCGCGTGGGGAAGTTGTCGGCGCCGTCGACGATCACGTCCCAGCCGTCGGCGAGGATCCGCTCGACGTTCTCCGAGGTGAGCCGTTCGATGTACGGGACGACCTCGACGTCGGGGTTGAGCTCCTCGAGCGTGCGCTTCGCCGACTCGGCCTTCCATTCGCCGAGTCGCCCCGTCGAGTGCAGCACCTGGCGCTGCAGGTTCGAGGCGTCGACGCGATCGTCGTCGACGATGCCGATGCGCCCGACGCCGGCCGCCGCGAGATAGAGGGCCGAGGGAGAGCCGAGCCCGCCCGCGCCCAGCAGCAGGACGCGGGAGTCGAGCAGCTTGAGCTGCCCTTCCTCGCCGACCTCTGGGATGAGGACGTGACGGCTGTAGCGCTGCCGCTTCTCGCCGTCGAGCGTGCGCGGCAGCTCGGTCGGGAGCCCGCTTCGCTTCCAGTCGGTGTAACCACCCGCGAGGGAGACCACGTTCTCGTAGCCGAGCTCCTCGAGCGACTTCGCGGCGAAGACCGAGCGGTTGCCTGCGGCGCAGTAGAGGAGAATCGGTTGGGCGCGATCGGGAGCCGCCTGCTCGATGCGCGACTCGAGAAAGCCGCGTGGGATGTGGATCGCGCCCGGAATCCGCCCTTCGGTCCATTCGTCGAGCTCGCGCACGTCGACGACGAGCGGCCGGTCGGGGCCGCCGAGCGTCTCGCGCGCCTGCGTGACGTCCACCTCGTCGATCTCCGAGCGGAGCTGCTGCAGAAGTTCCCTGTAGTTCGGCATCGCTTTCGTAAATGTAGCGACCCGCTTCGCGGCTACGCTCGAATCGTGGCCACAGCAGCACGCCCGCTCTCGGCGGCGCGAAGCCGGCGCGTCGTCCTTGTCGTGGGGCTGGCTGCGTTCGCAGCGGCCGCGGCCGTCGTGGGAGCCACGCTCCTGCAGACGCGAGGTGAGCGGACGACGGTTCCGAATGCGGTCACTCGCCCGCGTCCCGGGCGGCCGCTCCTCCAGCTCGAGTTCGGAACCCGGAGCGATCCCGAAGCGCGGGCGCTTGCGCGGGCCGAGGCGCTTCTCGACAGGGAACACCAGGCAGCACAGGCTGCGGCGATCTTCCGGCGCTACCACTCGGTGGACGCACAGCTCGGCTCGGCGTTCACGAGCTGGCGCGGACCGTCGAGCCTCGCAGCGGTGAAGAGGATCTCCGCCGCGCACCCGAACGACCCGGCCGCGCTCCTCAACCTCGGCTGGGCCGAGTACCAGGCCGGGCGGAACGCCGAGGCTGCGGCGGCGTGGCAGCGGACGGCGGCGCGCTTTGCCGACTCTCCGTACGGGGTGGACGCCGAGTGGGCGCTGCACGGCGGCCCGCCGGGCCTGCCGCCGCTCGTGACCGCCGTCGAGCCGCCGCAGTCGATCGCGAACCTCCCGGCCGCCCGGCAGGTCGCGGTGCTGAAGCGCGCCGCTGCGGGCCCGAACGTGCGCGCGAAGCTCGTCTACGGCGCGATTCTCTGGAACTACCTCCGGATGCCGGTCTCGGCAGAGCGGGTGCTCGCCGCCGCTGCGCGACTGGCGCCGCACGACGCGGTCGTGCGGACGGCGGCAGCCGTCGCGCGCTTCTCGAAAGGGAACCCGACGCCCGCCTTCGCGCATCTCGGGCCGCTCACCGCGGTCTTCCCGCACTCGGCGGTGGTCGAGTTCCACCTCGGCGCGCTGCTCGTCTACGTCGGCGAGTACAAGAAGGCCGCGAAGCAGCTTCGAGCCGCCGTGGCCGACGCGCCGCGGTCTCCTTACGCGAAAGATGCGCGAACACTGCTCGCGAGCCTGGCGCGTACTAGGTCTAAGTAAAGAAAATATGAGCCGAACGGCCTATAGCGGTGGCCGCTATGCGCATGGCATCCTCCGGCATCGCCCAGGGGAGGGGGACATGGCCGCAACAGCTACTGAGGTGACGTCGACAAGCGACGTTCTCGAGACGGAGGAAGCACGAAGTCTGCTCGAGTCGGCGCAGGCTGCCGGGCGGGTCAGCGCCGAGGAAATCGCACTCGCCCTCGACGAGCTCGAGCTCGAGCCCGCGCAGGTCGAGGACGTATACCGGGCGCTCGAGGAGTTGCAGGTCGAGATCGTCGACGCCGAGGCGGCCGAGGTAGACAGGAAAGAGGAGCCGCGGCTCGACGAGAGCGTCCGCGAGGTCTCGACCGACGCGCTCCAGCTCTTCCTCAAGGACATCGGCAAGGTCGAACTCCTGACCGCCGCCGAGGAGGTCGAGCTCGCGAAGCGGATCGAGCGCGGCGACCATCGCGCGAAGCAGGAGATGGTCGAGGCGAACCTTCGCCTCGTCGTATCGATCGCGAAGCGCTACCGCAACCAGGGCCTCCCGTTCCTCGACCTGATCCAGGAGGGGACGATCGGGCTCGTGCGCGCAGCCGAGAAGTTCGACTGGCGCAAGGGCTACAAGTTCTCCACCTACGCGACGTGGTGGATCCGCCAGGCCGTCGCCCGCGCGCTCGCGGACAAGGGCCGCACGATCCGGATGCCCGTCCACGTCGTCGAGAAGCTGAACAAGATCGTCCGCTCCGAGCGCAAGCTGCGCGGTGAGCTCTGCCGCGAGCCCTCGCCGATCGAGATCGCGAGCGACGTCGATCTCCCGCTCGACGAGGTCGAGCAGATCCTTCGCACTTCGCAGGCACCGGTCTCGCTCGAGAAGCCGGTCGGAGACGAGGAGGAGTCGGAGTTCGGCCACTTCCTCACCGACGAGAACGCCCCGCTGCCCGACGAGGCCGCCGACACGACGCTGCGCCAGGAGCTGCTGCGCAACATCCTCGGCACGCTGTCGCACCGCGAGCGCCGGGTGCTCGAGCTTCGCTACGGGCTCGCCGGCGAGCAGCCGCGCACGCTCGACGAGGTGGGTCGCGCCTTCAACGTGACGCGCGAGCGCATACGGCAGATCGAGAACCAGAGCCTGAAGAAGCTGCGCGCGCTCGCCGCGACGGACTCGCTCAGAGACGTCGCGTAGGTCGCGCCGGCGTCGGCGTAGACTCGGCCGGTGCACAAGAACCTCGGCCCCGCCGAGCTAGGCGACCTGCTCGAGCTGCCGCTCGTGGCCGTCCTGGCCACGTACCGCGCGAACGGCGGTGTCCTCCTCTCCCCGGTCTGGCATCGCTGGCGGGACGGGGGCTTCGACGTCGTGGTCGGTGCATCGGACGTGAAGCTGCGGCATCTGCGCCGCGATCCGCGGGCGAGCATCGTCGTCTACGAGCACGAGCCTCCCTATCGCGGCCTGGAGGTACGAGGTGAGGTACGTCTCGGCACGGACGGCGCGGCAGACGCCCTCGGGTCCATGGCGGTTCGCTACCTCGGCCCGGAGGACGGTCGCGCGTACGCCGCCGCCGCCACCGGGGACAGCGTGCTCGTCCGCCTCGAGCCGGGTGAGCTCCGCGGCTGGGATTTCGCGGACGACTTGTCGGCAGAGAGCTAGAGCGCGAATCGCGCCGGCCGGGGCGCCTCGAGCAGCACGTCGACCGGATACGGCTCGGCGGGTCGTCCGGTCGGCAGCCAGCCGCGGCCGGGCGGAGCGAGGATCAGCGTCCGGCCCTGCTCGCCGACGAAGGCGAGCCGGCCGGGCTCGTCGACCGTTCCGTCCCAGAGCTCCAGCCCCACGTCCTCGAGCCGCCGCAGCACCTCGGTCGGGGCGCCCACGACACCGAGCTCCGAGAAACCGACGAGCTCCTCCGCGGCGAAGACGTCCGAGCGGCCGTTCTGCTCGAGCTCATGGTGTGCGATGAGCTCGACGATGCTTCCCGCGGGGTCGTGGAAGTAGACGGCGCGCGCGTCCCACGCCTCGAAGTCGAAGACGTCGCCGAGCAGCTCGACGCGCTCGCGGGCCCACGCGACCGCCGCTTCGAAGCGGTCCCCCGGGACGAGGAGGGCGAAGTGGTAGAAGGCGCCGCCGTCGTCGGTGCGGAAGCACAGGCGCGTCTCGCCGACCACGATCGCCTCGCCGTCGAGCGGTAAGCCGAGCGTCTCGCCGTAGAAGTCCCGCAGGTCGGAGGGAGCAGAGAGGGTGACCTCCGCGAAGCGCATGGACCGGAGCATAGGATCGCCGCGTGGATGAGGCCTGGCGCGCCGAGCTGGCGGAGCTGATCGCGATCCCGAGCGTGAGTGCCGACCCGGCTCACCGGGAGGACGTGAAGCGCGCCGGCGAGTGGGTCTGCGACTTCATTCGCCGCATCGGCGGCAGTGCCGAGCTGACGCCCTTCGGCGAGCGCGAGCTCGCGCTCGGCGAGATCCCCGCCTCGAACGGGAACGGCAACGCGCCGACCGTCCTCGTCTACAACCATTTCGACGTGCAGCCGCCGGCGCCGCTCGAGCTCTGGGAGTCGGATCCGTTCGAGCTCGATATCCGCGGCGAATGGGCGTACGCGCGTGGTGTCGCGGACGACAAGGGCCAGCTCTGGCTCGTTCTCAAGGCGGCCCAACGGCTGGTGGAGGCCGGCGCGCTGCCGGTCAACCTCCGCATCGCGTACGACGGCGAGGAGGAGATCGGCGGCCACACGATCGCCGACTGGGTCATGGCAGACGAGCGCGGCGCCGATGCCTGCGTGATCTTCGACGGCGGGATGCTCCGGCGCGACGTGCCGACGATCGAGCTCGCGACGCGCGGCCTGGTCGGCGTCGAGGTCAAGGTGCGTACCGGCGAGCGAGACCTGCACTCCGGGATGTACGGCGGCGCCGCGCTGAACGCGATCCATGTCCTCACGCACTGCCTCGAGGCGGTGCTCGCCGGGCCGGACGGCCGGCTGCCGGAGCCGCTCCGCGTCGGAATCGTCCCGCCCACGCAAGACGAGCTCGGCGCGTGGGCGCAGCTGCCGCCGGGTGCCGAGGCGATCTCGGAGGCGGGCGCGCGGCCGCTCGATCCGAAGGCCGGAGAGGACTTCTACATCCGCACCTGGGCGGAGCCCTCGGCGGACGTGAACGGGATCGTGGGCGGCAAGCCCGGCGTCCGCAACACGACGCTCAGCGTCGAAGCGTCCGCCGAGCTCTCGATTCGTCTGGCACCGGGCCAGGACGCCGACACCGTCGGCGCCGCCGCCGAGAAGCTGCTGCGCGAGGCGGCGCCGGAAGGCGCTGAGCTCGAGATCGTGGTGATGGGCTCGAACCCCGGTCTCGTCCGGGCCGACGCGCCCGCTGTCCAGCTCGCGGTCGATGCCTTCGAGCGGGCGCTCGGGACGCGGCCGCTGCTCACGCGTGTCGGCGGCTCGATCCCGCTCATGCCCGCGCTGACGGAGAAGGGCATCGACACGATCCTCAGCGGCTTCGCGCTGCCGGAGTCGAACGTGCACTCGCCGAACGAGCGCTTCCTCGTGGCGTACTTCGCAGCGGGGATCGACACGGCCGCCGCGCTGTTCACCGCCCTCGGTCGGCTGAACTAGCCATCTCGGGCGCCGTTGGTCGCGGATTAGCCGCCGCGGTCAGACTTGGCTCATGACGCGGACCGCTGCGGTGTGCGCTCTCGTGGTGACGGCCGTGCTTTCCGTGTCCGGCTGCGGCGGCTCGGGCCGGAAGTCCGTCGACGTGCGCTATCCCTCGTTGCGGCAGGCGGCGGTGGTCATCTCGCATCACTGCACACGGGATCTCACGAGCTCCAACTCCAACGGTCTGCTCTGGCTCGCCGGCGGTTCCCGGCCGCTCGTCTACTACGCGAGCGCCAGCGGAGATCCGCCCGACGTGGTGCTCTCGACGCGCGGCCCTGCGATCCCGCCGTGGGGGCTGCTCTGGCCGTGTCGGCCGCCCGTTGTCATCCACTATCCGAACACGCACACCGCGTCGCGGTCGTCGACGGCGCTTCTCACGGTCCTCGCGCCGAAGGCGAGAGACCGGAAGACGATCGTGCTCGGTCACGTTCGCTTCGCCAATCCTGTGAACTGGAACTCGCTTTCAGGCCTCGCGAACGGGCTCGTCGCTCCGAGCGGCAGGATCGTCTTCTTCGGCGGGACGAAGATCCGCTACGCCGACGGGCCCGAGTTCTCGGTGGTCGGGCTGCCGCGCGGCTGGACGATCGGCTCGCTCGTGGTCTCGCCACGCGACCCGTTCGTCTTCCTGGCGGTGGCCGCGAAGGGGAAGGTCGGCGATCAGCCGTGCGCGGCCGCCGTCTATCGGATCACGCGCAGGGCGAGCGCGAGGCTCAGGGGCTTCAACAGCTGCGAGACGGGGCTCTCGGCGGAGTGGAGCCCCGACGGAAGGCAGATTGCTTGGTTCGTCTCGCCCGGCGGCAACGCCACGCATCTCCTCGTGTCCGATGCCGAGGGACGCCAGCTGCGTGAGCTGTTCCCGCGCGTAATCGACGCCGTCTGGGCACCGGACAGCAGGTCGATGGCGTACAGCTTCCTCCGCGGTCGGGGCCGCTGGACGGCCGTGGTGGACACCGCGACCGGCGCCCGGCACCTCGTGGCAAAGGGCGACCCGCTCGCATGGTCGCCCGACGGACGGGAGATCGCCCTGCTCAGGCAAAGCACTGCGATCCCGGCGCCGCCCGGAACGATCGTCGCGGTCCCGGCGACGGGTGGCCGCGCGCACCTTCTCTTCAGGGTTCCCGCGGCGCCTTCGGGCTAGAGCGAGTGCGGGTGCGTCCGCGCGCACGGCAGCCACTCGTGTCCGAACTCGCGCATCGCGTCGATGATCGGCAGAAGCGACTCGCCCTTCGACGTCAGCGAGTACTCGACTCGCGGCGGCGTCTCGGGATAGCTCTGGCGCTCGAGAATCCCATCGGCCTCGAGGGCGCGGAGCCGCTCGGCGAGGGTGCGGGGGCTGATGCCCTGGCACGAGCGCTCGAGCTCCGAGAAGCGGCGCGGCCCTTCGGAGAGGTCATGCACGAGCAGTGCCGTCCACTTGGCGCCGATGATCTCCGCCGTCGCGGCGACGGCGCAGGTGCCGGCCTCGTGCACCGGGTTCATCGTGCGGACGGCCATGCTCTCGATTGTACGCCGCGTGCGTCTAGGCGCCGAACGGGCGGGGACAGGCGGCGATCTTCGGGATCGAGAAGCGCGCGATCGTGCCGAAGCCCTCCGCCGGCTTGCAGGCCTGTGCCACCCCGGCGTCGCAGGCCACCGAGAGAAAGATGAAGGCGTCCTCCATCGAGAAGCCGTGCTGGTCGACGAGCAGGCGCGCCGCCTCCTCGGCCGCGAGCGCGAGCGCCTCGTCGTACTCGTAGGCGGTTGCGTGCGGCAGCCAGCGGTCGGCGAGCTCCGTCACCGGCCACGTCGCCTGCCTCCCCTTCAGGACGTCGAAGCGGATGTCGACCTCGCCGGCGATCTCGACCCCCGTGAAGCAGATCTCGCCGTCGCCCATCGCCGCGTGCATGTCCCCGACCGCGAACATGCCGCCGGGCTGGCGAACGGGGAAGAAGATTCGTGCGCCGGCGCCGTGGAAGTGGTCGTCGAGGTTGCCGCCGTGTTGCCCGGCGAGGCCGTTCGAGAGCTCGTCGCCGTCGGTCGCGACCCCGACCACGCCCACCATCGGCATGGCGGGAAACGAGACGCGGTCGTTCATCTTCACCATGCCGTCCCGCACCTCGAAGAGCCGCGTGACCGGGGATCGGACGTGCTCGATCAGCTGCCCGAAGCCGGGGATGAGCGTGGCGACTCCCCACTCGATCGGGCGCACGTCGAGGATCTCGGCCACGAGCGAGTCGCCGGGCTCGGCGCCCTTGACGGCGACGGGGCCGGTGGCGCTGTTGATCCGCGAGAGGTCGATCTCGGTCACGAGGTCGTCCTCGCTGCGGATCTGGCCCGTGAAGCAGTCGTTCGTCTCGAAGGTGACGACGTCGCCGGGCTCGACCTCCAGCACAGGCCGGAGGTCGGGCCCGAACGACCAGATCACCTCGCTACGAGGCAGGCGATGGTGCTGCGCCACTCTCCGGTGCCACCGTTTCGTCTTCGACGTAGACGCGCTCCATGTCGCGCAGCTTCTCCGGTCTCGTCATCGACAGCCAGATCGTCAGCGCGATGCCGATCCCGACCCACGCGATCGCGATCCAGTTCGCGTACTTGATCGGATAGGTCGGGACGAACTTGTAGTACTGGTAATAGAGCGGGAAGAAGAAGAGCACGATCCCGCCGATCGGAAGCACGAGGTGGAGGAGGGGGTTGAACTCGGCTCGCCGCCTGACCCAGTACTCCCAGATCGCGCCCGCGCAGATCAGCATGTACACGACGACCACGACGATCACCGCGAGCGTGGCGATCAGGGAGAAACCGACGAGCGGGCCCCACTTCCAGCCGAGCAGCAGAGACAGCACGAAGGCGAAGATGCTCATGCCGATGATCGCGTTCGTCGGCGTCCTGAACCTCGGGTGCACGTGGCCGAGCGGCCGCGGCGCCAGCCCGTTCCGGGCGAGGGCGTAGAAGACTCGCGTGGCGGCGTTCACCGCCGCGTTCGAGTTCGCTGCGATCGAGTTGCAGATCGCGACGAAGACGAGCACCCACCCGGTCCCCCAGAAGACCTTGCCGAGATTCCGCCACGGGTCGGCGCCGGTGGCCTGCGCGACGAAGTTGCTGAAGCCGGCGCCGAAGACCCAGGCGTACGCCGTCAACACGTAGAAGAGGCCGATCGCGAGGGCCGAGCCGACGACCGCGAACGGCACGGTGCGTCGGGGATGCTTCGCCTCCTCGCCGAGAGGCGCGGCGGCTTCGAAGCCGATGAAGGCGAGGATCGCGAACACCATCCCGCGGAAGACACCGCTCCAGCCACCGAGGGCGTTGTGCGGCTCGAACGGCTGGACGTTGAGCTTGCTCGTGTTCGAGAACAGCATCCAGAGCGCGAGCGTGGCGAAGACGGCGATCTCGAACGCGCCGAGAATCACGCCGGCCGTGGTGGAGAGGCGGATGTCGCGATAGGTGAGCAGGAAGACGATGACCGTCATCAGCGCCACCCAGATCCACCACTGCCCGGTGTAGTTCCAGCCCGCCTCGCTGCTCATCACCTCGTGCATCGCCCAGCCGAACTCCAGGTAGAGGAACGGCGCGACGAGCGGCTCGAACAGGATGAAGAGCCAGGCGACGAAGAAGCCCGCCCACGGTCCGAGCGAGCGTGCGGCGTACGTGTACATGCCGCCGGCCGACGGGTACTTCTTCGCGAGCTGGCCGATCGCGGTCGCGGCGCAGAGGCACGCCACGAGCGCGAGCAGGACCGACAGTGCAAGCGCCTGGTGCGAGAACGGCACCGAGATGTAGATCGAGTACGCAACGGCAGCGCCGGGCGCCATGTGCGTGATCGACTGGAACAGGACCTGCGGCAACCCGATCGAGTGCTCGCGTAGGTGCTCGAAGCGGCCGCCGCTCGCAGTTGCGGCTTCCATCGTTCCTCCCTGGTCGAGTTCGGTAGGCCGATCTTCTCCTACCGCGACCGGTCTGATCAATCCCAGGGCGGCGGGTTGTGCGTCCAGCGGCCCGCGAGCATCGTCGCCACGACCTGCACCGCGCGCAGTTCCTCCGGCTCGCACTCGAACGGGTCGCGGTCGAGCACGACGAGGTCGGCGTAGCGCCCCGGGACGAGGGTGCCGCGAAGGCGCTCGTCGTGCGACAGCCAGGGCGGGGCGACGCAGACGGCGTGCAATGCCTGGGCGAGCGTGAGCCGCTGGTCGTCGCGCCAGTGGTCGAGCACGGCCGCCACGACGCCCGCCCACGGCTCGAGCTCCTCGACCGGCGCGTCGGAGCCGTTCGCGAGCAGGGCACCAGAGTCGAGGAGCGAGCGAAACGAGTAGGCGCGGCCGAGGCGGTCGGCCCAGAAGCGCCGCGCGAGCTCCTCGTCGGAGGGGGCGTGCGAGAACTGGACCGAGGCGCTGATGCCGAGCTCCGCGAAGCGGCCGACATCTTCCGGAGCGAGGCACTGGGCGTGCTCGATCCGCTGGCGGAGGCCGCGCGGCTGCCAAACGTCCCGCGAGCGCTCGAACGCGTCGAGGGCGGCCGCGTTCGCCGCGTCGCCGATCGCGTGCACGCCGACCGGCCAGCCGGCCTCGGCTCCCTCGCGCACGATCTCCTCCAGTTCCTCGCTCGTCGTGATCACCACGCCGCTGCCGTCGTCCATCCAGGCGGTCTGCGAGCCGAGCGTGCCGTCCATGAACGTCTTCAGGTAGCCGAGCCGCAGGAGCGGCGAGCCGACCCCGCTGCGGACGCCGATCTCCCGCAGATCGGCGAGCCGGTCGGCGGGCGTGGACTGCCAGACGCGGAGCGGGAGGGCGCCTTGCTGCTCGAGCCGCTGCCAGAGCCCGATTGCGCCGAGCCAGCCGTCCTTGTCGTGGACGGCGGTGACGCCGCGTGCCGCCGCGACGCGCACGCCTTCGCGCATCGCCTCGACGTACTCGTCGTCCGGAGCCTGCGCGTAGCGCTCCTTGAACTGCCAGGCCGCGCGCTCGTAGAGGAGGCCGGTGGGCTCGCCCGCCTCGTCCCGGACGACCACGCCGCCCTCGACCTCGAGGTCGCCGCCGGCGAGAGCTAGCGCTGCGGAGTTGAGCCAGAGCGCGTGGTAGTCCTTCGAGATCAGCATCGCCGGCCGCTCCCGCTCGATCGCGTCGAGCGCCTGGCGCGTCGGGAGCCCGTCGGGCCACTCGGCGTCGCGCCAGCCCTGGCCGCGGAGCCAGGACCCCTCGCGCGGCGCTGCGCGTACGCGATCGAGCGCTTCCGCGAGAGAGGCGCAGTCGTGGAGCCCGACGTCGCGCCGCGCGAGGGCCCAGGTCGCGAAGTGGACGTGCGAGTCGGTGAACCCGGGCAGCACGCAGCGGCCGCCGAGGTCGACGGTCTCCGGCGTCGGGAGCTCGGTCTCGTGCACGCCGACGCCGCCGGCAATCCGCTCGCCCGCGATCCAGAGCGACGAGACCGTCGGGAGGGACGGGTCGAGCGTCCGGATCGTCCCGTTGCGAAGGATCACGGCGCCGAGCGTAGTCGACGCTTCCCGTACGATCCTTCCGCCATGCCGTGGGACGTCCTGAGCGACGAGCAGCGCGAGCTCCGCGACCTCGTCCGGCAGCTCGCCCGGGAGCGGATCGCGCCGCGCGCGGCCGACATCGACGCCTCCCACGAGTTCCCGTGGGACGTGGTGGAGCTCTTCCGCGAGAACGACATCTTCGGTCTCTTCTTCGCCGAGGAGTACGGCGGCCTCGGCACCGGAGCGCTCCTATCGCTGATCGCGATCGAGGAGGTCGCGAAGGTCTGCGCGACCTCGGCCCTCATCCTCGCCGTGCAGGAGCTCGGCTCGCTCGGGCTCAAGCTCGCAGGCAGCGAGGAGCAGAAGGAGCGCTACCTGCCGAGGCTCGCTTCCGGTGAGTGGCTGCCTGCATACGCCTTGACCGAGTCGGGTTCCGGCTCCGACTCGGCGGCGATGCGGACGACGGCGCGTCGTGAGGGCGACGAGTACCTCCTCGACGGCTCGAAGCGCTTCATCACGAACGCCGGCGTCGCGAGCCTCTACACCGTGTTCGCGAAGACCGACCCCGAGGCGGGCCACTCCGGCATCTCCGCTTTCGTCGTCGAGGCCGACGCGCCCGGGTTCGCGGTCGCGCGACTCGAGCCGAAGATGGGCATCTCGGGCTCGACCACCGGCGAGCTGACGTTCGACGGCTGCCGCGTGCCGGCCGAGAACCTCCTCGGCGAGGAGGGCGAGGGCTTCCGCATCGCGATGCGGATCCTGGACCGTTCCCGTCCCGGCATCGCGGCGCAGGCGCTCGGAATCGCGCAGGGTGCGACCGACTACGCGCTCGAGTATGCGAAGACGCGCGAGACGATGGGGAAGCCGATCGGCCAGCACCAGCTGATCCAGGCGAAGCTCGCCGACATGGAGACCGAGTGCGAGGCGGCGCGCGGCCTCCTGTACCGCTTCGGGCGCATGGCCGACGAGGGTGTCGAGGGCCCCGAGCTGACGAAGGCCTCGGCGATGGCGAAGCTCAAGTGCGGCGACGTCGCGATGGCCGTCACGACCGAGGCGGTGCAGATCCTCGGCGGCTACGGCTACATCAGGGAATACCCGGTCGAGCGCTTCATGCGCGACGCGAAGATCACGCAGATCTATGAAGGGACGCAGGAGATCCAGCGCCTCGTGATCGCCCGCGAGATGCTCCGCGAGTCGCGCGCGTTCCTCCTGGCCGGCGTCGGCTAGCGCCTCGCCGCCGAAGGCATCGCGCCGAGTAGCCTTTGCTGCGTGGAGCCCGGCGACACAGCCGTCCTGACTGTCGTGTCCGGCGAGTCCGAGGCCCAGGTCGTGTGCGGGCTGCTCCGGTCGGCAGGGATCGAGTGCGGCTACCGGGACACGGACGCGATCGATTCGCCGCTCGAGGACTTCATCTCGGCGGGATCCCAGGAGATCCTCGTCCACGAATCGGACCTGGAGACGGCGAAGGAACTGCTCGCGGCGCAGTGAGACTCGACGGCATCCACCACGTCACGTGCATCACGGCCGACGCGCCCCGCAACGTCGAGTACTACACCGGCGTCCTCGGGCTGCGGATGGTCAAGAAGTCCGTCAACCAGGACGACCCGACCGTCTATCACCTCTTCTACGCCGACGAGGAGGGGACGCCCGGCTCCGACATCACGTTCTTCGAGTACCCGAACGCGCACGAGGGCCGCGCCGGCGCCGGGATGATCCACACCGTCGTCTGGCGGGTGGGCAGCGAGGAGGCGCTCGACTTCTGGCGCGACCGGGCCGGAGGCGTGCCGTTCACGGATCCCGACGGCCTCCGCCACGACCTCGTGCTGGCCGACGTCCCGGACAAGCCCCTGATCGCGGACCATCCCGAGATCCCGCGCGAGTTCGCGCTGCAGGGTTTCGAGGGCGTACGCGCCTACGGGGAGGAACCGACCGAGTTCCTCGCAGCGCTCGGCTTCGAGGATGGGCTCACGCGCGGCGATTCGCGGCAGGGCTGGATCCGCTACGAGCCCGCGCCCGAAGCCCCCGGCATCGGCGGCGCCGGCACGGTGCACCACGTCGCCTGGGCGTCGACGATGGAGGATCACGCCGCCTGGCGGGAGCGGGTCCTCGACGCCGGAGGCAGCCCGACGCAGATCATCGACCGTTTCTGGTTCCGCTCGATCTACTTCCGCGAGCCGACCGGCGTCCTCTTCGAGATCGCGACGCTCGGGCCGGGATTCGCGACGGACGAGGATCCCGCGCACCTGGGGGAGAAGCTCATCCTGCCCCCGAACTTCGAGCACCTACGCGCTCGAGTCGAGCCGCTGCTCACGCCGCTGCCCGATCCGCGGGCCAGCTGGGTGTCGTAGTAGGGCTAGCGCCCCGGCTGGGGCAGCGAGGACGTGTCGACGACCTCGAAGTCGGCGCCCGTGAGACGGCCGAGCGTGTGGAGCGCGTCGTTCGACCAGTGCGGATCGGGTGCGCCCGAGACGTACCAGGGCGAGCCGTTGTCGGCGAGGATCATCCCGTAACGCTGCAGCGCGCGTAGCACGACGCGGGCCTGGCGCGGGAACGACGCCACGTTCACGCTCGCCTTCAGCCGGACCCGCAGCCCCATGGGCGGCAGCGACGGGTCGGTGGAGCTCGACGCGTAGTGGCGCGCCGGATAGACGTAGGCGCGCCGGGTCTCGGGCGCCGTGAAGCGGAGCGCATGGTCGATGACGCCGCGCGAGGCCTCGTCCCAGCGGGCGAGCCCCGGAAAGATCGGCAGGCCGGCGGCGTCGGCCGACGTCCAGCCCGCCGGCCGGAGGTGGTTCGAGCGGAGATTCCAGACCGCGCCGGATCCGGCCGTCCAGCCCCGGCTCGTGTGGCGCAGGTCGTACAGCTCGTAGAGCCGGCAGCTGCTCTTGTCGACGAGAATCGCGTGCCGGTCGCCGGTCGCGTGCGCACCACCCTCGATATGCACGTGTCGCGGGATCGGGTAGCGGACGCGGTTCGACTCGTCGGCGTACTCGAACGACACGCGACTGCCCCGCGTCTGCCGTGACACGACGTCGAACGGGATCCCGATCGGACCGCCGTCCCACGTGCCGGAACCGAAGTCGGCGTGCAGCGGAGCGTCGAGCCCGATCGAACTGATCAGCTGGGCCGAATCTGCCGATACGGGAAGCTTGTCCACACGTTGGTTCCACGGGTTATCGGCCGGAAACACCGGGCAGCGTCGAGCCGCGGGCAGCCGGAGTGCCCGGGCAGAGGAACCCGCGAAAAGAAGGGTTGCTAATGCGATTCCGAGCGCGGTTACGAGGCCGACGCGGCTCATTGCCTTCTCATCGGCCGGAGCGTTCCTCATACTGAGCGCGGTGATGACGGCACCTCCGCGGCGGGTGCTCGTCGTTGACGATGACGATGACATCCGCCTCCTGCTCGAGCAGCTCCTGCGGGGCTCCGGCTATAACGTCGAGACGGCAGACGACGGCCGCGCCGCGCTCCGTGCGTTCCACGCCCATCCGGCGGACCTCGTTCTACTCGACTTGTCGATGCCGGACCTGGACGGCTTCGAGACGCTGGAGCGCCTACGCGACCTCAGCGACGTGCCCGTGATTCTGCTCACGGCGCGCAGCGGCGAGATCGACAAGGTGCGTGGCTTCCGGGCCGGAGCGGACGACTACGTGGTTAAGCCCTTCGGCCGTCAAGAGCTGCTCGCGCGGATCGAGGCACTGCTCCGGCGGGCTCCGGAGCCTGCCCACCTCGACCACTACGACGACGGTGCGCTCTCGATTGACTACGGCAAGAGGCACGTCGTCTGCCGTGGCCTGCCCATCCGCCTCACCCCGCTCGAGTTCCGCCTGCTTGTAACGTTCGTCGAGCACGCGGGACATGTGCTGTCGGGCGACCAACTTGTCGAGCAGGTTTGGGGACATGCGGGAGGCGTCTCGCGAGACCAGGTCAAGCTCTACGTCTCATATCTGCGGAAGAAGCTCGGCCAGCAGCAGGCCGCAGGCTTTGAGCCGATCGAGACCGTTCGCGGCTTCGGCTACCGGTACGTGCCACCGTCAGCCTGACGAGCGCGGGAGCGTGACGGTCACGCGGGTCCCCTTGCCCTCGCGGGTCTCGAGCGAGATCGTGCCGCCATGGCCCTCCACGATCGCGCGTGAGATCACGAGGCCGAGGCCTGTTCCGGGGATGGCGCGGCGTGTAGCCGTCGATGCGCGGTAGAAGCGCGAGAAGAGCTGGCCGACCTCCTCGTGCGGGATGCCGATTCCGGTGTCGGTGACGTCAAGCCGCAGCTGGCCGCAACCGTTCGAGGCGGAAAGCATCACCGAGCCTCCACTCGGCGTGAACTTGAGCGCGTTTGAGACCAGGTTGTCCAGTACCTGACGGAGCCGCGCGGAGTCGGCTTCAAGTGGGAGGCTGTCTGCGACGTCGAGGCGGAGGTCGATCCCTTTCTCCGCCGCGGCTGGGAGGGCGGCCTCGACTGTCGCAGTCGCAAGCTCGGCCAGATCGACCGGCCCGCGCTCCAGCTCCAACCGGTTCGCCTCGATCTGCGCGACGAGAAGCAGGTCCTCCACGATCCCCTGCAGCCGCCGAGTACCGCGCCGGATCACGTTGAGGTAGTTGCGGCCCGAGGGGCTGAGCTCCTCTTCAGCGTCTCCAAGTAGCTCGAGGAATCCCGAGATCGAGGTGAGCGGTGTGCGAAGCTCGTGCGAGACCGCAGACACGAAGGCGTCGCGCAGCCGTTCGAGCTGCCGGTCGGCCGTCACCTCGCGCAGCGTCCAGATCCGGCCGACGACGGTTCCGTCGTTCCGAGCCACGGGTGCGGTGTGGCCGCGGAAAACGCGCCCGCTGTCGGCGAGCTCGAACTCATCCTCGCTCGCAGCCGGCTCTCGTCCCAGCTCGAGCATCCGCTCGCGGTAGCGCGCCGGCTCGGTCGTCCGGTCGGCGAGCGCGAGCAACCGCTCCCAAGCCGTGCCGTAGGGCGGCAGGCCCAGCTCGACCGAGAAGCGCTGCAGCGGAGCGTTGGCCAGGACGATGTTGCCGCCGGCGTCGGTGAGACAGATACCGTCGACGGTCGAATCGAGCAATGCGCGCTGCAGCGCGCTCGTCGACTGCAGCTCGAGCGCATCGGAGGAGATACGCCGAGAGGAGAGCCCGGCGGCGATTCCCACACCGACCAGCGGTGCGAAGCGCAGCGCGAGCGCGAGGGGCCCGTCCGGGAGATCGTCCACCTCGGCGGCAACGAAGTAGAGAGCCGTGGCCGCGGCTCCCGCGACGCTGCCGGCGCGGGGGCCGAGCTGAGCAGCCAGGAGCGCGACCCAGGGGACGAACATGATCGTTCCGATCGCCTCAGAAGACCCCGTCGCCAGCATCGTCGCGAACGTGAGCAGGAGCCCGATGACCGCTGTCCCCAGAACGACCGAGCGGTCTTGTGCGAGGCGTGCGAGCGTCGACCGGGAGCGAGCGATGAGAGCGCGGCGTTCCACGAGGTAGAGATCCCCGATCGCGCTCATCTCACCCGATCTCCTTCGCAGTGTTGGAGTCCGGTTCTTGTTCGTTGGAGAGCGCGATCCAGAAGAAGACGCCCATAGCCGCGAACAAGCCCAGCAGGATCGGCATATGGAAGACGCGGAGGACGAACCAGGCGTCGGGGATCCGCAGGAACCGCGCGCCCAACACATCGTGGTTCGTGGGATACCAGAGATCCGAAGCGGTGCGGTTATCGCCCTTCATCGTCCAGCCGCTCCTTCCGTTGCCGCCGACGATCCGGTGGATCACAACGTGACCGGCGCCGACCTGCCCTTTCGGAATGCGGTACGCGACGACCTCGCCGACGTGGTAGCTCGACTGGTGTTCGACGAGGACGAGGTCGCCGGTGTGGAAGCGCGGGAGCATGCTCGTCCCGCTCACGAGCACCCACTCGGCGCGACCGCCGAGACTCTGGGGCAAGCCGAACCACAGGCAGGTCGCGATCAGCGCGCCGAGCGCGACGAGCCTGGCCACGAGAAGGGGAAGACGCAGCCGTTCGGGTAGCGCCAGATGCAGCCGGCCCGTGGGCGTGGCGATCGTGCCGGCGCTACTTCTCATAGTTGAGTGCGATCGACGGGGCCTGGCCCGAGCCGTAGCCCGCGATCGTGGTCGTAGCGTTGTTGGTGCCGGTCGTGTCGATGAGCATCCAGCCGTAGAAGGCGCCGCTCTTGATTCCGGCATCGAGAGGAGCAGTGACGATGAACGTGGACGTGCCGACGCCGGCAAAGGTGAAGTCGGGCGTCGCGCCGTACAGGGGCATGGTGTTCCACGTAACGGTCGCGGCGCTCCAAGGCGAGGTGATGGGATAGGCGGAGATCGTGTCCGGGCCTTTGAACGTGCCCGTCACCCTGATCGTCAACGTCGCCGAGTCGGCGCCGGCCGTCGTCGGGAGCGAACAGGGGGATGCCGCCGGATCGAACCCGATGAGCACGTATGAGTTGCCGCTGTTCTTGGACGCGACGGTCTCGGAGGCCTGATTCCCGAAGTTCGTGTTCGGGTTGCTCGCGTCGATCTCGGCCTCGGACTCAGTGGGACTGCAGGCACCTTTCGACAGCGACTGACTCCAGGTATGGAGCTTCGTCGAGGCGAGTCCTACGGTCGCGGCGTAGCCAACCCCGGCGACCGAGAGCGATCCGAGCAGGATCGCGGCGGCGAGGCGAAAACGCGTGATGTGGAAGCGGCGCATCGGTTCTCTATCCGGTGAGCGAGAGCGCGTAAGCCGTCACGGTCGTCGCAGAAACCGTGCTGAAGCCAGTCACGGACACGGTGCAGCCGCCCGTGCACGCGCCGACAATGGTCGATGAGCTGGTCAGGCTCGCGTGCGAGTTGTTCTCGAGCGTGACGGCGAGTGTCTCGCCCGCGCATGCCTGAGGCACGTTCAGGACGTTGACCTGAGTTACATTGCCGCTGTTGTTGACATTGCGCGTGGCGGTCAGCGCGGAAGCTGTACATCCGGCGACCGTCAAATTGCCCGCTCCGAGCTGCTTCGTCGAGAGGCCGAGGCTCGCGGCTGCGGCTACTCCGGCCGACAGCAACGCTGCGGTCAGCACGGCACCGAAAATGTTGATCAGCCGCTTCACTGCTCGTCACCTCCCATCGGGGGTCGAGCGGGGCGCATGATCGTGCCCCGCTCGCTGTCCGCCGGTACGAAGACGTTCCCTACGAGATGACGACCGAGACGCCGGTGACGAGGCTCGCGTCGGGGCTGCCCGACGTGGGGATGTTCGCAGTGGCCGAGGCCGGCAACGTGCCGCTCATCTCGCCACCGACCGCCGCGCCGCCTGCGCCGGTCAGCTGGATCTTGTACGACTTGCTCTGGCAGGCTGCCGGGATGCTCGAGAGGTTCACCTGGCTGACTGAGTAGCCGGGAATCCCCGAGGCATAGGCCGTGGTATAGGCCACCTGAATCGTCGAGCCGCCCGTGCAGGCGGCGACGACGCCGCTGCCGGCGCCGAGGCCGGCGGTCGACAACCCGAGTGACGCCGCGAAGCCGTAGGTGCTCGCGAAGACAATCATTGCTGCCACGGCGGCGATGACCATCTTCATCGTCCGGGTGGCATTCCGAATCTTCCGCATGTCGAAGCTCCTCTGGTCGTTTTCGTACCGGCCGGACACGTTGTCCGGTAACCAGAAGATCGTTCGTCGCTTTATGAAATCGAGGGTGGCCGCGGTATGTGTCCCGTATGACCTGAACATCCCCCGAAACGGGGAGAGAGAGAGTGCAAGGGTCGCAGCCATAGGCAATTCGTCGGCTTTCGTGCCTTCAGGCAAGAGAGTAGTTTCCCCCTGACATGGGGGGATTTTCCGCTAAAGGTCGACGTCGGGATACCGGGCTCGCACCTCGTCGATGAAGGCGGCGAGACGGTCGGCGAGCTCCGGATCCTCGAGCTCGAGCACGTTTTCGGCGTTCAGCTCGCCCGAGTGGGAGAGGTTGAAGCTGCCGACGAAGACGGTGTCGTCGGCGACGGTCACCTTCGCGTGCATGTAGTCGTGCACCGAGCCGGGCGCGTAGGGCGTCGAGCGCTTGCCGGAGAAGGGCGCGCGGCCGAGCACTGTCCGCAGCAGCGGCCCCTTCCAGTCGGCGTTGCCGTTCTCGTGCCATTGCTCGAGCACCTCGGCGACCTGGGTGGAGTCGACGATGCCGGCGAGGTCCACCTTGGCATCGGAGGCCGTCTGGGCAAGCGTCCCCAGGATCGGCCCAGAGCTGATCACGGGCGAGGCGATGCGCACGCGACGGCGGGCGGCCCCGATCGCCTTCGCGATCCGGTGCGCGAGCTTCTCGCCGCGCCCCGGGCAGAACCACGCCCGCATCCCGTCGGCAGGAGCCGTGTCGACCTTGCCGCTGCGCGCCACCGAGCGCGTCGTCCAGAGCTGCTCGAAGTCGTCGCGGTAGCGGCCTGCGATGTCGGGCGAGTCGACGACGATGACGACGTTCTCCTCCCGGGTCCACGAGTCGGCCGTCCAGTTCGTCGAGCCGGTCCAGACGGCGGCGGCGTCGCGGACGACGTACTTGTGGTGCATGAGGTCGGGAACGCCAGGGATTGCGGCGGTGGGGAAGGGCATCGCCTCGACCTCGCCGGGATCCGTGGCCGGCGGCGGCGGCACCACCTTCGCGTGGTCGAGGTTGTAGGCGAGCCGGACGGCGACGCCGCGCTTCTGCGCCGCGACGAGCGCGCCGCAGACGATCTCGTCGAGCTCGGGCGGCAGCTGGAAGTCGTAGACCGCGATCTCGAGCGTCCGCTTCGCGGCGGCGACGAACTCGGCGAGCGCGTTCGCGGTCTGCTCGGCCGGCTGGCCGCCGTCGGTCAGCGTGCGGGCTTCGACGCGAGCCACTCGGCCTTGTGCGCCTTCTTCGCGGCCTGGTAGTCGGCGAGCGCCTGCGGCGAGTCGACGTCTCCGAGGGTGGGATGCCCGGGCACGAGCTCCTGCGCGGCAGGCACGTCGAACCGCTTCGCCAGCACGGCGCCGAGCGACTTGATCTTCATCTCGCCGAAACCCGGCAGGGCCGCGATGCGGCGGCGGAGATCGGCGCCGTCCGCGGCCTCCTTCCAGAGCCGCGACGCGTCACCGCCGTACTCCTCGGCGACCGTTCCCGCGAGCTCGCGGACGCGCTCGGCCATCGAGCCCGGGAAGCGGTGGATCGCGGGCTTCTCACGGAACAGCGGCTCGAGGTCGGCGGCGGCGACCGCTTTGGGCTCCAGCGTGCCGAGCCGCTCCTTGAGGCGCAGCGGGCCGAGGAACGCCTGCTGGACGGTCACCTGCTGGTCGAGCGCGAAGCCGACGAGCAACGCGAACGGATCGTCCGCGATCAGGCGGCAGGCCGCCTCGTCCTCGGTGAACCACAGCGCCTCGGGCACGGGGTTGATCCTACGCGGAGGCCTGCAGCAGAGCACGGCAGCGCTGGACGTACGGCGTCGCGCGCTGCTCCTCGAAATACGCAAGCGCGCCGTCGAGCCGCGACGTGTCGCCCCGCTCGGCGGCGAGCAGCGCCGCCCACGCCTCCATGAACCGCGCTCCGATCGAGCCGTAGATCCCGGCCGCGCGCGGCAGGTCTCCGGCCGCCGCGGCGCGCCCCGCGTCCTCCCAGGCGTGACCGGGGTTCCCCGCGATCAGCGAGAGGAAGTCGTCGCCTCGGCCGAGCTCCGCGAGGTAGAGCGGCAGGTCGATGACCACCCGGTACGGCGCGGAAAGGGCCTCGGCGAGGAGCGCATCCGCATCTTCGTGTCGTCCGGCTGCGCGGACGCAGCGGGAGGCGGCCGTGAGCGTGTCGGTCGCGATCTGCGCGTCGTACCCCTCGCGAAAGCTCGCGAGCGCCCGTTCCGCGTCCGCGAGGGCCTCGTCCACCTGTCCCCGGGCCAGCAGAGCGCGCGCGCGCGTGATGAGCACGGGACGGGTCTGATAGCTCGTCGCGGCATCCGGGCGGCCGAGAAAGTGCGCGGCGGCTGCGATCACGCCCTCGAGGTCTCCGTGCCTGTCGCAGTCGTAGACATGCTCCCCGTCGAGCCACGAGACGCCCGCCGTGAGGCCGTAGCGCTCGCACAGCTCGCGAGCCTCCCCGTAGCGGATAGTCGAGTCATCGAGGCGGCCGACCTCCCAGAGGCAGTTGGCGAGGTTGTTGAGGGTTGTCCCGACCTCGGACACGGCTCCGATGCGCTCGCCACGCACGACTGCCTGCTCCAAGTCGTCGATCCCGGCCGGGTCGCCCGAATGGACGCGGGCGAGACCGATCGTGCCGAGCGCGTTCATCGCCAGCCGCTCGTCCCCCGATGCGTCCGCGAAAGCCAGCACCTCGTGGGCGAGGGGAATCGCCTCGTTGGAGGCGCCCTCGAGAATCTCGAGGTGGCGGGCTCGCCCGGCCAGCGCCCGTGCCGATGCGGGGGACAGCGGCACCGATCGCGCCAGCTCATGCGCCTGCCGGCCTGCCTCGAGCGAGCGCGCAATGTCACCTCGGTGCAACGCCTCGCGGGCCAGGGCCTGAGACGCTTCAGCGGCCTGCGCGACATCGCCGAGCTCGAGGAACCCATCGCGAGCGTCCTCGAGCAGCTCCCTCGCGTCCACGTCCGCCAGGTCACGAGCTCCCCTGGCCGCCAGGAGCTGTAGCTCAGGCAGCTGCGAGTCGTCCGGCGGAGTCAGCGCGATCGCCTCCAGTGCGAGCTCATGGGCCGCGACCCCCGCGTTGAGCGAGAGCGCGCGCTGAGCCCCTTCGACGAACGCGCGGCGCGCCGGCCCGCGCAGCGCCGTCGTGTCGCCCCCGGCCGCCTCGGTGAGGCTGAGCGCCTCCCGGTAGTGGTGGGCGAGCATCTCGGCGTGGTCCTCGGTGCGGTCACCCGCAAGGGAGGAGAGCCACTCCGCAGCGCGGCGATGCTTCTCCGCCCGTTCCGCGCGCGGGATCTGGCCGTAGGCGACGTCCCTCACGAGCGCGTGCAGGAACGCGTACTGCGTCTCGCCGGCGATCGAGGAACGGCGGTCGCGCCGCACGAACTCCTTGCGTTCGAGCGAATGGAGGATCCCCTCCGCCGCTCCCGGCAGCGCACCGGGCCAGAAGACCTTGCCGATCACCGAGGCGTCCTGCAGGAGCGTCTTCTCCTCGGGCGCGAGCCCGTCGATGCGCGCCGCGATCAGGCCCTGCACGGTCTCGGGCAGCGGGAGGTCGTCGCCTTCGTGCTCGGCCAGCATCCGTGCGTACTCCTCTGCGTACAGCGGGTTCCCCTCGGCGCGCTGCAGCAGGGCCTGTTGCGCGTCCGCGTCGAGCACCGCGCGGTCGAGCAGCCTCTGCAGGAGCACGGCCGTCTCCTCGTCGCTGAGCGCTCCGATCGAGAGCGTGAACGCGTTGCGCTTGCCGCCGCCCCAGCCCGGCCTCCGGTCGAGCAGCTCCGGCCTCGCGGTTCCGAGGATGAGGAGGGGCACCGTGGTCGCCCAGTCTGCGAGGTGGTCGACGAAGTCCAGAAGCCCGTCGTCGGCCCAGTGGAGGTCCTCGAACACGAGCACGAGCGGACGCTGCTCGGCGGCAGCCTCGAGCAGCCGCCGCCAGGCCGCGAACGCCTCCTCGCGCTCGGCGCGCTCCGCACCCTCGAGGCCGACGAGAGGACGCGTGTGACGGGTCAGCCATTCCCGCTCTGCCTCGTCCTCGGTGAGCGCCTCCACCATCGCAGCGAGCTTCCCGTCTGCTGCCGCCGCGTCGTCGGACTCGAGGATCCCCGCGTGGGCCTTCACGATCTCGCCGAGGGCCCAGAAGCTCACGCGCTCGCCGTAGGGGAGAGAGCGGCCCTGGCGCCAGTTGATGAGCTCCGGGTCGGCCTCGAGAATCTGGAACAGCTCGGCGACGAGGCGGCTCTTGCCGATGCCGGGGACGCCGACGAGGGTAACGAGCTGGGCGGATTGTTCGGAGCGGGCGTGTTCTAGCGCGTCGACCAGCAGGCCGCGCTCGCGCTCGCGCCCGACGAGCGGGGTGCGCAGCTTCTGCTCGACGTCGCTGCCGAAGCGCGATCGGGCGGCGACGGCCTCCCACACCTTGACGGGCTCGGCCTTCCCCTTCGCCTGGACCGGCGGGGCCTCGCGGTAGTCGATCGCGTGCCGCGTCGCCCTGTACGTCCCTTCGCCGACGAGGATCCCGTTGACCGGCGCCGAGCCCTGCAGCCGCGCGGCGGTGTTGACGACGTCGCCCGCCACCATGGCGTCGCCCTCGCCCGGCTTCGCTCCGAGGGCGACGAGCGCCTCGCCGGTGTTGACGGCCGTGCGGATCTGGAGCTCCTCCCCGATCGAGTCGCGGATCGCGAGCGCCGCCCGCACGGCGCGCTCGGCGTCGTCCTCGTGGGCGACCGGCGCGCCGAAGACGGCCATCACGGCGTCGCCGATGAACTTCTCGACCGTGCCGCCGTGCCGCTCGAGCTCGGCCCGGAGCTGCGCGTAGTACGACGACAGCGTCGCGCGGACATCCTCGGGATCCAGGCCCTCGGCGCGGGCCGTCGAGCCGACGAGGTCGGTGAAGAGGATCGTCACGACCTTGCGCTCCTCGCGGGGGCGTCCCGTCGCGGGGACGAGCGCCGCCCCGCACATCCCGCAGAGCCGGAAGCCCTCGGGATTCTCCTGGCCGCAGGCCGGGCACGTGACCATGTCCGTACCGTAGACCTCTAGGTCGAGGCGGTCGAGCTAGGCTCGGTGCATGGAGCCGCTGGAGGTCTTCCGCCCCGAGACGCGCGCCTGGTTCGAGCGGAACTTCGCCGCACCGACACCGGCGCAGGAGAAGGGCTGGCCGGCCATCGCGGCGGGCGGCCACGTCCTCATCCAGGCGCCGACCGGCTCGGGCAAGACGCTCGCGGCCTTCCTGTCGGCGATCGACCGGCTCACGGCCGCCGCGCCAGGCAGTGGCCTCCGCGTCCTCTACGTCTCGCCGCTCAAGGCGCTCAACTACGACGTCGAGCGCAACCTGCGCGGCCCGCTCGCCGGGCTCCAGTCCGAGCTGCGCGTCGCGGTCCGCACCGGCGACACGCCGCAGAAGGAGCGCGCGGCCATGCTCCGCGAGCCGCCGGACATCCTGATCACGACTCCGGAGTCGCTCTTCCTGCTGCTCACGTCCCGCGCGCGAGAGCTGCTGCGCAGCGTCGACACGCTGATCCTCGACGAGGTGCACGCCGTCGCAGGAACGAAGCGCGGTGCCCACCTCGCCCTCTCCGTCGAGCGGCTCGAGGCCCTGACGGCGCAGCCGTTCCAGCGCATCGGCCTCTCGGCCACCCAGCGGCCTCTCGAGGAGATCGGCAAGTTCGTGTCGGGCGGCAGGCCGATCGCGCTGGTGGACGCTGGCGTCGCGAAAGAGCTCGACCTCGAGGTTGTCGTGCCGGTCGAGGACGTGCGCGAGCCGGGGGAAACCGGCGAAGAAGGCTGGGAGACCCGCTCGATCTGGCCGTCGATCTATCCCGCGCTCGTCGAGCTCGTCCGGGCGCACCGCTCGACGATCGTCTTCGTCAACAATCGCCGCCTCGCCGAGCGGCTGGCGCTGAGGCTCAACGAGGCCGCCGAAGAGGAAATCGCTCGCGCCCACCACGGCTCGTTGGCCCGCGAGCAACGGACGCAGATCGAGGAAGACCTCAAGGCAGGCCGGATCCCGTGCCTCGTCGCGACCTCCTCCCTCGAGCTCGGGATCGACATGGGCGCCGTCGACCTCGTGATCCAGGTCGAGTCGCCGAAGTCGGTGGCGCGCGGCCTGCAGCGAATCGGCCGCTCCGGCCACTCGCTGGGCGAGGTCTCGCGGGGCCGGATCTTCCCGAAGTTCCGGGCCGACCTGCTCGAGTCGGCGGTCGTCGCGCAGCGGATGCGGGAGGGCCTGATCGAGGAGACGCAGATTCCGCGCAACCCGCTCGACGTCCTCGCCCAGCAGATTGTCGCGATCTGCGCCGACGAGGAGGTCGAAGTGGCTGAGCTGCACAAGCTCGTCCGCCGCGCCCATCCCTTCGCCGACCTCTCCCGTGCGCAGCTCGAGAACGTCCTCGACATGCTCGCCGGGCGCTATCCGTCCGACGAGTTCGCCGAGCTGCGGCCCCGGATCATCTGGGATCGCACGGCCGGCGTCCTCCGCGGCCGGCCTGGAGCGAGGCGACTCGCTGTGACGAACGCCGGCACGATCCCCGACCGCGGTCTCTTCGGTGTCTTCATCGCGGGCGAGACGGGCGGGCGAGTGGGGGAGCTCGACGAGGAGATGGTCTACGAGGCTCGCGCGGGCCAGGTCATCGTGCTCGGCGCGTCGTCGTGGCGGATCGAGGAGATCACGCGCGACCGTGTGCTCGTCTCGCCGGCGCCCGGCGTTCCCGGCGCGGTCCCGTTCTGGAAGGGCGAAGGCGTCGGCCGTCCGTACGAGCTCGGCGAGGCGATCGGCAGGTTCGCGCGCGAGCTGCTCGCGCAGGCGGAGCCGCAGGTGCCGGATCTCGACGAGCGTGCGCAGCGGAACCTCGTCGCCTTCCTGCGCGAGCAGGAGCGGACGACCGGTGCGCTGCCCTCCGACCGGACCGTCGTCGTGGAGCGCTTCCGCGACGAGATCGGCGACTGGCGGGTGTGCATCCTCACTCCGTTCGGCGCCCGGGTTCACGCGCCGTGGGCGATGGCCGTCGGCGCGCGGCTGCGCGAGTCGCTCGGTCTCGAGGTGCAGTCCATCTGGTCGGACGACGGCATCGCCTTCCATCTGCCCGACGCCGACTCGCCGCCCTCGACCGACCTGCTCGTGCTCGACCCCGACGAGCTCGAGGATCTCGTGCTCGCAGAGGTGGGGCAGACGGCGCTCTTCGGAGCCCGCTTCCGGGAGAACGCAGCGCGGGCCCTTCTCATCCCGCGTCGCCGTCCGGGCGAGCGCACGCCGCTCTGGCAGCAGCGGCTCAAGGCGCAGGGCCTGCTGCAGGTCGCTCGCAAGTACGCGAGCTTCCCGATGGTGCTCGAGACCTACCGGGAGTGCCTGCAGGACGTGTTCGACCTGCCGGCGCTGAAGCGCCTGCTCGGCCGGCTGCGCGCGCGGGAGCTCGACCTCGTCGACGTCGAGACCGCGAGCGCGTCGCCCTTCGCCTCGTCCCTTCTCTTCGACTACATCGCGACGTACATGTACGAGGACGACACGCCGCCGGCGGAGCGGCGTGCGCAGGCGCTCTCGCTCGATCGCGACCTGCTCCGCGAGCTGCTCGGCCAGGAGGAGCTGCGCGAGCTCATCGACCCCGCCGCGCTCGCCGACGTGGAGGGCTCGCTGCGGCCGTTCCCGCAGGATCCAGAGCGGCTCCACGATCTGCTCCGGCTGCGGGGCGACCTGCGCGCCGGCGAGTTCGACGAGGCGCACGCCGCGATCCTCGAGGCCGAGCGGCGCGCGATTCGCGTTCGCGTCGCGGGCGAGGAACGGCTGGCGGCGGCCGAGGATGCCGGCCGCTACCGCGACGCGCTCGGCGTCGTCCCGCCGTCGGGCCTCCCCGGCGTGTTCCTCGAGCCCGTGGCGGATGCGCTGCGCTCGCTCGTCGCCCGGTGGGCCCGAGGCCGCGGGCCGTTCACGACCGACGAGGCGTCGGCCTGGTTCGGAGTCGACGTCGAGGAGGAGCTGCGCGAGCTCGAGGGCGAGGAGAAGCTCGTCCGTGGGGAGCTCCGGCCCGCCGGCACCGAGCGCGAGTGGTGCGATCCCGACGTTCTGCGGCGGCTGCGCCGGGCGTCCCTGGCCGCTCTGCGCCGCGAGGTCGAGCCGGTGGAGCAGGCGGCGCTCGGCCGCTTCCTGCCGAGCTGGCACGGCATCGACCGCCGCGCGTCACTGCGTGAGGCGCTCGTCCCGCTGCAGGCGCTGGCGCTGCCCGTCGCCCTCTGGGAGGCGGAGGTGCTGCCGCGACGCGTCCCCGACTACCGGCCCGAGCTGCTCGACCAGCTCTGCGGCTCCGGCGAGCTCGTCTGGGTCGGCGCCGGGCTCGACCGGGTGGCCGTCTTCTTCCGCGACGACGCCTCGCTCATCGGCCGGCCGGCGGCTGCGCCGCCTGCCGAGGGGGAAGTCCACGAGGCGATCCGGAGTGTGCTGGAAGGACGCGCGCTCTTCTGGCACGACCTGCTCGAGCGCACCGGTCTCGACGCGGCGGTCGCCCTCCCGGCTCTCTGGGATCTCGTCTGGAGCGGAGAGGTGACCAACGACTCCTGGGCACCGCTTCGCGCCGAGCGGCGGTACCAGCCGCCGCGGCCGGACCGGCGGGCGCGGCGGTTCTCGCGCGCCCGGGCGCATCGCCCGACTGCGACGCAGGGGCGCTGGTCGCTCGCTGCCGAGCTCTTCTGGGGCGGCGAGCCCGACCGTCGGGCACTCGCCGAGCTGCTGCTCGAACGTCACGGTGTCGTGACGCGCGACGCCGTCCGCGCCGAGGGCGTTCCCGGCGGGTACGGCGCCGTGTACGGCGAGCTGCGGGCGCTCGAGACGCTCGGCTCGTGTCGCCGTGGTTACTTCGTGGAAGGGCTCGGCGGAGCGCAGTTCGCGCTCGGCGGAGCGGTCGAGCGGCTGCGTGAGCTGCGACCGCGCGAAGGCGACGAGCCTGAGCCGCTCGTGCTCGCCGCCGCCGATCCGGCCCAGCCCTACGGCGCCGTGCTCCCGTGGCCGAAGCGCTCGGGCGCCCGGGCCGCGCGGGTCGCAGGTGCGCACGTCGTGCTGCTCGGCGGCGAGTCCGCGCTCTTCGTCGAGCGGGGTGGCCGCTCCCTCGTGCCGCTCCGCGAGCCCGACGAGGAGTGGCTGCGGCCCGCGCTGGCGGCGCTCGTGGGATTCGTGAAGCGAGGCGGCGCCAAGCGGCTCGCGGTGGAGCGCTTCGACGGCGAACCGGTCACCGAGACGCTCGTCATGCCCCTGCTCGTCGAAGCCGGCTTCCTCGCCGGCCCGCGGCGGGCGGTGCTCCGCGCTTAGCCGACGAAGAGGGCGCTAGCGTCGCGCGAGCGGGTGCGCGCCGGAACGGAAGAGCTCCGTCTCCGCGTTGATCCACTCGACTACTTCGTCGGCGACTCCTTCGACCGGCAGAGCTGATGTGTCGATCACGTGCACGCGCCAGCGCGGATCGTCAATCGGCCAACCCTCCCACCGCGACCAGCGCATCTCGTTGAGAGTCGCCTGGTGCTTGATGACCTCGGGCCGCGACGATGGATCGGACGCGTGCTCGCGCATCCAGGCCGCCCAGTTGAGGTAGTCCTGGAGACCTGCACCGGCCCGTTCCAGCCATTGCGAGCCGCGCGCGTGGAGCCGTTCGATCCGCGTCGCGTCGTCACAGTCGAGGAGGCAAGCCGAGATCGCTTCCAGGCGTGGAGCTGACGGGGCCGCGAGCAGCTCGCCGAGTGGCGCCTGTCCGGCGAGGAGCAGGTCGTCTCCTCGCGCCTCGTACTCAAGTGCGCGGCGCACCCACTGCTCCTCGGCGCGATGCCGCCAAGCAGTGTCCGCGCCTGCCGGGACCTCGATCTCGTCGAAGTCATGGAGAACGAGGCTTGCGACGCGGCCGCGCAACTTGCCGAGCACGGACGTCTTGCCGGCGCCGCTGGACCCGAAGAGCAGGAAGAACACGCCTCAGGCCGCGACGAGCTTGTAGCCCGAGCCGCGGACGGTCACGAGGCGCTCCGGCTGCGACGGATCGCGCTCGATCTTGCGCCGCAGGTTCGAGATGTGCACCTCGCACGCGTGCTCGTCGCCGACGTACTCGCTTGCCCAGAGGTGCTGCATGAGCTCGCGCCGGGACACGACGGCCTCCTGGCGCTCGGCGAGGAGCGAGAGAACCTTGAACTCCGACAGCGTGAGGTGCACGCGTTCGCCGTCGACGAGGACTTCGTGCCTGCCGAGGTCGATCTGGAGGCCGCCTAGCTTGCGCACGGTCGAGCCGCTGCCCGCTCGGTCGAGCTCACGGCGCCGCAGGATGGCGCGCACGCGGCTGAGGAGCTCCGCGCTCGAGAACGGCTTGGTCACGTAGTCGTCCGCGCCGAGCTCGAGGCCCAGCACGCGGTCCGACTCCGCGTCGCGCGCCGTCAGCATGAGGATCGGGACGTCGCTCTCCGCCCGGAGCGCCCGGCACACCTCGACTCCGGAGAGCCCCGGCAGCATCACGTCGAGCACGACGAGGGAGTACCGGCCCGAGCGGCCCGACTCGAGCGCCGACTGTCCGTCCCGCTCCTCGTCGACCTCGTAGCCCTCGCGGCGCAGCGTGAACGCGACGACGTCGCGCACGCCGGCGTCGTCGTCGACGAGCAGGATCGTGTCGCTCACGCGGCGGGCGCCTCCTCCCGCACGCGTGCGGGGGCGAGCAGGATCCGGAAGACGGTGCCGTGGCCGGGCGACGAGTCGAGCTCGATGCGGCCCCCGAGCGTCCGCACCGACTCCCGCACGATCGCGAGGCCGAGCCCGAAGCCGTCGGCGTCGCGCTCGCCGCGGTAGAAGCGGTCGAAGACATGGCGCTGCACCTCGGGCCTGATCCCCGGCCCCGAGTCCTCGACCTCGACCGTGACCGTGTTCCCGTCGGCGTACGCGCGCAGGGCGACCGAGCCGCGGGCCGTGTGCTTCGCCGCGTTCTCGCCGAGGTTGCGCAGCGCCTGCTCGAGCAGGTCGCGGTTCGCCTCGACCGCGAGCTCGTCGACGGCCTCGACGTCGATCGAGACGCCGACGTGCGGATGGAGCCCGGCCGCAACCTCTCGCAGGAGCGGCGCAAGCTCGACAGCCTCGACGCGCGGCGGCTCCTGGCCCGAATGTGCGCGCGCCAGCGTCAGCATCGCCCGCGCGAGCCGCGCCAGCCGGCCGGCCTCGCGCTCGATGTGGGCGAGGAAGCGGTCCCGCTCGGCCGGATCCTCTTTCGCGCCGGCCTGCAGCACCTCGACGGCGCCGATGATCGTCGTCAGCGGCGTGCGCAGCTCGTGCGCCGCGTTCGAGACGAACTCGCGCTCGGCGAGCTCCCGGCGCTCCTGTTCGGTCAGGTCGTCGACGACGAGCAGCGCCCAGTCCGTCTCGGGCTGGGAGGGGATGCCGACGACGCCGTAGGCGTGCTGCTCGTCGGGCGTCACGTGCACCTGGGTCACCGCCGCCCGCTCGTCGAAGAGCCCCTGGGCGAACGCGCGGAGCCCGAACCCATGCCACGGCTCCGGCAGCGCGTCGCCCTCGCGCAGGCGGCCCCCGAGCAAGCGACGTGCCTCGGCGTTGGCGAAGTGGACGACCAGATCCTGGTCGATCGTGAGCACTCCCTCATGCAGTCGCTCGAGCAGGAGCCGGAGCCGGTCGCGTTCCGCCTCGATGCGGCGGAAAGAGCGCCTCAGCTGGCGCCGCATCCGGTCGAAATTGTGCGCGAGGATGCCGAACTCGTCGCGGAAGCGGTACCGGAGCGGCGTCTCGAAGTCGCCCTGCGCGATCGCCTCGGCCGCCGCGCTCAGGCGTCGCAGGCGCAGCGCGATGAGCTGCGCGAGCAGGAGCCCGACCACCACGCCGATCACGCCCGCGATGACGCCCGCGCGCAACGCCTCACCGTTCACGATGTCGATCGCCTCGGCAACGTCGCCGAGCCGGTTGGCCGCGACGAGCGCGCCTCCGTGATACGGGACTGCGGCGATGTACGTCCCGCCGTCTCGGTCTTCGCTCACGAACTGCTTGCCGGCGAGGGCCGCGGCGACTGCGTCGCGCTCGAGCTGCGACTTCGCCGCGGACGCACTGTGGAATTCGCGAAGCCTCAGGTTCTGCTGCTTCACGCGCGCGAACCCGGCCGTGGTCGGGCTCTTCGCGGCCCGGAGCGCG
>Ga0209810_1001627_pt1 | contig 32414 bp, 36 predicted proteins | sample Coa_R1_7_FD_187159 | JGI IMG/M metagenome (GOLD analysis project Ga0209810, IMG submission 187159) | Surface soil microbial communities from Centralia Pennsylvania, which are recovering from an underground coalmine fire - Coalmine... | ecosystem: Environmental > Terrestrial > Soil > Unclassified... | reverse complement strand
CGGCCCGTGCGGTGCGGGCTCTCGGGCGGACCTGGGTCACGGTACCCGCGTGGTACGGTTGATCGCGATGAGCACGCACGCGATCGAGCATCGCTCGAGCCGCGCGTCACGCTGGTTGCGCCAGCGCAGGCTGCAGTTCACGCTGTGGGTGGCGGCGATCGAGGGGCTGCTGTACGTCCTGCACGTCCTGCATCTGTGGGAGGCGGTCGTGCTCGCCGTGATCGCCGTGGCGGTCTGGTTCTACGGTGGACGTACCAGCCGATCCGACCTCGTCCGCCAGGTGACGTGGGTATTCGCCGCGGTGCAGCTGCTCGTGCTGCTGGTGCCGCTGGTGCTGACGATCCTGAAGGGCGTCGCGATCGCGCTCGTCGTGCTGCTCGCCGTCGGCGCGCTGATCTTCCTCTTCACCGAGCGCGAGCACAACTGAGCCCCCAGAGGGCCCCCCGGAGGGCGTCTCCTATACTCGGCCGCAGTGGGGCGTAGCCAAGCGGTAAGGCAGCGGGTTTTGGTCCCGCGATCCCAGGTTCGAATCCTGGCGCCCCAGCCAAGTTCCCCGATCGCACTCGCGTGACGTCCACGCCGGTCGCAGCAGTCGTCATGGCCGGCGGCCTCGGCACGCGCATGCGCTCCGCGCTGCCGAAGCACCTGCATCCGATCCTCGGCCGGCGGATGGTCGACTGGGTGATCAATGCCGCCGTCCGTGCAGGCGCGGAACCGATCGTGGTCGTCGCCGCTCCCGCGACGCGAGACGCGTTCGAGGGGCTGCCGGTGACGGTCGCGGTGCAGGAGGAGCCGCTCGGCACCGGCGACGCCGTCCGCGCCGCGCGGGGCGCGCTCGCCGACCACGAGGGCGACGTCCTCGTGCTCTCGGGCGACACGCCGCTGCTGACGCCCGAGCTGCTCGGCGACCTCGCGGACGCACACCGGCGCGAGCAGGCGGCGGCGACCATCCTCAGCGCGATTCCGGCCGACCCGCGGCTGTACGGCCGGATCGTGCGCGCGCCCGACGGCTCGGTGCTCCGGATCGCCGAGGGCACGGACGCGACCGCGGAGGAGCAGGAGATCCGCGAGGTGAACAGCTCGATCTACGTGTTCCGCTCAAGCGCGCTGTGGCCCGCGCTCGAACGGCTCGCGCCGCGCAACGTGCAGGGCGAGCTGTACCTCACCGACGCGATCGCGGTGCTCGTCGAGGCAGGCGAACGTGTCGCCGCGCTCGTCACGGCCGATCCCGACGAGGCGGCGGGCGTCAACACGCGCTCCGAGCTCGCCTTCGCCGCCGACGCGCTGCGGCGCCGCATCAACGAGCAGCACATGCTCGCCGGCGTGTCGATCCTGGACCCGCAGACGACCTGGATCGAGCCGACGGTCGAGCTCGAAGCCGACGTCACTGTCCACCCGTTCACGGTCCTGCGTGGGGAGACGCGCGTCTCCACGGGAGCGGAGATCCACTCGCACACCGTCGCCGTCGACGCCGTCGTCGGGCGCGCAGCGTCCGTCGGCCCGTTCTGTTACCTTCGCCCCGGAACCGTCCTGGGCGAGGGCTCCAAGGCCGGCACCTACGTGGAGATCAAGAACGCCACCATCGGCGACCGCACGAAGGTGCCCCACCTGTCGTACCTCGGCGACGCGACCGTCGGCTCCGACACGAACATCGCAGCCGGCGCGATCACCGCGAACTTCCCACACCGTCCCGGGCAGCCGAAGGCGCGGACGACGATCGGCAGCGACGTCAGGACCGGCATCCACAATGGCTTCGTCGCGCCGGTGGAGGTGGGTGACGGGGCGTGGATCGCGGCCGGATCGGTGATAACGGAGGACGTCCCCGCCGACGCGCTCGGCATCGCGCGCCCACGGCAGGAGAACAAGGAAGGCTATGCAGCCCGGCAGCGCGACGTCTGAGCTCGTCCTCCCCGGGCTCGAGGCCACCGGTCCGGTGAGCCAGCCGGCCGTCGGCCACTGGCTCGAGCGCGGCCCGCAGAAGCGCCTGATGGTGTTCTCCGGCCGGTCGCACATGGACCTCGCGCAGCGGATCGCGGAGCAGCTCGGCGTGCAGCTGGGCGAGGTCGAGCTCGACACCTTCCCGAACGGCGAGACGTACTGCCGCTACGACGAGTCGATCCGCGGCGCCGACGTCTTCCTCGTGCAGACCGGCTCGTATCCGGTCGACCAGCACGTGATGGAGCTGCTGCTGCTGATCCAGGCGGCCAAGCTCGCGTCGGCGAAGCGCATCACCGTCGTCATCCCCTGGTTCCCGTACGCGCGCCAGGACCGCAAGGCGAAGCCGCGCGAGCCGATCTCCGCACGGCTGGTCGCCGACATGCTGCAGCTCGCGGGCGCCGACCGCGTGCTGACGATGGATCTCCACGCCGGCCAGATCCAGGGCTTCTTCACGATCCCGGTCGACCACATGACGAGCCTGCCGCTGTTCGCGCGCCACTTCCGCGACCTCGGGTTGACGGGCGACGGCGTGGTGTCGGTCGCGCCCGACGCCGGCCGCGCGAAGCATGCCGTCCGCTTCGCGGAGATGATCGGCGCGAACTTCGCGATCATGCACAAGACGCGCTCCGCGCACGACACCGTCGAGATCACCGAGGTCACGGGCAAGGTGCGCGGGAAGATCGCGATCATCGGCGACGACGTCACCACCACCGGCGGCACGCTGATCGCCGGCGCGCAGGCGGTGAGGGAGCACGGCGCCGAGGCGGTCTACGTCTTCGTGACGCACGCGCTGCTCGCGCCGAAGGGCTTGAAGCGGCTGAGCGAGGCGGACCTGGCCGGCATCGTGACGACGGATACCGTTCCCGTCGACCCGATCGCCCGCCCGGCCAACATGACCGTGCTCACCGTGGCGCCGCTGCTGGCCGAGACGATCATGAACGTCTTCGCCGACGACTCGGTCTCGGCGATCTTCGGCGGCGAGAACCAGCTCTTCTAGGACGAGCGGGAACCTGGTTCGCGGCCCTGCCGCGAACCAGGTTCGATCGCGCGGCTACCAGACTGCGCCGCGCCTGCCGGTGCCGCGGCCGAAGCTCCAGACGGCGCCCATGACGAGCCCGAGCACGATCAGGATCGCCCCGATCACGAGCAGGATCCAGCCGATGACGGGCATGACCGTCAGCCACAGGATGATTCCGACGACGAGCAACAGGATTCCAAGACCAACCATGTGGTCTCACCTCCTTCCCCTCTGTTCGCCGGGTATCAACGCGCGGGGGGCTCGGTCGGATACGAGGGCGGGCTCGTTCGTGGCGAAACGGTAAGAAGCTCGTAAAAACTTTCGTCGCCGATCCGGCATCGGCAGTCCGGCAGGGAATTACGGCGTCGTAACACGCGGAACCGCGCGCGAGCGGGCATGTTCGGCGACACCGGGAGGGACGCATGCAACACCACCCAGCCAGGCAGCGGCGATCCGGAAACGTCCGCAGGCTGACCCTTCTCATCGGCTCGCTGGCCGCGCTCACGGCGGCCGCGCTCACGGCGGGAGCCGCTGCGAGCACCTCGGCCACGCCGCCGGCCAACACGGCCCCGCCGGTCGTCTCCGGCACAGCCCAGCAGGGGAACACCCTCACCGCCTCGAGCGGCTCGTGGAGCGGCTCGAATCCGATGACCTTCAGCTACAGCTGGCGCCGCTGCGACACGAGCGGCGGGTCGTGCTCGACCATCTCCGGCGCCACCAGCCAGACGTACGTGATCGGAGGAGCGGACGTCGGACACACGCTGCGCGTGAACGTCACGGCGCGCAACTCTGCGGGCTCGGCGTCGGCGCTGTCGGCCCAGACCGCCACGGTGGCGGCCGCGAACGCGCCGGTCAACACGTCGCTGCCCACGGTCTCCGGGACTGCGCGCGAGGGATCGACGCTCGACGGGACCGCCGGCAGCTGGCAGGGCTCCGCGCCGATCACGTATGCCTACCAGTGGCTGCGGTGCAACTCCCAGGGCGCCTCGTGCGGCAGCATCGGCGGCGCGACACGGTCGAGCTACACGCTCACGCGCGGAGACGTCGGGCACTCGCTGCGGCTCCGCGTCACCGCGTCGAACGCCGCCGGCGCGTCGCAGGCCCTGTCCGACGCCACCGCCGTGATCGCCTCGCTCGGCACGGCGCCCGCGAACACCGGCGCGCCGACCCTGTCCGGGAGCGCGCTGCAGGGCGACACGCTCACCGCGTCGACCGGCCGCTGGAACGGGAGCACGCCGCTTCAGTACGCGTATGCCTGGCTCCGCTGCGACCAGAACGGGAACCACTGCGCGACCATCTCCGGCGCGACGTCGTCGAAGTACACCCTCACGGCGGACGACGTGGCGTACAGGATCCGCGTCAGCGTGTCCGCACGGAACGCCGCCGGCAGCGCGGTCGCAACCTCGGCGCCCTCGGCGTTGGTGGAGGGGCCGCCCGTCCTGCTCGAGCTGCCGAGCGTGTCGGGCACGGCGGGCGTCGGCTCGAAGCTGAGCGCCACGTCGGGCCGCTGGCGCAGCGCGACGTCGCTGAGCTTCTACTACCAGTGGGCCCGTTGCGATGCGAGCGGCCAGCATTGCGCGCCGATTCCCGGTGCGACCGCCTCGACCTACGCGCCGACGACCACCGACGTGGGCCACGCGCTCTTCGTGCAGGTGAAGGCGCAGAACCGCGTCGGGCCGACCTGGGCGAACTCGAAGCCGACGGGAGCGGTCGCGGGTTCGCCGACCTCCGCCGTCGCGGTGACGAGCGTCTCGCTGCCCGACCGGCTCGTCGTCGACCGGATCAGCTTCTCGCCCCGCCGCGTCACCTCCCGCTCCCAGCCGCTCGTCGGGCGGTTCCACGTCAGCGAGGTGAACGGTCACCGGCCGGTGTCCGGCGCGCTCGTCTACGCGGTCGGCGTGCCGTTCAACCACCTTTCGAACGAGCCCGAGGCGACGACCGGCAGCGACGGCTGGGCGACGATCACGTTCAGGGTGCTGCGCGCGCAGTCGCTGCGGCGCGGCTCGCTCGTGGTGGTGTTCGTGCGGGCGCGCAAGCCGGGTGACAACCTGCTCGCGGGCGTCTCGACCAGGAGGCTCGTCTCCGCCAGGGTCGGCTGACAAACGCTCCCGCTACACTTGCCCGCCGTGGCGGGAGAGCGCGTGAAGCTCGTGGTTCAGGACCGTGCCGTTCTCGGCTCTGCCGAGTCGCGTCGGCTGCGGCGGCGCGGGGTGGTGCCGGGTGTCCTCTACGGGCGCGAGCAGCCGATCCCGATCGCCGTCTCCGAGCGCGACCTGCGTGCCGCGCTCGGCGGGGCCGGCGGTGCGCACGCCGTTCTCGACGTCGTCGTGGGAAGCGGCAAGACGCACAGCAGCGTGCTCAAGGAGTTCCAGCAGGATCCGGTGCGCGGGTCGGTCACGCACGTCGACCTGCAGGAGGTGCGGCTCGACCAGCCGATCCACGCCGCGGTCGCCGTCGTCCTGGTCGGCGACGCGCGGGGCGTGCGCGAAGGCGGGGTGCTGACGCAGGTGACGACGAACGTCAACGTGCAGGCGCTGCCGCTCGAGATCCCCGAGCACCTCGAGCTCGACGTCACGGAGCTGGGAGTCGGCGACAGCGCCCGGCTCTCGCAGCTGCGCGTGCCCGACGGGGTCACGATCCTCGACGACGTGGAAGAGACCGTCGTCGCGACGGTCTCGGCGCCGCGCGCCGAGGAGCCCGAGCCGACCGAGGCCGCCGAGGGCGCCGAGGCGGTCGAGGGCGGGGCGCCGGAGGCGGATGAGCCTCAGGGCGACGCCGCCACCGGCGAGGGCGAGGCCGCCGGCACGGCCGAGGGATAGGGCCCGCGCTTCGTGCGGCTCTGGCCGCGCCGGCAGGGCACGTCGCTCGACCTGCTCGTCGTCGGGCTCGGCAACCCGGGCCGCGAGTACGCGCGCAACCGGCACAACGTCGGCTGGCTCGTCGCGGACGAGCTGGCACGGCGCCACGACGGCTCCTGGCGCGGCAAGTTCTCCGGTCGTCTCGCCGAGGTGCGCATCGACGGCCACCGCGTCGCGCTGCTGAAGCCGGAGACGTACATGAACGAATCCGGGCGCGCCGTCCGCGCGGCGGTCGACTTCTTCAAGCTCGCGCCCGACGCGGTGCTGGTCGTGCACGACGAGGGCGACTTCGACGTCGGTCGCCTGCAGGCACGCCTCGGCGGCGGGCTCGCCGGCCACAACGGTTTGCGCTCGGTCGCGCAGCACCTCGGGACGCCCGACTTCCTGCGTCTGCGGATCGGTGTGGGCCGCCCGGAGCGGGGCGACCGGCGCTCGCTGGCGGACTTCGTCCTCTCCGACTTCGAGCCGCACGAGGACGTGGACGCGATCGTCGCGCGCGCCGCGGACGCGGTCGAGACGCTCGATGCCGAGGGGCTCGAGTCGGCGCAGCGCCGCTTCAACTGACCCGGTCGAGGTAACCCCGAAGGGGGACGCGAAGCCCCTCCGAGCCCGAGCACGCTGAGGGTCGCCAACGACAGCGCGGCGCGCACGTCTGCCGCCGCCTCTGCCGAAGGGAGCCCCCTCAGTGTCCAGCCGCGTGCGGCTCGTGCTGCTCGTCCTCCTCCTCGTCACCTCTGCCTGCGTCCGGCTCGGTTCCGCGGCCGCGGCGCACGCGCGCGTGGGCCTCGCGGCGCACGAGGCGCGCGAGCGGGCAGGCGTCGTGCGCTTCGCACGGCGCCTGCTCGGCGTCCGCTACACGTACGGCGGCACGTCGCCGAGCTCCGGGTTCGACTGCTCCGGCTTCACCCGCTTCGTCTACGCGCACTTCGGGATCGCGCTGCCGCACAGCTCGTTCGCGCAGTTCGACCTCGGCCGGCGCGTCCCCCGCGGCAGCCTCGAGCCGGGCGACCTCGTGTTCTTCGACGGACTCGGCCACGTCGGCCTCTACCTCGGACGCGGCCTGTTCATCCACGCGCCGCACAGCGGCACGCGCGTGTCGATCGACCCGCTCGGCGGCTGGTACGCGGCCGAGTACGACGGCGCGCGGCGCGTCATCTAGGGAGGCGCTCGGCGTACGATGGCGGGCGGCCCGGAACGCCCTTCCGGGCGTTCGTCATGGACCGTCCGATCCTGCACAGCCTGGTCGACCGCCTCCGCGAGGAGGAGCGGCTGCGCGCGTTCGCGGCCGCGCTGCCCACCCGCGCCCGCGTCTCGGAGCCCGTGCTGCCGCTCGTGCTCGCGGGGCTGCACGAGGAGCTCGGGCGCGGCCTCGTCGTCGTGCTGCCCGAGGATGCCGACGCGCGCGACGCAGCCGAGGCGGCCGGCTGGTTCGCCGGCGAGGAGCAGGTCGCGCTGTTCCCCTCGCGCGGCGTGCGCTTCGGCTCCGGCCTCGAGCCGCCGCCGCATCTCGTCGGCGAGCGGGCGCGCGCGCTCGCGGTCCTCGAACGCGGCGGGCTGGTGTGCGCGTCCGCGCTCGCCCTGAGCGAGGGCCTGCCGCCGCCCGCTGCGCGCCCGGCGCCGCTCGAGCTCGCGCGCGGTGACGAACCGGGGCTCGACGCGATCGCCGAGCACCTCGCCGACGCCGGCTACGAGCGCGTCGAACGCGTGGAGGAGCGCGGCCAGTTCGCCGTCCGCGGCGGGCTCGTCGACGTGTATCCGAGCACGGGTCGGGAGCCGCTTCGGATCGAGCTGTTCGGCGACGAGATCGAGCAGATCCGCGCCTTCTCGCCGTTCACGCAGCGCGCGCTGCGCGAGGTGGAGGACGCGACGATCTTCCCGGCGGGCGAGCGGCGCCGCGAGCTGCTCGAGCCGGACCTCGGCCCCGACGAGGACGACGACGCGCCGCCGCCGGTTCCCGACGACCTCGTGCCGCCGTTCGCCGCGCTCGATTTCGTCTGGCAGCCCGACGAGGTGCGGGCCGTGTGGGAGGAGGAGCGCTTCGCCGGCCTCTCGCTCGACGGCGTCAACGAGCTGACGCCGCTCCCGCAGGCGCAGCCGTGGAGCTTCGACGCGCAGCGGCCGGCGCTCGCCGCGCGCGGCCTCGCCGAGGCCGAGAACGAGCTGGGCGGCCTGCTGCGGCAGGGGCTCGACGTCGTGGTCGCCTTCCCGCACCGCGGCGAGGCGCTGCGCCGGCAGCAGCTACTGCGCCGCGTCGAGGCGGACCTGCTCGAGCCGGGAGACGCTCCGGCCGGCCTGAGCTTCGCCGTCGCGCCGGCACGACGCGGCTTCGTCTGGCGCGACCTCGGGCTCGCGCTCCTCCCCGACACGCAGGTCTTCCGCAAGCGGCCGCCGCGCACAGCAGCCGCGCCGGGCCGGGCGCTGCAGAGCTTCTCCGACCTGCGCACCGGCGACTACGTCGTGCACGAGGACCACGGGATCGCCCAGCTGCTCGGCTTCGAGACGCGCGAGATCGCGGGCGTCACCCGCGACTACCTCCTGCTCGGCTTCCGCGGCGACGACCGCGTCTATGTGCCGCACGAGCAGATCGGCAAGGTCAGCCGCTACATCGGCGCCGACAGCCGCGCGCCGACGCTGTCGAAGCTCGGCGGCAAGGCCTGGGACAACCTCAAGTCACGGGCGCGCGAGCACCTCCGCGAGCTCGCCGGCGACCTCCTGCAGCTCTACGCGCAGCGGCAGACGCGCCCCGGCGTCGCGTACGACCTCGAGCACGAGTGGCTCGAGCGCCTGGAGGCGGAGTTCCCGTACCGCGAGACGGAGGATCAGCGCAGCGCGATCGAGGCGGTGAAGGAGGATCTCGAGACGCCGCGGCCGATGGACCGGCTCGTGTGCGGCGACGTCGGCTTCGGCAAGACCGAGGTGGCCGTGCGCGCGGCGTTCGCCGTCGCGGTCAACGGGCGGCAGGTGCTGATGCTCGTGCCGACGACGGTGCTCGCCCAGCAGCACTGGAACACCTTCCGCGAGCGCTATCGCGACTTTCCCGTGCGGGTCGAGATGGTCTCTCGCTTCCGCCGGCCGGCCGACGTCAAGCGCGTGCTCGCCGAGTTCGCCGACGGGAAGGTCGAGGTGCTGATCGGGACGCACCGGATCCTCTCGCGGGACGTGATCCCGAAGGAGCTCGGGCTGGTGATCGTCGACGAGGAGCAGCGCTTCGGCGTCGCGCAGAAGGAGCTGCTGCGCCAGCTGCGGCTCGAGGTCGACGTGCTCGCGCTCTCGGCGACGCCGATTCCGCGCACGCTGCACATGTCGCTCTCGGGTCTGCGCGACATCTCGGTGATCGAGACGCCGCCGGAGGGACGCCGGCCGATTCGCACGTTCGTCGGGGAGAGCGACGAGGAGCTCGTGAAGACGGCGCTCGAACGGGAGCTCGCGCGTGGCGGCCAGGCGTTCTACCTGCACAACCGCGTCGAGACGATCGAGGAGGCCGCCGAGAAGCTCCAGCAGCTCGCGCCGCAGGTCCGCGTGCTCGTCGCCCACGGCCAGATGGCCGAGCGCGAGCTCGAGGACCGGATGCTTCGCTTCCTCGCGGGCGACGCCGACGTGCTCGTCTCGACCACGATCATCGAGTCGGGCCTCGACATCCCGCAGGCCAACACGCTGATCGTCGACCGCGCCGACCAGCTCGGCCTGGCGCAGCTCTACCAGATCCGCGGTCGCGTCGGCCGCAGCGACGTGCTCGCGCACGCGTACCTCTTCTATCCGGACGCCTCGGAGCTGTCGCCGGAGGCGCGCGCGCGGCTCGCGACGCTCGCCGACCACACGGAGCTCGGCGCCGGCTTCGCGATCGCGATGCGCGACCTCGAGATCCGCGGAGCGGGCGACCTGCTCGGCGCCGAGCAGTCGGGGCACGTCGCCGCGCTCGGCTTCGAGCTGTACGTCGAGATGCTGCACGAGGCGGTCGCCGAGCTGTCCGGCAGGCGGCGGCTCGCCGCACGCCCGGTGCGGGTGGACGTGCGGGTCGACGCCTACGTGCCTGCCGCGTACATCGGCGCCGAGGCGCTGAAGATCGACCTTCACCGCCGCATCTCGCTCACCGAGGACGAGGACGAGCTGCACGAGCTGCGGGTCGCGACCGAGGATCGGTACGGCCCGCTGCCCGAGCCTGTCGAGAACCTGTTCGCGATCCAGGAGGCGAAGCTGAAGCTCGCCCGGCTCGGCGCCGACTACCTGGTCTTCCGCGGCGGCCGCGCGTCGGTCGGGCCGCTCGTGCTCGGCTCCGGCGAGCTGCGCGAGCTCCGCTCGCGGGTGGAGACCGCCGTCTACTCGACCGGGAACCGGGAGGTGACCGTGCGGCGCGAGGAATTTCGGGAGGCGCTCGAGCTGGTCGATGCTATGCTGGCCGCGCGCCAGGCGGCCTAGCCGGCGCGCCCTATGCACAAGCTGCGTCTCGCTCTACCGATCCTTGCCGCCGTTTCGCTCCTCGCCGCCTGCGGCTCGAGCGGCGGAGGCGGTGCGAAGCTGCAGGCGGACGACGTCGCGGTGGTCGGCGACCACCACATCACGAACGCCGACTTCAACGCGGCGATGAGCCAGCTGAAGCTGAACTACAAGGCGCAGGGGCAGCCGTTCCCGAAGCAGGGGACGACGGAGTACCAGTCGGCCAAGAGCTCGGCGGTCCTCTACCTCGTGCAGCAGGCGGAGACCCAGTCGGCGGCCGACTCGATGGGCGTCACCGTGACGGACGCCCAGGTCGAGAGCAAGCTGAAGCAGGTCAAGGAATCGTGCTGCAAGGGCAACGAGAAGAAGTACGAGGCCGAGCTCAAGCAGGCGCACCTGACGGACGCGCAGCTCCGCAAGGACGTGCGCAGGCAGCTCAGGGATCAGCAGCTCGAGGCGCAGGTGACGAAGAACGTCACCGTCTCCGACGCCGCCGCGCACACGTACTACAACCAGCACCTCTCGACGTACACCAAGCCTGCCTCACGGCAGGTGCAGTACCTGCTCATCAAGAGCAAGTCGCTCGCGCAGTCGCTGTACCAGCAGCTCAAGTCGGGCAACGCGCAGACGTGGTGCCGACTCGCCAAGAAGTACTCCGGCGACCCGACCTCGAAGAACACGTGCGGCAAGCCGAGCGTCCCCTTCACCAAGGGGCAGACGGTGAAGGCGTTCGACACCGTGCTGTTCTCGCAGCCCACCGGCGTCGTGCATCCGCCGGTCTACGACTCGCAGCAGTACAAGGCGTGGTTCATCATCCGGCCGCTGTCCGCCGTGACGCCGAAGAGCGTCACGCCCTACAGCGCCGTGAGCGCGTCGATCAAGCAGCAGCTTCTCCAGCAACAGCAGCAGGCGGCGGTCAGGAGCTGGGCGACCAACCTGCAGAAGAGCTTCTGCAAGGGATCGAAGATCAAGTACCAGGCCGGCTACCAGCCCAGCCCGGATCCCTGCGCGTCGACGACGAACTCGACGACGACCTAGCGTGTCGCTGGCCGAGGCGCTCGTCGAGCTCCAGGAGCTGACCGAGCGGCTGCGGCGCGACTGCCCGTGGGACCGGGAGCAGACCGCGCGCACGATCGTGCCGCACACGGTCGAGGAGGCGTACGAGGTCGCCGACGCGGCGCTCGCGGGCGACGACGCGAAGCTGCTCGACGAGATCGGCGACCTGCTCTTCCAGTCGTACTTCCTCGCGCTGCTGCTGCAGGAGCGCGACGCCGGCGACCTCGAGGCGGCGGCGCGAGGGATCCAGCGCAAGCTCGTCGCGCGGCATCCGCACGTGTTCGGCGACGCGGAGGCGAAGACGGCCGGCCGCGTGCGCGAGCGGTGGGAGCGGATCAAGCGCGAGCAGGAGGGACGCGAGGGCGTCTTCCACGACGTCCCTGAATCGCTGCCGGCGCTCCTCTATGCGCGGAAGGTGCAGCGGCGCGCGACGTCGGTCGGCTTCGAGTACCCGGATCTCGCGGGCGCACTCGCGGACCTCGACGACGAGCTGCGGGAGCTGCGCGCGGAGCTGCCCGCGACGGAGCCGCAGCCCGAGACGGAGCCGGACGCGCGCGTCGCCGCCGAGCTCGGCGACGTCCTGTTCGCCTGCGTCAACGTGGCGCGTCGGCTCAACGTCGATCCCGAGCTCGAGCTGCGGGCCGCCAGCAGGCGCTTCCGCGCGCGCGTCGAGGCGGCGGTCGAGCTCGCCGCGGGCGACGGCAAGGACTGGACCGCGCTTCCGCTCGCAGAGCAGGACGCGTACTTCGATCTGGCAAAGGAGGCTGGGCAGGGGTGAGCGTGATTGCCGAGGTACACGGCCGGCGGGTGCTGGACTCCCGCGGCAATCCCACCGTCGAGGTCGACATCGGGCTCGACTCGGGCGCCCGCGGGCGCGCAATCGTCCCGTCCGGCGCGTCGACGGGCGTGCACGAGGCGGTCGAGTTGCGCGACGGCGGAACCGCGTGGGCCGGCAAGGGCGTGGACACGGCGGTCGCGAACGTGAACGGCGAGATCGCCGACGCGGTGCGCGGGCGCGACGCACGCGACCAGGAGTCGCTCGACCGCGCGCTGATCGAGCTCGACGGGACGCCGAACAAGGGGCGGCTCGGCGCGAACGCGATCCTCGGCGTCTCGCTGGCGAACGCGAAGGCCGCGGCGGCCGAAGCCGATCGGCCCCTCTGGCGCCATCTCGGCGGCGACACCGCGCGGACGCTGCCGGTGCCGCTGATGAACGTGATCAACGGCGGCGCGCACGCCGACAACTCGATCGACCTGCAGGAGTTCATGCTCGTCCCCGCCGGCGCGGCGTCGTTCTCGGAGGGGCTGCAGATCGGCGTCGAGGTGTACCAGGCGCTCAAGAAGCTGCTCGCCGAGCGCGGTCTGTCGACCCTCGTCGGGGACGAGGGAGGCTTCGCCCCCGACCTCGAGTCGAGCGAGCTCGCGATCGAGCTGATCCTGGAGGCGGCCGAGCGAGCCGGGCATCGCGACCGCGTCGCGATCGCGCTCGACCCGGCGACGAGCGAGATCTTCTCCGACGGCCGCTACCGCTTCGAGGGGCGCGACCTCGCGTCGGCGGAGATGCCCGGCTTCTGGCGCGGCATCGTGGATCGGTATCCAGTGGTGTCGCTCGAGGATGGAATCGCCGAGGACGACTGGGAGGCGTGGGCACAGCTCACCGAGGAGCTGGGCGAGCGGGTGCAGCTGGTCGGCGACGACGTGTTCGTCACCAACCGCGAGCGGCTGTCGGAAGGCATCGAGCGAGGTGTCGCCAACTCGATCCTCGTGAAGGTGAACCAGATCGGGACGCTGACCGAGACGATCGAGGCGGTTCGGCTCGCGCAGGAGGCCGGCTACACCGCCGTGATGTCGCACCGCTCCGGCGAGACCGAGGACGCGACGATCGCCGACCTCGCGGTCGCGCTCGGCACCGGACAGATCAAGACGGGTGCGCCGGCTCGGTCAGACAGGGTGGCGAAGTACAACCAGCTGCTCCGGATCGAGGAGGAGCTCGGAGCGCACGCGGAGTATCCCGGCTGGGGCGCGTTCCCGCGCTCGCGCCGCGGGCGCTAGCGCGTTTGCGCCCGTCGCTACGCTGCGAGTGATGTCCTCCGACCCCCGCAGGACGAAGATCGTCGCGACGATCGGTCCGGCGTCGTCCTCGCGCGAGTCGCTCGTCGCGCTCGTCGAGGCGGGTGTGGACGCCTTCCGGATGAACTTCTCGCACGGCTCGCACGCGCAGCACGCCGAGGTCGCGCGTCTCGTCCGGGAGGTGCAGTCGGAGCTGCAGAAGGGACTGGCGTTGATCGCCGACCTGCAGGGGCCGAAGCTGCGCATCGGCGAGCTCACCGCGCCGCGGGTGCTGCTGAAGGACGAGGAGGTGCTGGTCGTCGGCGAGCAACACGCCGTCGACAGCGAGCTGCCGGTCGCGCCCGCGGTGATCGGCGACGTGCTGCGCCCGGGTCACGACGTGCTGATCGACGACGGGCTCGTCAGGCTCGCCGTGGAGGAGGTGCGCGAGGGGCGCGCACGCTGCCGCGTCGTCGTCGGAGGCGAGGTGAAGACGCACAAGGGCGTGAACCTGCCGGGTGTACCGCTGCCGATCCCGTCGCTGACGAAGAAGGACCTCGACGACCTCGCGTTCGCGCTCGGGCTGGGCGTCGACTACGTCGCGCTGTCATTCGTCCGCGCTGCCGCGGACGTCCGCGACCTGCAGGCGATCATCCGCCAGCACGGCTCCGCGGCGCGCGTGATCGCGAAGATCGAGAAGGCCGAGGCGGTCGAGGCGCTCGACGAGGTGCTGAGCGAGACCGACGCGGTCATGGTCGCGCGCGGCGACCTCGGCGTCGAGATCGGCGCCGCGACGGTGCCGCTGCTCCAGAAGCGGATCATCAACCGCTGCTTGCAGGTCGGCAAGCCTGTCATCACGGCGACGCAGATGCTCGAGTCGATGATCGAGCACGCCGAGCCGACGCGCGCCGAGGCAAGCGACGTCGCGAACGCGATCCTCGACGGCACGTCGGCGGTGATGCTGTCCGCGGAGACCGCGACCGGCAACCACCCGATCGAGGCGGTGCAGACGATGGACCGGATCGCGCGCGCGGTCGAGCCGTCGATGGACTACCGCCACCAGATGCCCGAGGCCTCGGAGGACGCGAGCGTGGGGCGCGCGATGTCGAACGCTGCGTGCGACCTGGCCGAGGCCCTGCGCGCCCGTGCGATCCTCGTGCCGACGTTCACCGGGCGGACGGCGTCGGCGGTTGCGCGGCTCCGTCCGCACCGGCCGATCATCGGGCTGTCGCATCACAAGACGGCGCTGCAGCAGATGGCGCTCGAGTGGGGGGTGACGCCCGTCTGGATGCCCGAGACCGAGAACGTCGAGGACCTGTGGTCGCGCTCGCTGGACGCGGCGCGCGGCTCCGGCGTGGTCGATCCCGGCGACCGGGTCGTGCTGACGGCGGGCACCGCCGTCAACCTGCCCGGCTCGACCAACGTGATCAAGGTCGACGTCGCGTAGTCGGGAAGAGAACCTGCGGTTCCCTTCCCGAGACCCATCCCTCCCTTTTCGGAAGCCATCGCGACGCCTGCTTCGCCTCCAGGCCGGCGAAGCCGGCCTCCGGCGGCGGACGTCGACGACACCTGTGTGACGGTGTCTGACACCGTGAGGTGTCAGACACCCTGTTCCGGCTTGAGCGCCACGAGGTGCAGGAAGATCGGGATGCGCCGCCAGCGGTGGGTCCGCTCGTGTGCGATCGCCTCCTCCGGAACTGCGACCTCGCGCAGCCGCTCGACGAGAAACCCGGTTGCGGCCAGGGCTTGGACGTAGCGCTCGAGCGGCCGGTGCACGCTGACGAACGACATCTCGATGCCGTCGCGTGCCACCGAGTCGGCGTAGTACGAGTTCGCGAGGTACGAGCCGTCGATGACGAACGGCGCATCGGAGTCACGAGACAGGAAGCCGCCGGCGGAGCTGAGCGGGTGCACGATCGCAGTCACGAGTCGGCCACCGGGCTCGAGCACCCGGGCGCACTCCGCCACCACGCCGTCGAGGTCCTCGACGTCCTGCAGCGACATGAATGCGACGACGCAGTCGAAGGCTTCATCCGGAAACGGGAGGGCGGCGGCGTCGGCGTGCTCCACCGGAATCGACGGCTCGGCTTGACGGGCCGCATCGACCAGCGTCGGCGAGGCGTCGACGCCCGTCATCCGGTGGCCGATCCGCGCCAGGTCCCGCGAGAGCCGCCCCTCGCCGCAGCCCAGGTCGAGCGTCGTCCGCCCGGCAGTCGGGACGAGCTCGAGGAAGAGGTCGCGGTGCCAGGAGTAGGAGTCGTGGTCGGGGCGCCGCGCCCACTCGATCCACTCCGCCGCGTGCTGCTCCCAGGCGGCGCGGAGGTCGGCCTCGTCGAGCCGGGTCCGAGAAGGCGGACGATCCGGGGGAACTTCCATGCGCAGGGATTGTCGTCGCCGCAGAGAAGTCGGGGCGCATGCCGCGTGTCAGGCGAACCTGGCTGCTCGCCGCGGGAGGAGTGGCGCTGCTCTGCTTCCTCTACTGGAAGCCATTGCACGCCTACCTGCGCACGAAGAAGCAGCTGCAGGCGCGGCAGGCAGACGTGCGCGCGCTTCGAGTGGAGCAGGCGCGGCTGCAGCGGCGGATCTCGGCGGTGGGATCGCCGGAGGAGCTCGTGCAGGAGGCGCGCCGGCTCGGCCTGGTGAAGCCGGGGGAGAGGCTGTTCATCGTCAAGGGCATCCCTGCCTGGCGGCACAAGCACTGACGGCGCTCCCGGCGAGTAGCCTCGTCCGCGATGGACGACGTCGACATCGTCGCGCGTCAGCTCGGACGCAGGCCGCGCGCGTTCCGCGCCGTCGCAGTCAGGTGCCCGTTCGGCCGGCCGGCAGTCACGGAGCAGGCGCCGTTCGACGAGGACGGGCGGCCGTTCCCGACGGAGTTCTACGTCACGTGCCGCCACCTGGTCGCCGCGCTCTCCCGCCTCGAGGCGGAGGGAGGCGTCGAGCGCTGGACGCGCGCGGCCGCCGAGGACGAGCGGCTCGACCGCAGCCTCGCAAACGCAGATGCCGAGCAGCGGCGCCTCCGGCCGGAGCTCGAAGCGGGAATCGGCGGCTCGACGCGCGGCGGCAGCCTGAAGTGCCTGCACGCGCACGCCGCGTTCGCGCTCGCGCGGCCCGGCTACGAGCTCGGCGACCGCATCCTCGCCGAGCTGCCGGCGCTGTGGCCGGACGACTGCTGCACCGATCTGTGATCCTGGCGAGGTGGACGTCGAGCTCGCGCGTCAACAGTGGGAGTCGGGCCATGCGCGCGTCGAACGGACGCGCGGTGACCGCCGCCGGTACGCGGCGCTGACGGCGCAGCTCGAGCTGGTGCTCGAGGAGCTGCGCAAGCGCGTGGGTCAGACGTTCACCACCGCCGAGCTGGCGAACGCCTACGACGGCGCGGCCGACTGGGCGCGCGACGCGATCGACCTCGCCGACGCGGGCGCACCCCCTTCGCCGGATGCCGCGACCGTCACGGACGCCGCCTTCCACGTCTACGCGCGCGGTGCCGCCGACTACCGGCCGTGAGGTCGCCGCTCCGCCTGCTGCTCGCCGCCGTCGCGCTGGCCGTCGCCTTCGCAGTCGGCTTCGCGGTGGGCGAGGCCGTGCACGACAACCCGGCCCCGGACGGGACCCAGACGCTGGTGCGGACGCTCCGTCCCCTGCCGCTGGCGCCCGCGCCGGCGGGAACCGTGACCGTGACGGTCACGACGGGCGGGCCGTGACCTTTCCGCGGTCCGCAGTTTAGCTTCGAGCAGCTTTGGCTACTTTTGCCGTGTGAGCTATCCGGGGTCGAGACGCGCTCCGACCAGCGAGCCGGACTGGCTCACCCTGGGGCAGGCGGCGAAGTTCCTGGGTGTCGCCCAGTCGACGATCCGCAAGTGGTCGGACCAGGGACGCGTGCCCGCCTTCTACACGCCGGGCGGTCACCGACGCTATCGCCGGCGCGACCTGGAGGCGTTTCTGGACCGTTCCGGCCCGGGCGGCAGGACCTCGGGGCCGCTCGTGCTGGTGGTGGACGACGACGAACGGCTGCGCGAGTTCGTCCGCGTCAACCTGGAGGTCGAGGGCTACGACGTGCGGGAGGCGGCCAGCGCGGACGAGGCGCTGGAGGCGATCGAGGATCAGGCGCCGAAGCTGGTGCTGCTCGACGTGGTCATGCCCGGCATCGACGGGTGGCAGCTGCTGCAGCGGATGCAGGAGCGCCACGGGTCGATCCCCGTGATCATGTTCAGCGGCAAGGTCGACGAACGGCGCGCAGGTGAGGCCGAACGGCGTGGGGCGCGCGGCTTCGTCGGCAAGCCGTTCGACCCTCAGCAGCTCGTCGAGCGCGCGAAGCAGCTCGTCCCGGTCTGAGCGCGACGGCTCAGAGCTCTTCGGCGGCCTGCAGCACGCCGCCGAGGATCACGGCGAGCGCCGAGAAGAGGCTGATCCAGATGCCGATGCCGCGTCCGTCGGCGGGAAGCATCGAGTCGGGGATGGAGATCAGCCGGATCAGGACGAAGATGGTCGCGAGCGCGCCGAGCGCGAGCACGACGAGGCTCTCCGGCACCGTCGGCGGCAGCTCGACACCCGCCTCGCGCAGCACCACGAGCAGCAGCACCGCCAGCCCGATGAAGAACACGAGCTTGCCGAGCACGCCGGTATGCCAGCCGATCACCGCCAGCTTCACGCCGACGCCCGAGCCCGCGTACCAGTCGGTGAAGGACGACAGCGCGAGCACGAGACCCGCCACCCATGTGACGCGCTCGCCTGCGGCCCAGATGCCGGTCGCCTCGGGCCGCAGGCGGCCGGGCTCACGCTCCGGCGGCTCCGGATAGCCCACGTCGAAGAACTCGGGGGTTTCCACACCGACAAGTATGGGGAATACCTCGGTCGACATCCGGGGAACCGGTCGGACGAGGGGGTCAGATGGTCGACGAGGCGAGTCACTCCACGCTCACGGAAGGCGACTACGTCGAGTTCGCGGTCGCCGGAGCGGCGGCCAGAGGCGAGTACCACTGCGCGGGGTGCGGCTACGGCGTGACCGTCCACGCTCGCCTGCCGAGCTGCCCCATGTGCGCAGGGACGCGCTGGGAGCCGGCCGACTGGAGCCCCTTCACCCGCGCCCGCGCGGGCATCTGACGGCCGAGCGAGCCTGCGGCAGCTCGCCGCAGGTGCCTGACACCCTTGGTGCCTGACACCCTTGGTGCCTGACACCCTTGGTGCCTGACACCCTTGGTGCCTGACACCGACGGTGTCAGACACCTGAACGAAGCTTACGCCCTGCTTTTAGACGCCGAAGGTCGTCTGCACCTTGTGCCAGGCGGCGAGCACGAGGAACGCGCAGACGAAGAGCAGCACGAGCAGCGTCACCAGGAAACGCACGTGCGAACGGCGGGCGGCGCTGCGGCGCTCGATCCGCGCACGGCGGCGGGCTCGCTCGCGACGATACGCGTGCTCGATCGCGAGCGGGTCGAGCGAGGGCGGATCCTCCTCGATCGGAACGGACGTTCGCTGCGCCGTCTCGGCCACCGGCCAAGTCTAGGACATACTGGGCCCGATGACGGTCGTCGACGCCCGGCGGCAACCGCTTCAGGCGCTCGCCGACGCCGCCGCCCGCGCCGCCGACGGCGCCGGGCAGCGTGCAGCGCTCGAGGATCTGGCCGACGCGGCGGTCGAGGCGACCGGCGCCGACCTGGTCGTGCTCCGCCTGCGGAGCGTCGACGGCGGGTTCCCGGCCTGTGCCGTCTCGCCGCCGACGTCGACGCTCGCGGGCGAGGTCGCCGGCACCCGTGCCGAGCTGGCCGAGGTCGAGGCGGGGCAGGTCTCGGCGGCGACGCGCCGTGCCGCCGACGCCGTGCGGGCGTCGGGCGTGCACCTCGAGCCGGCGGTGGCCCACGGCCGCGTCGTCGGATGCGTCGAGGTCGTCCGCGTCGCGTCGCCCCTGGACGAGCTCGACGAGGACGCGGCGCGCCTCGTGGCGACGCAGCTCGCGCTCCTCTCCCGGCTCGAGGACACGGGCGAAACGGCGGGACCGAGAGGAACCTGGCTCGAGCTGGCCGGCGACGCGCTCGCGGCCGGCGGCGACACGCGTCGGGCCGCTCAGCAGGCGCTCCGGGTCGCGGTCAAGGCCACCGGTGCCGCGGCCGGAGCCGTCTGGCGCATCGACTCGGAATCCGGCGACCCGGAGCTCCTCGCCGCGTGCGGCGAGCTGAGCGGCGCGCGGCGGCCGGCCGCCGCGCTCGCCCGCGAGGCGACCCGCGAGCGGCGGCCGGCGCGGGTCGACGTGGATCCGCGGTTGCCGGACGGGCTGCGCCACGTGATCACGCTTCCGCTCGGTCAGCCGGCGTTCGCGGTGCTCCAGCTCTTCGCCTCCGCCGACGCCGCGCCGAGCGAGAGCGACCTCGAGTCGCTCGGCGCCTTCGCCGCGCGCACCGCGCATGCGCTGCGGGAATGCGAGCGTTCCGCCGAGCTGGGACGCGAGCTCGGGCGGACGCGGTCGCTGCTCGAGGCGGTGGGCGAGGCGATCTCCCAGCTGTCGCTCGCGCACACGCTGGAGACGGCCGTCGAGCGGGTCGCGGAGCTGTTGCAGATCGAGCAGATCGGCGTGTACCTGCTGGAGGGCGAGCTGCTCTCTGCCGCCGGCGGCCGCGGCCTGGCGGCGGGGCACCTCGAGGTCGCGCGCCGCTTGTTCCGGCTCATGCGAGGACCGCTCCGCGCGCGGCCGACCCTGCTGGCCCGGGCCGACGGCAACGATCCGGCGCTGGCGCCGGTGCGCGAGGCGCTCGTGGCGGCCGGCCGCGACTCCGTCGTCGGGGTCCCGCTCAAGGCGTCGGAGGAGCCGATCGGCCTCCTCGCCGCCTATCCCGGCAGCCGGCCGCCGACCGAGGCCGAGCGCACGCTGCTCGCAGCCCTCGCCGCGCAGCTCGCCGTCGCCGTGCAGAACGCGCGGCTGCACGAGCAGTCGAAGGAGCTGGGCGCGACGCTGACCGAGGTGCTCGCCTCCGAGCGGCAGTCGACGCGGCGGCTTACCGCGCTGTACGAGATCTCGCGCTCGTTCGCCCAGAGCCTGTCGCTGGACGCGACGCTCGCCGCGGTGACGTCGACGATCGTCGAGGTGCTGAAGGTCGATGCCGCCGTGATCCGCGTGCCCGACGAGCGCGGCGACGAGCTCGTCCCGGCGGCCGTCCACGTCGCCGAGTCGCGCCTCGCCGAGCCGGTGCGGACGATCCTGGAGCGGCGGCAGCCGCGCCCGTCCCGCGGCCGCGAGGCGATGCTGCTCGACGCGCGGGTGGCGCGCCGTCTCGGCGGAGCGCACGCCCTGCTCGTGCCGTTCCTGGAGAAGGGGTCGACGGCCGCGTTGTTGCCGATCGAGTCGCCGGTGGAGCTGCTCGCCCAGCTGACGATCCTGTCGCTCGACCCTGCCGCGCCGATCGACGCCGAGACAGTGGCGACGGCTCGCACGATCGCCCAGCAGGCCGCGCTCGCGATCGACAACGCGCGTCTCTACCAGCAGCAGAAGCGGTTCGCGGAGACGATGCAGCGTTCGCTGCTGCCGCGGGACCGTCCCGAGCTGCCGGGGCTCGAGGTGGGGGCGGTCTACGAGTCGGCAGCCCGCGTCGACGTCGGAGGGGACGTCTTCGACTTCCTCGAGCTTCCGGACGGGAGGCTCGCCGTGGTGCTCGGCGACGTCACCGGCCACGGCATCGACGCGACCGCCGACATGGCGATGGCGAAGTTCGTCTTCCGGTCGCTCGTACGCGACCACCCCGACCCGGCCGACTTCCTCGCCCACGCGAACGACGTGGTGCTCGGCGAGATCGCCACCGGCAAGTTCATCACCATGGGCGCAGTCACGATCGACCCGAAGGGCGGCGTCCGTTGCGCGTGCGCCGGCCATCCCGAGCCTCGACTCCTGCTGCCGGACGGCAGCGTCGAGCCCCTTCGCTGCGGCGGGCTCGCGCTCGGCATCGAGTCGCCCCAGACGTACGACGCCGCCGACGCGCAACTCCCGTCCGGTGCCTCGCTCGTCCTCTACACCGACGGGGTGATCGAGGCTCGCCGCGGCGCGGAGCTCTTCGGCGTCGAACGACTCGATGCGGCGCTCGCCGAGGGACGGTCGCTCGGTGCGCAGCCGCTCGCCGAGGCCCTGCTGCGCGCGTGCCGTGCGTTCGGCGGCGGGGAGCTCCAGGACGACTGCGCGATCGTCGTCATCCGCCGCGCGTGAACCTGCGCCGGGACGGCGGGCGCACGCTCGTGATCGGGCATCGTGGCGCGTGCGCGGTCGCGCCCGAGAACTCGCTCGAGTCGCTCGAGGCCGCCGTGGCGGCCGGCGCCGACCTGGTCGAGTTCGACGTGTCGCCGGGGCTGCGCCTCGCGCATTCGCCCCGCGAGGTCTCGCGCGGCTCGCTTGCGCTCGACCGAGCTCTCGCGTTCCTGCACGAGCACGACATCGGCGTGCATCTGGACGTGAAGCTGCCGGGCTACGAGCGCGAGGTGGTCGACGCGGTGTCGGCGCACGCGCTCGACGGGCGCGCGCTCGTCTCGACCGCACTGGCGGGCGTCGCGCGCACGCTGGCGCGGACCGCGCCGTCCCTGCCGCGCGCGATCGGCTATCCGCGCGACCGGTACGGCCTCGCCCGGTTCCATTGGCCCGACGCGGTCTCGCGTCCCGGGGCGCGGGCGCTGCGGACGGCGATGCCGTTGCGGATCCCGTCGCTGCTGCGCCGCGCGAACGCGAATCACCTGGCGCTCCACCACACGCTCTGCTCGCCCGCGGCGGTCGCCGCGGCGCACCGCGCCGGCGCCGCCGTGCTCGCCTGGACGGTGAACGACCCCGAGCACGTGCTGCGGCTCGCCTCCCTCGGCGTGGACGCGATCGTAAGCGACGATCCAGCCGCCGCGCGGCAGGCCCTGAAGAGCCTGGAAATCGCGTAGCTACACTGAGGGGCGCCGTGAAGCGGTCTCTCGCCGTCGGTCTCTTCGCCGCGGGGTTCGCGGCGGCGGGCGCCTTCTCCGGCGCCGTCGTCGCCGACCCGGGCACGAGCACGACCTCGACGTCCACCGGTGCGACGACCACCACGGCGGTCACGACGACGACCGCCGCGACGACGACCGCCGCGACGACGACCGCCGCGACGACGACGAGCGTTACCACGACGACCGCGGCGAATGCGCTGCCGCTTCACGTTCGCGTCGCGGGCGTTCCGGTCGGCGGCCTCGCGGGTTCCGATGCGGTCGCGGGCGTGCGCGCCGCGTTCGCGAAGCCGCTTCCCGTCGTCGTCGATCGCGTCAGGCTGGAGCTCGACCCGCAAAAGGTGGCGACCGCGTACGCGGCCACGGCGGTCGCCCGAGCACGCGTCGCGTCGCCGGGCACGAACGTGCATCTGGTCGTCGCGGTGCGCGGCCGGGAGCTCCGCGCCTGGGCCGCGGCGGTGTCGCGGCGCGTCGTGCGCAAGCCCGTCGACGCCACGCTGACGCTGCGCAACGGTCGCCCGATGCTCACACCCGACCGGGCCGGACGGTCGCTCGACACGCGACGGCTCGTCGCGACGGTGACCGCCGCCCTTCGCGCGAACTCGCGCCTGCCGGTGCGGCTCCGCACCCGCGCCGTGCCGGCGAAGGTGACCGCGAGCGGCTTCGGGCCGGCGATCCTGATCAACCGCGAGGTCAACCGGCTGTTCCTGTACCGGAACACGGGCCGGGCGCTCACGCCGTGGCGGACGTTCTCGGTGGCGACCGGGCAGGCGATCTACCCGACGCCCACCGGCACCTTCCACATCGTGGTCAAGTGGGTGAACCCCTGGTGGTACCCGCCGACCTACGACTCGTGGGCGCAGGGGCTGAAGCCCGTGCCACCCGGCCCCGACAACCCGCTCGGCACGCGTTGGATGGGCCTCGACGCGCCCGGCGTCGGCATCCACGGCACCGACGAGCCGGCGTCGATCGGCTACAGCGCCTCCCACGGCTGCATCAGGATGCAGGTGCCCGACGCCGAATGGCTCTTCGACCAGGTGCGCGTGGGCACGACCGTGTTCATCGTCTAGCGTACGAGGAGGTCGAATGCGCGTCGTCCAGATCGTCACGGCAGGCGTCGTGCTGGCGCTCCTCGGCGTCCTGGTGTGGGACGTCGCGCACCGCTCGGGCGGTCGCGTGGCGGCCGACGTCGACAAGGGCGAGGTCGTGGCCGCGCCCGCGTTCTCGCTGCCGCGCACGACCGGGAGCGGCAAGCTCTCGCTCGCCTCGCTGCGCGGCAAGGTCGTGGTGCTCAACTTCTGGGCCTCCGACTGCGTGCCCTGCAAGCAGGAGCAGCGGCAGCTCAACGCCGCGGCCGCGCGCTGGGCCGCGAAGGGCGTCGTCTTCCTCGGCGTCGACGAGATCGACCTGAACGGCCCGGCCCGCAACTACCTCCGCCGCTACCACGTCACCTATCCGAGCGTCTCCGACGGCGACGGGTCGATCGCCGGCAAGTTCGGCGTCACCGGGACGCCGGAGACGTTCTTCATCGACCGGCAGGGACGGGTCGTGCCGCCGCACATCGTCGCGCCGCCGCAGGGCGACGCGCTCGAAGCCGGCATCCGCCGCGCGCTCTCGGCGTGACGTGAAGCGGCTCGTCGTCGCGGTCGCCGCGGCCGCGCTCCTCCTCTTGCCCTCGGGGCCTGCCTGGGCGAGCGAGCAGCACCCGACCGAGGGCGAGCTCGAGGCGATGCTCGTCTGCCCGAGCTGCCACGTCCCGCTCGACGAGTCGAACTCGCCCGTCGCGCAGCAGATGAAGCAGTTCATCCGCATGCGGATCGCGCAGGGAGCGACGCGCAGCGAGATCGTCGACGAGCTCGTCGGGCCGCCGAACAACCTCGGCGACGCGATCCTCGGCGTGCCGTCCAAGCACGGCTTCGACCTGCTCGCCTGGATCCTGCCGCTCGGCGGGATCGTCGCCGGCGCGATCGGGCTCGGTTTCGGCGCCTGGACCTGGTCGCGGCGCCGCGACGGCACGTCGCTCGCGCCCGCAGGCGGTCCGCCGCTCGACGCGGAGCTCGAGCGGCGGGTGGACGAGGCGCTCGCGCGCTTCGACGGGTAGGAGGCTGTCGCTCGCGTGGCCGAGAAGCTGCCGATCGCGTTCCTCGCCGGGCTCGTGTCGGTGGCGACGCCCTGCGTGCTGCCGCTCGTTCCGGGCTACCTCGCCGCCGTCTCGTCGATCGACGTCGCCGCGCTCGGCACGCGCGGCTCGGGGCGGCGCGTGCTGCGCGCGAGCCTGCCGTTCGTCGTCGGCTTCACCGCCGTCTTCGTCGTGCTCGGCGCGGCCGCGGCCGCGATCGCGAGCGTCGTGCCGAAGACGACGCAGACCGAGGTGGCCGGGTTCGTCCTGGTGGTGATCGGCCTCGCCTTCGTCGGGCTGCTCCCGTGGCCCGAGCGGGCGGTGGCGCCGGGCCTGCTCGGCAGCGCGCGTCGGACCGGCTCGAGCGCGCTCCTCGGCGGAGCGTTCGCCGTGTGCGCCGCGCCGTGCATCGGCACCGTGCTCGCCTCGATCCTCGTGCTCGCGAGCTCGACCGGAACCGTGGCGCGCGGCGTGGTGCTCCTGGTCGCGTACTCACTCGGGCTCGGCGCCGCGTTCGTCTTCGCCGGCATCGCCTTCGCGCACGCGATGCGCGCGTTCCGCTGGGTGCGCGGCCACTACGCCGTGCTGCAGCGCGTCTCCGGCTCCACGCTCGTCGCGCTCGGCCTGCTGCTCTTCTTCCACCGGGACGCCTGGCTCCGCGACGGACTGAACCAGGTGCTCTCGCAGATCGGGCTCGGCACGGTCTAGCGCGGCGAGCAGCGACGCGACGTCGAGACCGCGGTGACGCGGCACAAAGCGCGCGAGTCGAGCGAGCGCCTTCAGCCGCTGCCGCTCCGCCGCCACGGGCCGACCGCGGCCGCGCTGGTACGCGGAGACGACGACGTGCACGAGACCCTGGAAGAAGTCGCGCTCCGCGGGCTCACACGCCCGCCAGGCCGTCTCGAACGCCTCGTGCGCGTCGAAGAACGAGCCCTCGCGGCCGAGCGCCAGGCCGCGTTGGTATTCGTCGGCCACCTTGCTATGGTCGCCCTCAGGCATGGCGACGATCCTGCTGTGTGGGGTCGATCTGTACGTCCGGGGGAAGCTCGAGGCTGTCCTGCCGGAGCATCGGTTCGAGACGACCGACGGTGTCGAGCCGCCCGATCTCGTGGTCGCCGACATCGCCCGCATCGACGCCGAGGACGTCGCCGACTCCTTCCCCGACGTGCCGATTCTCGGCTACACGAACCACACGGACACCGCCGGTTTGCGCCGCGCGACGGCCGCCGGCTTCGACCGCGTCGTCGCGAAATCGGCGCTGTTCGAGCGTACGCGCGAGCTGATCGAGGAGCTGCTGGCGTCGGTAGAGTAGGCCCCCGTGACCTACATCATCGCCGAGCCGTGCATCGACATCAAAGACCGCTCGTGCGTCGACGTCTGTCCCGTCGACTGCATCCACGAGGGCAACCGCATCCTCGTCATCGACCCCGAGGAGTGCATCGACTGCGGCGCGTGCGAACCGGAGTGTCCGGTCGAGGCGATCTTCCCCGAGGACGCGCTGCCGGAGAAGTGGCAGCCGTTCGTGCGCATCAACTACGCGTACGGCGAAGGCATGCCGGTCGTCGATCAGCTGACCGACGAGTACGCGACCGCGCACAACGTGCAGAACGAGCCGCCCGAGTAGTCGCTGCGCGGCGCGCGCGTTTCGACACGCGCGCACGTTTTCCTTTCCAGCAACGTGCGACGTGAACGATGCTGTCCGCATTGCACGTTACAAACGCAAGTGGTAGGGAATCGTGCACGCAATCTGACCCAGGAGGTCAATAGATGACCCAGGAGGACTGGGGCGGGAGCGGCATCGCGGGCGAGACGCCCGATGTCGCCTCGCCCGCCGAATGGTCGATCCCCGGTCCGGAGGAGACGCCGGCGGCGCCCGAGGCGCCGCGCACCGTTCCGGCCCGTACCCGTTCCTCGTCACGTTCGAGCACGAGGTCGTCGAGCCGCAGCAGCGGCGCGAAGAAGAAGTCGACGGCCAAGCGCTCGACCGCGAAGAAGTCGACCGCGAAGAAGAAGTCGACGGCGAAGCGTTCGACGGCCAAGAAGTCGACGGCCAAGCGCTCGACGGCGAAGAAGTCGACGGCGAAGCGTTCGACCGCGAAGAAGTCGACGGCGAAGCGCTCGACGGCCAAGCGTTCGACGGCGAAGAAGAAGTCGACCGCGAAGCGCTCGACGGCGAAGAAGTCGACGGCGAAGCGTTCGACCGCGAAGAAGTCGACGGCGAAGCGCTCGACGGCGAAGAAGAAGTCGACCGCCAAGCGGTCGACCGCCAAGCGCTCGACCGCGAAGCGGTCCACTGCACGCAAGTCGACCGGCCGCACGGCTGCCCGGAAGACGGGGGCCCGCAAGACCGGGGCTCGGAAGAGCTCCACGCGCAGCACCGGCCGGCGCTCGTCGCGGTAGGTACAGCGACCCGTCCGGGCTCCGAGCTTCGGGGCCCGGGCGGGGATCGCGCCGCGAGCCGGGCGGCCGCCGTTATCCTCGCGGCCTCATGACCCCGAAGACGCTCGACCATGTCGCCTACTGGGTCGAGGGACGCGCGGAGATCGCCGCCTTCCTCGAGCGTCACGTCGGCATGCACGTCATCGACCGCCAGGACGCCTTCACCCTGATGGGAAGCGACGCCCGGCGCGGCAAGCTCACGCTCTTCGATGCGGAGGGGCCGCGAAGCCCGGGGCCGCTCGCGCACGTGGGGCTGCGCGTCTCCGATCTCGCCGCTGCCCGCCGCGAGCTGCCTGCAGGAACCCCGGACGTCTTCGACGCAGGCGGCGGCGTGATGCTCACGCTCGTCGAGGGCGACACCGACGTCGAGTACGACCTCGACCACGTCGCGCTGTCGGCGGCGGACCCCGCCGCCACCGCGGCGGAGTACGAGCGCTACGGCTTCACGCGCGTCGCCGCGGATCGTGTCGAGGTCGGCGGCGCGTTCGTCGAGCTCCGGCCCGGCGACCCGACGATGCCGGAGCGCCCGCTGCTGAACCATCTCGCCGTGCTCGTCGACTCGGCCGACGACGTCATCGCGGACGCGGCCGACCTCGGCATCGAGGTCGAGTCGGTCGTCGACGCCGCGAACACCTACGCCGCCTTCCTCTGGGGGCCGGGCGCCGTGCGCATCGAGTACGTCGAGCACAAGCCGACGTTCTCGCTTCGGTGACGGACCGCGTCGCGGTCGCGGGCGCCGGCATGGCCGGGCTCGTCGCCGCCGCACGCCTGCACGAGCTGGGCGTGCCGGTGCGCGTGCGCGAGAAAGGCATGCGCATCGGCGGCTCGATGCTGCTCTCCTCGGGTGTCGTGTGGCGTCACAGGAGCTGGGACGACTTCCGTCGGGAGTGCTCCGACGGCGACGAGCGTCTGCAGCGCCTGGTCTGGGAACGGCTCGACGACGCGCTCGACTGGCTCGAAGCGCACGGTGCAGAGCCGCTGACCGTCGAGACGGGCAATCCGCTCACGATCGGCCGTCGCTTCGACACGCGGGCGCTGGCCCAGGCGCTTGCCGACGGCGTCGACGTCGAGCTCGGCGTCGGCACGCTCGACGACGAGCTGCCGACGATCCTCTGCACCGGAGGCTTCGCCGCCTCGTCGGCGCTCGTCTCCCGCTACGTCGCGCCGGCGGCGCCGCTTCGCCTCCGCGCCGCACCCTGGTCCGACGGCGACGGCTTACGTCACGCGCTCGAGCGCGGCGCCGCGCTCACCGGGGGGATGGGGGAATTCTACGGCCGGAACATGCCGGACGCCGAGTGGGACGAGACGCAGCTCGTCTCGCTGTCGCAGCTCTACGCGCGGCACGCGCGCATCTTCGACGAGGACGGGGTGGAGTTCTTCACCTCTGCGGACGTCTCGTGGTCGGAGACGAACGTCGTGCAGGCCACCGCGTGCCGGTCGGGGGCCAAGGCGTTCTACCTGCTCGACGAGGGGTCGCTCGAGCAGCGCGTCCGCGACCGCACGGTGGCGGCGATGGTGGACGCTGCACCCGCCGAGGCGCGAGTGCCGCTGCCGGACCTGCCGTTCGCGCCGCCGCCGGGCACCGTCGCCGCAGTCCGCGTCGTCGCGTCGATCACGCACACGATCGGCGGGCTCGCGGTGGACGAGCGTGGGCGCGTGCTGCGGGAGGACGGTGGGGCGATCGACGGCCTGTGGGCGGCGGGCGTCGACGCCGGCGGCGTGGCGACGGGCGGCTACGCGAGCGGCCTCGCGCAGGCGCTCGTGCTCGGGCTCGCGGCGGCCGAGGACGCCACTCGCTGAAACTGTTTCGCGGACATGTCCGCGAAACAGTTTCCGGTCTACGCGCCGACCGTGTAGATGCAGGCCCGAGAGTCGCCGGGAAGCGGCGAGCGGCCGACCTTCGTCACGACGAGCGTCCGGTCTCCGTCTTCGAGCGTCTGGCCGGGCGGCGGAGGATCCCCGTGCTCCTCGCGGAGCTCGTACCCGGTCGGCGACCAGGCGAAGAGGACGTAGCTCTGCGGCGCGCCGCCGTTCGCGTCCATCACGGCGCGAACTGTATCGGCGTCACCGCCGCGTCGCGTAAGGCGGCAGCCTAACGACCACCGTCGTCCCGCGCCCCGCCTCGCCCGAGACGGCGACCGTACCGTGCAGCTGCCTCACGCGCTCCTCGATCGCCTCTAGCGACCGCCGTCGCCGCTCCGGCTCGGCGTCGTCGACGACGGTCGTCTCGATGCCGCCGTCGGGCAGCCGGTCGATCCCGATCGCCACGTTCCGCGGCGGCCCGCGGCGCACCGCCTGCTCGAGCAGCTCGCGCACGATCGTGTAGAGGGCGATCTGCGCAGCCTCGCCGAGCCGGTCGGCCTCGGCGACGTCCACGTCGATCCGCAGGCGATGGGTGGTGCCGATCTGCGACGCCAGCTCGCGCAGCGCCGGACCGAATCCCTGGTCGCGCAGCACGACCGGCTCGAGCGCGAACGAGAGGCTCCGCAGCTGCCGGATCGTGTCGCGCTGGCGGTCGAGCGCCGTCCGCAGCACCGAGCGGGCGTCGTCGACGCTGCCCGACTCGATCGACTGCAGCGCCGCGTCCATCATCAGCGCGATCCCCGAGAGATGCTGGACAGGCCCGTCGTGCAGGAAGAGCGCGATCCGGCGCCGCTCGTCCTGCTCGGCCGCGATCAGCCGCTCGAGCGAATCCGAGTCCGAGCCGGTCAATCGATGATCGCTTCGCGCAGCGCGATCGCCACCGCGTGCGTGCGGGTGTCCGCCTCCAGCTTGGTGAGGATGTGGCGGACGTGGCTCTTCACCGTCTCCTGCGAGATGAAGAGCCGCTGCGCGACATCGGCGTTCGACATCCCGTCGGCGAGCAGCTGCAGGATCTCCCGCTCGCGCTGCGTCAGCATCTCGCCCTGGTCCTTGCCCATCAGGAAAGCGGGCATGAGAGCGGGGTCGACGTAGCCCTCGCCCTGCGCGACCTTCTCGATCGCGCGGACGAGCGTCTGGTGCGGCGCCTCCTTGAGGATGTAGCCCTTCGCGCCCGACTCGAGGCCGCGGCCGAGCAGCGACCGCTCCGAGTACGCGGTGAAGATCAGCACCTTCGCGTCGGGCGCCTGCTCGGAGAGGACGCGCGTCGCCTCGAGGCCGTCCATGCCGGGCATGCGCACGTCCATGATCACGACGTCCGGCTTCCGCCGCTGCGCGAGCTCGACCGCCGAGGCGCCGTCGGCGGCCTCGCCGACGACGCGGATGTGCGGTGCGCGCGAGAGCGAGAGACGCAGACCCTCGCGCACCACCTCGTGATCGTCGACGATCAGCGCCGTGATCTCGTCCGGCATCGGGGACGAGTCTACGGTGCGCAGCGGCCGCCTCCTGCCTCGAGCTCAGGCGGGCAGGAGCGAGAGCTGGCGCTCGGGCGCGGGCGGGCGCAGCGGCTCGGGGCGCCGATCCCGGACGCCGGCGGCCCGCGCGAGCTCGCGCACCGCCCGCCGGACGGGCTCGGAATCGGGCGCTCTCAGGTAGGCGCGGCCCGCGTAGAGCTCCTCGTAGCGCGGCAGCAGCTCCGGCCAGTCGCGGGCGAGGCACGCGAGGAAGTGCTCCCGCGTACCCGGCTTGAGGTAGAGGAGGTTGGCCCAGATGCCGCAGGCGCCGGCCTCGCGGGCCGCACGGACGACCTCCGCGAGCTGTTCCGGACGGTCGGAGAGGCCGGGGAGGATCGGCGCCATGCCGACCGAGGCGCGCACGCCGGCCTCGACGAGGGTGCGCAGCGCCCTCAGCCGCTGCGGCGGCGGCGCCGTCCCCGGCTCCGTCGTCCGCCACACGCGCTCGTCGAGGGTCGGCACGGAGAACGTCACCGACACGTCCGCTCGCCGCGAGGCGTCGGCGAGCACGTCGACGTCCCGGACGACGAGCGGGCCGCGCGTGATGATCGAGAAGGGGTTCGCCGCGTCGGCCAGCGCTTCGAGGCACGCGCGGGTCAGCCGGTAGCGCCCCTCCGCCGGCTGGTACGGGTCGGTCGCCGCGCCGATCGCGACCGGCTCGCGGCCCCACGACGGACGCGCGAGCTCGAGCCTCAGCACCTCCGGGACGTTCACCTTGACGCGGATCGACGCGCCGTAGCGGTCGTCCGACGGACGGTCGGCGCGTTTCTCGAACGCGCGGACGTAACAGAAGGTGCAGCGGTGGGCGCATCCCATGTACGGGTTCAGCGACCAGGCGAACGGCATCCCCCGCACGCGATTCAGCGCCGCTTTGCAGGGCTCCTCGCGGTACTCCGCTCGCACCCCGCCAGTATAGAACACGTGTTCGATCCGGCCGCATGCCGGCTATACTCGAAGCGCTGATACGCGTGGACGACGAGCCGCCAAGTATTCGCGCGCACAGGCGCGCCCGAACGTGACCTTCGTCCTCGAGCTCATAGCCCTCGCCGGGCTGATCCTGCTGAACGCGTTCTTCGTCGCCGCGGAGTACGGCCTCGTCACGTCCCGCCGCACGCGGATCATGGAGCTGGAGCACGGTGGCAACCGCCGGGCGCGGGCCGTGCTGCGCATCACGAGCGATCCCCCGCGCTTCATCGCTGCGATGCAGCTCGGCGTCACCTTCGCCTCGCTCGCAATCGGCGCCCTGGGCGAGCAGGTGCTGGCGCACCGCTTCGACAGGTGGATGGCCGGCGTCCTCGCCGTGGCGCTCGCACTGTTCATCGTCACCTACCTCGAGGTCGTGATCGGCGAGCTCGTGCCGAAGGGAATCGCGCTCGGCCACGCCGAGCGAACCGCGCTCGCGGTGTCGGCGCCCGTGCGCTGGTTCTTCGTCGTGTTCCGGCCGCTGATCTGGTTGATGCAGCGGTCGACCGAGCTGGTGTTGCGCGTGCTCGGCCTCGAGCCCCCGGGCGCCGAGCACGAGGCGCACTCGGAGGCGGAGCTGCGGATGCTCCTCTCGAGCGCCGCCGAGCAGGGCGAGATCGAGCACGAGGAGCAGGAGATGGTCTACAAGGTGTTCGACTTCGCCGACAAGGAGGTCTCGGACGTGATGGTGCCGAGGCCGGAGGTGACGGCGATCTCGATCGAGCTGCCGCCCGCCGAGGCGCTCCAGGCGGTGCTCGAGTCGCCCTATACCCGCTACCCGGTCTACCGCGGCTCGCTGGACGACGTCGTCGGCGTGCTGCACGTGCGCGACCTGATCGAGGCGATGCACGACCGCGGCATGGCCGCCGTCGACATCGAGGAGCTCCTCCGGCCCGCGTACATGGTCCCGGAGACGAAGGACCTCGCGGCCCTGCTGGCGGAGTTCCGGCGCACGAACCAGCATCTCGCCGTCGTGATCGACGAGTACGGCTCGGTGGAGGGGATCGTCACCCTCGAGGACCTGCTCGAGGAGATCGTCGGCGAGATCGAGGACGAGTTCGACCTGCCCGACGAGACGGTGGAGCGCGTCGACGACGGGACGATCCGCATCGACGGCACGTTCCCGATCGACGACTTCAACGAGGAGTTCGACGCCGACCTGCCGCACGAGGACTACCACACGATGGCCGGCTTCGTCTTCGGGCTGCTCGGCCGCGCGGCGGAGCCCG